>PVBE011014714.1_pt1 | contig 23495 bp, 20 predicted proteins | sample 1631181 | NCBI WGS metagenome assembly PVBE01 (sample SAMN08397723, study PRJNA350692) | Marine metagenome, whole genome shotgun sequencing project. | isolation source: water | place: Pacific Ocean | collected 2012-04 | reverse complement strand
GTTCGGCGCTTCTGCTATGTCGATTGTGTGAAACTCGTCCAACCAAAGACTCTTGGTCTTCAATTCAGTGGTGCGGAGAGCGATAGAGACTCCGAGCATCAGCAACACGGCTGCCGCAAAAAGTGCATTCGAGCGGGAAGGATTTTTGTTGCCAGCGAGCTTCATCGACGAAATGGCCTTCTCCTGGGCCGATCTTCAGTGAAATGTGTGGCGTGATTGTCACTCATTTGACGATAGAATGCGAGAGATATAACCTAAAGAACTTCATGCTCATCTACCTCGCCGACCTTGGCCACAATCAACTGACTCGCAGCTCAGATGTCTACCCACTCGGAGTTGCCAACCTCGCAGCATGGCTGATGCGTGACGAGGCAAGTGCAGCATCCGTCCGCATTGAGATTTTCAGAGAGCCTGAAGACCTGTCGAAGGCATTGCTACGGGAGGCCCCATCGATTCTGGGGCTCAGTAACTATGCCTGGAACAACAGCCTGTCGATGGCCTTTGCTCGGCATGCGCGGGAACTCACGCCGGACACCATTATTTGCATGGGCGGACCAAATTGGCCACAGGATGTCTCCAGTCAAGACTCTCGAGTTCGAGCGGCCCAGGGTGTCGTGGACGTCTTTGTGGTCGGCTTGCCGTACGAAGGCGAGCGTGCATTTGAGGCCTTTGTTGAAAGGTGCCTCGAGACGCACTGCGATCGGCAGGCCCTTTTGAGCCAGCCCATCATTGGGTGCGTCCACCTGTCGGCTGATTGTCAGACGTTGCACCGTGGTGCTGCTCCTGAAATGATCGCCGACCTTGATGAGATTCCGTCGCCCTATCGGCTGGGCCTTCTGGATGGATTCTTCGATACGGGGTATTTCCCGCTGATGCAAATCGCTCGCGGCTGTCCTTTCAGTTGTGCGTTTTGCAATTCGGGCGTTACGGACAACAGTCGTATCCGAGCCCATAGCTCCGAAGAGGTGCGTCTCGATCTCGACTACATCTCCGAACGCGTGACTGGCGACGCAACGCTCTGTCTGGCAGACGATAATTTTGGGATGTATCGGCGGGACGAGGTAATCGCGGATCAGATGGCAGCCCTCCGAAAAAAAACCGGTTGGCCCGCCTACATTCGAACGACAACGGGAAAGAACAACACGGATCGTATCCTGCGTGTCTTGCACAAGGTTGGCGGCACACTTCCCATGACTGCTGCTGTGCAATCGATGAATGAGGTGGTCCTGAAGAACATCAAGCGATCAAACATCCGTCTTGAGACCTACACTGAGATCCAAAAAGAACTGGCCGCCATGGGGATGCAATCCTATGGAGAGCTCATTCTCTGTCTCCCTGGGGAGACCGCCCAGTCGTTTCTTGCAGCGGTTGAGACTTTCCTTGACGCAGGTGCAGAGCGGGTCTCTGCTCATCAGCTCATGCTGCTCGATGGTGCCGAATTGAGTACGCCCGAGAGTCGAGAGCGTTTTGGCTTTGAGACGCGGTTTCGGCTGGTGGCACGGAACATCGGTCGCTACGTGGGACAGGAAGTCGCTGAGGTAGAGGAGATGGTCGTAGCAACGCCTGATTTCTCCCTTGACGACTACTACCACTGCCGACTGTTTCATCTGCTGCTCACCATCACGTTTTATGAGGGTAACTTCCAGGAGGTCTTTCGATTGGCGGCGCAAGGTGGCGTGAAACCTTATCGGTTCGTGCAGGTGCTGCAGGACCGATTGCCTCAAGCCAGTGCCCCGTTTCGTGAGCTCGTGGATGCCTTCCTCGAGGAGAGCGCTGAGGAGCTCTTTCCCACGAGGGAGGCATGCTTGAAATGGGCGGCCGATAACTTCGATGGACTTCTGGATGGCACGAAGGGAGGCAATCTCCTCAGCAAGTACTCAATGATGGGACGTTTCTTCCATCTCGACGCGACGCTGGAGTTCCTCGGCGATACACTCCGATCGGTTGTTGATACAGTCAGGGTCGGCAGCTCAGAAATCGACGCAGTCATGAGTTATATGCGAGCCATCCTGTTGACGACTCCGTTTGGTGAGACGACAAGGCTCGAGCCCGAGTTCTGTTGTGCTTATGATGTTGAGGCTTGGTTTGCTTCGGATGAGAACGAGTCACTGGGGATACATGTCCTCAGTACGCCCTTGACTTTCAAAGCAACGACACCTGAGGAGACACGAGAGTTGATTTTGGGGAAGGTCAGTGCATTCGGCGAGCACGCCTCAGGGCTCGGAAAGTTTACGCGAACGATGTTCGCCAGAGACCTCCGCCGCCAATTGAGGCCGATAGGGGATGCCCGTGCCTGATCTCTCTCTCGTCATGCCTTGCTTCAACGAAGAGGACGTACTTCCCTACACGATCCCGAACCTGTTTGAGCAGTTCAATGCAAGGGGGATTCGATTGGAGATTGTCGCCGTTGATAACGGTTCCACTGACGGAACTGGTGCGGTTCTGCGTGGCATGGTTGATGAGGGGCACTCCATTGTTATTCACCGAGTCGACAAGAATGAGGGCTACGGCAAGGGCGTTCTGCTGGGCCTGCCGTTCGGCACCGCCGAACTTATTGGGATCATCCCGGCTGATGGACAGGTGGATGCCGAAGATGTCGTGCGTCTCTTCGAGGCGTTGCAGTCTGCAGGACGACCGATGATCGGAAAGGTGCGTCGGCGGTTTCGATTGGACGGGCTTTGGCGCAAGTCTGTCTCCATTGCCTACAATGGACTGGTCTACGTCCTGTGGCCGGGAATTGGTTCGATCGATATCAATGGAAGCCCGAAGATCTTCCCCAAGTCGATGCTTGGCGACCTGTCTCTCACGTCCACTCGCTGGTTTCTCGACCCTGAACTGATGATCAAGGCGCGTCACCTGCGTGTGCCAGTACTTGAGATGAACGTGTTCGCTCGGATGCGAGGCAATGGTCTGTCGCATGTGCGCGCCGGTACGTGCTGGGAGTTCTTCAAGAACCTCCTGCTCTATCGATCAGGAGTGGCGCTCGCTGATTGGAAGCGCGACCTGAAATCGAGACGATCTTCTTGACGCCCTACACGCGCATGCATTGTGTCTATTTCCTGGTGTCGATTGCTGTAATGGTCGTCCTACATTTGTTTATTGGTCGATTTGCCAGCTTGCGTTCAAGAGTCAATTGGCGGTTTGCAGCGGATGTTGCCGGCGTGACGGCGCTCACACTGTCGCTGGCTGGATTTCTTCTTTTTGTTCTCCGCAAGGAGACAGCAGCAGCCTTCATGGCCGTTGCATTTGGTCTCTACGCAGGGTCGTTTGGACTGCCGGCGATTTGGCTTTGGAAGGTGGTCCGAGGCTCCGTCCGGAGTTTATTCGTTGTTATCGGTGCCTCGTTCTTGCTGTTACTCGGACTCTACGGATTACTCATCGAGCCGAATCGCCTGACGGTTCGAGAGGAAGTGATTTCGTTTTCCCAGTGGAGTCAGGGAGGCTCGCCGGTTCGCCTCGTTCACATCTCCGACCTTCAGAGTGTAGGATTCTGTGAAAGAGAGGCTGAGGCCGCAGAGATGATCAACTCTCTTGATCCTGATGTCATTGTCTTCACTGGTGACTACATTGCGGGGCCATTCAATGACATCGGCCCGGCTGTGGAAGCGGCTCGTCGTTTTCTGTTTGCCTTGAAAGCGCGCTATGGAGTTTTTACCGTGGCCGGCCATTCTGAGAACGATGTGATTCGCCGACAGATTTTTGAGGGCATCCCTCACGTCCACTACCTCCGCGATGAAGCGGCATCCCTCGACGTCGGCGAAGGGCGGACACTGCGGATCTACGGCCTCGATTTGGATGAATCATGGCACGAACACCTGAATGTCGAAAATGTCGCTGATCGGGTTACTCCACAAACAGTCAGTGTTTTTGCCAGTCATGTACCGGACATCTCCCCTGCATTGGATGGACACGGAGTCGATCTTCATGTCGCAGGGCATACACATGGGGGGCAGGTCGTCATTCCGGGCATCGGTCCGTTGGTGACGTTGAGTAAACTTCCAAGGCATCATTCACGGGGCCTTTTCCTGTATGGTGATCATTGGTTGAACGTCTGTGCCGGTATTGGCATGGAGGGCAACCACGCGCCGAGAATCCGTTTATTTTGTCCACCTGAGATCTGCCTTATCCTTCTGGAGGGCGGGGAGTAGTTTCTTTAAGGAGTTCAGTCACGGGTTCGCTTGCGGCCACATGAGAGATTATGGAACAGCCACCGAAAAACCCTAGAACGATTGCTCGACTGAGTGAAGGCGACCGAGTCGTTGTCATTGGTGGCGGCCCTGCCGGGTTGACCGCTGCGTGGATGCTGGCGAAAGACGGGCATCAAGTCACGGTCCTTGAAGGTGATGACATTGTTGGCGGCATCGCCAGAACAGCAGAATACAACGGCTATCGCTTTGACATCGGAGGGCATCGTTTTTTCACCAAGCTCCAGATTGTGCAAGAGGTATGGAAGGAACTCCTTGGTGAGGAGTTCATGCGGGTGCCGCGTCAATCGCGCATTCATTATCGTGGGCGGTTCTTCGATTACCCGCTGAAAGCCAAGAACGCTCTCATGGGGCTTGGCATCTTCAACGCAGTGCTGATTTTCTGCAGCTACATCTATGCCAAGCTCCGTCCGATCCCTGAGGAAACGAACTTTGAGCAGTGGGTGTCCAATCGTTTCGGTCGGCGCCTGTTCAATATCTTCTTCAAGACCTACACCGAGAAAGTGTGGGGGATACCTTGCAATGAGATCAGCGCAGAGTGGGCGGCGCAGCGTATTCAGAACCTCTCTCTTGGGAAGGCGATTCTCAATGCGGCCTCTATGAACAAGCGCTCCAAGGCTATCAAGAGCTTGATTAACGAATTTCATTATCCGCGCCTTGGCCCAGGGCAGATGTGGGAAGCTTGTCGTGACATCATCCGTGCCAAGGGGGGAGAAGTCCTGATGCGACACAAAGTGACTCAGTTGCATTGGAGCAATGGTCGCGTCGATGCAGCCACTGTAGAAACGCCGGACGGAGAGCGCCGAATCGAGGGTGAGCACTTCATTAGTACGATGGATGTTCAGTCGCTGGTTCGTTCGTTCGAGCCCGCGCCGTCACCTGCCGTCAAGAAGGCGGGTGAGGGGCTTGCCTATCGCGACTTCATAGTTGTGGCGCTCATGGTGAATGGTGTTGATCTTTATTCGGACAACTGGCTCTACATTCACACACCGGGTGTGCAGGTCGGGCGCATTCAGAATTTCAACAACTGGAGCCGGCACCTCATTCCTGATCAGTCGAAAACCTGTCTCGGCCTGGAGTACTTCTGCTTCAAGGACGGTGAATTGTGGTCCATGGACGATGCCGACCTGATAGAGCTCGCGAAGAAGGAGCTTGGGATCCTCAGTATTGTTGACCCGGATCTGGTTTTCGATGGACATGTGATTCGAATGGAGAAAGCCTACCCCGTGTATGACTTCGAATACGCGGCGCATCTGCAGACGATTCGTGATTGCATTGACCCGATCGAGAATCTGCATCCCATTGGGCGCAACGGCATGCACAAATACAATAACCAGGACCACTCAATGCTGACCGCGATGATGGCCGTTTGGAACTTGAACGGCGCGGAGCACGACATCTGGGCGGTCAATACAGATTTCGAGTACCACGAGGAACAACGTGCCGACGTGCCGTCAGAAAAGTCAGGTACACAAAACTGATGCGACTTGGCATTGACCTGACGAGTCATGCAAATCGACGGGGATATGGACGCTATACTCGAGAGCTCGTCGGGGCGCTGCTGCCCCTTGCAAGCGACCATGATTGCTACTGCGTTGTTGAGGAGCAAAACGCCGCTCAACTGGAGGCGTTCGCAGAGTACGCGAACATCGTCGCCGTGCCTCAAACTCAGGCTCCAGTTGACGCGGCAGGCGATTCTTCACGCCGTGGCATTCGTGATGTTCTCGCTATGCGTCGGGCAGTCTCTCGTCTCAAGCCGGACCTCATGTTCTTCCCGACGGTCTATACGTGGTTTCCGATTCCCTGCAGAGTGCCATCAGTCGTTTGTATCCATGATGCGATAGCCGAGAGGTTTCCCGAGTTAACGCTGCCGAAGTGGCGCTCGCGGTTCTTTTGGAATCGAAAGGTGCGTGCCGCTATTCGCGCGTCGAAACTGGTCATGACAGTCTCCGACTTCTCCGCTCGGGATCTGCACAAGTACCTCGGCATCAGGCGCGAGAGTATCCGCGTGACGAATGAGGCTCCTTCTGCGATGTACCGACCGGTTGATCAGAAGGAGATCGCCGCGTCGATGGCGCGTGTCGGGCTTCAAGACGTCGATCGTTGGTTTATCTATGTCGGTGGATTCAATCCGCACAAGCGAGTTGACAGCATTATCCGCGCTCATGCCAGGCATGCAGCGGGGGACTCAGAAGCGCCGCACCTTCTCCTCGTAGGCGCAGCCGATGACTCCTTCCATGGGTGTTTCAGCGAACTGCGGGCCCTGGCTGAAAACAGCGGAGCAGCGGACAAGGTTCATTGGACCGGGTATGTGACGGATGACGATCTGTGCCCACTGATCTCGGGTGCCTTGGCGAGTCTTCTGGTGTCCTCTTGCGAGGGTTTCGGGTTGCCTGCGGTCGAGGCGGCAGCGTGCGGGACGCCTGCGATTGCTACGACGGAAAGCCCGTTGCCACAGGTGCTGGATGGTGGTGGGATCTTCATCGAACCGGATGGAGATGATGGCCTCCTGATGGCAATGCAAGAGCTCTCGAACAATCACGAGATGCGTGCCGAAATGGCAACGGTGGCACTGCGGCGGGCACAAGATCTCAGTTGGGAGCGCGCTGCCCAGTGTGCTTTGGAAGCGTTGGAGGAGGTCGTCGCATGAGTGGTTTGCGGGTCGCGATGTTGACCACCTTTTATCCCCCGTTCAATTTCGGCGGGGATGGTATTGGGATACGGCGCTTCTCAAGAGGTCTCGCATCGTTGGGGCACCACGTCACGGTTATTCACGATCGGGCCGCTTTTGAATTCTTGAACTCGGGCCCACAGCCCACGCCCATGGAGCCGGACGAAGGCATTGAGGTGATCACCCTGGGGGGATTGAGCGGAATGCTGCCTGCCTTGATAACGCAGCAAACCGGCCGATCGGGTATGCGCCGAAGGGAACTGAAGCGAATCCTGAGTGAGGGATCGTTCGATGTCATCAACTACCACAACATCTCTTTGCTTGGTGGGGTCGGTGTTTATGAATTTGGTGATGCAGTCAAGATTCATATGGCCCATGATCACTGGCTGGTGTGTCCGTCACACGTGCTCTGGCGCCATGGTGAAGAGCTTTGCGACGACCGTGAGTGTCTTCGCTGCGTTCTTAAGTACCGTCGTCCACCGCAGCTCTGGCGGCACACAGGATTGCTTGCGCGCAAGGGGCGATGCGTGGACACATTCATAGCGATGTCTCAGTTCAGCGCCGACAAACACCAGGAGATGGGATTTCCATTTCCCATGGAGGTTCTGCCGTATTTTCTGGGGGAAAAGGAGCCTGCGAAGGTCGAGGCATCGCCCGTTCATCCGAAGCCATTTTTCCTTTTTGTTGGTCGACTTGAGGCCATCAAGGGGCTGGGAGAAGTCATTGAGCTCTTTCGCGATTTGCCTCATCAAGACCTGTTGATCGCAGGCGATGGGGGAGAGCGCGCATCGCTGGAGGCGCAAGCTGAGGGGTGTTCGAATGTCCGATTCCTCGGGCGCCTCGAATCAGCTCAGCTCGACGCGTGTTATCAACAGGCTCAGGCACTCATTGTGCCATCGCTTTGCTACGAGACTTTTGGCATCATTCTCATCGAGGCGTTTCGGCAGGGAACACCTGTTATCGCGAGACGTCTTGGTCCCTTCCCAGAAATCGTTGAGAAGGCAGGGGCAGGGAGTTTGTTCACGACGACGGACGAGTTGCGTCGAGCAGTCAACTGCTTCGCCGATGAGTCGGCGCGCCGAGAGACTCTGGGCAGCGCCGGTCGGCGGGCATTCGAAGCCAACTACAGTGAGACCGTCGTGATGCCCAGGTACCTGGAATTGATGGCTGAAGCCGCAACGAAGCGAGGCCGTCTGGAAGTGGCTTCGAGGGCGAGGGCTTCGATTGAGGCAGTAAAATGAGGAGCGAAATGGCACGGACCACACTCATCACAGGCGGCGCCGGCTTTATCGGGTCGCACGTCATCGAAGCTCTGGTGGCGAGGGGCGAGTCGGTTGTCGCTCTTGACGACCTCTCTACTGGCCGTCTCGAGAACATCGCCCACCTCATGGGCGGTAATGATGTTCGTTTTGTGGAAGGGACAGCACTGGATGAGTCGCTCATAGCAGAGCTCGTGGAGAACTGCGACCTTGTGATCCACTTGGCCGCAGCTGTCGGAGTACGGCTCATTGTCGAGCGGCCGGTTCATACGATTGAGACAAACGTGAAAGCGACTGAGGTTGTCCTGGCTGCTGCTGCGCAAAAGGGCGTGCCCGTGATTCTCGCATCGACGTCAGAGGTCTATGGCAAGAGCGTGGATATTCCGTTCAATGAAGATGCGGACATCAGCCTCGGCCCGACTCACACATCCCGTTGGGCCTACGCGTGTTCCAAGGCACTCGACGAGTGGTTGGCGTTTGCCTATGCGTTGGAGAAAAACGTCAGTGTCACGATTGTTCGTTTCTTCAATACCGTTGGTCCCCGTCAGACGGGGCAGTATGGAATGGTCCTGCCGACATTTGCGGCGCAGGCGTTGCGGGGCGAGCCTATTACCGTTTTTGGTGATGGCGAACAGCGCCGTTGTTTCTGCCATGTCAGCGACACAGTCGAGGCGCTGCTGTTGCTTGCGGATGGGAAGGCAATCGGACAAGTTGTCAATGTTGGCAACAACGAAGAGGTCTCTATGATGGAATTGGCCCGACGGGTGAAGGCTGCGACATCAAGCAACTCCGAGATCCAACTGATCCCGTATGCGGAGGCCTATGCCGAGGGTTTTGAAGACATGATGCGTCGCGTTCCAGACCTGCAGCGTCTCAAGGATCTGACAGGATTCATGCCGTGCCGCCCGTTGGACACGATTATTGCCGACGTTGTTGCAGATCAGACAAAACGAATGGAGCGAGGTGGTTGATCCAGATGACTCGGGCCATACTCACATACCACTCCATTGATCAGCATTCTTCACCGATCTCTGTAAGCCCCGACACCTTTGCACAGCACGTGGCCTATCTGTCGTCAGATGCCGTGAATGTCGTGCCACTTGATGCGGTCGTCTCATCGACCGATCCTCGACCTACTGTTGCCCTGACGTTTGACGATGGCCTGTCCAATTTTGCGTCTCATGCCTGGCCTCACTTGCGTGACCACGGATTGCCGTGTTCGCTCTTTGTCGTGACAGATTGTGTCGGCGAAACCAACAAGTGGAACGAATTGCCTTCGATTCCTGAACAGCGTCTCCTCGATTGGGACGATTTGGGGAGACTGGCGAGCGAAGGTGTGGCCTTGGGTGCTCACTCACAGACACACGCCGACCTGCCGAAGCTGCCGCAATCGAGGTTTCTGGAGGAGATCTCGGGTGCCCACGCCACCTTGATCTCTCGCACTGGTGTCTCTCCGACGGCATTCGCCTATCCGTACGGATCGGTCAACGCCGATGTCGCGACTGTCACTCGTGAGTTGTATTCATGGGGCGTCACAACCCAAATGGCTCTTCTTGGCGATGATGACGATGCGCTTCTGCTCCCTCGCATAGATGCCTTTTACCTGAAGAGTGCGAGTCGATTGGAAAGTCTCGGCCGCCCGGCCTTTGCTCGTTTTGTCCGCTGGAGGCGGTTTCTTCGTCGCTTGCGGCGATTGGGGACTTGACCTTGTCTTCGATTGAGGATTGAATGGACGCGATGAAAACGCCAAGAGAATTGACGCCGTTGGAAGAGGAGCTGGAGTGTCTTCCCCCTCGGATCCAAAGTGCGTTTCTGCCATTGCGAAAACACGCCATGGGGGTCGCGATTGGCGCTACGAGTGCTCTTCTTCTGTGTTTCTTGAACAGCGTCATGCTCATGAGGTTTGGCGAAGGGAAGATGCTCTGGCTGCTTTCGAATTACTTCCCAGGCTACAACCCGGATGAAGTGCTTGGAGTTCTCATTGGCATCTGCTGGGCAGCTGCTTACGGCTACGCTTCCGGTTGGCTATTGACGGCATTGAGGAATCGAGTGCTCAGTGCCTACAAATTGATGATTCGGTCCAAAGCCCAATTGTTATCGGACAGTGATTTTCTGGACCAGATCTAAGGAGACATTGACACCATGTCAGAAGCGCCAGTTGAAGATTACGTCGGTCATCTCAGTGGTCGTGTTTGGGGCGTGAGCATCGGCCTCGTCGCGGGCATAGGTCTTTTCGTCGCCACGTTGGTCCTGGTTCTTCAAGCTGGTGACAACGTTGGGCAACACCTAGGCCTTCTCTCGAATTTCTTTCCCGGCTACGATGTCACCGTTATTGGTGCCTTCATCGGTTTCCTCTACGCCACCGTCGCCGGCTACATCCTCGGCCGCGTCATTTGCTTTTTTTACAAGCAGGCGGCTCGCAACGGGTAGAGCACAGGATCGGAAGAGTTCCCTTTGGGTTGCGGACGTCCTTGTCCGTCTCTCCCGATCCTCAGGAATCTACTGAATGCGCGTGAGCACAACGACCGTCCCTTGTGCATCCTGCGGTGTTGAATGCTGAACCATCGAGGACCCTCTGGCGAGGCGGGTGGAGAACTCGAGCCTGTGTTCCTTTCGATCGCCTCTTCCGTTTCCAGGGGAGAGTTCGGCCTGTTGAACGCTGATCGAATACTGAACGCTGTAGGTGGACAGGGCATGCCTCTTGACAGAAATGAGAGCCTGGCTCTTGAGAGCACTGATGCCGATGATGCGGCGTTTCGTATTGCCCTTTCTGTCGTCAAGATTCTCGATGATCGGCGTTTCGCTGATTCCTGAGGTGTCGATCGATGTGTTCAACGTGCAAGGTGAATCATTGTGCATGAGGCGCCTGGCACCGGAACCCTCGGTACCCAAGATCTCCATGACCCTTGCATTGCGCCCATCTGTATCGGCGACGGCTTCGATGGCGGCGACTGTGGCGGGATTGGAAACGAAGTAAACCTCCGTCTGGATACGGAACTGCGCACCCAACTCAGTGGTCTGTTGTGCCATATCGGATGGTGAAGGGGTTTCGGGGGATTGAGTACTGGGCAAAATGCCCGTGGCGATGAGGGCGATAGTTCCCAGGGCGAGTTTCGTTTGCAAAATCATGACATCTCCTATGTTGAGTCCTTCAACGTTCGGGCCGTTTGACGCGAGGGCTCCAATGAACTTTCAAGATTTGACGGAACATCACGGGAGCCTCAACGTCTTTAGCTACCGATTATGAATTTACATTTGCAGGAAAACACTCATCATGCGTATTCTCGGCATCCTCAGTCTTCTCGCAATTTCTCTCGTTGCTCAGCGTGTTCGAATCCCTCAGTCACCTGTAGTGCCGCAATCGGTGGCCTACTCCGTTTTCGTGGACGGCCCGACAGCGCGCGTCGAAATGACGATGGTGTTGACGAACGCGGGTACGACGGATGCCACCTATGACATGATTTTCCCCCTTGGTACTGAAGGCGTTGCGACGGGGCTTCAACTTACAGCCGATGGTAAAGTCATTGAAGGTCGGGTCTATGGTGCGAAGGAAGCGCGGCGCATTTATCAGGCGATTGTCAACAAGAGGCGCGACCCTGCGCTGCTTGAGCATTACGGCGAATCCATGTTTCGCTCTCGAGTCTTCCCTGTGCCAGCCAAAGGGAAGGTCGAGGTGTCTCTCACCTATAACAGCGTGCTTCGACCGGAAGGTGATCTCACGAGACTCCACCTGCCGCTTACGGCTCACCGTCATCGTTCAGGCTCCCCCAAGGTCACAATCAGTTGTCAGCTTCGGTCACTTCACCCCATCACCACGTTCTACTCTCCAACACATGAACTGGGAAAGACCACGATTCGTGACGCTGGGACCTTGAAGAAGACCTTTATCACTTCCTGCGTCGTCGAGCCGAAAGGCACTTCCTTGGACAGTGACTTCGTTCTCTATTTCAAGGCCAGAGGCGATCAACCATTGATTGATGTGAGTGTTCTCTCCGAGCGCCCGTCTCCCTCAGAGGATGGCTACTTCCTTGCAGTCCTCAATGGAATCCCGGTTGAGGATGAGGCACCGGAACCTCGTGATGTTGTTTTTGTTCTGGATCGATCTGGAAGCATGAAGGGCGAGAAAATCAAGCAGGCCAAGGCCGCGTTGAAGTTCCTCATCGAGCGCGTGCGAACGGGTGACCGATTTAACATCGTTACCTACAGCAATGCCGTTCAGGTGTTTGAGTCAGGGATGACCAACGGTTCTCAGGACATTCTCTCCAACGCCCTGCGTTTCATTGAGGGCGTTAACGCAGACGGCGGCACGAACATCCAGGCGGCGCTCAAGGTCTCTCTGTCTCTCCTGGCCGATTCAAAACGCCTTACTCAGATTGTGTTCCTCACAGATGGATTGCCTACAGTGGGAGAGAGAGATCATCGCAAACTCTGCGCTGAGGTCGAGAAGCAGAATGTGGCGGGAACGCGAATCATCGCGTTCGGCGTCGGGTTTGATGTCAATGCGACCTTTCTCGACCGATTGGCTGTGCAGAACTCAGGCATGTCAGAGTATGTTCTTCCAGGCGAGAACATTGAGGAGAAGGTTCCGGACTTCTACTCCCGTATGCAGACACCTGTCCTCATCAATACGAAGTTGAGCTTTAGCGGAGGCGGCGTTCACGATGTGTTTCCTCGCGAGGTCGGTGATCTCTATGGCGGCCATCAGATTCTACTGGCGGGGCGCTATGCCCGGTCTGGACCTTGCGAGTTTATTATCGAAGGCACTCGTCGTGGTCAGTCGGTGAAGATCAAGATCCCGATCAAGTTGTCTACTGGTGCTCGGGCTGGTGATCAGGAGTTGATCGCAAGGATCTGGGCCGCACGAAAGGTCGGATTTCTTGTGGACGAGATTCGCCTCAACGGTGAGGACAAAGAGCTGGTTGCGTCAATTATCGAGATTGGGACGCGATTCGGCATTCTCACTGAGTACACATCGTTCCTGGCTGTTGAATCGACGGATCTTCGAGATGTTCATGCCAACAACGAGAGGGCAGAGTTAGAATTTGCGGCTCGTTCAATCGTGATGAGTGGTGCGCACGGTGTCGCCCAGGCAGCCAACACAAAGGGTATGCAGCGTGGCCAGGTTGTTCTGACTGGCAATGTATGGCTCGGCGACGATGGGCGCATGGTCCGACAGGACGGGGTTCAATGTGTGAATGGCAAGGCGTTGTTCAACCGAAGAGGCGTGTGGCAGGATCCTTCCATCCCGAAGGATGCAAAGCTGCGCGAGGTCCGACTCTTCAGCGAAGAGTTTTTTCGGTTGCTGGACGCCCACCCCTGGCTCAATCGTGTGATCGCTCGAAGCGGTCAACTCAATTGCGCGGTCGGTGGTGCGTACATCAGTTTCACGGCGTCGGAGTAAAAATCAGTTGATCAAGAAAGGCTCTGCCTGGCTGACCGATGTGACACCGTTTGCATCAGCAGTGACAAAGCCAACGATGACTGGTAGCGTAAAACTCGGCGAGACCCAGGACGGAATAGCGACGACACCATTTGCGTGTCCAGCACCGTCGAGTGTGCCGAAGTAGCTGCCAGGTTGACCAAGAATGAAAATGAACAGCATCGTTGGATCGCTGAAGTAGGCTCCAAAGCATGAATCAGCGGCGACGGGCAGAAAGAAACTTGTGTTGAGCACAGGGGTTTGCCCATAAGCGCAGGAGATGAACGGGATATAAGTCTCGTTGGGATGATTCGGGTCATCAAAAAAGACGCTCATCGCGGATCCTGAAGAGACTTGAGCCGTAGGGAGGAAGCTCACCTGCCCACCGCTGAGAAGCCGCATGTAGCGCGACAGGTAGGGAGATGCAGCCCCGCCTCGCCAATTCATGTGCATCGAACTTCCGTCGTGCCGATTGTTGGCCGGCCAGAGTGAGCCGTGCATTGTCGGCACATAATAGGCGTGTTGGGTCGTTGTTGGAGGCATGACCTGAGTGACTTGTGAAAAGGCCGCATCGTTGAGCCCCTTCTTTACCAGTTCAAGCGAGCCTCCCAGAGCAAAGTCGCGGAATAGGATGTAGCAATCGCCCGAAGTGTGATTGACGTTCAGTGCTACAACAAATTTGTTGCCTGTGAATTGGGAATTCGTCGCAGACGAGATAATCAACGGTGCCGAAAACGTGCCTGCTGCGTCACGCATGTAGTAGACGAAATCCGGGTGGTTGGATGTAGATGATCCACCTGCATTGCGAACGCACAACAGATGGGTGTTGCCTAGTGTGTCTGTAGCAAGGGCGCCCCAGTTGTCGTTAGGAGCAGCAAGGTCACCCAAGTCTGCAGGTGCTCCAAAGGTCTGGGCAGTCGTGTCAAAAGCCCTGTGGCGGTAGTCACCGGATCCTGTGTTCTCGTAGTAGATGCATTGCACATTGCCGAGCGCGTCGACAGCCAGGCGAACATGTTGTGCGGAGCCACCATTCGAGCTGATGACGCCGGCGTTTATAAAGGTGTCCGTGAGGGCGTAGGGCTGCGTGCTGACTAGGAGCTGTGTTTTCCAATTCGTCCCGGAAGGTGCTGCTACATAGACTTCGCTGTTGGGGCCGATGGCGAGGGCGCACGCAGAGGTGCGAACGGTGGTGCCGATCGTCGCGCCACCAGCCGCCTTGAGATCTACAAGAGGCGAGAGTAACCCAGTGTTGAGATCAAGACGACGATACCAGCAGCCGAAGTACGATGGGTACTTCAGGTTGGCAAAGGTGAAGTGCAGTTGGTCTAAATCGTCGATCACCATGTTGAGATTGTTGGTGAGATACGTTCCACTCAGGCCGCTGGTTGATGTGTTGATGCTGACGTTCGGAAAAACCTGTGACCAGGTTCCGCCATTGTCCATGGACGCATAAAGGATGATAGGTTGCGTGCCTGCTACGGATTCGATCCGTGCCATGTAGAGCGTTCCCCCACTTGCGCGAACGATGGTGCTCGACGCATAGGTCCCAGCTGTTGCAAAAGGTCCAGTGTGCAACGTGATAGCTTGTTGTGCTGTGCAAAGTGAGGCGAGGATCAACAGACAAATGGCAGCGTTTCTCATAAGGGCGCTCCAGTTCAAAGGTGAGTCGAGATGTACGCCCACCGATACTACCACAACTGATGTCTCAGCGAGGGTGCATCCTGTGAGTTACAGGATGCATGCATACCCAACACGCAGGGCATCCAGACTGAGGCTTCGTTGGACTAATCCCTGAGTTGGTTGATCGTCTCACAGGCGGCGCTGCTCAGTGGATGCGCGCATTCCTGCCGCGGGTATTGACTCCTGGGTGAGGCTCAACTGTTGGCCGCAACTGGCACCAGCCAGTCCATCAGGAAAGGCCACGCAACGAAAAAGCCCCCCATCGTCTCCATTCCAGAGGGATGAGGGGGCTGTTATCAACGAGCGAAGAACTTATTGGCGTTTGGCCATTTTCTTGCGGATCTCTTGCAGCTTCTTCTTCGCTTCTGTCTCAGTTATCCGACCGGAATCCACGGCAGCCTTGATGCGTTTGACAAGTCTCTCGTAGTCAACCCGACCTTTTTCACTGTTCGTCTTCTTCTGCCCCTGCTTGCGCACCCTCTTTTTTGCACCCTTATCCTTCGAGTCCCTTTTCTTTGCCGCCTTGTTGCTTGCCCCCTTTTTCTTGGGTTTGGCACTCGGCCAGAGCTTCTTCTTTGCTTCCTCTAGGCGCTTTCTGGCCTCCGCAACAGTCTTCTTGTATTTAGCCTGGGCAGCAGCGAACCGCCGCCTCTTGGCAGCTTCGATGTCCCTTGGATCATGTTTCTGTTGGCCCCTATTCTTCTCAGGTTTTGCCGATCGGGGACTTCTTCTCATTTCTGCCATCCGCTTCCGACCTTCTTCACGAGTGATCTTGCCTTCCTCGACCGCGGCTCTGATTCTCCGACCAACTTGTTCAGCAGTGCGACGCTTTGAGTCGGTGTCCGCGTCTCTGGATTTGTTGTTCCGTGCAGCCCGCCCGCCGTCACCCTTTCTGTCGGTGTTCTGCTTTTTCCAGGCCTCCATCCGCTTCCGACCTTCTTCACGAGTGATCTTGCCTTCCTCGACCGCGACTCTGATTCTCCGACCAACTTGTTCAGCAGTGCGACGCTTTGAGTCGGTGTCCGCGCCTCTTGAATCTCCATTTTGCCCGTCAGGCTTTCGCGAACGAAGTCGTTTTCTCAGCTCGCCCAGTCTCTTCCGACCGGCTTTCTTGCTTATTTCACCCGCTTTAATCGCGGCACGGATCTTTCGCTCTGCATCTGCAAGGCGACGCTTCCCCTGCGAAGCCTCTTTCTTTTCACCACGTTCACTGCGTTCACCACGCTCCTGAACGCCGAATGCTCTGCCCGCATCACTGATGCTGGCATACGCAGTGGTTCCCAATTGCAGCAGAGCAACAGCTCCCAGCAATGTGCCGATGCGCAGAACGCGCCGAGTCGTTGTTTTAGTAGTTGTATTTGAAGTATTCACCTCTAAGCTCCGTCTCAATTTACTGCCGAATAAATGTGTCTGATGCACCTTCAATAACGGCGCTCTCGGCCGTTTGTCCACTTCTTTGCGCCACGTTCTTGTGGCCCGATTGATGCGAGTCAATCCTCAACGACATGGGTTGCGAACTCGATCAGATGGGATTCCCATGCCTTTGCATCAAACGTCCCGTCAGTATCAAGGCACCGAGCGGCGGCGTTGGCCATGGCCAGTGCGTGATGCGTGTTGTCGTGAGCAAAGAGACCTTGTCGCCCGAAGCTCAGGAATCGGGGGAGGGCAGACGCCCACTTCTCGATGACCTCAATGTGCGCCTCAAACCCTTGCTCATAGATGGGGTAGGCTTGAGGAAGTCGGCGCGTGAAGGTGGTAATCGGTGGCGACTGAAGTGGTAACTCGGAGGCCTGCAGGTCAGCCTGTACTCGCTGACCCAACTCTTCATCGGTCGCATTCCAAAGTGCATCACCATGTGCGCAGGGAATCTCGGCACACAGGACGGTACGACCGTCGGGTGTCGTTCGTTCGCTGTAGTTCTTCGGCTCTGAGAGCCGCGACATTGTGATGTCTGTTTCGGGGAAGTAGCAGGCATCGAATTCTGTGAACTGATCGGTATCCAGTTCGAGATAGACAAGAACCATTGCCTGATATCGAATGGCATCGGCTGCTTCTCGAACAGCATCGGTCGTGTCGTCAGGCAGGAGCTTCACAAGGATGGTCAAGGGGAGCGTCGAGAAGATCCGATCAACTTGGCTCAGCTCACCGTCGTCCGTCTCGATAAGCCACGGCTCGGCATCGATCATTGGTTTCGTCAACCTGGTAATAGTCGTTGAAGTCATCAAGGTTGCGCCGAGCCGCCTGGCGTCCTGAGCCAGGGCTTCACTGATTTGTCCGAAGCCGCGTCGGGGGTAGAAGAAGCGGCCGGCGCCTTTCTTCTTGATTCCCAGTAGGGGACCGAAGACCTTTTTCAGGAGTTTTCGAAAACTCCCGGCGGAGACACGTTTGTGTGCCTGGATTGCCGAGAGCTCTTTGGGTTCGTGTCCCCAGAGTTTGCGAGCGTATGGAAAGTAGAAGTTGTCGCAGATCGTTGGGCCGAGACTGGCACCGAGAACTGTCGCGAAGTTCTCATCGATGCCGGTGCTGCCTGAGCGAAATGGGGCGGTGATCATGTCCTTCAAGACGCCCATGCCGAAGCGCGAATCAAGGCGGAGCATCAGGTCGAGCGGTTTCAGGGGGAAATGAACCCAGCGTCCTCGCAGACGGATGCGTCCGTGGCGGGGGCGATCCAGCAGGTCGTCACTCAGGAGGCCTGAGATGTCATCCAGGATCTCTTGAGCCGAGGCAGGGTGCAGACGGTGGCTACCGAAGTCAAGGTCGTGCCCGTTCTGATGGAAGCTCCCCGCATTTCCGCCGAAGAACTCATTGCGTTCGAGAAGCAGAACATTGGCTCGCTCCTCCTTCGCCAGGCGCCACGCTGCTCCGACGCCGGCCGGGCCGCCGCCAAGAATGCCGACTCGAGTCATGATGTCGTCTCTCTTTTTTGCATGAGGCTGCACAGTACGAAACAAACGGCACTGTAGAACAGGTGAAGTTGATGTAGTGCCCAGCCACAGATGGCAACACGGGGGCCACCTTCTTTCCATAGGAGGCAGAGAAACCCCCACGACATGGCGACACTCATGAGGGTCGGCGCAAGGCCCGAGAGTGCTACAGGTCCGACGAAGAACGACAGTGGGAGTGAAACCAATCCGACGAGCGCAAAGGGCGCAATCAATGCCGCAAGTCGTGCAGACCACCGGAGATTGAGATCGTCCGGGATTGAGCCTGATTCATGGATCAGTCGTGTCCAGGGGATGGCTCGCGCTGTGATGTCGGTCTGAATCATGTTGGGGAGCGTCCAGTGCTTCAGGTGTTTCACCTGCAAATCTGGATTGAGGCACGTTTCGCCGAGAGCTCCCAGACGGAGGCCCAACTCAATGTCCTCGATCATGGGGCGAGGGTAGCGTTCGCCATTGAATCCTCCCACCTCCACGAACTCGCGACGTCTGACTGCCCCCATGCCTGCCCAGAACGTTGATCCTGTTTGCGCGGCCTGCTGATGGGTGTGGTGGTGTCTGAGGTTCATGTAGAGCGAAACGCAGCTGCGGTGCGCAGGGGATTGATCGTAGGAGCCAGTGAGAGCCACCATGCGCGGGTTCGCATCGAAGGCGTCGATGATGCGGGCGGGCAATGACTCTGGCGAAAGGCAATCCGCATCAATGAAACAAATGAGCTCCGCATCAGTCGCATCGACACCTGCATTGCGCGCCACTGCCGGTCCCTCCCGCTTTGGAAGGCGTACAACGACAGCGCCCAGGTTCTCAGCTATGTCGCCGGTCCCGTCGTTTGATCCAGGGTCAACCACAATAACTGCGCCGGAGGGCATCGCGGCCAGAAGCGGCGGCAATGTTACAGGCAGCAGATGCGCGGCATTGTAGGCCGGCATGACGATGGCGAGCTGAGCGGTCATGAATTGCTTTCTCGGCCCGTGACGTATCCAACAAATTCACCGAGGCCCCAGAAGGTCTGGAGCAGGAGAATGAGCGGTAGCAGAGTTATTGTGCGTACACTTAATCGATCTCGCTCCATCAGCCCTTTGTAGAGGCGAAGAGTCATGAGGAAAGGAAGCAGGAAAGAGAGAACGATCATGATAAGTCGGCGCTGTGTGTTCATGACACTGACCCTTGTGCCGGCATAGCTGCGCGCCCAAACGAATCGCTCCCGACAGGCCATGCCCATGGTGAGCTGCGTGCGTTCCTGCAGGACTGTCGTGCGGGGCGTAAGCCAGATTTCGCAGGGGCCGGCAGTCAGTGCATCATGGACAAGCGTCTCGTGGTAATCGTCACGCCAGGCATCCTCGACGGATCTGAGTGCAGAGGCTCTGTAGAAGACGTTTGAGTCGCTGACAAATTCAGCGACTCCCTCGCGCAGTGGGTTTTGGTATCGGCCAAAATCACAGAGGTAAACAGCTTGCTGCAAGCACCGTTTGGCGCGGCAATCGACGGCGCCACCAACTGCTGCGACAGCTTCATTTTCCTCAAGGAGAGAGACCATCTGTCGGCACCATCCTTCCAAGGCCACCGCGTGGTCCTCCGTCAGCGCGACGATGGTCCCTTTCGCCGCTCGTATGCCAATTGTCCGTAGCGCATCGTGATGTTCGCGTGCCGCTCCCTGTCGGGCAAGGGCCGTATTCAAGTGATCGGCAGCGTGGAATCGAACCGTCGGGTAGTCCTCTTGCAGAGAGCAGACATGGGCACATGGCGGATCATACGGAACGATGATCTCCAATGACCCTTCAAATGTCTGAGTAACAAGCGACCGCAGGCATCGATCTAGATCGCTGGTGTTTCCTGAGATCAATGCAACAACAATGCTCAGGTCGATTCCTTTGGTCATTCCACTTTCTCCAAGGCGTCTCCTGTTCCCACGAGATAGCCCAGCCACTCCCCCCAGACATAGGCGATCGCCACAGGGATGAGGAGCGGAATGGAGAGGATAAACCAACCCTTTGGCGCGTTGGATCGCATCACTCTCATGCCGGTCCGCGCCAGGAGGAGCAGTGGCAGCAAGGGTGCGATGCAAAGGTAGACCAGGCGTTTCCCAGCCGATACACGCGGTCGCTGCGACCCGCCCCAGACTCTTGAAAGAAGGTAGCGCTGATGCAGGTAGTAGGCGAAATCAAACGGGCCCGTGTGTCGAACCCCCATTGCATTGACTGCTCGGGTGGTACCACCTGCAGAGAGAAGGGGGTGCAAGACAACCTCCCAGTAGCCGCTTCCCAGCGCAGCCTCATGCTCCATGACTGCTGTTCGGCGGTAAGCTGCATTGGCCCCGTTCAGGTTGTCATGCGGTCCGTCAATCCACGGTGGGAGGTAGTTGTTGTACTCGGAGAAGTAGACTACCCAATCGCGAATGCGCTTGAAGTCATTGTGGAGGATCGGGCCGCCCAAAGCGTTATCGTTGTCGTCGAAGCTCCTCTTGACAGCCTCCAGCCATTTGTCGGGTGCCACACAGTGTTCTTCGAGGATGCAGACAATCTCTGTTGATGCTGCCTTCATTCCTTGAAGACGAAGAGTCGGGACGCCCAGATGATGTGTCTCGGGCGATGTCAAGATTCGGACTTTTGGGAACTCCGAGGCGATTCGTTGCCGCATCTGTTCCCCGACACGGTCGACGACGATGATCTCACAATCTTGATCTTCGGCTTGTCCTGATAGCGACCCAAGGCAGCGAAAGAGAAACTCGCCACCTGCCGCCGAGGCGATAACGATCGAACAAGACGGCGCCATCAGTCTTCTCCGAGGTATTCGCGATACCAATCGATCGTTCGCGTGAGGCCTTCCGCAAGCGTGAACTCGGGCGACCAACCCAGCTCATGGCGCGCTTTTTCGCAGTTGAGGAATTGTTTTGGAATCTCGGCAGATGCCTGGCTCAGGACCACGGGAGTGAGTGTCTCACACTTCAACATCTCAAGGATCATCGTAGTCAAGTCGAGGACGCTCGTCGGTGTGTCGGTGCCGAAGTTGAAGGCGTTGCCAGCAAACCCGTCCGGCACTTTCTCTCCGAGGAGAAGGTAGGCGCTGACCGCATCCTCGATGAAAAAGTAGTCTCGGAGAAAGGTCCCGTCACTGCGTATGATCGGTGCTTCGCCCTTGAGGGCGCTGCGGATTGTCCCAGGGACGAGTCGATTGAAATTGAGGTCGCCGCCTCCGTAGAGATTGCCGCATCGAGTTATGGCAACCGGCAGGCCGTAGGTGTGATAATAGGAGAGAGCGATGAGGTCGGCACACGACTTTGAGACGTCGTAGGGGAAGCGACCCTGTAGCGGTGTGGACTCGGTGTACGGCAGTGCGTCGTGCGATCCATAGGCCTTGTCAGATGATGCGACAACAATGCTCTTCACAAGGTTGGGGACTTGCCGACAGGCCTCAAGAAGATTCCAGGTGCCGCGGATGTTTCCTTCAAAGGTACTGATTGGTGAACGTCTGGCTGTGCCGACTATCGTCTGTGCACCCAGGTGAAAAACTGTGTCTACTTCATATTCATTAACGCATCGAACGAGAACCTCGAGGTCCTCCAGGCTGCCTCGGACGATGTTGACGGTTTCGAGGATCCCACTTCGGACAAGCTCGGAGTCAGGGACTTCATCGCGCAGAAGCACCACCAGCGATGCGCCGCTTGCCTGAAGGCGTGCGCACAGTGCTGAACCCAGCAAACCCGATGCACCGGTAACGAAGACGTTTCGGTCCTTCCAAAAGCTCATTCCCAGATCCTCCAGGGAGCGTTGCCCTCATTCCACATCTGGTTCAGCGCCAGGGCTTCCTTGTAAGTGTCCATCGAATACCAAAAGCCGTCGTGTTCATTGAGTGCCAGCTCCCCGTCCGCAGCCATCCTCTCCAGTGGCTCTGTTTCGAGGACGCAGGTTTCTTCCGTGCTGAGGTAGCTGAAGACGCGGCGGTTCATTACGAAAAAGCCACCACTGGTGAGGTCGGCCATGAGGGGCTTTTCCTGCCAGTAGTTGACGATTTCATTCTCGTCAGATCGAACAACCCCATATCGTGATCGAGGATGAAAGCCTGTGAGTGTCGCCACTTTTCCTTTTGCATGGTGGAAGTCAATAAGGTTCGTCAGGTTGATATCACTGAGGCCATCGCAGTAGGTAAGAAGGAAGTTGTCGCCGTCGATGTAGCTCTCGACTCGCGCCAGCCGTCCACCCGTCTGTGTGTTGCGACCTGTTTCGGCGAACGTAATCTCCCAGTCCTCTATTCCATCGGTGTCAAAGAGGTCTGTGCGTGTCCCGCTTCGAAGGTCCAGGCGGAAATCAAAGTCCTCTGTGCGGTAATTGAGGAAGTAGTCCTTGATCATGTTCCCTCTGTAACCGAGGCAGAGAATGAATCGTCGAAATCCGAAGTGGTAGTAACTGCGCATGAGGTGCCAGAGGATGGGACGACCGCCAATGTCCACCAGTGCTTTGGGTTTGAATTCTGTTTCACTATTGAGGCGTGTTCCCATGCCGCCACACAGAATCACAACCTGTTCGGTTCGAAGACTCATGAGCAAAGCTCTCCTGGGGTTGGGTGAGGCACGATAAAGCGAGTGCCCTTTGCTTCAAGTGAGCCGAGGGCTGTTCTTATCTCAGTGGACAGGTTCCACGCAAGAATCAGAACATAGTCAGGTGCATCTTCCAACAGTTCCTCAACCGAACAGATGGGTATATGCACTCCGGGGACATACCGTCCTACTTTGAGTGGACTACGGTCGGCCGTTGCAGTGATTTGGTCCGGTCCGATATTGCAGTAGTTCAGGAGCGTCGACGCTTTCGCGGGTGAGCCGTATCCCCAGAGATTGGCGCCATTGCTCTTCAGGTTCGTGACAAGGGCCTGCATCTTCTCCCGATTGCTGATGACTGCATCGGCGAACTTAAGCCATGTGTCGATCTCAAGGACACCGCTTTCGATCTCGGTTCGGACTCGGTCGTGCACCTTTTCCGAGTGCTTCTCACCTCGTCGAGCAACGATTCGAAGAGTGCCTCCGTGAACGGATTGATCGACGGCGTCGATGACCGCGAGGCCTGCACGCTCAAAGAGAGTGAGCAGTGGCGAGAGGGAGAAATAACAGAGGTGCTCGTGGTAGATGGTGTCGAATTCTACGTCCTTGACGAGGTTGCCTGCAAAGGGGACCTCGGTGATGAGTAGACCGTCGTCGCTGAGCAGCGATGCCGCGCCTCGCAGGAAATCAAGGGTGTCGTCAACATGGGCCAGAACGTTGTTGGCAGTGACAATCTTCGCGGTGCCGTGAGATTCTCGAATCTCTCTTGCCGTGTTCGAGTCACAAAAGGC
>PVBE012316183.1_pt1 | contig 23499 bp, 20 predicted proteins | sample 1631181 | NCBI WGS metagenome assembly PVBE01 (sample SAMN08397723, study PRJNA350692) | Marine metagenome, whole genome shotgun sequencing project. | isolation source: water | place: Pacific Ocean | collected 2012-04 | reverse complement strand
GTCCCGTCATTATCAGATACTTGCTCACGAGACGAGCGGGAGTGCGTCGACCGAGACGGAGCGGGTGCTGGCGATCTTCGACTGGACGCAGCGCCATGTGCGCCAGACGCCACCGGGGTGGACAGTCGTCGACGACCACATATTGAACATCATCATCCGCGGTCACGGGATGGACGACCAGCGCGCGGACGTCTTTACGACGCTCTGCACGTATGCGGGCATCCCGGCGTTCTGGACCAAGGTGATCTCTCCGGGGCTTCCCCGCGGACCGATCCTTTCCTTCGCGCTGGTTGACGACCGTTGGGTGGTCTTCGACGTTGCGAAACAGCTTGTCTTCAGAAACGAGCGAGGCGACCTGGCGACGACGAGCGACCTACACGGCCGTCCCAATCTCATACCGCCTGACCTTCGCAACCAATTGATTCGAGGCAATCCATATCACGAGTACTTCGAGGATCTGCGACTTCCGCCGGTGCCAAGCCCACTTCGGGCGGAGCTGCAGATGCCATGGCCACGCCTGCGTTACGAGGTAGGGCGGGCGCTGGGCCGAGACCAGAGTAGTGGATCTGAACAGTAAGGTCGTTCTGGTGACAGGTGGGACCGGTTCATTCGGCCGCAAGTTCGCCGAAGCCGTGCTCCGTAACTACAAGCCGCGCAAGCTGATCATCTTTAGCCGCGACGAGTTGAAGCAGTCGGAAATGCGCCAAGAAATGAGGGAGGAGAACCTACGATACTTCATCGGTGACGTGCGCGACCTCGAGCGTTTGCGTCGAGCCGTGAGCGGTGTCGATGTCGTCGTCCACGCCGCGGCGATGAAGCAAGTGCCCGCCTGCGAGTACAACCCGTTCGAGGCGGTGAAGACGAACGTGCACGGAGCCGCCAACGTCATCGAGGCGTCCATCGATGCGGGTGTGGGGAAGGTGCTGGCTATCAGCACGGACAAGGCCGTCAATCCCGTGAGCTTGTACGGTGCTACGAAGTTGTGTGCCGAGAAGCTATTCGTCCAAGGAAACTCATACTCTGGAGAGGCCGGCACCCGATTCAGTTGCGCGCGGTACGGCAACGTGGTGGGAAGCCGCGGCAGCGTCATCCCGTTGTTCCTCGAGCAGCGTCAGAACGGGACCGTTGCCGTGACCGATACACGGATGACTCGATTCTGGATCACATTGGCACAAGGTGTCGACTTCGTACTCCAGTCCCTGGATCTCATGCACGGAGGCGAGATCTTCGTGCCAAAGATTCCCAGCATGCGCCTTACAGATTTGGCGGGCGCGGTGGCGCCAGGTTGTGAGATCCGAGTGTCGGGGATCCGCCTCGGGGAGAAAGTCCACGAAGTGCTCGTCTCGGAGGATGAGGCGCATCACACCATAGAGTACGGCGATTTTTACGTAATCAAGCCACTGCACCCGTGGGCTTCTACAGACAGATGGGCTGACGGAAAGCCGTTGCCGGAGGGATTTCGGTTCAGCAGTGACACGAACACGCGATGGCTATCCGCGGGCGAGTTGCAGGCCCTCATCGGCGAGGATGCAGGGCATGACGCCTGATCGACTCGCGCTCTATGGCGGCGAGCCGGTGCGACGCGACTTGCTTCCCTATGCGCGCCAGGCGCTGACTGAAGACGACATCGCGGCAGTCGTTGAGGTGTTGCGCTCTGAATGGCTGACAACCGGACCCAAAGTCGCCGAGTTCGAGGAGGCCTTCGCCAGCTACGTCGGCGCGGCGCACGCCGTCAGCTTCAGTTCCGGAACTGCGGCGCTTCATGGAGCGGTCTTCGCGGCCGGGCTCGAGGCGGGCGACGAAGCGGTCACCACGCCCTTGACGTTCTGTGCGACTGCCAACTGTCTCCTGTTTCAGGGTGCTACACCGGTGTTCGCAGACGTCGAAGCTGCCACGCTGAACCTTGATCCGGATGAGGTCCGTCGACGTCTGTCGTCGCACACGAAGGCCATTCTGCCGGTCGACTATGCCGGCCATCCGGCGGATCTCGACGAGGTGCTCGCGCTGTCCGAACGTCACGGCCTGGTCGTGATCGAGGACGCCGCGCATGCGCTCGGCGCCCGATATCGGAACCGTTCCATCGGTTCGGTCAGTCATATGACGGTATTTAGCTTCCATCCGGTCAAACACTTGACAACCGGCGAGGGTGGAATGGTAACGACCGACGACGACACGTTCGCGCACCGCATGCGAATGTTTCGTAGCCATGGCATCGACATCGACTTCCGGCAACGTGAGTCGCAGAACAGTTGGCGCTATGACATGGTGGCGCTCGGCCACAATTTCCGTTTGACGGACATTGGTGCGGCCCTAGGCCATTCACAGTTGCACAGGCTGGATGCGAATCTCGCGCGGCGTAGCGAGATCGCGACGCGTTACACCGAGGCGTTTCTGGAACTGCCGGGCGTGACGTGCCCACGGGTGAAGGCAGACGTGCAGCCGGCGTGGCATTTGTACCCGCTGCGTCTCGACTTGGCCCGCGCCAGCTGTGGCAGGGAAGAGATCTTTCGCGCCCTCAAAGTAGAGGGAGTCGGCGTCAACGTGCACTACCTCCCAATTCATCTCCATTCGTATTATCGATCACGGTTTGGGAATCGCCGCGGCGAGTATCCGATCGCAGAACAAGCATACGAAGCGCTAATTAGCCTGCCGATGTTTCCCGCGATGGCTGACGACGACGTCCAAGACGTCCTGGATGCTGTCCGAAAAGTGACCCGCTTCTTCATGGCAGAAATGCCGGCTGTTCTGTGAGTTCAGACGCTGCAAGAGGTACCCGGGTCGCCATTGCACTCTGCGTGCACCACAAGCCGTGGCTCGTCATGGCCACGATGATCACGATGGTCCTGCAAGATTACCAAAAGGCTGACGTCTACATCATCTATAACCTTGGCGATGGAAGCTGTCCGGACAAGGCTGGCTACAGGAAGTACCGCCTCTACGCATCATCAGCCGATGTACAGCAGCGTCTCGCTTCGGGTCCGCCGATATCGGACGAGCAGTACGCCAAGCTGGCGACGGGACATGGGATTAACTCACAACTCAGCGAATTCGACGAGCGGGTTCGACAAGTGTGCCAACTTCGCGGAACCAACGTTGTCGAACTGGAATACGAGAACGACCACGCTTTGGACTCGGGCGCCTGGTACAAGTTTATCAAGAGCGGCATTTGGCGGGAGTACGACTATGTGCTGTGCATACAGGAAGGTACATTACTGACAAGAGCGAACACACTCTCGTCGGCAGTTGAGTTCATGAAGTGCTCGAAGGTCGACTTCTTGGCTGCCGGTCACATCAAGGGACGGGTTCCCCGCAACCTATTTCTGAACTACAAGACTCGCCGGGACGGAGCGAACGCACTCGACGAATATCACGACAAGATGATTCGAGCCGTCTTTGCGATGTTTTCGCGCGACCAAGCGTTTCGTCAACTCTTCGATGCCTGGTCGGAGGAAGGCTCGGCCACAAGACAGCATCATGTCCCAGACATCTGGAGGAATCGGGTATGGCGTCGTGTAAGAGATCTCGCCGAGGGGCGCTGGGGTTTGCCTCGTCATCCTCTCAAGCGCTGGATTGCAGCGTGGCTCAGAGAACACCGTGAACTGTTCCCGGTGGTCAACTACCAGATCGCAAGAGCCCGAGTGTCTTGGACCGGGATCTCCCGCTCGCCGGCGCCTGGGCGCCAGAGCGATTCCGAGGATTGCATCTACGTTGATGGTGAGCGCCGACGGCTGAAGGATGTGGTTTCCTACACAGTGCTGGACGGTGCGCGCTTTCATCTCGAGGCTGGACATGAGTGGTTTGGGGCCTGTTGTAACCACATGTTCGGCAGGTCATTTCTCGAGCGCTTCTCAACAAAGCTCGAGCAACACAATCTTTATGAGGTCCTCGACCTCCCGTTTTCGGGAACTGCTCTCGAGGTAGTGTGGGGTTTTCTTCCGCACTGGCTGGGTCTGGAGAAGTGGTTCTTCGATGGATTGCATCGTCCAAACAAGAACTTCGCCACCTACCGTCGTGAGGACGAACCACTAATCATGGCTGACTACATCAATCGCTACTACCCAGGGATGGTGGCGGTGAGTAGAGACGGGGACTATCTGAAGGTTCGCGGCGCCAGTGGATCAGCCCGGGGACGCCTGAGAGCCATGCTTGACAGCAGCTACTTCTGAACCCATGGCGACACCTGCAACTTGCTTCCGACGAGCACGGAATCCTGGTGTCACAGGGTTGTACCTGCGCTTGAGAGGCGAGATGTGACGGGCGACCTAAGGGCGCCGCGGGGTGGTGCGGCGGTTGACAACCGGCGCGCTCCCGCACGGCTGTACCAGCGCTTCGATTCGAGCGGGGCAGTCGTTGACGTGGGCTTGCCTAGGATCACGACCGATGCTTCTGTCGGGGCCTTCAAGCTTCGCGGAGCGGGACTTCGAGTACTCTTGGTCAACCCGCCTATCCGGGAATGGTCTTATCCCAACATCATGCCCATTGGACAGGGCTACGTGGCGGCGGTGGCGGCGATGGACGGTCATCGAGTTGATGTGCTCGACCTGAATGCCGAACGTCGTGAACCGGTGGATGGATCAGGGGCAGAATTCTCCTCGTGGATCGAGGAGCGCATTCACGAAGCCCTGATACGTGTTCGGCCGGATGTGATCGGTATTGGCGGCATTGTCACCCAGTACGGACGCATCAGAGCCATACTGCGAGTCTGCCGGCGCGCCTGTCCAGAGGTCCCGATTGTTCTCGGTGGCGGCATCGCTTCGTCGATGCCCGAGTTCATGGTGCGGCGGCTGCCGATCGATGTGGCCGTACAGGAAGAGGGGGAAGTCACCTTTTCCGAAGTGCTGCATCGGCTGGAGGCGCGAGCACCTCTTCAGGGCGTGAAGGGAATCGCGTATCGTCAGGAGATTCGTCCTGGGGAATTCGATGTTCGTAACACGGGCTCGCGTCCATCGGTCTTCGCACAGGCGCGTGGGCTCGATTGTTTGCCATGGCCCCTTCGGTCACGGTGGCCTGTAGACTCGGTCTACAAACGAAATGCCGTTGGCCACCTGAACTGGCAAAGCAAGTGGAGTGATGGTGCCTCTCGTGAGGCTGGGCAATTTGGAGTTTCCATGATCGCCTCTCGAGGTTGCCCCTATGCGGGTCGCGCGTGCGATTACTGTTACGCTGCGTACCTGGGTGCCCAGTACCGCCTGCGCAGTCCACGTGAAGTGGTGGACGAAATGCAGTACCTCCAGAAGCGGTACGGCGCCGTCTATATTCATTTTCTTGACGATCTGTTGATGACGGACTACCGCTGGACCCTTGAGCTGTGTGGCGACTTGCGCGCACGACGTCAAGCCAGTGGATTTGAGGTCATGTGGGGTGGGACTTGCCGAACGAACATCATTGCCGATGACGTGATACGCGCCAGGCGAGAGGGCCGGCCGAACATTCTCGAACAGGCCCAGGACGTCGGCATGCGCCAGGCCGGGTTCGGCATCGAGTCGGGAAGCCCAGCGGTGCTGAAGCACATCGACAAGAGTGGCCAGACCGTCGAAAAGATGGAGATAGCGATTGGAGAAACGCAGCGAGTCATGGGCTACGCCGATTGTTCATTCATTATCGGATCACCGGGCGAAACTGCCGACACGGTTCGGGAGACCGTCGAGTTCTGCAAGCGAGTCGATTTGCAGCCGGAAGTGTTCTTCTTCACGACAGCATACCCCGCCACGGCATTTTGGCAGCTGGCACTTGATCGCGGACTCATCCGGAAAGCAGTGACTGGGGAAGTGGGTCCGGCCAACGAGGACATCATCGAACAGTATCTCCTTCGGCTCGGCGAACAGGGAGAAAGCGTCCAGACGAATTTCAGCGATCTGCCTGACGAGGAAATCGTCCGTCTGTCGTGGTGGGCCATCACGGAGCTCGGCGCGCAGAATGTGTTCAGACACCCGCACACGGGTGAGTCGCAGCGCCGGAGCCCGATCCGTGGCGCGACCCACGCCGATGTGTAAGCAGCATTCTGATCGCCCTGGCGCAGTGCTCGGGGTAATCCCAGCGCGACGCCACAGCTCGCGGTTTCCAGGCAAGCACCTGACACCGCTGCTTGGTAAGCCCATGATCGCATACGCGATCGAGGCCGCGCTCCAATCGGTGCTCGTCGACAGACTCGTCATCTCGTCCGACGATCCTGAGCTCGCCAGGCTTGCCCGCGACTACGGGGTAGAGTTTGTCGAGCGCCCATCTGAGTTGGCACAGGACACTTCGGCGTTCGAGGACTCGCTTCGCCAGGTGTGCGATACCTTGCTGGAACGAGACCGGTATCAACCAGAGTTGATACTTGCCATGCAGGCAAACGTTCCGATTCGCAAGGAAGGGCAAGCCGACGAGCTCATTCGTCGCTTCGAGGAGCTGCCGGCAGCGACGGCCCTCTGCACGGCGCAACACATTCGGCTCCGCCCTGAGTGGGCGAAAGTGCTCGTCGATGACGCGACCGGCGAGTGCTCGCCGTATTCCTTGGTGGACCGGGGTTTCCGCCAGCAGGACCATCCTCCCCTTTTCTTGCTCGATGGCGCGATCTGTGGCGTCCGGCGGGAGACGTTGTGCGCGACGCGCGGGAACCTCGCGACACACGCATGGCTCGGGGACCACTTGCACCTCCTGGTGCAGGACGATCCGATGTACTCGCTCGAGATAGACTACCCTAACCAGGTTTCCCTTGCTGAGTACTACTTGGATAGGCTGTCCGACCAAGAGAGCATTCGGGCCCAAACGCTTTCGCTTCCTCCCGGTGCATAGCTCCGTGACGGAAATCGGCAGCGTTGCCTCGTTCAGCGGAGCTCGCCTGCGGAGCCTCAAGGGCAGTGAACTCATCGTTTGAAATCGGTTCACGTCTCATTGGCCGGAATGAACCGCCGTTCATCGTAGCGGAACTGTCGGCGAATCATCATCAGGACTTCGATCGGGCCGTGTCTCTCGTGCGCGCCGCTGCCGACGTGGGAGTTGACGCGGTCAAGCTTCAAACCTACACGCCCGACACGATGACGCTCGACTGCCGGAGCGACTGCTTTTGGATCCGAGGGACACCCTGGGATGGGCAGCGGCTCTTTGACCTGTATCGCGACGCCCACATGCCATGGGGCTGGTATGACCGTTTGAGACCCGTTGCCGATGACCTCGGTCTACAACTGTTTTCGACGGCCTTCGACGGTACGGCCGTGGACTACCTGGAGCAGTTGGGCGCTCCGGCATATAAGATCGCGTCCTTCGAGCTTGTTGACCTGCCTCTCTTGAAGCGAGTGGCGCGAACGCGCAAACCCGTCATCCTGTCGACTGGGATGGGTTCACTGATCGAGATCCGTGAAGCAGTGGACACGCTCCGTGAGGCCGGATGCCGTGACCTCGCTTTGCTCAAGTGCACCAGTGCCTATCCGGCGCTAGCCAGTGAGATGAACCTGCGTGCAATTCCCCACTTGGCGGACACCTTCGGGGTGCCAGTGGGCATCTCCGATCACACACTTGAGCCCGTTGTTCCAGTAGTGGCCGTGACTTTGGGCGCGAGTATCATCGAGAAACATCTCACACTGTCGCGGAGCGAGCCAGGGCCGGACACTGAATTTTCGCTCGAACCTGATGAGTTCAAGAATATGGTGAATGCGGTGCGCACGACCATGCAGGCGCTGGGCAGTGTGCGCGACGGCCCGACTGAGCGTGAGGCGTCCAGCCTCAAGTTTCGTCGGTCTCTGTTTGTTGTCCAGGACGTGCTTGCCGGTGAGCCGTTTACCCTCGACAACGTACGCAGCATCCGGCCAGGCAACGGGTTGCCCCCACGTTGTCTTGACGAGGTCGTGACCCGTGTTGCGGCTCGATCAATCGCGCGTGGGACTCCGCTTTCCTGGACTTTGACGGCGGCGGCTGAAGCCGAAGCAACTCGTCGATGACTCGATCTGTCTTCATGCCAATGGGGCGTCGGCATTCCAGATGGTCGCTGATCTGGTTCGAGGTCTTCACGAGAATGTGAACGCGCTGAAACCCCGGCGCGCGCTTGGGCGTGTTTGGAGCTGAAAATGGGGAGAGTCGGCGCGGAAGTCGGGCTCGCGGATGTCGCATGAAACTGGGTCGGCGTTATCCATCCGGCCGGTAGAATCCACAGACTGTCAGCTGCTCTGGGAATGGGCGAATGACCCTGCCGTGCGGGCGGCTTCGTTCCATGGCGAGCCGATCCCATGGGTTGTTCATGAGGCATGGTTTGGTTCACGCATTAGGAACAGTGCGTGTCGCATCTACATCGTCACCGCTGACGGCGCGCCGATCGGCCAGGTGCGCTTTGAACGCCAACGCCAGGAATCGCCGATGACGACGATCGACATCAGCCTGGCTCAGCCATGCCGTCGCATGGGCTTCGGGGTCGAAGCCCTCCAGCTCGCCTGCCTTGAGTACAGACGGGAGTCGCGGTCGTGCATCGCAGCCGACGTCAAGTCGTCCAACGCCGCGTCGATGAAAGTGTTCGAGCGGGCTGGGTTCGCGTTCCGTGGGGTCGTGAAGACCGAAGGTGAGGACGCGGTCCGGTGGGTGCTTCCAGCGGACGCACCAGTGCGCCATGAGTGAACACATTGTCATTGTGGGATCGCGTCGGTGGAATAGGAAGGTCTTGGAGCGCCTTACCGCTCTAGCCTCGGATTCATGGACATTCATCGATCGTCCTCACGATCTGACCGAAGACGGTCTACGACGTCTTGATCCACGCTACGTCTTCTTCTTGCATTGGTCATCGAAGGTACCCTCGAACATTACGGAGTCCTTTGAATGCGTTGGCTTTCATATGACCGATCTCCCGTACGGTCGGGGTGGAACGCCGCTTCAGAACCTGATTCTCAGCGGGCACCGTTCGACAAAGCTCACTGCCTTCAGGTTGACCGACGAACTAGACGCCGGCCCAATCTACCTCAAGGCCGACTTGTCACTTGACGGCTCGGCACAGCAGATCTACGAGCGCGCAGACCGTCTGTCTACCGACATGATTCAGAGGCTCGTCCGGCGCCCCGTTCTTCCGCAGCCGCAGGTCGGCGAACCGACGCTGTTCGAGCGCCGGACTCCGGAACAGAGTGAGCTGCCGGAGGCAGCAGCGCTTGATCAGATCTACGACTGGATCCGGATGCTCGACGCCGAGGGCTACCCACACGCATTCGTGGATCATGGCCCTCATAGGATTGAATTCCGCAACGCGACTCGGTCGGGTGACGCCCTCACGGCAAGCGTGCACATCGTGACCCGGTCCACATGAGCATCCTTGTCGTTGCGGCGCATCCTGACGACGAAGTCTTGGGCTGTGGTGGCACCCTCGCGCATACCAGCGATGAGCACGACGTCCACATTCTGATTCTTGGCGAAGGCATTACCTCACGACTCGACAGCCGAGATGAAGCGGAGCCTCGCCAGATCGAACAGCTCCGTTCCGATGCGCAGGAAGCGGCCCGACTGCTCGGCTCGCGCTCACTCGAATGCGGGGGTCTTCCGGATAACCGGTTCGATCAGGTGCCACTGCTCGATATCGTAAAGATGGTCGAAGCCCGGGTCCAGGCGCTCACACCCGACACCATCTACACACATCATCCAGGTGATCTGAATGTCGATCACGGTCTGACATTTCGCGCGGTCCTGACCGCCACCAGACCGGAAGCGGAACAGCCGGTTCGGGAATTGCTGAGCTTCGAGATTCCTTCATCAACTGAGTGGGCGTTTCAACGGATCGTGCCGACCTTTCGTCCAAATGTTTTCGTCGACATCTCGAGGACCATCGAGACGAAGATTGCAGCCATGAAGTGCTACGAGAGCGAAGCGAGACGAGCACCTCACCCTCGCTCACCCGAAGCCATTCGCGCCGTCGCAGAGCGCTGGGGTTCAGTATGTGGCACCGGGTCTGCGGAAGCGTTCGAGCTGATCCGGGGGCTTCGCTAACTGTGCCAGGCGTCCTGCTGCGCGTCGATGGCGGTCCGAGTATCGGCCTTGGACATGTGCACCGGTGTCTCGCGCTGGCCGAGGCGCTACGGCGGTTGAATGCCCGGAGCTTTTTCCTGATGGCTCCGGCGGCGGGTGCCTTGCCTGATGTTGCGGGCCGAGGATTCCCGGCCGACAGTCTTGGCGAGATTCCGCGCGGCGAGCGGGGGGACTGTGCCACGGCGATTGCGATGGCCGAGCACCGAGGCTGCGATACGGTCATCGTCGATTCCTACGCGGCTGGCGCGTCTTATCTTGGGGAGATGCGATCCGCAGGCCTTCGCGTCATCTCGATCAGCGACGAAGCCAACGGGCCGTCTCAAGCCCACATGTTGATCAACGGAGGTGCACATGCGGGGGAACTTGGCTACCGTTCTGCCCACGGCGATACAAGGTTTCTGTTGGGCCTGCGGTATGCGCTGCTTCAGTCAGAGTTCCGGGACTGTCCCCGCCGAGAGGTCAGTGGGTCTGTCGATCGGGTTCTCCTGTCAATCGGAGGGGATGATCCCCGCAACCTGATGCCGCGCCTTATCAAGCTTCTCGGCAGTGTACTTGCGCGCGGAAGCGCGCTAGATGTCGTTGTTGGGCCGTTTTTTCGTAATCGGGATGCCCTTGAGCGCATAGCGGTGGTTAGTCACTTGAACGTGCGGCTCATATTGGCGCCGGAACATCTCAAAGATCTGCTGACGCTAGCCGACATTGCCCTCTGCGCGGGAGGTCAGACTATCTACGAGGTGGCAGCGACTGGGACGCCGGCTATCGCGATGGATCTGTTCGAGAACCAAACTGCTGGTGTGCTGGCGATGGCGGAGGTCGGGGCGATCGTCTATGGAGGCGGCGCGACCGATGGACAGCTACCCACAGAGTTGGAGCCTGCTCTGGAGAGGCTTGTGGCGACCCACACGCACCGACAGCAGCTGAGTGCAACCGGGCGCATGCATGTGGACGGTCACGGCGCGCTTCGTGTGGCCGACGAGATTGCTCAGTTCACATGAGGGTCGCCTTTCCGATCAGCCGTCGTAGCGACTATTGCCTCCTTGGTCCCATCATCGAGCAAGCATTAGCAAGAAGCTGGACCGTCGAGTGTTGGCACGATTACAGCGTACCCAACAGCGGGTTGAAGGCTTACTTGTTTCCAGCGCTTGAGGACGCCCCACGGTTCCGCCACGGTGCGCCGCGGCTGCGGGCCTATCAGGGGACCAGAGACGCTGACGCCATAAGAGAGCTGAGCGACGCAACGCTTGTGGTGTCGCTACAGCCGCCGAGCGCAATTCTCGGAACTGCCGCTGGCGTGTGTGGTAGGCCGTTCTGGGTACTGGTTCAATATGCGATTGACACGTTTATCTCGTATCGCCCTGGTCAGATACTCGACTGCGATGCCATCGCCCTGTACTCGGACTGGTGGATCGACTGGGCGGCTGAATACTACGAGCGCGAGGGAGCCGTCCGCAGCCGCCATGCTCTCGCTCGGGAGCTCCGGGCACGTGCCTGGGACGTGGGCCTAACAGAGCTCGATGCGAGAGATCGAATCGATTCGACCGAGGTTCGGGCGCGCTGGGGACTGCCACCTGATGTCCCGGTCGTGGCCTTGCTGCCTTTTGCCCAAGGCGTCGGGAAGGCGTCGTTCTGGCCCCGGCGTGTTTTCGGCGAGCCCCGCAGATGGAAGCAGTTCCTGTACACCGTGGCCCGCCGGCGGTTTGAGTACTGGCCCTACATTCGCCACGGCTGGACAGACGCGCGTGTGGTGCAGGCGGTGCGAGCGTTTTGCGACCGAAATGGCGCGCAATTGCTGGTGAAGTCCCGTCTCAAGACGCCGATTCCGTACGAGACGCAGGCGGTCGCCGATCGCTGTGTCTACGACGAGAGCGCCTATCCCGCGACGATCCTCGAGGTCCTGGCAGTCTCAGATCTCTGTATCAGCTTCTACAGTGGCGGCGTGTTGGAAGCTGTCAGCTCGGGCGTTCCGCACGTGTGTATCACGTTCGACGCCGAGGCCTACTGCGGGGAGAACCGCGAGTTTCTAGGGTATTTCAGACGCTTCTTTACGGATGAGGAGGGCGGCCTCTTCCAATATAGCGGCGTATCCACCTGCATCGGGATACCGGAGGCCATCTCAGATCTGCCGACGAAGCAGCTGTCGGACTTCGCAATGTCCGCGGGCGCGCGCACGAAGTATGTCCGGAAGTATCTGAGTTACGACGACCGGGCCGGCGCGACACGCATCGTCGAACGTGCCGAAAAGGCGATCGCGGAAATGCGCGTCTCATAAGATGCGCGTACCACGACCGTGCACATTGTCGCGCCGAGATGATGAGTGAGACATTCGGGATCTTCTGTCGTAATCCGGAGTTCAAGTAGTTGTTCGATTGCTGGTCCGTGGACTCGCCCTATCGAGTGTGCCCACGAGGACATAAAAGGAGAGGAATGGGAACCGCATGAGATCGTTCTGGAAGGGCCGACGAGTCTTGATAACAGGCGCAGGCGGGTTCCTCGGCGGTTGGCTTGGCCGCTTGCTCGTCGATGGCGGCGCGCATGTTTTCGGCTTTGACGTGAGCCAGGCGCCGCAGTGCCTCGAGGCCCACGGGCTGGCGGGCGCGGTTCCTATCATCCGCGGTAGTGTACTCGATGCTCAAGGGGTCCAACGCGCCCTCACCGATCATGAAACGGAGGTGTGCTTCCATCTTGCGGGGCAATCGCTCATCGAGGGGGCGTCTGCCAACCCGATCGACGCCCTCGAGGTGAATATCCGTGGCACGTGGACCGTCCTAGAGGCGTGTCGGAATGCAGGAGGGTCCATCCAGGCGGTCGTGTGTGCGTCCAGCAATCATACCTACGGCTCTCAGAAGACCGCCCCGTTCACCGAAGATTTTCCGTTGAATCAGGTTGATGTGTACGGGGGATCGAAGGCTTGCGCCGATATCCTGATTCGGATGTATGCCAACGGGTTTGGCCTGCCGGCAGTTGCGGTTCGTAACACGAACAGCTTTGGGCCGGGGGATCCCCACGCCAGCCATGTCGTGCCGGGCACCATCCTCTCACTGCTCCGGGATGAGCCGCCAGTGATCCGGAGTGACGGGAGTCCGGTCAAGGCGTATCTATATGCGCAGGAGACGATGGAAGCGTACATACAACTCGCGGAACACGCCCAGGATTCCCAAGTTCGAGGACAGGCGTTCAACGTCACGACCGATGCGCCGGTCAGTGTGTTGGAGTTGGTGAAGGCAATCGTCACGGTCTCCGGAAAGGACCATCTTCAGCCGGTCGTCGAGGGTTCCGACCTGAGCCAGCAGGACTCGTATGAGCATCTCTCCAATCAAAAGATTCGACGCGCGGTAGGCTGGCGTCCACGACAGTCGCTGGAGGAAGGCTTGCGGATGACATATGCGTGGTACGCGAAGGAAGGGTCGGCATGGCTGCAGCGCGCCCAGGAAGGTGCGGTTCGCTGATGTACTCACATCGGCGCGCGGCAGGCTCGTCATCGGGACGCCACATCGAGGTGCCGTGACGTGATGTCAAGCCAGCCACTAGCCGTGGCCATCATTCCGGCCCGGGGCGGGTCGAAGGGGCTCGTACGCAAGAACGTGCTGCGCGTAGCTGGCACACCACTAGTCGCCTACGCCATCGAGCAGGCCCGCAGTGCTGCGTCCGTCGCCCGGGTGCTGGTGTCGACCGAGGATGAGGAGATTGCCGAGGCCTCGCTGCGACACGGGGCGGAGGTCATCCGGCGACCGGCAAATCTCAGCACGGACACGGCATCATCGGAATCCGTGCTGTGGCATGCGCTGGAATATCTGGGACAGCAAGGGTGCCGGCCGGATCTGATGGTCTTCATGCAATGCACCTCTCCGCTGATCCTGTCGAATGATATCGACGACGCGATCGAACTGCTGAAGTCTGAGGATGCGGACTGCGCGTTCGCGGCGAGCCCGTTCCACGGGTTCTTGTGGGAGCGGGATGGGACGGGTCAGGCGGTTGGGATCAATCACGATTCCGGTACCCGGCTTCGCCGTCAGGATGTCGAGCCGCAGTTCATCGAAGCGGGCGCGTTCTATGTGATGCGTGCGGAGGGATTCAGGCAAGCGCGCCACCGCTTTTTTGGAAAGGTGGTGATATCGCTGATACCTAGGGAGCGCGCTTGGGAGGTGGATGAGCCGGCCGATGTGCCGATGATTGAGCTGCTCCTGCGCCAACGCGTCCTGCGCGATCGACTGGTCCGTCTGCCAGATTCACCTCAGGCCGTGATCATGGACTTCGATGGGGTGCTAACAGATAACCGCGTTCTCGTTTGCGCCGATGGCAGCGAAGCGGTCTTCGCGAATCGCAGCGATGGTATGGGGTTGGCTCAGCTGCGGGCCCATTCGGTGCGCCTCGCTGTGATCTCCGCGGAAGCCAATCCGGTGGTGCAGGCGAGATGCCGCAAGCTTCGGCTCGAATGCATCAGTGGGGCAGACGTTAAGGCGCCGGTGCTCATGGCGTGGCTCGACCGCCATGGGATCGACGCCGGAGCTGCGATCTATGTGGGGAACGATGTGAACGATCTGCCATGTCTGGCGATGGTGGGCTGCGGCGTGGCGGTCCGCGATGCACATCCCGAGGTGCGTGCAGCCGCTAGGCTTGTGCTCGATGCGCCAGGTGGTCGCGGGGCCATCCGAGAATTGTGCGATCTGGTGATCATGAAGATGGGAGGTATGGACCGTGGCGCGTCCCGTATCGCTCGGTAACCGTTTGGTTGGTGAAGGACAACCAGTGTTCATCGTGGCCGAGATCGGAATCAACCACAATGGAGACCTCCGTGTCGCGAAGGAGCTGATCGATGCGGCGGCCGCCGCGGGAGCGGATGCCGTCAAGTTTCAGAAGCGAAGCCCGGAGATGTGCGTGCCAGCGGAGCGCCGAGATGTGATGCGGGAGACTCCGTGGGGATTGATGACCTACCTCGAGTACCGTCGTCGGGTGGAGCTCGGCGTCGAGGCATACCGCGAGATTGATGCCCACTGCCGGGACCGTGGGATCGCCTGGTTCGCCTCGGTGTGGGATAAGGCGTCGGCCGATTTCATGGAGGCCTTCCGCCCGGTGTGTTACAAGATTTCCTCAGCTTCGCTGACGGACCAACCGCTGCTCATGCATGTCCGAAGGAGCGGTCGACCGGTCATCCTCTCGACCGGCATGTCGAGCCTAGACCAGATTCGCGATGCCGTCGAGGTGCTTCGCACGGGCCAACTGATCGTCAACCAATGCACGAGCACCTATCCCGCTACGGCGGAGGAATTGAACCTGAGGGTCATCCAGACGTTCCAACGAGAGTTTGACTGCCCGATTGGCTACTCTGGCCATGAAGTGGGGCTACAGACGACATGCGCCGCGGTGGCGCTCGGAGCGGCGCTGGTCGAGCGCCACATCACGCTGAACCGCGCGATGTGGGGCAGTGATCAGGCCGCCTCAGTCGAGCCGGCTGGATTCGCGCACCTGGTGAGGGACATTCGGCGAATCGAGACTGCGTTCGGGGATGGAGTGAAGCGCATCTACAAGAGTGAGCTGGATGTCAGTGCTCGGCTTCGGTACGTCCCCTGATCGGTGAGCCATTCAATCCTATGCACACGAGATGAATGGCGAAGCGCTCTTGCTGCCCCACGCGTTCTGACAGACATCTTCCTTCAATTAAGGTAGGCGGTGGCGCTCGTGTCTGGTTCGCCAACCGTGAGCGTGACACGTCTGAAGACGGGACCGTGCTGAGGCAGTCGCTCGTCAGCGTTCTGTGAACAAATGAGAGGTCGATGAAGCACCGGGCAGACATACTCGTCGTCCTCGGCCACGTGTTGCTCGTGAGGAATTACGTGGCTGACGGGTTCCTCCGCGAGCTCGTCACCCGTGGACTCAAGGTGGCGGTAATCGCACCGGACGACACACACCCGTTCATCAGGCAGTTGGCACCTGGCCTGGTCGCCCTTTATCCGCTGAGTCGCTACCGCCCGCGGCGCCCCAGGATGTGGGTTCTGCGCCACCTCCGGCTCGGCTCGTTCTTCGCGAGACGAACGGCTTCTGCCTACGCGTTGAAACTCGCGTTCAACCGGAGGCTCGCTCTTGACAAGCGCCTGGCGATCGGATTTTGGGAACGGATGGCACGCGTCACGGATCCCGAGAAGCTCGCCAAGAAATGGGCGTCCGCGCTCCGACCACGCCGTGCTGCGCTTCGTCTGATTCGTGAAGTGAGTCCGCGGATTGTCGTGTGGCCGACGACCATCAGCGATCCAGTCGATTTCGAAGTTGTCCAGGCGGCCAGGCTGTTGCGCGTCCCAGTGGTCATGTGTGAGGGCAGCTGGGACAACCTGGTGTGCAAAGGGGCGATTTGGCCCAGGCCGGGGCGCCTGCTCGTGTGGGGCGAGCTCTCGCGTAACTTCGCTCGAGACGAGCATGGATTCACCGACGCCGAAATCGGTGTCACTGGCCCGCCCCATTTTGGAGTCTACAACCGTGTGGAAGACCTGATGCCACGTGACGAGTGGCTGCGCCGCCACGATCTAGATCCGGCGAGGCGAGTGATTTTCGTGGCGGGCACCACGATTGGCAGGCTTGTCGAGCCCACGCTTGTACACGTCATCTCGAGCCTAATCGATTCGGGAGATCTGCCGCCATCGTACGTGTGGTATCGACCTCATCCGAAGGTCGGCGATCGGTTCGAAGGTGCCCGGTGCAGAGACGATCCGAACGTCCGCATCGATCCGGGCGTCGACAATGCTCACCCGACCACAGGCATGAACCGGATCATTGACGCTCGGGAAACGAGACAGCGTGCAGAGGCGATCGCTGCGTGCGATCTCATCGTATCGATGTTCTCGACCGTGGTGCTGGAGGGCGCACTTCTCGGCAAGCCCTCGATCTTGGTGGACCCAGAGTCGCTCGAAGGGTCCTCGTCCAGGCCAGCCAGTTCGTCTCAGAACTACAAGCACGTACAGTATCTGTTGCGGTCACCCTGGATCAGGCTGGCGCCCAACCTCGACGCCCTGCAGCCGATGCTCCATGAATTCCTGAGCCTCGATCCCCGGTCCTATGCCCAACCGCTGAGGGCTTTTGCGCAGCAGGTCGTGTGCTGCGGAATCGAGTCATCACAGGACCGCATCGTCCGCGACGTACAGGATTGCCTTGTCCGCCTCACAACCGAGGCTGCGCACTGACCGTGATGCAGGCATCCCCACAACACTCTTCATCCGTTCGGCCTCAGGGCCCGACGAGGTCGCCTGTTTGCCTGGCATTGGCTTACGTGGCCCGATCTTGGCAGAGAGGCGTTCTTGTCATCACGTTGGTCTTCGTGAGCAGTGCGCTTGCGCTTGTGGGTCCCGCGCTCGTGGCCGCCGCTCTCGCTTCGCTGCAGATTGGATCGGATGTCGAGGCGGAAGCGACGAGTACAGCGTTCGATCTGGACCAACTGGGTCAACGTGTGCTTGGGTTGTGGCCCTTCAGCCTGGCGAACGATCAGGCGTCGATCGTTCTGATGCTCGGCGGAGTCTACTTCGTCCAGGTCCTAGCGACGGGGGCACTTCTGTATTGGATTCGGATCCTGATTGTGCGCATACAGAGCCGCACGTCCAATCTGATGCAGGTCGACCTGATGCAGCACTTGCTGCGGCTGTCGCTCAGGTTCTTCAATAGGTCAAAGAGCGGTGAGTTGGTCTCGCGGGTTGTTGCGGACGCTGACGCCGCCGCCGGCAACACTGTGCCGGCGGTTCAGAGCATCATTCGACATGGTCTTCAGACGGTTGGTTTTAGTCTGTATCTGGTTGGCACGGACACGTGGCTCACAATGGGTGCTGTTCTGATCATGTGTCTCCATTTCTGGCTGAACAAGATGCTGGCAGAGCCATTCAGACGGGTTGGCGGGTCAGCACGCCAGGTGAAAGGTGAACTCTCCGCCGTCGTCCACGAGCTCGTGGGCGCCATTCGCGTCATCAAGTCCTTCGGAGCCGAACGCCTGGCGGACGCACGAACACGAGAGGCGGCCAATCACTACGAAGCGACGAGGCTTCGTCAAGGCTATGTTGAAAGCATCGCCCTGCCCGTCCGGTCGGTCCTGGACGCTTTTGCCATCGTTGCGGTCCTGATCTTTGCCGCTCGACAGGTCCAGGGTGGCAGCCTGACACCGCAAGGACTCATACTCTACATGTTCGTGGCCCGCGCCGTGATACTGCCGATAAACGGGCTTGCGTCGAATTGCCTGCGGCTCCACGGTGTCGGCGTGTCGCTGGGCAGGGTCGCAGAGCTCTTCAGCGAGATACCGGATGTAGCTGATGGGAAGCTCGAGAAGACCACGTTCGACCGCCGTATCGAAGTGAAGCGCGTGTCGTTCGCGTACGAAGAGGAGCTCGTACTCCGTGAGATCTCGCTCAAGATCAACAAGGGCGACGCCGTAGCATTCGTCGGGCGGAGCGGCGCCGGCAAGTCGACACTGACCGATCTGATCCTTCGCTTGTACGACCCGACCGACGGACAGATTGTCATCGATGGCACCGACATTCGTCGTTTGAGGCAAGAGCAGTTCCGGCGGCTCTTTGGCGTGGTCTCGCAAGAAAACCTCCTGTTGCACGACACGGTCCGCAATAATATCCGCTTTGGTCGGCCGGACATCACCGATGACGATATCCGCCGCGCGGCCAACCTCGCCAACGCGGACAGGTTCATTGAAGCGCTGTCACGCGGTTATGATACGGTCGTCGGTGACCGGGGCGTTGGCCTGTCTGGAGGTGAACGTCAGCGCGTCGCTATTGCACGCGCCCTCGTCCATCGGCCCGAGATCCTGATTCTGGACGAGGCGACGAGTTCACTCGATAGCGAATCCGAGCGAGAGGTCCAGCTTGCCATCGACCGAATCCTTCAGCACTCGACGGCGATCGTGATCGCTCACCGGTTGTCGACGGTGCTTCGTGCCGACAAGATTGTCTTTATGGATCAAGGGCAGATCCTCGAAGTCGGGACCCACGCTGACCTACTCGAATGGTGCGCACCTTACCGGACACTCTGTGAGCTGCAGTTCGTGAGTCCCGCTGCGGGATCACCGATCCACGCCGGTTGAGCACAGGGTCGCCCTGCTCATTGACGATGTGGGCGCATCCTCAGCACGATGTGAGCTGTGTTCGAAACCGATGTGACCGAGCGCGAGACCAGGGTGTTCGTACAGGCGCGGATGTCGTCGCGCCGATTTCCAGGTAAGGTTCTTGCGCCGTTCGCCGGACGGCCGCTAATCGATCACGTGCTGGAGCAGGTCGCGAAGGCTCTGCCTCGCAAGCGCATTGTCGTCGCGACTAGCACCGAGCCATCGGATGATCCTCTCGTCGCGTACCTCCGGGAGTGTGGTGTGAAGATCTGTCGGGGGCCGCTTGATGATGTGTTTGGGCGCTTCCAGGAATGCCTGAATACGCATCCTAGTGCGTGGTTCTACCGCGTGTGCGCCGATAGTCCAGTCCTGGATCCTCGACTCTTCGGGTGGCTGCAAGAGCGGAGCGGCGCAGACGTCGACCTGGTGACAAACGTCTGCCCGCGGTCGTTTCCGAAGGGTCAGAGCCTCGAGCTGGTGAACTCCGACACGTTTCGGACAATCAGTGGAGCGCACCTGTCTGCTGAGCAACGCGAACACGTCACTCAAGTGTTCTACGATAACCCGTCGCGGTTTCGGATTGTGAACGTAGTGTCCTATGACGCCCGGCTCAGTCGGACCAGCGTCGCGGTCGACACGCTGGACGAGTTTCGGGCACTCGAACAAGCTCACGTCGATCGCGCCTGTCGTACCCTGTGACAGCACAGTCTCTGCCCGCCGACTCTGCGGCCATCACCCTCGGCGTGGCGACCGTCGGTCTTGGCGTCGGCGAGCAACACGCTACGACATATGCCAGGCTGCCGCACTGCCGCCTCTTGTGGCTCTTTGACCTCGATGCGAGCAAGGCCAGAGAAGTCGCGATGCGACTGGCGGACACGCCCGTGGCTCCGAGCTACGAGACGATACTCGCGGATCGGCTCGTTGACATCGTGTCGATTGCCTCATACGACGACGCACATTCGAAGGCAATCGTCGCCGCATTGTCGGCGGGCAAGCACGTATTTGTTGAGAAGCCGCTTTGCCGATCGCTATCGGAGCTGCGCGCGATCAGAGACGCGTGGCGGGGCTCAGATGGCTGCCACATGGCTTCAAACCTCGTGTTACGGGCCGCCCCGCTGTTTGGTTGGTTGCGCCAGGCGATCGGGTCCGGAGCGCTGGGCGAGGTCTACGCCTTTGATGGTGATTACCTCTACGGGCGCCTCGACAAGATCACGCACGGCTGGCGCCGAGACGTCGAAGACTACTCTGTTATGCAGGGGGGCGGTCTTCACTTGGTCGATCTGATGCTGTGGCTCACCGGGGAACGGCCGGTCTCGGTCAATGCTGCCGGAAACCGCATCAGCACAAGAGACACGGCATTTCGGTACGATGATTTTGTCGCAGCCACGTTCACCTTTCCGTCGGGATTGATCGGCCGCATTACAGCAAACTTCGGCTGCGTGCATCGACACCAGCATGTGGTCCGTGTGTTCGGCACGAAAGCGACGTTTGTCTACGACGATGCCGGCGCGCGGCTTCATGAATCGCGAGACCCGGCCACACCGTCGGAGGCGCTGACCAATCTGTCTTCCGTGCCCAGCACCAAGGGCGACTTGATTCCAGCGTTCGTCGACGATGTCCTTGCCGCTTCGGACTCCAGCACCGCCGCTCAGTCGGAGTTCGATGTGATCAGTGTCTGTCTGGCGGTCGATACGTCGCTCGAAGTTGCCGGGGCGGCGCCGGTGGAATACGTATGCCTCTGACAACCAAGGAAATCCCCTTCGCGCGACCCTGGATCGAAGACGACGATCGGCGTGCGGTGCTTCGCGTCCTCGAAGGCCATATTCTCACGCACGGTCCTGAGGGCAAGGCCTTCGAGAACGAATTCGCGGAGTTTCTCGGTTCCGGCGCTTGCTGTGTGTCGGTCAGCTCGTGCATGGCGGCGCTCCATCTGGCCTACGTGCAGTTCGGCATCGGCCCCGGCGACGAGGTAATCGTGCCCGCCCTGACGCACACGGCCACGGCGCACGCGGTGGAGTGGGTGGGTGCGCGGCCGGTGTTCGTGGACTGTGACCCGACGACAGGCAATGTGACCGCTGAGGGGATCGCGAAAGCGGTTACGCCGCAGACGAAGGCGATCTCCGTCGTGCACCATGTCGGCATCCCATGCGACATGCCAGGCATCATGCGGGTGGCCGATGAACATCAACTGAGGGTGGTCGAGGATTGCGCCACTGCAGTGGGGGCGCAGCACGGTGGCACCCACGTCGGCCTGTTCGGCGATGCCGGCGGGTTTTCTTTCTACCCGGTGAAGCACCTAACCACCGGTGAGGGGGGGATGCTCGTGACCCGGCACGCCGACGTGGCTGCGGGGGTGTCACGTCTGCGCGCGTTCGGCGTCGATCGTTCTCACTCTGAGCGGACCGTTCCCGGCATGTATGACGTGCCGACGCTCGGCTTGAACTACCGGATGAGCGAGATGCAGGCGGCGCTGGGGCGCACGCAGCTGCGGCGGATCGGCAAGAACCTCGAGCGCCGCCGCCGGAATTTCATCAGGCTGAAAGCGAGTCTTGCCGAGCTGCCGGGCGTCCGCACTCTCGACGCCGGCAGCGCCGACGTGCAGAACAGCCACTACTGCCTGAGCGTCGTGCTCGAGCGCTGGCGGACCAACGCGCGCAACTCGCTCATCGCACGGTTGAATGAGCGAGGCGTCGGCACCAGCATCTATTACCCGCAGCCGGTTCCGCGGATGACGTACTACCGGACGAAGTACGGGTACGACAGGAGTGCCTATCCACACGCCGAGCGAATCAGCGACTGTTCGATTGCGCTGCCCGTCGGGCCACACATCGCACCGGACGGCATCGATTACATTGCCGACGTGTTTCGACACAGCGTGCACCAGCCATGAACACAACGACAGCACTGCGCGGCCGGCGGATCGCCATCATCGGTGGAGCCGGCTTCATCGGTCACAGCCTGGCGCTCTCGTTGCGGGACGCTGGAGTCGATGTCGACGTCATTGACAGTCTCCAGGTCAACAACCTCCTCTCGTTCGCGTCCGGCAGTGGGGGCGACAACCGCGAGCTCTACTTGCGAATCATCAACGAGCGGCTGACGCGGCTGATGGCCGCGGGCGTGCCGCTGCACCCGTTGGATGCTCGCGATTATCAGGTCCTCGGACGAGTCCTCAACCAGCTCAAACCGCAGGTCATCGTCCACTTGGCGGCCGTGTCGCACGCAGGTCGCTCGAACAAGGACCCCTACAGCACATTCGATCACAGCCTGCGTACGCTCGAGAATGCGCTGGACTGCGCGCGGGATAGCGCCGAACAGTTCATCTACCTGTCGTCGAGCATGGTGTACGGCCACTTCCAGGCCGACGCGGCCGACGAGGACCATCCACAGAACCCGATCGGCATCTACGGAGCCTTGAAGGTCGCCGGGGAAAAGATGGTGATCGCATACCAGCAGGTCTTCGATCTGTCGTACACGATCATCAGACCGTCGGCGCTGTACGGCCCCCGATGCGTGAGCCGCCGCGTCAGCCAGAGGTTCATCGAGGCGGCCATGTCCGACCGTCGGCTCGTTGTGGATGGTGACGGAAGCAGTCGCCTCGATTTCACCTACATCGACGACCTGGTCCAGGGCATCGCGCTCGCTATTCAGACACCGGCGGCGAGAAACGAAATATTCAACATCACCTACGGCCGCGCGCGTGCCATCTCCGAGCTGGTCCACATCGTCGAGCAGCACTTCCCGGGACTCCGTGTTGAACACGTGGAGCGAGACAAGTTGATGCCGGTACGTGGCACGCTCGCCGCAGCCAAGGCCAGGCACGTGCTGGGATACGCGCCGCAGTTCGATCTCGAGACCGGTATGGATCGGTACATCGCGTGGTACCGGCAGCTGTCTACTGTGCCCGAGGTGCCGGCGTAATGACGAGTCCCTGGACGACCGGTGCACCCGTGCCAGCCCGCGTTGCGGCCCTGCGGATAACCGAAGACGCATGGCTCTCCCGGATGATGGAACGGCCGGTGTTCCTCGTCGACATGGGTGATGTCGGCGCATTGACACCAGAGGACTGTGCGCTGTTTACCGCGCATGCGGGGAAGGGCCGACTGGCGATGTATTACGCGAAGGTCGACACGGGCGCGGTTGCCGCGGTTCGCGATCTGAGTCGCCTGGGCATGCACGTTGTCGATGTGAATGTGACCCTCGATTGCGATCCGCGCCTCAAGGGATCTGTGGTGATCCCACCGGACGACATTGTCGACGACTGCCGTCCGCATGATACGGACGACGTGCTCGACATTGCCGGTTCGTGTTTCCGCTATTCCCGGTTCCACGTTGACCCTGACGTGCCGCGCGCCATCGCGCATCGAATCAAGCGCGAATGGGTCGCGAATTACATTCGCGGAGCACGCGGGGAACAGCTCCTCGTCGCCAGGCGTGACGAACGG
>PVBE010278231.1_pt1 | contig 23504 bp, 20 predicted proteins | sample 1631181 | NCBI WGS metagenome assembly PVBE01 (sample SAMN08397723, study PRJNA350692) | Marine metagenome, whole genome shotgun sequencing project. | isolation source: water | place: Pacific Ocean | collected 2012-04 | reverse complement strand
GCGCCGTGCAGCCCCTCGGCGACCCGCGTCAGCCACGGCGCGATATGGGCCTCGAAGAAGGGCGGCCACGTGAGATCCCGATCGTAGTTGGCCCCCCAGAACACGACCTCGGCATCGCACTCGATCACCGCCTCGAGGCAGGCTTCGTACAAGGGTTCAATCCGCCGGGCCAGATCGAGCAAGGCGTCGAAAGAATCGGCGAACAGGTAGTAGAACCGGTCCATCGCCGCCAGCTCGTGCAGCACCATGTGCATGGGTGAGGCCGCGATCGGGCCGCTCGCCACAGCGACACCACGCTCCCCGACGCGCTCATGGAATGAACCGTATGCCGCCGGCGTCTGTACGACCTCGCAGTGATCGAAGATCCGGCCCACGGCTGCGAAGTCATCTTCCGACTCGATAGGATATCGGTGTATGAAGGGCAGCGAGATCCCCTCTGCCTTCATCGCCTGGGTCAGCTCGAGATGGGTCTCCACATCCCCGTCGGGGGTGTGAATCACCGAACGAACGTGTTCCGGACCCACGTCCAGGTCGACGTCGAGACCGCGTAGCTCGACGCGGAACGGGTAGTCCGGATGATTGTCGAGACCGAGGCCGCGCAAGGTCAGATCCGCCGGATCCCGCGGCAGCGTGTAGTCGGCCCGCACCGCGTGACAGGCGACATTCAGCTCATCGGCCACCTGCGCCATGTTCATCCCGGCGAAGCGTTCCGGCAGAGAGCCGCGGGCCTTGAGGGCGATCTGCCACAGGTCCATGCGCGGTGCCCATGGCAGGACGTCGACGGCCTCGCCGCGCATGGTTGCCAGCAGACGGTCCCTGTGCGAGAGTGTCATACCGTGCCGGTGCCGCACCGATCGAGGGCCTCGCGCATGGCGAGGATATTGGCTGCCGGCACGTCCGACTGGATGTTGTGCACGGCGTTGAAGACGAAGCCGCCCCCGGGAGCAAAGTCGTCGACGCGCCGACGGACCTCGTCGGCGACCTGGGCCGGCGTCGCCGTGGGCAGAACGTGCTGGGTGTCGACGCCGCCTCCCCAGAACACGAGATCATTGCCGAACTCGCTCTTGAGCTGGCCCGAGTCCATGCCGGTGGCGGCGACCTGGACCGGATTGAGAATGTCCACGCCGACCTCGATCAGGTCGGGGATGATGTCGCGCACTGCGCCGCAGGAGTGGAAGAACAGGGCGGCGTGCGGTGCGTCGGCCTTGATGCCGTCCAGCAGCTGCCGCAGCCGCGGCTTGAACACCTGCCGCCAGAGCTCCGGACGCACCTGCAGGGCGTGCTGGCCCCCGTAGTCGTCGCCCTCCTGGATGACATCGACGAGATCCCCAACCTCGCGCAGGGCGCGCGACCAGTATTCGAGCTTGAGCCGGATGATCTGGTCGCAGAGGGCATCGGCCAGAGGCCGGTCAGCAGCCAGGTCGCAGTAGAAGTTGTCGAAGCCCCGCAGCCACTGTCCCATTTCCATCATCCCCGGACAGATGCCGCCGAGAACGAAGGGATACCCCGCGTCCCGAATCGCCTGGGCACGATCCCGCAGCCCCTCAAAACGGGGCTCGACGGCCGCCTCGGGCCAGGCATAGGCGGCGATGTCCTCCGGCGTGCGGGCATCGCCCAGGGGCGAACTGCAGAGATCGAAGTAGTGGCCGTCGTCGGCGATTCGTCGACGGGTGATGCCCCAGTCATCAGTGTAGTACTCGTACTCCCCCTCCACGTGGAATTCGAGGCGCCATGCCGGCGGCGGCAGCGGCCGGGAGCCACGCACATCGGTGCGCAGCCTCTCGTGTACATCGTTGTGTACCACAGCCAGCTGCTGCATGAGATGGAAGATCTCCACCTCCCGCTCCGGCAGGTCGAGGGCTGCCCTCAGGTTCTGGTAAGCCACCCGGTGGATCCCGGTGACCGGCGTCGATGACAGGTCGAAGGGGATACGATCGGGCTCGGTGTGGCTGAGGGCGGCGAGGAGTCGTTCGCGGGGTGTCATTGGATCTCCACGGGACCGGAGTTCGGGGCATCGCTCAACACCATTCATGTAACTGCATTTCGGCGTGCGGCGCGACTGTCGGCTTCGACAACTGGCACGATGAGGCCGGTTTGCGCATACATATACGGATGCTGCGACACCATATCCGGAGGACCAGATGAACCCACGTGAGCGCATGCGTGCCTTCATCCGCCGTGAGCCCATCGACCGCCTGCCCTACCAGTTCGGCGGACCCCGGGCTTCGACCTTCGCTGCCTGGCGTCTGCAGGGGCTCAGCGAAGAACAGCAGAAGAACTGGTCCCGATTCTCCCGCGAAGATGGAGCCATGGGTGTGGGCAAGTTCAACACCGGCGTATGGCCTCTGTTCGAGGAGCGCTATTTGTAATTCAAGCGCAAGCAAATACGCGTAACCAGGTGGGATCCCTCTACAACTCTCGCGCAGCAAACAACAAGCAATCAGAAGAGAGTTTCGCGCCCGAAGAAAACCCAGCTTCGTTTCAGCAAGGATAGCGTGATGCCATCCCTCGAACGTCGTTCCTCGCAGGACGCACGGATTCGATGGCGCACTCGTTTGCGCTATTCTTGGCCGCGACGCATAGCCACGGAGACCCGATGAGCGCACACACCGGCCGAGCCCGGCTTTACTTCCTCGACAATGTTCGCTGGATCATGATCGCCCGCGTTGCCGTTTTCCACGTCGCCGCGGGCTACTCGGCGTTGCCCGAGTATTACTACGAAACTCAGGCTGGTGGTGCGATCGCCATGGTTCGCAACATCATGCAGGCATTGCCGGGCATGGCCGTCCTGTTCTTCGTCGCCGGCTATTTCGCTTTGCCGTCGCTGAAGCGCAAAAGCTATAGCGGCTTCATCGCCGGAAAACTCTTCGTCCTGGGAATCCCGTACCTGCTGTGCATCTTCTTCCTCGGTCCCATGATGCCGTATCTGGGCTACTACAGCCAGTCATTCAACGGCCTGGCGACAGACAGCTATTGGAGCTTTTGGTCTACCATGCTGGCCAGCGGCTTCGGCACCGAGATCACGCCCGTCGTATTCACCACGAACCAGCAATTCCATCCCATGCATTTCTGGTTCCTTTCGGTGCTCTTGCAGTTCTTTATCGTCTTCGCACTCGCCCACGCTGCCTGGAGCCGCTGGGGTCGAAAGGGGGAGCCTACCCACGACACGGATACGGCACCTACCGAGGGCAAGCGCGTCGCGGTGAAGACCCTCTGTGTGGCTGCTGTTTGCATGGCAGCCGTATCGGCTGCCATCGGCCTCTTGGACCTGCCCAGCGGACTCATCTTTGGTATCCTGCAATTTCGACCCGGCGCCCTGGGCACCTTCGGCGGTTTCTTCGCCCTCGGTGTCTTCGCCTACTCGAGGGGCTGGTTTGTCCAGTTAAAGCCCCCCGGTTGGTGGGCCTTCGGCATCTTCCTCGTCTTCGCGGTCTCCCTCGGTGGCTTCGGCATCTGGCTGTTTACAACAATGGGTGACAGCCTCCCTTCGTACATAGGTCGCATTCTGTACTCGGTGTGGATGTCGGCCGCTGGCATCTGGTTTCTCACCGTCGTCATCGGCCTCACCTACCGCTACATGAACAAGCCCTCGGCGATGAATGCTCGTCTCGCTCGCGTCTCGTACCCGGTGTATCTCATCCATTATCCACTCATCCTCGTATTCCGTCTTCTGCTGCTGGACGTAGACCTGCCGACGGTGGTCAAGTTCTTGGTCGTCCTCGGTCTTGCCGTCTCCTCAAGCGTTTTCCTCGGTCACTACCTCCTGAGACCGCGTCCCCGTGCCGCCGCCGTTGTCCTCGTGGGCGTCCACATCCTCGTGCTCACATTCGGCCTGCCACAGTCCTCCTGGTCTCATGAGTTGCTGGAACGCCGCGAGGAATTGCACGCGGTGATCCCGGAGCAGCGACCCCGCCAGATCACGGATGCACCCGAGGAGGAATTGGTAGCCGGCTTTTTCACACCGCCGCCGATGTTGAGTGTCTCCTGGCAGGACAGCAGGCTCTATGCCGGGATGAACAATGGCCTGTTCACCATCGGGGCCGACGGCGTTTCGCAGGAACTCGACGCCGATCTTGTGCTCGGCGCTCTCGCCCAACGCCCAGGTGGCGGCCTGTTTGCGATCGCCCGCAACGAAATCGTCACCATCGACGAGGACGGCCGCCCCACCAACACTATCGTGGACTCGACAGATTCTCCGGGTGCGCTGGGGCACTTGGCCAGCGACGCTGGTGGCGGCTTGTTCTTCAGCGGGGGCAGCGGCGACTCGAGCGGTGTCTTCTATCTCGCAGCCGTCGCCGACATACCTGTGGCCGTCGCCGACGTGACCAACGCCCGCGGTCTGGCGCTGAGCGCGGATGGCCGTCGGCTCTGGGTGAATGCTGCTGGAGACTACACGGTCTGGGTCTTCGATGTCGGCGAGGAGGGCGTCCTGACCAACCAGCGAGCCTTCGCCGAACTGTTCCGCGCCGACGGTCGATATGGGCGCAACGATCTTGAACGCAGTGTCGATCCCGCTCCGGAGGGTATGGCGGCGGATCGCAACGGCGGCCTCTACATCACCTCGAGGTCGGGGTTGCAGGTGTTTTCGCCAGAGGGCCAACTCCTCGGTGTCGTCAACTTTCCGGACGTGCCCCTCACATTTACCGGGTACCCGCCGCGTTCCTGCGCCTTCGGCGGTCCGGAGATGTCAACGCTCTACGTCACATGCTGGCAGGCGGTGTTCGCGCTGGACACCAACGCGGGCGGCTAACGAGAGGTGGTCCTCGCAGCATCTCGGTTCGCCGCTCAAGGCAGGAAGAGATTCTGATCTATGAAGGCTGAGACATTCGACGAGAAGTTCGAGACCGGCGAGGACATCACGCAGTACCTGGACCTGACGGGTATTCGTCGTCCCGACAGGAACAGAAACGCGTCAACGTGGACTTCCCCATCTGGATGATCCGTTCTCTCGACAAGGAAGCATCAAGACTGGGAGTGCCGCGCCAGTCACTGATCAAGGTGCTCGTAGCGCGGCATTTTGAAGAACATGGCAACCCGACCAGCGGTTGACTTTCCCGCTTCAAAAAGCGGGGTTACATCTGGGTTACACGTCTGTAACTTGTTGTTTTTACTGGTAGCAGTGCCTGCTTGACATGCAGGAGGTCCGCAGTTCAATTCTGCGATCGCCCACCATCATGAAGGGAGCCTTGGTCTTTACCGAGGCTCCCTTTTCTTGTTTTGTCGGAGCGATGCGCATTGGCGTGAGACGGCAACGTATTGGGTCGTCACTCCTTGTCACGCAGATGGAGATCCAGAAACTCACGGATGGCTCGGTAGCCGGCGATCCGGTTTTTCTTCTTGGCGAACCCGTGGCCCTCATCGTCGAAGACGATATACTCGACGGGCACCCCGTTGGTCTTAACTGCCTCGACGATTTCGTCCGATTCGACCTGGAGCACCCGAGGGTCGTTGGCGCCTTGCAGCACCATGAGGGGGCGCACGATCTGCTCGCTGTGGAAGAGAGGTGAGATGCTCTTGAAATACTCCTCGTCGTCGAAGTCCCCCATCTCCTTCTCGAGGGCGGCACGGAAGGCTTCCCACCACGGCGGGATGTTCTGAACCGTTCGGTACCAGTTCGAAATTCCGAAAAGGTCGACCCCCACTGTGAATGCCTCGGGACGGAAGGTCAAGGCTGCCAAGGTCATGTACCCGCCATAACTGCCACCCAGAATCCCTATCCGGTCAGGGTCGACATATCCTGTCTCGACCAGCATCGTCCGGCTCTCGACGCAGTCGTCAAGGTCGCCCTCACCGTGCTTCTGGTTGTCGAGTGCTTCGAAGGTTTTGCCATAGCCTGAACTGCCACGATTGTTGATGGCGTAGACGACGTATCCGTGATTGACCAAGTACTGGATCAGTCCGCTATAGCCAAGGCGCGACTGCCCGCCTGGACCACCATGGACCCAGACCAGCGCTGGTGCCAAGGAATCAGCTGACGCACCGTGGGGCTTGTACAGAATCCCTGGGACTTCGAGCCCGTCGAAGGACGCGAATCGCACCACCTGCCCGTCCACCAGGTGCTGCGGTTTGATCTGGGTGGTCAGTGATGTCGTCAGTCGTTTCGCGTTTCCCGTGCCGAGTTCATGGTAGAAGAGGTCCCGTGGGATCCGGCTGCTGCTTAGGTAGATGGCCATCCGGCTGTCATCGGCGGACAGGCTGACACTCGAAGGCTCCCCCTTGGGCAGTGGGGGCATTGGCACTCGGGCCATCGAGGGCAACTCATGCAACCGCAGATCGAGCGAGGCGTCGTCGTCTACTCCCGCGACCAGATGCTTCCCGCTCTTCGACAAGTAGGCATACCACACATCCGCTTCAGCTCGCACCACCTCGCGTCGAGCGGACGTCGCCAGATCATGGGCAACCAGGTAGCGGTATTCGCTGTCGAGGTCAGTCAGGAAGTAGAGTTCTGAGCCGTCGACACTGAACATCTGCGGCTCATGGTTGATGTCCCCTTCGTGCGGGGTCAGGTGCTCCAACTCCTCCCGGTCGCGGTGATAGAGATAGATGTCGCTGTTGTTTCGAGTGTGCACCTTCGTCAGGGCCAGCGTATTGCGGTCGGCAGTGATGTCGGCAAAGTAGAGCCCCTCGTCGTTCGTGTAGAGCATTTCCCGTTCGTAGGTCGTCGCCGACACCTCGTAGACATCGAAGAATCGCTGGTCTCGCTCGTTTGTGCCGACGAAGAAGCTGGCGTCATCGCGGGCCCATCCGTAGAAGTGGGCCTTGTGTCCCTCGCCCGGCGTGATGTCGACAGTAGATCCATCGACCTCGCGTACGTAGATATGGGTCAGCTCGTTCCCGCCTTTGTCTGACGAGTAGAGAAAGCGCTCGTCCCCTGGGAAGTATCCGCGAGCGAAGATCGACTCCGTCGTCGATTCGGTAAGGGCGACTGGCTCGCCGCCACCGACGGGGACGGCGTAGACGTTGAAGATCCCGGACACGTCACTGCTGACGAGGATCTTCGAGTTGTCGGGCGAGAATGAGGCACCCGAGTAGCTAACCGTCGAAAGAAACTGCTCAATCGTATAGCGCGGCGTTGGAATCGACGGTGTTGCGGAGTCTTGGGGCGCATGTGTACAGGAAGCGAGTGCCCAGGAAAGAGCCAAGCAGGCTGCGAGTGAGAAACGGCGACCGTGCATTTCGTCCTCCACGGGGATGACGACAGATCAGCAAAGGGGATGTTGTTTTCACTTACAGATGCAGGAAGACTACGACATGGGCTGACTCTAACCAAAGCGACGCGACACGGGTGCCTTGAATACATGGGGCGCGACGCGGCCTATGGGCAGCCAGACCAGTAGCCGGTGTCGCCTGATGGCACGCTGTAAAGACCGGATCTCTTCGACGAAAGACGGGGTTACATCTGGGTTACACCTCTGTAACTTGTTGTTTTTACTGGTAGCAGTGCCTGCTTGACATGCAGGAGGCCACTGGTTCAATTCCAGTATCGCCCACCATACTACGACCCCACGCAGATTCCGTCGCTGCGTGGCGATTCGTGTTTGTGACCTACGCCCTGCCGGCGGGTCACGGGTGCAGGCAATTCCAGTGTCGCCCACCATTGTAAGCCCCTGGAGACACCTCCGGGGGCTTTCTGGTTCTACGCCTCGATCTTCACCACCACACAGGTCATGTCATCCGCTTGTGGTTCCTCGCCCGCAAACTCTCTGGCCTTGCTCATCAATCGCTCTACCAGGTCCTCTGCGCTGATTCCTTCGACGCAAGCCTCCCGCACAGTTTCGGTCGTTCGCTCGTAGCCGAACAACTCGTCTGATGGGTTGATCGCCTCCGGTATCCCATTGGAGTAGAGGACGAGATAGTCGCCTCCGTGAATACGGAGGCGGATGCATCCGAGATCTTTCTCAGAAAGCAGAGGTCCTTTCTCGGCGTGAACATCGACCGAGAGGCGTCAGCTGCTGACGCCGTTGAAGATGTGCTCGAAATTCCATACAACAGCATCGTCTCGGAACAAGGAAGTGCCCGGAAACGCAGCGTTACACAGCGGGTTGAATCCGCTGCCCTGCCGGGAGGCGTTGGCCACATTGTCGAGAAGGGTGCCCTCCCAGCCATGGGCCCTCAGTCCGACCTGGTGGACCTCGTTCTCAGACGGATCATCGTGTCTGCTCACGTGGAACGACTCCTTGTCACTCCGATTCGTCCGGTTCCTTGTAGGCGATGACGCTGACCTCCACCTTGAAATCGAAAACGATCTCGGCGCCACCGACGCATGCGCGGGCGGGAAAGATCCCGTTCTTGAAGAACGAGGCATACGCCTTGTTCATCTCGTGATAGTCCTCGATGCTCTCCAGGTATACGGTTGCCCTCACCACGTCGTCGAAGGTGTAACCGTTCTCCTCTAGGACGCGCCCCACGTTCTCCATCACCTGCCGTGTCTCGGCATCGACGGATTCTTTCACATCGGCCCCATCCGGTGTGCGGGCAACCTGCCCACTCACATAGAGCGTATTGCCTGCTTTGCGTGCGGCACTGAAAGGCAGGGTACGGATGGCGACGGCTTCCTGAGCGCTGAGGGCGGTGACCCCCACCAGGCTGATACAGATGGCGAGCAAGGAACTTCTCATGATGTCTCCTGTTGGTCGATGAACGATGCCGCGTACGGCGGCCCCTCCGTGGCGATAAAATCTGAGGGTGGCAGAACAAACGCCCTGTCGACGCTGTTCACAACCCAATCCTTCGTTGCGGCCGTCCACCCACCTGTCTATCATGGACGTACAAGGTGCCGCGGCGTCCGGCCATCGCATCTGTGACCACGAAGGGATGATGAAGTGATGGAACGACGCGCATTCTTCAAGGGGCTGCTCGCCTCCGGGGTCGCCCTCGAAGCGATTCCACGCTCGGTGTCCGCAATGGGTTCGAAAGGACCCAGGCCTGTCGAAGAGCAACTTGGCCAGTTGGCCACAGATGTGTCCGACCTGGCGGTTGGCGACGGTGGCCTGTGGCAGCGTGTGCGTCGAGAGTTCCAGATGTCCGACAATGTCATACACATGAACAATGGCAGTATTGGCGCCTCGCCCCGCGTCGTAACCGACGGCATCGTCGAAGCTCTGGGTCTACTCGAGGCCGATCCCTATCACAACACGTGGGGAGGTCTTGGTGCGCAGATGGAGACGGTCCGGCAGAAGGCGGCCACATTCATCGGTGCGGATCTCGATGAGGTCAGTCTTGTGCGAAACTGCACCGAGGGCATGAACAACATTGCCACGGGGCTGGATCTTGAACCAGGGGACGAGATCCTGACGACCAACCATGAGCACGGCGGCGGAATGGCGTGCTGGCAGTATCTGCGCCAGTATCGCGGCATCAAGGTGAACTATCTGAAGATGCCCAATCCGGTGAAGGACAGCGCTCAGCTTGTGCGACTCGTGGAGCAGCATCTGACGCCCCGCACACGCGTCTGCAGTTTCATGCATGCCGACACGATCACGGGCCTGCAGATGCCCATGGCAGACATCGCCGCCGTTACCCGACCGCGGGATATTCTCCTGGTGTGCGATGCAGCGCAGACGCCAGGCATGCTCGACGTGGACGTGCGCAGGTTGGGCGTGGATGCGATGGCATCCTCAAGTCACAAGTGGCTCCTGGCGCCTAAGGGCACAGGCATCCTCTACATCCGCAAGCAGGTGCAGGACCGAATCCATCCCCTCTCGCTCCTGAAGGGATACATGGCGTATTCCGGTTCAGGCGGCACCCGAGATGTGGCAGGGATCCTTGGTCACGGTGTGGCCATCGATTTCCATAATGCCCTTGGAAAAGCCCGGATCGAAGCCAGGTGCCGGGCCTTATCCATGCGAGTTCGCGGGCACCTGCGGCAGATCCCGCGTCTCCGCTTGTTGACCCCCGATCAACCGGAGTTGAGCAGTGGAATGGTCACCTTCGCCGTCGATGGCATGACCAACAGTGAAGTCCACAAGCGACTCTGGGATGAACACAGTATTGCCGCAAAGGTCGCACAGGGTACGTATGTTTACACCGAGGTCCAGGGCGAACTTGGCGAGAGTTACAACTGTCTGCGTTTCTCGACGCACATCTATAACGACGAGACACAGGTGGACCAACTCGCCGAGGCGCTGACGAGCATCCTCGCCTGAGCCCTTTGGCCAGATCTGAGGGCCCGAGCGCAGAAAGTAGAGTGACCCATGGAACTGTTCTCCATGGTCGCCGCATTGACCGGTGTTGTCGGGGTCGTGATCGCCAAGATCATCACGACCGTGCGCATGAGTCTGCTCCAGCGCACCATCTCCACCGTCGAGCAGGAAAAGCACAAGGTCTTGCTGAATCTCAAGGCCGCGGCCGGTCAGAAGAAGGTCTTCGACGCCGACAAGGCCACGTTGGAACGCAAGAAGAAGAAGCTCGAAGGCAAGAGATCCCGCTTGCAGAAGGAACTCGGCGAATTCGGGTTTGAGGAGGAACGCCGCGCGCTTCAGCGCGAGCAGGTTCGCGGGAAGATCAGCCGCTCGTAAGCGTCCAGTAGCGACGATCCATCGTATATCCCTGCAGCGTATCCAGGGGGATGACACGGAACGTGTCCGGCATCTGTTCGGCCCAGTCGAGCAGATCTTCCCGGTGTCCGAGAAAGCGATCTGTCGCAAACTCGCTGGCCCGTACGACCCTCGCCTGAGAATCCCAGAAACAGAATCCGTCGGCACCCGCCTCGTAGTAGTCGACGGCACGACGAAGTCGATCACAAGCCGGCATTCGGCGTGGATAGAAGTCGACGATCAGCGGGGTCTTGCTTCCCTCGATGGCTTGCCGATAGGCCCCTACCGCTTCCAAAGGCAGGATGCCTCCCGCGTGGACGGTGAGCCAATCCACAAGTCCTTCTCGAGCCCATGTAGCACCATCGATACACCACGTGGGGCCATTCCCGAGGGGCGGCACAGCTACCGACAGCTCCAGGTGTTTCCCCTGGGACTTTCCAACCTTGTCGAGCATCTCCCGTAGTTGACGCACGAACTGGGTCGCGTAGTTCGCCCGGTGTTGCCAGAATGTCGCGTCATCTTCAGGCAGTGTACGGGGATCCTGGCCATGGATCGCTTTGAACTCATCGACCGTTTTCTCTTCGTAGAGAGCGAAGGGATTGCTGCGGATAAAGAGAAAGTGGACGCCGGGGACATCGTCGTTCTCAACCCCTCTCGCAGAACGGACGTGAAGTAGTCTCGCACCTCCGGATATGCAAAACTGTAGTGGCAGGTGGGTGTACCCTCCGCCGTCACACACAAGCAGTGCTGGTGTGAATCGAAGAAGGGCATCTCGTTGGTGGTGGCAATCGTGGGCGCCGGTCGTTTGCCACCGATGCGGTAGGAGGGATAGAGGGACAACCCCTTTGTGTCCGCGTATTCGAGAGCAACCTGAAGTGGATCGATGCCTCGGCGCACGAATTCATCGATGCAGCGCGTGACCTCTGGGTCACGGCCCATCTGTTGGGCCACTTCGCTCGGGTAGCAGGCGCCTTCGTTGGAGAAACACCCCCAGTTGATTCGCCACTGGTCGGTGCCGGCGAACCAGTCGAGGGAAGCGTGAAGGTCGTCGACGGTCTGACAGCCCTTCTGCCACCACCCACCATTGTCGTATTGCGCAAACTGCGGCGCCGGAGTCTGCGTTCGACCTCGCCCCTGATATCGATCCCGATCCTGCTCTGAAGCGGGTTCGAGTCGAACCCACGCCAGACAGGCCCCCTTGTCGACAGCCTGGTCGCCGCGCCCTGACGGCTCCGCCCAGGTGCGGACGCGATCGATGATGAGGGCGGACGACGACAGCTCGGCCACTCGCCAGAACACCTCGGTAATGTCCCCCTGGGCAATAGCACGTCCAGGGAAGTCACCATCCTTGGGTGACATCACCTCAGGCTCGAGCTGGCGCCAATGTTGATCCTCCGACAGCCGCAGACGGAGACGTGATCCACCCATGTGGATGTCGTGCCAGCAGGCGATGTAGATGGTGTAGCAACCCTGAACCGGCAGGGGCAGCGTTAGGGGCGGGGAGCCAAGGCGACCGGCACCATAGACCATCGTTCCCTGAACAGGGGGTAGATCTACGGTCGCCGCAGTGGAGTAATCCAGCAACATCCATGTTCCCTGGTGACTGGACTGACGTGTTACGGTGTCACCAGGGAGACATTGGCTGAGATCACTCAGGATCATGAGTCGTCACACGACGGTGGGCGAAGCTGAGAGATGCTCAGCTTCCCGGCAGGGCTTCCTCGGCGCTGTCCTGCGGAATGTAACCGAGGACCTCGCGAGCGTGATCGATATCGACCCATCTCCACTTGTTATTGGACACACCGTAGAAGATGTCGAAGTGCACGTCATCTGGCGCTTCGATGGCCTTCTCGATCAACTGAACGACATCTCGCTGACTGGACCAGACCGCACCCGATTCGGGACGATGTGGATGATCCTCGGCATTCACCCAGCCGATGCGCAGACAGAGGCAGGAAACATTGTGTACATCAGCCGTATAACGTGCCAGCGCCTCTCCCCACACCTTCGTCGACGGGTAGAGACCGGTGGGGCGTGGTGGCCATTCGTGGGTCACCGTGTGCACTTCCTGGCGAGCGAGATCTTCAAAGCGGCCCGCTGACAATGCCTTGTAGGGATCGTCGAGCTGATACCCCCACGATACCATGATCGAACTGGCGAAGATGACACGTTTGACGCCCGTACGAACAGCGGCCTCAAAGGCATTTCGTGCACCGATGATGTTGCTCTCGAGCAGATGCTCCCAGGTGGCATCCGGCCTTGGATCAGCGGCCAGATGGACGACAACATCCATGCCCGTAAAGACCTCTGTCACCGCGTCGAGATCAGCCATATCTGCCAGAAAGAACCGATCGTCGCCGATCTGTGGTGGCCCCTCTTCTCCTGCACGTTCTGATGCCTGGCGACGACGCGACAGTGCATACACGTCGAATTGCTCTGGCAGCGCGCTGAGGCGTCGGTAGGCAGCACCGGCAATAAGACCCGAGGTACCGGTAATGAGGACTCGCTTGGCAGTCATGATCGTCCAGATCGATGAGGTCTCAGGAATCGCGAGTTGAAGATAGCCTCGCGTTCAAGCAGGGCAACCTGGCTAGACCTCAGTGTCGTCGTCGACCACACCGATGAAACGCAGGCTGCGATAGCGCTGGTCCACGTCCATGCCAAAACCTACGACGAAATGATCGTCGATCTCGAAGCCACAGTAGTCAACGGGTGCACTCACGACGCGCCTGGAAGGCTTGTCCAGTAATGTGGCCACACGGACCGTCGAGGGAGAGAGTGTGTGGAGATGGCGAAGCACGGCGTCGATCGTTCGTCCTGTGTCCACGATTCCGTCTACCACCAGGACCGGACGACCAGCGCAATCGATGACGGGGCCTCTGTCGATCTTCACGATTCCCGTGGAGACCTCCCCCGCGTAGGAGGAGGCGTCGACGAAATCCCAGTCCGCCGATTGGGCGTAGTCCTCGGGAAACTGTCGAAGAAGTTCCATCATGAAGGGGACGGCGCCGTTCAGGATGCCGAGCACGACGGGTGGCGTCGAATCGTCGGCGGCAATCTGGAAAGCCACCTCGCGTACCCTCGCGAGGATGTCAACCTCGCTGATGAGTGTGCGCATATGTGTCCGGTCTTCCGCCACCTGTTGCCAGCTGTTTCAGATTCACGACTGCGAGGGACCGAATGTAGAACGATGACACATAACAAAGAAGGGCCGCCTGAGGGGGGAGGCGGCCCTTCTTCGAGGGAGGAGGGAGCAACATCGGCCAGGGCCGATTGGTCAGTGGGGTTCGGGGAGCGTTGGGGATGGAAGGGACAGAGCGACCCGCGACAGGGCTGGCGGCATCAGGGAATCTGCCGCGGGCCACTCTTGGTTTCAGTTGTCAGCCGGCGGCGATGACCTCAGGATCGGGCTCCTTGTCGGCACCGGCCTGTCCTGGGAGTTCGATGCCGAGCGCCGTGCGGACCTCAGCTTCGATCTGCCCCGCCACTTCTGGATTCTCTCGCAGATACATGCGGGCGTTCTCTCGCCCCTGGCCGAGTCGCTCGCCGCCATAGGAGAACCACGTTCCACTCTTCTCGATGATGCTGTGATTCACGCCGAGATCGAGCAGATCTCCCTCCTTTGAAATGCCGACATCGTCACCGCGGAACATGACGTCGAATTCGGCTTCCTTGAAGGGCGGAGCGACTTTGTTCTTCACCACCTTGATGCGAGTACGCCGTCCGATGACCTGGTCGCCGTCCTTGATGTTTCCAATTCCGCGGATGTCGAGTCGAACGGAGGAGTAGAAGCAGAGGGCACGACCACCCGTGGTGGTTTCGGGGCTGCCGAACATGACGCCGATCTTCATTCGCAGTTGGTTGATGAAAATGACGGTGCACTTCGACTTCTGGATGGACCCTGTCAGCTTTCGCAGCGCCTGCGACATCAGTCTGGCCTGCAGACCCATCTGGGCATCACCCATCTCGCCTTCGAGTTCGGCACGGGGCACGAGTGCGGCAACGGAGTCGACGACGATGATGTCGAGGGCCCCACTGCGGACGAGGGTATCGGTGATCTCGAGCGCTTCTTCCCCTGAGTCGGGTTGCGACACGAGCAGATTCTCTACATCCACACCGAGTCGACGCGCAAAGGTCACGTCGAGTGCGTGTTCGGCGTCGACGAAGGCCGCCGTACCACCTTGCTTCTGTGCCTGCCCGACCGTCGTCAGAGCGCACATGGTCTTCCCGGCAGACTCCGGACCAAACATCTCGATCACGCGCCCCCGAGGGATGCCGCCAATGCCAAGCGCAGCATCGATGGACAGACAGCCCGTGGGAATCACCTCGACATCGGCGACGTGATTCTCACCGAGGCGCATGATGGCGCCCTTACCAAACTGCTTCTCGACCTGAGCAAGCGCCTGATCCAGCGCCTGGGTTCGGTCGACGGGTTCACTGCCATTGGCCTTGCGGCCGAGAGATTGTGATTTGGCGGATACCATCATGTCTCCTTGTGGTTGGTGCACAAAAGAATAGTGGACGTTTGTGCACCTCGTCAAGAGAATTCTTTAGACGAGCGTCAGGTTTCGTGCGGATACAGCTACACTTCAACCTTCGTGCCGGACCAACCGGAGACACGGAGTGAATGCTAACTACGAGTAAATTAGCGGGATAGGGCCTGACACCCGAGCCTGGGGTTGGCGAGTGGGTGACTCCGATTGGAGTCGGCGTGTGTAGAAAACGAGCCGCTGAGGCGGCCGGGGTTAGCCGAGACGCCCGATCACGATGCGCGGAATGTCGGCGAGATCTTCGTGCACCGTCGCCTCAAGCTGTCGGCCAGACATGAGATCCACCACCTGCTCAGCCTGCGTGTGACCGACTTCGATCAGAACATGGCCACCCGGCGTCAGGTGATCTACGGCACCTGCCACAATGCGACGAACAACGTCCAGACCGTCTGCGCCGCCGTCGAGAGCAAGCCGCGGCTCGTGATCCCGCACTTCGGGTTGAAGATCTTCGATTTCGGCGCTGCCGATGTAGGGCGGATTGGTGATGATCATGTCGAAGCGAACATCGGCGCCCAGCGGCGCGAACAGATCGCCGCAGACCAGGTGTAGGCGCTGGTTCAGATCATGACGGTCCCGATTCCGTCGAGCCACGCGAATCGCTTCTGACGAGAGGTCACTCCCCGTCACGTGCAGCGATGTGGCCTCGGTGGCAAGGGAGATTGCAATCGCGCCGGAACCGCAACATAGATCCAGTGCAGTCGTCGCCCCTTGCTCAGCCAGAGGGAGGGCATGTTCGACAAGCAGTTCCGTCTCCGGCCGCGGGATGAGGACCGCTGGTGTCACCTCCAGATCGAGGAGCCGAAAGCCAGCTTCTCCGGTGATGTACTGAACCGGGCATCCGTTGAGTCGCTGTCGAACGTGGGCACGGAAGGTCTCGACCTCGCCAGCCTGCAGGATCCGCTCGAATTGCAGGTAGAGGTCGATCCGGCGAATGCCGAGGGCCGCAGCCAGCAGCAGTTCGGTCTCGAGTCGAGGATTTTCAATCTCACGCGAGGCCAGAAACTGTGTGGCCTCATTGATCAGATCGAGCGTTTTCCAGGTAACGTCGGTCACGCCGGTGGCCCCAGGCTTCCGCCATCACAGAGCCGTATCCATGACGCCACCTCAGTCAACCAACGCCAGAAGGCGCTCCTGCTCGGCGGCGAGCAGCTCATCGACAAAGGCCTCGATAGCCCCGTCCAGGACCTCTTCGAGTTGATACAAGGTCACATTCACGCGATGGTCCGTGACCCGCCCCTGGGGATAGTTGTAGGTGCGGATCTTGGCGCTGCGGTCTCCGCTGCCGATCTGCTCGCGACGTTCCTGCGACAGCTTGGCATCCTGCTCGGCTTTCTTCAGATCGAGCAGACGCGCCCGCAGCACTTTCAGCGCCTTGTTCTTGTTCTTCAGTTGCGACTTCTCATCCTGACAACTGACGACGAGACCCGACGGCTTGTGCGTGATGCGGACGGCCGAATCTGTCGTGTTCACACTCTGCCCACCCGGCCCACTCGAACGATAGACGTCGATCTCGAGATCCTCGGCATCGATCTCCACGTCCACGTCCTCCGCCTCGGCCAGCACAGCGACGGACGCGGCTGACGTGTGAATGCGCCCGCTGGCTTCGGTCTTGGGAACTCTCTGCACACGATGGACTCCACTCTCGTATTTGAGTCTACCGAAAGCCCCCGGACCGTTGATCATGAAGATCACCTCCTTGAAGCCTCCCGAGGGATTCGTACTCGAGGAGAGTTGCTCGAGGTTCCATCCGTGGCGCTCGGCGTGCCGCGAATACAGGCGGTGCAAGTCGGCAGCGAAGAGTCCCGCCTCATCGCCGCCTGCACCCGAGCGAATTTCAACGATGGCATTGCGCCCGTCATTGGGATCGCGCGGGATCAGAAGTTTGCGGGCACGCTGCTCGAGTTCCTCCATCTGCACGTCGAGTTCGCTGAGTTCTGCCTGTGCCAGCTCGACCAGATCCGTGTCTTCCCCATCCTCAATGATCTGCCTGGCTTCCTCGCAGCTCTGATTGCCCTGTCGATAAGCTGTGGCCACGGAGACCACTTCTTTGAGCTCGCCTTCCTCGCGGGCCAGCTTCTGATACTCGGTCGGTTGCCGAGCGATTTCGGGATCGGAGAGTCGTTGCGTGATTTCGTCGTAGCGCTCCTCGATCGCTTCGAGGCGTTCCAGGGTTTTGCTCATGACGTCTCCGATGGCACGACGGGTGCCGGTCGCATGCGCCATTCATCCCAGTCGCAATGCGTCAGCGGCGATGTCTGACCGAGGGCCCGATGCAGGGCCACCAAGGCGACCTCGAGTTGATCGTCGCTGGGTTCTTTGGTTGTGATCCGTTGCAGCCAGAGGCCGGGGCGAATGACCAACTTCGTCACCGGATGATTTCGCTTTCGGCCGGACAGTTTCAGCAGTTCGAAGGAAAGTCCGGAGATGAAGGGCAGCACCGAAAGATGTGTGAGGAATCGTTCCAACAGGCTTTGGGGGTGACCGAAAACATCGATGAATGCCGAATCGACAAGGGCGAACACGAGAATCGACAACAGGACGACGATGAGCAGAAAACTCGTCCCGCATCGTGGGTGGAGTCGGCCAAATCCACGAGCCTCATCGACAGTGAGATCGGCCCCCGCTTCGAGGGTGAAGATGCTCTTGTGCTCAGCACCGTGGTATTGGAAGACACGCCGAATCTCCTGCCATCGGCTGATTCCGTACAGATACAGCAGCAGGAGACAGGTTCGGACCAGGCCGGCCAGCAGATTGAAGCTGACCGCATCACGCTCACTGCCGGTCGCTTGTGCGGCGGCCAGTGGCAGAAAGAAGAAGACGCCAATACCAATGGCCAACGAGCTGACCAATGTCGCGGCGAGAGCAAGACGGTCCTTCCATCCGCCTTCCTGTGCCTCCGGCATGGATCGCCTCTCCGACTGCAGGGCAACATCGGCAGAGAAATTCAACGTCTGGAGACCGATGATCATCATCTCGATGAAGGCCACCGCGCCCCGCAGAATGGGCAGCCTCAGGAAGCCGAATCGTCGGCTCCAGGGGATATGCTCCTGTTCGCGAACGACGATTTCCTGCTCGGGTGTTCGCACGGCAGTGACGATGCGATTCTCAGCCCGCATCATCACGCCCTCGATCACCGCTTGACCGCCGACGGGCAGATCTTCGGTGCGGGACTCTTCCATCGATACCTCGTATCGAGCAGGTGAGGGACACATATTCAGGGGAAAGGCACACGGAGGGAGACATACAAAAAGGGTGACAGTACCCATGACGGGACCATCACCCTGAAAACATGACACGCAGCGTGCTAGCTGTCGGCGGTCTGCTCCGCTTCTGTTGCGGCTGGGGCGTCTTCTGTAGAAGCCTCGGCTGCGGCCTTTGCAGCATCTTCCTTCTGCTGCTGGGCATATCGATCGCGGAACTGCTGAATTCGTCCACCGCGATCGTTCAGGCTCTGCTCTTTGCCAGTGTAGAATGCGTGCGACGCAGAACTCAAGTCAAAACGAACGACGGGATATTCCTTGCCGTCTTCCCACTCGATCGTCTCGTTCGCATTCACCGTCGATCGCGTCAGCACCTTGAAATCAGAACTGACGTCGAGGAAGACGACGGGACGGTATTCGGGGTGTATGTCTTTTTTCATGGCCTGTTCTTGCTCTTCAAGTTCGCTGGAGCAGGTAAAAGTACGGTATCGACTAATTCTGGCAACCCAGAGCGCCTCTGTCCGGACGTTTTGCGCAGCAAAACTCCGCAACTGACGGGAGCGAAGCGACCATCAGTCGTTCATCGCCTTGAGGAACTCCTCGTTCGAAGAGCTGCCGTCCATACGCTCGAGGAGGAATTCCATTCCCTCGATCACACCCATCTGGTTGAGAATCCGACGTAGAATGTGGGAACGACTCAGTTCAAACTCGGAGAGGAGGTATTCCTCTTTTCGTGTACTCGTCAAGGTCGCATCCACTGCTGGCCACGTTCGACGATTGCTCAGACGGCGATCGAGGGTCACCTGCATGTTGCCTGTGCCCTTGAACTCCTCAAAGATCACCTCGTCCATGCGCGATCCTGTATCCACGAGCGCCGTACCGATGATCGTGAGAGAACCACCTTCCTCGACGTTACGTGCAGCGGCGAAGAATCGACGGGGGTGCTGCAGTGCCGTGGAGTCCACACCACCGGTCAGAATTCGACCGGAGTGGGGCGTCACCACATTGTAGGCACGGGCAAGACGAGTGATGCTGTCAAGAAGGATGATGACATCGCGCTTGTGCTCGGTCAGACGTTTGGCCTTCTCGATCACCATCTCTGCCACCTGCACATGCCGCGTAGCCGGCTCGTCGAAGGTCGAACTGACGACCTCGCCGTCGACGGAGCGCGACATTTCGGTGACTTCTTCCGGTCGTTCGTCAATCAGAAGAACGATGACGACGCACTCCGGATGATTCTTTGTGATCGCGTTGGCCAGATTCTGCAGCAGCATGGTCTTGCCGGTGAAAGGCGGTGCCACGATCAGGCCGCGCTGCCCTTTGCCGATCGGTGACAGCAGATCGAGGATCCGTGTCGTCATGTTCTTCGGATCGTGCTCGAGGGTCAGCCGTTCGCGAGGATGGAGGGCTGTCAGGTTCTCGAATATCGTCTTGTTCTTGGTGACTTCCGGATCTTCGAAGTTGATCGCCTCGACGCGAAGCAGGGCGAAATACTTCTCATCGTTCTTCGGCGGACGAATCTGACCGGATATAGTATCTCCCGTGCGCAGGCTGAAACGCTTGATCTGCGAATGCGAGACGTAGATGTCGTCGGGACCGGGCACATAGTTGTAGCTCGGAGAGCGAAGGAAACCGAACCCCTCTTCCAGAACTTCGAGAACGCCCTGGGCGAAGAGCAGACCCGATCGCTCGGTCTGCGCCTTCAGAATGGAGAAGATCAGTTCCTGTTTGCGCAGAGAGTGGTAATCGCTGACACCGAGATCCTTGGCCAGCGCTTGCTGGTCGAGGATGTTCATCGCTTGAAGCTCGATGATGTTCAAGCGATTGGCACCGTTGGAACCATTTTCGGCCCGCTCGGCAGCGGCCTCAGCTTCTATTTCTTCGGCTTCGGCTGCTTGGGCCTGGGCGGCTCTGGCGCGCGTCGACCGTGAGTCGACGTTGCCACCACGATTGCCACCGCGATTGCCACCGCGATTGCCACCGCGATTTCCGCGGCCGCGGCCACCTCGTTCGTTACGATCGTTATTGCGCTCCGGGGGCATTGTACTCGATCCGACTTATAGAGAAGAGAAGGAAGTGAGATTCTGAAACGGCCGCGGCCGCACCATTTCTCCGGGGATTGACTTGGACCTGCCACGTCATCTGACGCGCAGGGCCCGTGCCCCTGTCATCAACCGCAGAGGCGACGGACAAGGGTGCTGTCGTTGTAGACTTGAATGGTGCGTTGGGGTATTTGTTGGAAGGGTGTAGGCTAATTGGGAGATCGGTGACTCAGAATTCGCGCTACCGGTTGTGGGCAGTTCATCGTCGTGATTCGTGCGAACACGAACGCCACAATGAATCCGGCCTGGTTGATCCGGTTGAGCGAAGTCTGGCTGAGTTGATTAGATCAATAGAAGGATTCCACAACCACCCTGCACCTACCCGGCCAACCCGAAAACACAATGGCCGGCGCCAGAATCCTTCGACTCGCGAGGAAGCGATGTCGTGCGGGATATATAAAAAGTACCTACCGCCATTGGGCTTGTCAAGAGACTGCACAACGGCTGGTAATCGGCCCAAAAAAAGAAGAGGCCGGATCTCACGAAAAAAGCCGGCCTCTCACGTTCTTAGATACTGGCTACTGATTCAGTAGATCCTTAATCTCGGACGCATTCGCGACGATCTTGCCAAAGTATTCGGCAAAGGCAAAGAAGTCATCTAAATCGACGGCCCCATTCGGCACGATGTCGAAGGTGCTGTCAAATTCGGGGCTTGCATCAGTGCGTCCAAAGTTTTCGGCGAAGGCAAAGAAGTCATCTAAGCCGACTTGGGTGCCCCCCCGTGTAAACCAGCCGAGGATCACATTTCCCTCAGCATCTACTGGTTGTGGAATCACGACCGTGTCGGTGGACGTGTTGTCTTCGATCTGAAGGACGGGACCGATCGTGGCGAACTCATCAGCCGTATCATCTTCGACGAGGACCAGCAGATTCTCCAGGGCCTCAGCGGCGGTATGTTCGTCATCCGCACCCTCGACATCGAGGATCTCGAAGTCGACGACGATACTGCCTGCAGTCACGGAGGTCACGCTGATCCGTGCGGGATCGATGCCGAGAAGATTCGCCAGCAAGGTGATGAAGTCGGTTACGAAGACTTCGACTGCCGCCTCATCCTCGACATCGATGACTGCGTCGAAGGTCATCTGGCTCTGGACGCGAGTTACAACAACGACATCCGGCGGCTGACCACCCAGTGAGATGATTCGCGCGAGATCATCGGCGGAGCCAGGCTCGATGGCCGGGTCTGTCTCGTTGTCGGCGTCGAAGGGCTTGACGGAGTAGATGTAGGTGATACCTGCAGTCGCGGCGGCGTCGATGTACTCGAAGGATCCAGGAGACACGATGCCGATGAGCTCCGCGGACTCTCCTTGAACCGTGCGATAGACACGATATCCGTTCACACCCCCGCGGGGCACGATGGCGTCGCCGAAGGGGGTAAAGGAGACCGCGTCATCAACCGACTGCGTCCAGGTCACCAACACTTCGTCGCCCGTATTCAAGGCCCGTAGCTCTGTCACAGGGGCAGGAGGGATGTTGTCCACCGACCTGACTGGGCCGGACTCTACTGCCCATGATGTGGTTACAGCGGCCACGACAAGGGCCGCCGTGCACAACAGACGTCGGGATGAGCGCATGTTGCAATATCTCCGGAGCGGGTGCCCGGCGGCGAAATGAACCGCAAACAGGCTGAATGGGAAGACCGACTTCAGATCAACAACGGTATCGGCTTTCGCGGCGGTGGTCAAGCAGAATCTGTAGCCGAAGAGACGCCAACTGCTGTAGCCACTTGAGGTTACGTGATCTGGATCACGTCCGACAGAAAAAAGAAAAAGCCCCCACCGAGCGATCGGTGGGGGCTTTCTATTTGAATCTTGCCGAATACGGCCGGCAGATGATCGACCGCGTTACTGAAGAGCTGCGATGATCTCGTCGGCGTTGGCGACCACCGTGCCGTAGTTTTCGGCGAAGGCAAAGAAGTCATCGATTCCGACCTTACCATCGGGCTCGGAATCACCATCGGGACCGGCGATATCGAACTTTGCGTCGAAATCGTCGTCCACGCCGTCTGCCTTGCCGAAGCCACCGGCGAAGGCGAAGAAGTCATCGACAGCCACCTGGTTGCCAAAGGCACCCAGCGTGAACCAACCCAAGACCGGATTGCCGTCGGCATCTTCAGGCTGCAGGACGACGGTTTCAGAGTTGTCGACGATTGCCGTGACGGGAGCGATGTCGGTGATCGGGTTAGGCGTCGCCGTGTCGGCGATAACCGTCTGTAGCGTGGCAACAGCTTCAGCTGCAGTGGGCTCACCCTCTTCCGTGACCGTCTGGGTGATTGTGAAGCTGACGATTACCGAACCCTCGGTAAGGGTGACGCCGACGAATCGCGAGATGGGAATGCCGAGCGCCTCAGATAGCGCTGCGATGATCTGATCTCTGAGAGCGTCGATGTCGGCCTGCTCGGTGGGAAGCGCCGTATCCAAGGTCAACTCGACCTTGCTCACCTCAGTTGCGACCACACCAGCACCTTCGGGCGCGGCCGTTCCACGACCGCTGACCTCGACATCTGTGCTCGGGGCACCTTCGTCGTTGCTGGTGATCGTGATCGTCGCGGTGGATGTGATAGTGGCAGTTGGGGCAAAGGTGACAGTCACCACTTCCTCGCCATCGGTATCGAGCGAGTAGCTGTCCACATCGATGGTGAATTCGGCGTCGCCGGAGATAGAAACCTCACCCTCAAGGGTAGGGCGACCGATGTTGGCGATGGTCAGCTCGGTCGTCCGCGTATTACCGATGACGGTGGCTGCGAAGGTGACGCTGGCAGGGGTGACGTCGATCTCTGTCGGGCCGATACCGTCGACGATCTCTGCGGTGACGTCGTAGACCACCTTGCGATTGTCGGGGTCGGTGGTTTTGACCGTCACGGTTCCGACGTAGATGCCATTCAGGTTGTCGACATCTTCGGCATCGAAGGTGATCTCGACAAAACCTTCTTCGCCCGGAGCAAGATCGATACTATCGTCTGAGGAACTGAAACCATCGCCGACGACGGTGATGGTCACCGTCAGGTTGGCATCGTCCACCGTCGCAGCGTTCTCGATGTCGATGGTCTGCGTATCGAAGTCGTCAGGATCGATGATGCCATAGTCACCATCGGGAGTTCCGATAACCGCCACCGGG
>PVBE012486650.1_pt1 | contig 23505 bp, 22 predicted proteins | sample 1631181 | NCBI WGS metagenome assembly PVBE01 (sample SAMN08397723, study PRJNA350692) | Marine metagenome, whole genome shotgun sequencing project. | isolation source: water | place: Pacific Ocean | collected 2012-04 | reverse complement strand
CTGGCCGTTGAGCGCAAGGTAGATGCTGAGGACGCCGCCGCCCAGGCCCATCAACGTCAGCAGGTTCGCCCAATCGGCGGCGAACAAAAGAATCGCGGGGCCCTTGGCCTCCTCACCCACCCCTGAGGAGGGCGCGCCGAGCGCTCCACCGTTCGCCCGCGACAGCTGATCGGACTCGCTCACCAACTGACTCCTCCACCGTATGGGCCGGTTTCTACGAATGGCGCATATCCATGCCGATACTGAAACTTGTATCCGTCTCGATGCCGTTGGCATGGTACGCCTATCGACAAAGGAAGTCAACCGCCAGCGCCCTGCCTCACAGAGCTCGTCGCCCGGCGAACGGCCTGGCAGCCTGGGGGATGCCGCGAACACCACCGGCCCCGACGCTTGAGGACCGATGCCCGTTGGGGGGAGCTACGCACCAGCGGGCGGCTGGACCGCCCCGCGCACCTTGGGTTGGGGGCGCACGGCCAGCAGCAACGCACCGCCCGCCACCACCATGAGCACCGCAATGATAAGGAACCCCGGCCGGTAGCTGCCCATGCGGTCGAACACCCACCCGATGAATACCGGGGCCAGCGCCGACCCGGGGAGACCTACCAGCGCGAAGAGGCCGGTGATGGTCCCCAGGTTCCGTCGTCCGAAGTAGCTGGCCACGGTGGCGTTGCGGATTGGAATGGTGCCACCGAAAGCTGGAGCAAGGATGACCAGGTAGACTGGTGCCCACGCAAGGCTCTGGGCTTGCGAGAGGACCACCAGGCCAACGGCCTGCCCGAAGAACAGCCCGGCCAGGAGCACCCGAAGGTTGAACGCATCCCCTAACCAGCCGAAGGCGATCCGCCCCGGAACGGAGGCCAGCGGGAACAGCGAGGTTACCGCCGCGGCCGTCACGAAGGAGAGTCCCACGTCCTCCGTGAAGAAGGGCACCTGATACACCTCGATGACTGTGATGAGCATGGAGAACGAGACGAACGACACGGCCAGCATCCAGAAGGCCCTGGTCATGAGGGCCTGACTCGGTGTGAAATCCAATTCCTCCACCGCGGCCCGCGCTCCAGGGTCTTCCCTCTTCTCCGCCTGCTGATCGGCGCCGGTCCCTCCCGTCACGGATGTCTCGACCGGGGGCGCCGGGGAGGCGCCGTCGGGAAGCAGCCCTACCTGCTCGGGCCGGTGGCGGAAGACGGAAGCCAGCGGGACCGCGATGCCCAGGTAACAGAGCCCCGCGATGGCGGCAGACCTCTGCCAGCCGAGGGTGTCGATGAGCCAGGCCAGTGCCCAGCTCAGGCTCCCCCCCAGCGCCGAGCCCAGAGAAACCAGGCCCAGCGCGCGCGCCCGCTTCCTGACGAACCAATTGCTCACGGTCACCGTGATGGGGGCGAAGGACCCAAGGCTCGTGCCCAGGGCCATGCCGAAGAACACAACGTAGAGCATCCACAAGGAGGTGATGCCGCTGAAGGCGAGGAACCCGATGCCTACGAGGGTAAGGCCCACCAGCATGAGCCGCCTGGGGCCATAGCGGTCGATGAGCCACCCTACGCCGGGGGCCAGAAGCCCCGACCCGAGCCGTGAGAGCCCCAGCACGCCGCCAAGTGCGGCCCTGCTTGTTCCGAGAGACTTGAGCAAGGGGTTGAAGAAGACGCCGAACCCGTAGAGGTAGAGAAGCGCTTGCAGCATGAAGATGGCCGCGCCGGCAAGGACGATCCTCCACCCGTAGAAGACGCTGACCGACCGCAATTGCCTCACCGCTCGCTCCCAGGCCGCCCACACACGGGGACGGCGACGCCCGGACTATAGCATCGCTCGCCCGGCGGGTACAACGGATGCGGTCGTGGAGGGTCCGACCGGGCGCGATCAGGGACCTCTCGCGGAGGGCTACCTTCGGCCACGGGGGGGTCGGGTCGGCGACCCTCCCGATGCGATGGAGACTGAACTGCCCTCGTTGTTCAGTTTTGACAGAACCTCCAGTACGTCCTATAATGCACGGGTGTCAACGAGGTCGGGTGGATTGAGGAGTGGCGCGTGAGCTTGGACCCGCGAGCGAACGAGGAGCAACACTTCGTCGAGGAGATCGGCCTGTTCATCGAGCAGAACGGCCTGCCGCGAATGGCGGGGCGCATCCTGGGGAGGCTCTTGATCTCCGCGCCTCCACACCAGTCGGCGGGGGAGCTGACCGAGTCGCTCCTGGCCAGCAAGGGCTCGATCAGCGCTGGAACCAGGCTCTTGATCCAGCTTGGGCTGATCGAGCGGGTGGGCCTGCCGGGCGAGCGACGCGACTACTTCCGGATCCGGCCCAACGCCTGGTTCCAGATGACCATGCAGGACAACGTCCGGCTCGTCGCCATCCGCGACCTCGCCACACGAGGCCGGCAGCTCTTGGACGACCGAGACCCGGCCCTGCGGCAGCGACTTGAAGAGCTCTTGGACCTCTGCGAGTTCTACGCTCAAGAGCTCCCGGGGCTGTTGGAGAGGTGGGAACTGCGGCGGCGATCGCGCGAGGAGGCGCAAGAATGACCGTTGTGATTCAAGCGGACAATCTCACCAAGTACTACGGGTCCACCCGTGGGATCGAGAACCTGAGTTTGCAGGTTGAGGCCGGCGAGATCTTCGGGTTCCTGGGACCGAACGGTGCCGGCAAGACCACCACCATCCGCCTAGCCCTGGACTTCATCCGACCGACAACGGGCTCCCTCCAGGTGCTTGGCCTGGACCCTCGAAGGGACGTGCAAGAAGTCCACCGCCGGGTGGGCTACCTGCCCAGCGAGCTGGCTCTTTACGACGGGCTCACGGGTGGCGAGTTCCTGCGGTACTTCGCCAGCCTGCGGGGTGGAGTGGACTGGCGGTTCGTCGATGAGCTGGTTGAGCGGCTGGGCGCCGGGCTGTCGCAGCCCATGAGGGCTCTTTCGACCGGCAACAAGCATAAGATCGGCCTCATCGAGGCGTTCATGCACCGGCCGGAGCTCCTGATTCTGGACGAGCCCACCAGCGGCCTGGATCCGCTGATCCGCCAGGAATTCCAACAGCTGGTCTCGGAGGCCAGGGACCGTGGCCAGACCATATTCCTCTCCTCCCACGTGCTTCCGGAGGTGGAGCGCGTCTGCGACCGCGTGGGCATCGTCCGCAATGGGACCCTGGTGGCGGTGGAGCACGTGGGCGCCCTGAAAGCGCGAGCGCTGCGGCGCCTGGAGATCCACTTCGCCACGCCGGTGCCCGCGGAGGCGTTCGCGGGCCTGCCGGGCGTCCGCGACGTCACGGTCGAGGACTCGGCCGTCCGCTGCGAGGTGACTGGCACGGTTGACGCGGTGATCAAGGCGGCCGCCCAGTTCGAGGTGGTCAACGTGGTCAGCCATGAGCCCAGCCTGGAAGAGGTCTTCCTTGCCTACTACGAAGGGGGCGACGAACATGCTCAGTAGCATCCTTCTCAAGACCCTCAGGGACCAGCGCCTGTCCCTGACCTGGTGGGCGCTCGGCCTGGTGGCCCTTGCCATCGTCACGATGCTGTTCTATCCCAGCCTCCAGGACAGCCCAGCCTTCGATCAGATGGCCAAGGAGATGCCGGAGGCCTTGATGCAGGCCTTCTGGGGCGACATAGCCGACTTCACGTCGCCCGCGGGCTTCCTCAACAGACAGCTTTTCGTCCTCGTGGTGCCGCTCCTCTTCATGGTCCTGGCCGTGTCCAGGGGCAGCGGGGCGATCGCAGGCGAGGAGGAGAAGGGCACGCTGGACCTCTTGCTGTCGAGCCCGGTGAGGCGCCGGCGGATCCTCACCGAGAAGTTCGCGGCGATGGTCGCGGCCATCGCCGCCGTCGGCGTGGTGCTCTGGCTCGGAATGGTTGTCGGCGCGATGCTGGTGGACATGGACATTAGCGTATGGCGGATCGGGGAAGCGACCCTGAGCGGGGCGCTGCTGGGGCTGACCTTCGGCGCGGTCGCGCTGGCGGTGGGCAGCGCCACCGGCAAGCGTGGGCTGAGCATGGGCGTGACCAGCGCTCTCGGGGTCACGGCGTACTTCGTCAACGCCCTTGCGCCTCTGGTGGAGAGCATCGCGGGCCTGCAGAAGCTGTCGCCCTTCTACTACTACATCGGTGGCGACCCCCTTACCAACGGATTGAACCTGGCGCATGGGGGTGTGTTGATCGCCCTGACGGCGGTGGCGGTGGCCGTCGCGCTGGTAGCCTTCGAGCGCCGCAACATCGCCGTGTGAGGCGCTCCCATCGTCCGCCCGTGCGGAGGGTTTCTCTGCGTGTAGGACCGCCGACGCGTGCCCCGACGGGCGGGCGAGAGCCCCCTCCTTGTCAACAACCTCTATGGGAACTACAGCTAGCGGTGCGCCGCCGGCAGAGTGCCAACACGCCAAGGAGGCAGGACATGGCAGGGACCACCACGGTCATCCTGGGGGGCGGCGTGGGTGGAGTCGTCACGGCCAACGAGCTGCGCAAGCGGGTCGGCGACGAGCACCGCGTCGTCCTGGTGGACCGGGAGAGCAGGCACGTCTTCTGGCCGTCCCTCCTGTGGCTGCAGGTGGGGCTGCGGGAGCCGGACAAGATTGGGCGAGACCTGGCGACGTTGCGCAAGAAGGGCATCGAGGTCATTCAGGGCGAGATCGAGGCGATCGACCTCGAGCGAAAGACGGTGATCGTGGACGGCAGCGAGCTGGCCGCCGACCACCTGGTGGTCTCCCTGGGCGCACGGCTGGCGCCGGATTCGGGCGGAGCTCGGGCGGGGTCCGTTCCTCCACCGCTACCGGCCGGAGGAGACGGACGACGGCCTGACAGGCAACGAAGGGGCTTTCACGCTGTGCAGCTTCTGGCTCGTCCGGGTCCTGGCAGGCATGGGCCTGACGGAGGAGTCGACGAGGCTCTTCCGCGAGCTGATGGGCTTCGCGAGCCCTCTGGGCCTCTTCTCCGAGATGGTGGACCCCGATAGCGGAGCGGCCCTGGGCAACTACCCCCAGGCATTCACCCACATCGGGCTCATCCTCGCGGCCCGGGACTGCGGCCACGCATCCAAGGGCGGCTGAGCCCGGTAGCCACGGCCGCGCGGTCGCTCGGTCCAGGGGCATCTCGGCGCCGCGGGGGAGGGCGCTGTCGCCACCGGGCTAGGAGTGCCGGACTGGGACGGGAACCGGCACGGGCGCCGGGGCCGCCTCACGAGCGCTGGATACGAGCTCTCTCGCCACGTCCAGCTCGTCCCGAAGGAGCCGCGGCAGGAGGAAGTTCCGCCCCACGTGCTCGCGTCCGGACATGCCCATCGCCCGCCGCCCGTCCTCGTGCGTGAGCAGGTAGTCCACCTTGTCCGCGCACTCCTCAATCGTGTCCACCAGGAACCCGCCGATGCCCTTCCCAAGTTGCAGGCGAATGCCGCCCACGTTCCCGCCCACCACTGGCGTGCCCTTCCACAGGGCCTCCGTCACGGTGAGCCCGAACCCCTCCCGGACCGACTTCTGGAGCACCACCTTGCTCAGGCTCTGGAAGGGGTTCACCATGTCCGTCAGGTCCGTGATGATGCGGACATCCGGGATGTCCCGCGCGGCCTCCAATACCTGATTGAACATCACCGGGCCCTCGGGATCGTCGTCCGCGTAGTTGCCCAGCATGGCCAGCTGGAGATCCGGGTGCTCCTTCTTCAGGAGCTGGAAGCAGGCCAGCACCCCCATGGGGTCCTTCCAGGGGTCGAAGCGGGATATCTGGGAGATGAACGGCCGCAACGGATCGATGCCGTAGCTGGCGACGAAATCGGCCGCCGCCCGCGGGTCCATCGGCCGGTTCTTGGGCACGTTGGCGTCGATGGCGGGGGGGATGATCCACGCCCGCTGGTCCCGCAGCCCCGGCCCCACGAAGTCCGCCAGGCTGAACACAGTGGCGTCGAACGCGCTCACCAGCTCGGTCAGGCGGGACCATGCGCTCGGGTTGGGCGCCGATGTGTCGATGTGGCAGCGCCACACCCACCGGGTGCTGCCCCGGTCCACGAACTGGAGGACTGCCGCGGGCTGCGGGTCGTGCAGGAAGACCACGTCGTAGTCCGAGGAGAGGAACCCCGCGTTGAACCGGTTGCAAGCCATGTACGTGTCCCAGTCGGCCTCGCTCAGGCTCGCCTCCGCCCCCTGGAGGGCGTTGTGCAGCCGCTTGGTCACGTCGAAGAACTGATCGTCGCCCTGCATCACAAGCCACGAGCAATCGATCCCGAGGTCGCGGTACATCGGCACTATGGAGTGGAGGATCTCCGCCACGCCGCCGCCGTTCGCCGTGGCGTTCACGTGGGCTATGCGGGCGCCCCTCAGGTCAGACGCCAGGGCGAGCACTTCCTCCCAGACTTCGTCGTGCGCCGGGTTTGCGTAGCCGTCAGGCCTGGGGCGCGTTGCACCGGTCCGGTCCAGCATGCCGTTCCTCCTTGGGCGTTCGCGCCCAGGTCCACGCCGCCGATCAGAGGCTGCCCGGCGGCCGACGATACCGTCTCCACCACATCGTAGGCCACAGGGCGGACGCCCTGTAGAGTGTCAGCGCTATTCCCGCAATGGGAGTTTCTCAGTCGTCCGAGCGGGGTTAGCACTGGCGGGGCGTCGTCGCGGCCGCCATCGGCGGGACGGCTGGTGTGCTATACTCGCAGTGGACCCTGAAGGCTGCCGAAGGCTCACGTCCCCATTCGGGGCGGTGGAGAAGGGAGGCCAGCCGTGGGGCGATCAAGTGTGACGCTTCCCCCTCCCCCCAACGAGTTCTTCCTTGAATTGGAACGTGTGCCCGCGCGCGTGCTGATGCTCGACTACGACGGGACGCTGGCTCCCTTTCGCGTCGAGCGCTCGGAAGCACGGCCCTACCCCGGCGTGCGGTGCGCCCTCGCGGATATCCTGCGCTCCGGTCGGACCAGGCTCGTCATCGTGAGCGGAAGGGCCATGGACGACCTGGCAATCCTCCTGGGCATTGAACCCTTGCCGGAGGTGTGGGCATCCCACGGGTGGGAGCGCCGCACGGCGGAGGGGACCTACCGGCTGTCGCAACTCCCGGAGGCCGCGAAAACCGGGCTCGCGCTGGCGGCGGACGAGGCCCGGGACGCGGGCCTTGGCCCCAGGACGGAAACCAAACCGGCGGGGTTGGCGCTGCACTGGCGGGGAATGGCCCCGCGGGAGGCGGATTCCTTGAAGGCCTGGGGAGAAGCCCATTGGGGGCCCCTGTCGGAGCGCCACGGACTGGAGCTTCACGACTTCGACGGCGGGCTGGAGCTGCGCCCGCCGGGCGTGGACAAGGGCACGGCAGTGCGAGCGGTGGTCGCCGAGTCGCGCGCAGGCGCGCTGACAGCGTACCTGGGCGACGATCTCACGGACGAGGACGCGTTCAAAGCCCTACCGGCAGGCGGGCTCGGCGTCTTGGTGCGAGGGGAGCCGCGACCCACCGCCGCCAGCGCGTGGATTCGGCACCCGGAGGAGCTTGTTGCGTTCTTGGCGCGCTGGGGAGCCGTGGCGGGAGGGAGTGAGCATGTCGACACAGCGTAGGCTCGTCGTGGTCTCCAACCGGGTGCCCGCAGCAGCTCTCCCTGGGAGCGAGGAGGAGCGGCGAGCACAGGAGGTGAGCGGCCTCGTCAGCGCGCTGCGCCCGGCCCTGGAGGATAGCCACGGACTCTGGTTTGGCTGGAGCGGAAAGACGTCCGCCAAGCGGGCCGGGAGCACCCCCAGCGTAGTTCAGATGGGGCCGATTGAGCTCGCCACGGTGGACCTGTCCGAGCGAGACGTCAGCCTTTTCTACTCCCTGTTCTCGAACCAGACGCTGTGGCCGCTCCTCCACGGCTTCACCGATCGAGTGGTGATCCGCCAGGACGCGTATCGCGCCTACCGACGGGTGAACAGGAAGTTCGCCGAGGCTCTCTTCCCGTTGCTCCGGAAGGACGACCTAGTGTGGGTCCAAGACTACCACCTCTTTCTCCTGGGGAGCGAGCTGCGACGGCTGGGCTGGGAGGGAAAGACCGGCTTCTTCCTGCACGTGCCGTTCGCTCCCGTTGACATCTTCATGATCCTGCCATGGGCACGCCAGCTCCTGGAAGCCCTCTTCTCCTACGATCTGATTGGGGTCCACACCCAGCGGTACGCCCACAACCTCAAGGAATCGCTCCGCTCGGAGTTCCCAGACCTGGTGGACGACGGCGTCCTGTCCTACCACGGACGGACCTCCCGGATCGCGGTCTACCCCATCGGCATCGAGCCGGAGCGGTTCGAGGAGTGGGCAAGCCAGGAGACCCGCAACGAGCCCGCGCGACTCCTGAACCGGATCGCCCTTGGCCGCCGCATGATCCTGGGCGTCGAGCGGCTCGATTACACCAAGGGCATCCCAGAACGGCTGCTGGCGTTCGAGAACCTCCTGGACCGATTCCCGTCGCTGAGGAGGCGGGTGAGCCTGGTGCAGATATCGGTGCCGTCGCGGTCGCAGGTCCCGGACTACGCGCGGGAGCGGGAGCGAGTGGACCAGCTTGTGGGGAGAATCAACGGCCGATTCTCGGAATCGGACTGGGTGCCGGTGCACCACCTCTCCCGCTCATATACACAGCAGGAGCTGGCGTCGTTCTACCGCCGGGCGGACGTGTGCCTGGTGACCCCGCTCCGCGACGGCATGAACCTGGTGGCCAAAGAGTTCGTGGCCTCCCAGGGGAACGCCGCGGGGGTGCTGGTCCTCTCCAGGTTCTGCGGCAGCGCCGAGACGATGCACGATGCCCTGATGGTGAACCCCTACGACATCGAAGGGACTGCCCTCGCCCTGCGCCGGGCCCTGGAGATGACCAGCCGCGAGCGACGCCGTCGCTGGGAAGGGCTGGTGACCGGGGTACGAACCCACACCGCGCGGGCCTGGCGGGACGGATTCTTGGAGGAGCTCATCGGGGACGCCGCGCCGGCTCCAGCGCTGGAGCGGACGCTCTCGTCTGCATCCTAGCGAGCGGCGCCTGGATCGGCGATAGAGCCAGCGCGAGCGCCCCTGGTGCGCCAGGCGGATTGCCCGACCACGGGCGCCCCTCTGGCCCAGGCAGGCCGATGCGTACGAGGATTCACAAGCCGACCATGTGAGGGTATACTCTCTGCATGGGCCCAGCGGCTTTTCAAAGAATGGCACCGCAAGAGCAGGAGCGCGTCAGCCTGGGTGGCGCTCCTTTTTTGTTCTTTACAGAGGTCGGAATAGTCCGCTGGACTCGGTACAACGCGGACAGCCTGCCCGCCCTCCTCCGCGGCTTGCAGGGAGTGCCCGGCTCGTCCATCTACTACCATGTCCACCATGCCCTCTTCCGGCGTCCCAAGCGCGCCCGCGGCGACTATACCAACGACTTCGCCCGATGGGTGGCGGGGGCCGTGGGTCAAGAGGCGCTCGCCGAGCGCCTTTCCAGCGTGGACCCACTGGAGTGCGCCACCATCCGGGAGGCCCGAGAGCGCCTGGCCGCGTTCGTGGGACAGTACGTCCACGAGACCGAGGTCTTCCCCCGCGTGCCCCAGGGAAGCGAGTTCCACTTCATGGAGGCAAGGAGCTACGTCCTTCCCACGGGCGTCCAGGCCGAGACGCTTGAGCAGTTCGTGGAGCAGATCCAGAAGCTGGGGAGCGCCTCCGTCCTGTATCACTTCATCGAGTCCCGGTGGCGCAACGGCGGCGAGAACGATTTCTCACACTGGCTGAGGGGCCATGGCGAAGAAGAAAAGGCGAAAGCCCTGATGCGCATCAACCCCTACTACTACGACGTCGATGTCCTCAAGGAGGAGATCGTTGACGCCCTCAGACGGTAACGGAACCCCCACACTCCGCCTGGAAGACTACGTCCCTTACGTTGGGGAAGAGGTGGTGGCTCAGATCCGTCAGCTGGCCCGCCAGCTGGATGGCGCCAGGGTGGTCCACGTCAACTCCACCAAGCAGGGCGGGGGCGTCGCTGAGCTGCTGTCGCGCCTGGTCCCTCTGATGAACGACGCGGGCCTCAACGCGGAGTGGCTGACCATCGACGGGCCGGAGGTCTTCTTCGAGGGGACAAAGACCCTCCACAACGCCCTCCACGGCGTCCCCGTGGGAAGGCTGGACCCCGAGCTGCCGCAGGTCTACCACAAGGTAATCGTGGAAAACGCCGCGTCCCTCAACCTGAACGCGGACTTTGTCATCATCCACGATCCCCAGCCCCTGGGCCTGGTGATCTACCGCCCGTCCGAGCACTCGACCTGGATCTGGCGCTGCCACATAGACGTGGCGAACGCCGATATGCACGCCTGGAGCTTCGTCAAGCCCTATATCGACGCTTTCGACGCGTGCGTGCTCCACGTCCCACAGTACGTGCGCGGCGACCTCCTGTTGCCGCAGTACATCATGCCGCCGTTCATCGATCCCCTGTCCGACAAGAGTTGCGACCTGTCGCAGGAGGTCATCGACGGTGTGCTCGAGCGGCACGGGATCTCCAGGGAGCGCCCGTTCATCTTGCAGGTGAGCCGGTTCGACCGATTGAAGGATCCGCTCGGCGCGTTCAATGCGTACGAGATGGTGAAGCGCACCATCGACGTGGGGTTCGTATTCGTCGGTAACTTCGCCCCCGACGACCCTGAGGCCAAGGAAGTGCTGCAGGAGGTCCTGGAGGCGGCGGAAAAGATTCCGGACACCATCGTCATCGTGAACCCCGAGGACAATGACACCACCGTCAACGCGCTCCAGAGCTCAGCGGACGTGGTCATCCAGAAGTCGCTCAGGGAGGGGTTCGGACTGGTGGTCACGGAGGCGATGTGGAAGTCCCGGCCCGTGGTGGCCGGGGACACCGGGGGAATTGCGTTCCAGATCGTCGACGGGGCAAGCGGTTTCCTTGTGCAGACTGTAGAAGGTGCGGCCTTTCGGCTCCGCCAGCTCCTCTCGAATCCGCCCCTGGCGGAAGCGATGGGCGCGGAGGCCCACCAGCGGGTCCGCGGCACCTTCCTGCCCCCCCACTACCTTCGAAACTGGCTGTGCGTACTCCTCGCCGCCCGCGACCACGGAAGCGGCATCACGTCGCTGCCGTGAGGGCCGCCAGTGCGGCGGCCCGGACCCTCGCGTCGCATCCCCGCTTTTCGGCCCCGCAGCGGTGACGACCGCCGACGACGAGTTCCTGGCTGCCCAATCGTCCTACTACAGCGCAAGGGCACCGGAGTACGACGACTGGTGGTACCGGCGCGGCCGCTACGATTCCGGCCCTGAGGTCAACGCCCAGTGGTTCCGCGAGTGCTCCCATCTATTCCAGGCGCTGGGCGCACTCGGGCTGAGCGGCCACGTGCTTGAGCTTGCCTGCGGCACCGGCACTTGGACCGAGTGGCTGGCGGCCCAGGGCCTCCGCGTCACCGCCGTGGACGCCTCCGCCGAGATGCTGGCGCTCAACCGCGCCAGGGTCGGCGGCGGGGCGGTCGAGTACGTGCAAGTGGACCTCTTTCAGTGGTCGCCCGACCGCCTCTACGACAGCGTGGTCATGGGATTCTGGCTGTCGCACGTGCCCCCGGAGCGGCTGGACGCATTCCTACGGACCGTGCGGACGGCCGTACCCACTGGCGGCAGGCTCTTCGTGGTCGATTCCCAGTACCAGGACGAGGTGGCGGCCCGGGACCGGGTCCTGGCCGGCCGCGACGCCTCCACGACCACCCGCATCCTGGCCGACGGTCGCCGGTTCGAGATCGTGAAGGTGTTCTACGAACCCTCCGACCTGGAGGCCGCCTTCGAGCGCGCCGGGTTCCGGATATCGGTCGAGAGCACGGAATCGTTCTTCATCCACGGGGCCGGCGAGGCCGTGTAGCGGCGGTCTCTGGGCCTGTCTGCTAAGATGGTGCGCGGCCTGCGGCACTCTGGTGGGAGGAAGCCCCGTCCATGACGCCCCGACGGTTCGTCTCCGAGATGATCGGCACCTTCGGACTGGTCTTCGCGGGAACCGGAGCGATCATGATCGACGAGATCTCCGGTGGGCAGGTGACTCACGTGGGGATCGGGCTCACCTTCGGGCTCATCGTCGCGGCGATGATCTACGCCACGGGCCACATCTCCGGGGCACACATCAACCCGGCCGTGACGCTGGCCTTCGCGCTGGCGCGCCAGTTCCCGTGGCGGGAGACGCCGTTCTACTGGACGGCCCAGCTCGGCGGCGCGGCACTGGCCAGCCTGGCTCTGCTGGGCCTCCTGGGGGACGCGGCCGGCATGGGCGCGACGATGCCCGCCGGCGAGGCCTGGCGGTCCTTGGGGCTGGAGATCGCGCTCACCTTCTTCCTAATGTTCGTTATCATGGCGATGGCGACGGATGTGCGGGCGATGGGACAGGCGGCGGCGCTGGCCATCGGCGCGACGGTAGCGCTGGAGGCGATCTTCGCCGGCCCCATCTCCGGCGCCTCCATGAACCCCGCCCGCTCCTTCGGCCCGGCGTTGGTGGGCGGGGCCTGGGCCTTCCACTGGATATACTGGGTGGGTCCGATGATTGGCGCGGCGGCCGCAGCAGTGGTCTATCGGTGGCTCCGGGACGGGAACGGCACGGCGGACAGCGTATGAGGCGGGAGGCAGGTTCCCCATGAGCGGGCAGCGGGTGCTATTCGTGTGCGTCCACAATTCCGGCCGGAGCCAGATGGCCGAGGCCTTCGCGAACCGCCTGGCGAGCGGGGGCGCGCTGGCGGAGTCCGCGGGCACCACCCCAGCGGAGCGGCCCAACCCCGTGGTCGTCGAAGCCATGCGCGAGCGAGGGATCGACTTGTCGTCGAACCGGCCCAAGGCGATGACGCAAGCGATGGTGGCCCGGGCCGACCAAGTGATCACCATGGGCTGCTCGATCACCGAGGAGTGCCCGGCGGTGTTCGTCCCATCGGAGGACTGGGGCCTGGACGACCCCGCGGGCCGGCCGATCGAGGAGGTCCGCGCCATCCGCGACGAGGTGGAACGCCGGGTAAGGCAGCTCCTCGCGGAGATCGGCGCTACGGACGCGCCAGTCCCAGCGCCGTAGCCACGGGCGTGGCACGCCCTCGGGCGGAGCGTGGCCAGTTACGCGGACCCGCCCCGCGCGATTGACAGTCCCTCGCCGGGTTCCTACACTTCACCCCAATCCCAGACTGATCGAGGCTGCCGTGTCACCTGCTCGCCACATGTACCAGCTCCAGGTAGTGGAGCAGGCGATCGGACAGAGCGAGAAGGCTCTCGTGGAGGTCGATCTGCGCCTCGGTAGCAACGAAGCGCTGGAAAGTGCGAGGATCCGCGCCGAGGAGGGCCGCCAGGCCCTGGCCTCGGTTCAGGGACAGCAGCGAGACCTAGACCTGGAGGTCCAGGGAATGGCCACGCACTTGAAGGAGCTCGAGGCTCGGCTGTACGGCGGTGCCCCCGCGACAACCAAGGAACTGATGGCGCTGCAGCAGGACATCGGCTCCGTGGGGCGGAGGAAAGCTCATCAAGAGGACCAGCTGCTTCAGCTTATGCTCCAGGTAGATGAAGCCAGGGAAGTCCTGGGGAGACTGGAAGCAACTCTCGCCAAGGAAGAGGCCAGCTGGCGGGGCGAGCGCGAGCGTCTTGAGAGCGACGGCAAGCGACTGCGGGCCGACTTGGCGGACCTGCGAGAGCGGCAGGGGCCCGCGGAAGGGGCGCTGAGCGCCCCTGAGACCGCGATGTATCGCAGCCTCCGATCCTCGCGGGGCGCGGCGGTGGCGACGGTGGAGCGGGGAATCTGCGGCGGCTGCGGCATCACTCTCCCCTCCAGCGAGCTCCAGCGGACGCGCACGTCGCACGAAATCGTGCGATGCGGGAGCTGCGGCCGAGTCCTGTACACGGGCTGAGCGGCACGCCCTGCGCCCTGCTCGTGGGAGCTTATCGAGCCAAGGACGCCCCACGCAAGCGGCGCTCCGGTCGGACGACTCGGCGGGTAGGCTGCCAACTCTCCCCAGACTGGGTGCGGGGCACGCCCTGCCCCGTTCGTGGTGAGCTTGTCGAACCACGGACGCCCTACGCGGGCGGCGCGCCGGTCGGACGGCTCCGCGGGTAGGCTACCAACCCTCCCCCAGCATGGGTGCAGGGCACGCCCTGCCTGCGACCTGATACAATGGTGTGGGGTCGGTGGGCCGGGTGGTCGCTCTCCGCCACGGCGGGGAGAGGAAAGTCCGAGCTCCTCCGGACAGGGTGCTGGGTAACGCCCAGGCGGGGTAACCCGACGGAAAGTGCCACAGAAACATACCGCCGATGGCTCGTCGCCTTCGGGCGTCGGGCACAGGCAAGGGTGAAATCGGGAGGTAAGAGCTCCCGGCCGTTCGTGGAGACACGGCGGCGGGCAAACCCCACCCGGAGCAAGGCCGAATAGGGGGCAATGGGCGCCCGGCCCGTCCCCGGGTTGGCCGCACGAGGCCTCAAGCAATTGGGGTCCCAGATGGATGACCACCCCCCACTCGGCGGAGGGAGGAAGCCCCCTCGGGGGTGTAAACCGCCGTCGGGCGGGGACAGGACTCGGCTTACAGGCCCGCCGGCCCCACGTTAGTCCGTCAGGTCCAAGGAGCTGCGCTACCGCCCCTCGCGACCACCGTCGGCCGGCGGTGTCGCTGCCTCCGGCTCACCGCCGTTGCCCACGTCCGCCACGGCGGGCATGACCGTCCCCGACCTCGTCATTAGCCACCACCCGGCGATGGTCCCGATCCCAAACAGCACGGCCCCCACGTAGAACGCCGCCCCCAGGCCCCAGGCGTCCACCGACAGTCCCGACACGATGGACCCGCCGAAAATGCCAACGCTCATCGCCATATTGAACACGCCCATCATGGAGCCCATGCCGTAGATTCGCCCCTCCTCCACCGCCAGGGCCGATATGGCCGGCCACAGCACCGCCTCGAACAGCCCCATGACCATGTACAGGACGATCAGCTGGGTCATGGATCCGGCGGAGGGCACCACAACCATGACCGCCACCACGGCCAGCGCCCCCCCGGTGGAGAGCGCGACCTTGTTGTGGCTGTCGGCGTACTTCCCCATTGGACCCTGGAGCACCGCGTTGATCAGTGTGCGGGACGCGAGCACCAACCCAATCTCAAATCCCCCCGCGTCCATGAACCGGGTCATCAGCAGCGGCAGGAAGACGAAGCTGGGCGGCATCGCCAGCATGCTCGCCATCCTGGCCACTAGGATACCCATCACGCGCGGGTTGTGGCTCATCTCCCGTGCCACCGTTACCATCGGCCGGGTCTCCTCCCGGGCGGCGTCCGAGGACGCGGCGGGGAGGAAGATCAGCACCAGGACGAGCGAGATGCCAGAGAGAGCCCCCATCGCATAGAAGGCCGACGCGATGCCAAGGGTGTCGCCGAAGGCTCCTCCGAAGAGCGGGCCGATCCCGATGCCTGAGAAGAGGGCCACGTTGAGGATCGACATGTAGGAACCCTCTTTGCCCTCGGGCGCGATGTCGCCGATGTACGCCATCGCGATGGGCATCACCATCGCCGACCCCAACCCGTGGACGAAGCGGATTGCGGTCAGGTCGAAGGTAGAGGACGCCAGGAGGTACAGGAAGGAAGCCACGGTGTAGACCGCCAGCCCGGCCACGTAGAACCGCTTTCGCCCCTGCCGGTCGGAAAGGAAGCCCGCGATCGGCTGGAAGACGCCGCGCGCCAGCGAGAAGGAGGCGACCATGAGGGCGAGCCCCACCGGCCCCGCCCCAAGCTCCGTGGCATAGATCGGCATGAGCGGGGCGACGATGCCCAGGCCCAGGATGGCGACGAACATGGAGATGACGATGACGACGAAGATGCGCCGGACGTTCTTGGTGAGGGCCGGGGCGCGCACGGCGCTAGAGGAATCCATGATCCGGGGGGCCTGCCTTTCGCATGCCCCGCGGACGGGAGGAGGAGAGGGGCACCCCGTCAGTGTACGCTCGGTAGCCGGGGGCGTCAAAACACGGGGGTCGTCAGGTTCGGTCGCGCGGGATGCCCGTTCGCCGCCGCGCCTCCAAGCCCGCCACCCGGCGCGACGCCCGCTGTGACCTACCCGGCCCCGCCCTGCTCGTCCGGTCTGATCAGGAGCACGGGCACCCCCACGTCACGCACGACGCGCTGGGCCACGCTGCCGAAGAGGAGACGACCCAGGCCGCTGCGGCCGTGGGTCGAGAGGGCGATGAGTCCGATCCCCTGGTCCTGGGTGCACTGGACGATTTCCGCGGCGGCGTTCCCCCGCCGGACCTCCCAGGAAACCGTCAGCCCCTTCGCCTTCAGGCCTTCCCCGATCCGGGCCAGATAGGCCTCTGCCAGGGCAGCCTCCCGCTCCGTGGTCTCCATCAAGACTTCCATATTCACCGGGGGAATAGTGGCGCCGGCGTCTGACGGCCCGGCCAGGCCGACAAGCTGGCTCAACAGATGGACCACCTGTAGCAGGTGAATCTGCGACCCAAGGCTGGCCGCCAGGACCTCTCCGTGCGTGAGAGCCGCCTCCGCCAGCGGCGAGCCGTCCAGCGGCACCAGAATTCGGTCGTACATGGTCTTTCCTCCCCTTCGCAGGCTCGGGACATTATATCAGACGGCCGCGACCTCCCATGCCCGCAGGTCGGACTGTATCGCTCGTCCCGGAGCGTGTATCATCAAGTGAGCTTGGAGTGCGAAACAGGAAGGGCGTCACGGCATGGCACGGTTCGACCTGAGCGGCGAGATGGTGAAGCGAGGGCTGGTGACGAGAGTCATCGGCCGCCGCGTGGTCTACGTCCACGAAACAACGTCCACCATGGACGTGGGCCACCGCGAGGCGGAGATGGGCGCCTCGGACGGCACGGTGATCATCGCGGAGGAGCAGACCGCGGGGCGCGGCCGGTTCGACCGCCAGTGGGTGTCCAGCGCCGGGCAGAACCTCACCATGTCGGTGGTCCTGCGTCCGCAGGTGGAGGCGCTGCGCCAGGTGAACATGGCGGCGTGCCTGTCCGTGGTGCGGGCCATCCGCACCGCCACGGGCCTTTCGCCAACCATCAAGTGGCCGAACGATGTCCGGATCGGGGAGCTCAAGGTGTGCGGCATCCTGATCGAGTCCCGGGTGGAGGAGGGCCAGCTGGGCTACATGGTGGTTGGCATCGGTCTCAACGTGAACTTCGACCCGGCGCCGCACGACGAGATCGCTCCCATAGCCACCAGCTTGATGCTAGAGGCCGGTGGACCCGTCCCCCGGCTGCCGCTGTGCCAGGCACTGCTCACCGAGTTCGATCGCCTCTACGCCACATCGGGCGAAGCGGTCCGGCAGGAATGGCGCGCGGCTCTGGAGACGCTTGGGCGGCAGGTGCGAGTGCGGTGGGGCGACGTGGTGGACGAGGGGTTGGCCACGGACGTGGACGCCGAGGGCAACCTGGTGCTCCAGCTCAACGACGGCACCTACACCACGCTCATCGCCGGCGAGGTGACCCTGCAGGTGTGATGGAGCGAGCCGATTTCGCCGACGGCTTCGCGCCCGTCACTCTCCGAGTTCCCGCCCCCCTCGACGCCCGCCCACGGGTCGCCCCTTCCACCTCTAGGTCTGTGCCTCCTTCCTCGCGGGCCACAGCTTCGCTGGACCGCCCGGCGGCGCCGTGGTCCCTGAACCGTGTCGGGCCAACCCACTCGCCTTGACCCCCGTTCGCACGGAGTCGTACAATGCGTGTTTGGTTCGTGGTGAGCGTAGCCCAGCGGTTAAGGCGCCTGGCTGTGGCCCAGGAGATCGAGGGTTCAAATCCCTCCGCTCACCCTTCCGGAGTTCCCACGGACCCTACCCAGCGACACCAACGGAGGGTACCATTGGCTCTCGCCACCATGCGTCCAACCGTCGATATCCTGCGCGCCGGTGAGCGCGACGGGGCCGGCGCCATCCTTCGCATCGTCACCCCGGCTGGCGCGACCATTCACGCGGTCGGCGTCCCACAGGACTGGCAGTCGGGCACGGGACCCACGTGGATCTACGTCATCGACGAGGGCGACGGCCTGACCCTCATCGATGCGGGCAGCGTCCTGGCAGTCGATTGCCTCAACGACGCTTTCAAGGTGCCGGGCATGGAGATGAAGTCCGTGCGCCGCATCGTCGTTACCCACAGCCACCTGGACCACGACGGCGGCGCCACGTCGCTCGCGGAGGCCTCCGGGGGCGAAGTGTGGGCCCACGCCCTGTTCGGCCACCTGCGCCACCACCGGTTTCAGGACCAGATGGGTCCCATCCATCCCCTCCTGCGGGAGGCCCTGAACCATCACTTCGACCCCGAGCGGCGGTCGAGCGGCCCAAGACAGCGCAATTGGTCCGACCGCCACGTAAAGTACGACACGCTGCGCAAGAACGTCCCCATAGCCCGCTCGCTCCACGACGGGGACCAGGCCGGCTCCCTCACCTTCTATCACACGCCGGGCCACTCTCCGGACGAACTGACGATCGCCCTGGACGGCGTGCTGTTCACCGGGGACCACGTCCTCCCGGAGATCACCCCCCACCCCACGATGAAGGCCCGGCCAACGGCGGTGGTCAAGGACGGGTTGCCGGAACGGTACCAGGACGAAGACCAGCTCTACGGGCTGGCCGCCTACATGCGGTCGCTGCGGCGGGTGGCCGCCTACGGCAACAAGACGACAGTCCTCCCTGCCCACCGACTGCTCAACAAGGGCAAGCTGAACGTGATGACGGCGCGGCGCGCCCACTCCATCATGTTGCACCATATCCAGCGATTCCATCGGATCCTTGGAATCATTGGCAAGGAAGCGATGAGCCTGGAGGCGGTCACCAAGCTGCTCTTCTCCTACCGAGACATGGACAGCAGCAACTACCATTCGGCGCTCAGCGAGACTCTTGCCCACGTGGAGCTGCTCATCGACACGGGGGACCTGACGGAAGTGCCGGGCGGGCGGCTCCTCTGGAAGGGGTCCGAGAACTACCGGGAAGCGGTGAAGAGCCCGTAGCGCCCGCTTGGGGCGCACCGGGCCGGCGTCTCCCTCGCGACGACCACGCCCACTCGCTCGCCTCTCCGTCGGTCGACGCGACGGCAGACCGCGCCTCGTCCAGAAGGGATACGTCGGCATGGAACGCTTCTTCGACTTGGCCTCCCAATGGGAAGGGATCGAGACCCCCTTCCTGGGCATGGACCGGGCCGCTCTCGATCGGAAGGCGCGGGAATTCCGAGAGCAAGAAGGCCGGTGCCCCTCGTTCTACGCCGTGAAGGCGAACCCGGACCCGGCTGTCGTCGGGGCCATCGCCGAATCCGGCGTCGGGTTCGAGATATCGTCGGAGAGCGAACTCGCCGTCCTGACGCGGCTGGGCGTGAACCCCGAGCGAATCATCACCAGCAACCCCATCAAGGCCCCCGGGTTCATTGAGGCGATGGTCCGCCTTGGGCACCGGGAGTTCGTCTTCGACTCGACCGCCGAGGCGGAGAAGCTGGCCCGGCTCGCCCCTGGGAGCGATGTCAGCATCCGACTGACCGTCGACAACCTGGAGAGCTCCTGGCCCCTGGCAGACAAGTTCGGGGTCGGCGTGGATCACGCGGCCGACCTCCTCCTCTCGGCCCCTGGGATGGGGCTGAACCCGACGGGGATCACGTTCCACGTGGGTTCTCAATGCCTGGGCCTCGCGAGCTGGCGCGCCGCGCTGGAGCGCTCCGCCGAGCTGTGGCGCCGGGTGAGCGCCGCGGGCGTCAACCTGCGCAGCCTCAACATCGGCGGGGGCTTCCCGGCCCACCACGACGAGGGGATCCCTACGGTGCGAGAAACCTTCGGCCTGGTCTATGCGCTGGTATCCGAGCTCTTCCCGCCCGGCGTTGAGCTGCGGGCGGAGCCAGGCCGGGGCCTCGTGGCGGACGCGGGGGTCCTGGTGAGCTCGGTGATCGGGAAAGCGGCGCGTGAGGGCGATGACTGGGTCTACCTGGACGTGGGGGTGTTCAACGGCCTGATGGAGGCGGTGGGCGGCATCCGCTACCGGTTCGCAACCCTGGGCCCCGGCGGCGCGGAGAAGCAGTGGACCGTCGGCGGGCCGTCGTGCGACAGCTTCGATGTCGTCGCCAAGGACGTCACCCTGCCGGAGCCGGAGATCGGCGACCGGGTCCTCATCTACCCCGCCGGCGCCTATACGACCGCGTACGCCTCCCCCTTCAACGGCACGCCGGTCCCGCCGGTCGTCCTGACCTGAGCCCGGGAACGGCCGTGGACTTCCTGGAGCGCGACCCCTTCGCCCCAATCGTCTACACCTATCCCGGCGTGACGCCGCTCCACCGCGAGGCGACCCCGTACCAGGAAATCCAGGTCTTGGAGCACCCCCACTTCGGACGGATGCTGGTCCTGGACGGCGTGGTGCAGCTCACGGAGCGCGACGAGTTCTTCTACCACGAGATGCTGGTACACCCGGCCCTCCACGCCCACCCGGCGCCGCGCGACGTGCTCATCATAGGCGGAGGGGACGGCGGGAGCCTCCGCGAGGCGCTGAAGCACCAGACGGTCCGGCGGGTCCACCTGGTGGAGCTGGACGAGCGGGTTGTGGCCGTCAGCCGGGAGTTCTTCCCGGGGCTGTCCACGGGGTTCGACGACCCGCGAGCCACGATCCTCCACCGGGACGGGGTAGACCACCTGGAGCACCCCCCCCACCCGTACGACGTGATCATCGTGGACTCGACCGACCCCGTCGGGCCGGCCGAGCGCCTGTTCTCGACGCCATTCTACCGCGCCGCGGCGGCAGCCCTGACCCCCGACGGCCTGCTGGCGACACAGTCCGAATCGCTCCACTTCCACCGAGACTTCGTGGCGACGGTCCAACGGCGGCTCCGGGAGGCGTTCCCGATAGTGGACTGCTACACCCAGCCTTTGTCCACGTACGCCGGCAACTGGTGGGCCTTCGCCATCGCGTCCAAGGGGCGAAGCCCTCGCGCGCCCAGAGCGGGGACTGGCGGCACGGTCGCCTCCCGCTACTACTCCACGGAAGTCCACCGCAAGGCGTTCCTGCCGCGGAGCATCCTGCGACGGCTGCTGGCGGGCACGCTGGACTGGTGACCCGCCGCCCTCGGCATCCATATCCACGGTGGTCGAGGCCCGTCTACCGTCCCAGATTGCCAGATGCTACAATGTTGGGGCTCTGAGACGGGCGTCGCCGGCCCCGCGCGGCCCACGGCGCATCTTCCAAGCCGCTGGGACATCCAACCGTTCCAGGGGGAGTGTCCGATGCAGCAGCAGCGAGAACGGATCATCTACCTCGACCACGCGGCCACGACGCCGCTGCGGCCGGAGGCGCTCGAGGCGATGCTTCCGTACCTCCAGAACCGCTTCGGAAACGCGTCCAGCCTCCACACCCTCGGACAGGAGGCCCGCAAGGCCCTGGACGAGGCGCGCGAGGCGGTGGCCCGCGTACTCGACTCCCGTGCCAGCGAGGTGGTGTTCACCAGCGGCGGGACGGAGTCAGACAACGCCGCGGTCAAGGGCGCCGCTTTTGCTCTGAAGCACACTGGCGACCACATCGTCACGACAGGGATCGAACACCACGCCGTCCTTCACTCTTGCCAGGAGTTGGAGCAGTTCGGGTTCGAGACGACCTACGTGCCCGTGGACTCCAGTGGCGTGGTGGACGCTGAGGAAGTGGCGCGGGCCGTGACCGACCGGACCGTCCTGGTCAGCGTGATGATGGCGAACAACGAGATCGGCGCGGTGCAGCCGGTGGCGGATGTCGTGCGGCTGGTCCGGGAGCGGGCGACGGCCCTCGGGCGCACCATCCTCATCCACACGGACGCGGTGCAGGCGGCGGGCTACCTGGACCTCTCGGTCCAAACGCTGGGCGTAGACCTGCTGACCCTGTCCGCCCACAAGTTCCACGGCCCCAAGGGCGTGGGAGTCCTGTACGTGCGCCGCGGCACACCGCTGGTCCCCCTGCTGGGCGGAGGAGGCCAGGAACGGGAGCGTCGGTCCGGGACCGAGAACGTGCCGGGGATCGTCGGGGCCGCCACGGCGCTGCGCTTGGCGGACCAGGAGCGGGAGGGGACGTTCGCGCACACCGCCCGACTCCGTGACCGGATCATCTCAGGCATTCGCGAGCGGGTGCCGGACGCCCTGCTCAACGGCGATCTGGAGCGAAGGCTGCCCAACAACGTGAACGTCTCATTCCAGGGCCTGGAAGCCGAGCCGGTGCTGCTGGGCTTGGACATGGCGGGAATCTGCGCCTCCAGCGGCAGCGCGTGCTCCACCGCCTCCCTGGAGCCGTCCCACGTCCTGACGGCCATCGGACGGTCCGCGGAGGTGGCAAGGGCAAGCCTGCGGCTGACCCTGGGAAGCGACAACACCGACGCCGACGTGGACGAGCTCCTGACTACTCTGCCAGACCTGGTGCGCCGCCTGCGCGGCATGCCCACGTTCTCGCCCAGCCGATCATGATGACAGACCTACGCACCGCTCCCATGCTGGCCCGCCGGGGGCGACGGCCCCATCTCCGGGCAATGGTCGTGCCTCTGCTCGCGGTGGCCCTGACCGTGATCGCGGCAGGGTGCGGCGGGTCCGACGAGGGCATTTGGGCCACCGGCCAGATCATGCAGATGCGGGTGAGCGACGTCCAGCACGTCGACAGCGTCTCCTACCGTATCGGAGACGACCACTACGTTGTCCACCCGGAGGTCCAGGGTCAAGATCTGGTAGTCGCCAAGGTCTTGCTGGTAAACCGACGCTCCGCCCAGGTCTCTCTCCTGGTGGACTCGCGCGCCGTGGACCTGGAGGGCAGCGACGCCAGGAACTACCCACCCGTGGACCCATACGCCCGCGGACAGAAGGTAGACGGGAGCAGCGCGGACGAAAGCCTCTTCACACCGTTCCTGTGGGACAAGGTGGAGATGGCGCGGGACTTCCAGATCCTCGGCTGGCTGCTCTTCGAGGTCCCGAAGGACGTGGACGTCGACCGAATCAGATGGCACCACGTGGACACGTTCTCCGTGATACTGAACGGCCCGTGACTTATGCAGATCGCGCCGAGACGCAGCCCGATTGGAATGGTATAATGCCGCTTCTGCGCCGGAAGTGGGCTCCGTAGCGCCGGTGGGGCCCGACGAAGGGGAATCTCATGGCTGACGGCAAGAACGACGTTATGATCGAGGTCGAAGACCTCACCAAGCTCTACGGCGACTTCATCGCCGTGGAGGGACTGAGCTTCCAGGTCCGGCGAGGAGAGATCGTGGGGCTGCTGGGGCCGAACGGCTCGGGGAAGACCACCACCATGCGCATCCTGACCGGCTACATGCCGCCCACGAGCGGCCACGCCCGGATCGCGGGGAACGATGTGGTCTCCGCTTCCCTTGACGCCCGCCGGCACATCGGCTACCTCCCGGAGACGGTGCCGCTCTACCTGGACATGGAAGTGGAGGAGTACCTGGGGTACATGGGTACCTTGCGGGGTATGGACCGGGAGAGCATCAGGCGCCGGACCGCCGAGGTGATCGACCGGGTGCGAGTGGGCGACTACCGACACACTCACATCGGCAAGCTCTCCAAGGGCTATCGGCAGCGGGTGGGGATCGCCCAGGCGATCCTGCATGAGCCCGACGTGCTCATCCTGGACGAGCCCACCATTGGCATTGACCCCATCCAGGTGGTTGAGACCCGGCT
>PVBE011853315.1_pt1 | contig 23505 bp, 19 predicted proteins | sample 1631181 | NCBI WGS metagenome assembly PVBE01 (sample SAMN08397723, study PRJNA350692) | Marine metagenome, whole genome shotgun sequencing project. | isolation source: water | place: Pacific Ocean | collected 2012-04 | reverse complement strand
CAAGGATGCCGAACTCACTCCTGCCTTTATTCTGCACACTAGAAAGTATCGAGATACGAGTCTGATTGCAGAAATTCTGACCGAACGAGACGGGCGAGTTGCTGCAGTTATTCGTGGTGCTCGTGCTAACAAGAAAAAGAGTGGTGTTGTTCAGGCCTTCACACCTCTTCTGGTTTCCTACGTCGGTCGAGGAGAGTTAAAAACAGTCACAAAAATAGACACAGGTACCGTTGCGCGGCTTGTTGGCGAGAATCTACTGATAGGTCTTTACGTGAATGAATTGCTCGTTCGCCTTTTGGGAAAGTATGAACCAGTTGGATCGCTGTTTGCAGCCTATCAGGATCTTGTACTCAATCTGATCTCAGGTAATCCATCGAGTGGCGTGCTGCGTGGTTTTGAACTTAATTTGCTGAGTGAGTTAGGGTATGAAGTTACGTTTGACCTTGATGCCTCGACAGGTCTGACAGTTGAGGCCGACCAATACTATAGGTATGTACCTGATGAAGGTTTTCATAGCCTGATACAGGATACGTCTAATGCGACCTATAAAGGTGAATACCTTCTGGCAATCGCGGATGGGGACTTTGATACACCTGCGGTTGATAATTGTGCCAAAAAGATTGTCCGTGCATCTCTTGCTGTATTGTTAGGGGACAAACCTCTCAAAAGTCGCGAGATGTTTGAGCTTTATCAGTCTCGGACAAGAAACTAGTCGGCTTATCTATCAGCTTTATTAGAAATCTAATCACTAGTCATTCCGAATCAGCTCTGGGTCGATTGTGGACAGGCTCGATATCCTTTGTTTATGCTCCGTACACTTATATTTCAAAGGAGATCAGCATGGCCCCAGTACCAAAGGGAGGGACAATAGCAGTCACAGGCAGTGCTGGATTTATCGGTAGCTGGGTAGTGCGCCGTTTACTGGATAAAGGATATCGCGTGAGAGCGTGTGTTCGAGATGTGGATGATGCCGCAAAAACTGATTTTCTCAGGAATATGGGCGGGTATGCGTCTGGCAGGTTAACTCTTCACTCTGCCAATCTGGATGATGCGGGTTGCTTCGACGAGATCTTTAAGGGGTGTCACGGCGTCTGTCATGTCTCACATGTTAGTGATTACAACGACCATGAATATGTGAGGATGGTCTGCAATCATATCATTGGGAGCGTCAACAAGGCTGAGACAGTTACCCGGGTTATTGTTACTTCAAGTATTGCTGCTGTGATATCTGAAGCCGATATCTATGAGATAAAGAGGCGACCTGTCTGTTATGAAGATCGCTATCCGGATGAGCAGAATCCAAAACGCACACCTGAGAGAGGGCAGGGATATTCCATGGGTAAGGTGATTGCCCAGCGGGCGTTCTCGGATGCCGCTGAAGAAAATGGTAATTGGGATGCGATCACCTGCTGCCCGGCGGACAATGTCGGCCCTATCCAGTCAGCACATCAAAAGGATATGGGGCCCTGGCAGCACAATATTGAAATGATGCTTCTCGGTGAATTCTTCCAGAACGACGCATATCGACCCTGGATGACGGTGGATGTCAGAGACGACGCAGAATGTCATATCGGGTTACTTGAAAGTGTAGATGTAAATAATGGAGAGAGATATATTGCCTGGTCAACAGATACGCGTAATGTTGAGGACGTTTGTGCCAGTATAGATCGGTTGTTGCCTGAGCTTAAGCATGATACACCCGAGGTTACTGATCCGTTTCCAGACAGGATCAAGGCACGAGAAGATGAGTTGCGGGGGATCTGGGCATGCTGTGAGTTGCGCAACGATCGTATACGTTCAGTGGTCCCCATCACCTTCCGATCGCTGGATGAGTCCATACGTGACTGTGTCGAATCACTTCTGACAGTCGCGAAGGTGCCAGTGGTAAGGAGATCCGAGTAATGGCTGGCATGTTTAGTGGAATTGAAAGCTGATATTCTAGGCTGATGGCAGGACTACCGAAGACAAGCGACCCGTAAATTCAAAGGTCATTCGGCTATTGATTCAAGATAGCCCCAGAGAAATGAGGCAACTTATGACTGAGAAGAAGCTGATATCAAGTATTGAGGAGTTTGAAACTGAATACAAAAAGGGCATAGGAGCCGTTCTTTCCTACCGCCCAAGCAAAGAAGCAAACCTTGATAATATTCGTCGGTTTGGCGACGGTGTCGGGGATTACAACCCGCTGTGGCGGGATCTGGACCACGCCAGCGAAAGCCGATTTGGAATGATCACGGCACCGCCCCCTTTTTTCTATGGTGTCAGTCTTGGTGTCATAGCGGGTGAAACTGGCAATATCGATCGTTCAAGAGTGTCTACTACCTATCTGCCGGTCAACTACGCTGGTGCTGAAATCGAGTTTCACCGCCCCGTCTGGTTGGGAGACCGAATCACCGCCGAGGAACGCGTTGGACCGACCAATCGAAAGCAGAGTGGTCGAATTGGTGCTATCGCGTTTAATACCGGATTTGTGACATATAGCAATCAACGAAATGAAGTCGTTGTGACTGTCAAAACCTTAATGGCCCGATACGAAAATACCGGTAGCACCATGGAATACAACAGAGAGCCGAAGGCACGAGAGGAAATCAACGTGGCCGCTGATCCGCTTGTATGGGAGAGAACCCGGCGTGGTGCGGAGACACGGTATTGGGAAGATGTTGTTGAAGGAGAGGAAATACCGAAACTGGAAAAGGGAACATATACCGTGACTGAGCTTTTCCTGTTTACTCATGGAGTCCTCGGTACGGGACGAACACCACGAGCCTACCTTGAAGCAGAAGGATCGAAAGACCTCGGTGGCGGCGGACGATTTGACGAGGAACATGCGAAAAAGCGCCGCAACATGCCGGGGCAGTTCGATTTTGGCCCACAGAGAGTCTGCTGGTTGAGTCAGATTGTTACGGACTGGATGGGTGATGATGGAATATTGAGAAAACTAAACGCCTCTATCCGCCATCCTAATATTGTTGGTGACACCAATACAGTCTATGGCGAAGTGACCAGGAAATATGTTGAGGATGACATATGCCTGGTTGAAATCCAGGTAGAAAATCATAATCAGTCTGGTCTGGCGACGGCGTTTGCCACTGCAGTAGTGGAGCTACCTTCCAGGCAGTAGCCCGGTCGACTTGAAGACTGAGGTAGCCCTGGTAATGGATTCCTCATCTTCCGTCCAGCTGCTGAACCGTCTGAATCCATCGGCGAACTGATGAACTTGCGGGATCATTTCGGTTTTGCTCAGTGCCATGTGAATTTATTCGAACAGCACTTACTTAAGTGCTCTTAGGTTGTTCCGATCCCGGGTTTCTCTTTTCGCTTACTCGTTCTGCACATCCCTGTGCTCCACTCGCTCAGATAGCTTCGCGGCTCCGGCTGCTGCCTTCGCACACTGCAGAACTATGTGAAAAAAGAAATCTGGGCTCTACACTAGCGAGCGTCTCAACCATATTGCCGAAGAATCGGCACTACCAATGTTCGTAACCTCAGCGAATGACCAGAAGCACCCCTTTTCTTCTCTAATCGTTGTTCTGGTCAAGCAGTTGATATATACGCTTTACAGCATCAAGACTTGCCCCACGATCCTTGACCCCCAGTGTATCCGAGTGCCGTGTAAGATCAGCTTGTGCCGCTGTCTCCTCTGCAGTTAAACCAGCCTTGCGTAGTCTGACAACTTCCTTATTCAGGTCTTCGTAGTAAGCCTGGACATAGTCAATACGTGCACGATCGTAGAAGATTGGACCATGACCAGGGAGTATGCGTTCGAAATCGAGGCTTTTGAGGTTTTCCAATGTTGCCGACCATTCACTGACATAACCGTCACCCAACCATGAGATGCCCCCGAGCAGCATGTCACCAGTGAAAACTATTCTTTCTTTCGGCAGGTAAATGGCTACATCACCTGCTGTATGTGCGCGGCCAAAAAAGTGAACCTGAATCTCCCGACCACCTCTAAAAAGTGTCAGTCGATCACTCATGGTGACATCAGGTGCCACTGGCTGTACTTCTTCAGTGGCCTTGATATGAGCCTGGTTGAATGCGATCTGCGCTTCAAGGCTGCCTCGTTCGGTTTCGTCTGTAGTTTCGTCAAGACGCCTTTTCAGGTCAACTAGTCCTCGCTCGAATGCAGCTTGCAGGTTGAGAAAAGAATGTTCTTCGAGTGGAGCCGCGATTAATTTTTCACGTGTGTACTCATGGCCAATAATCTGAACATCCCTAAATGACTGAGCACCGTGTGCATGATCATAATGAAAGTGTGTGTTGATCAGCGTTGTAATGGGTTTTTCGGTAATTGTTCTAATGGATTCGATCAATGCTCTTGATGCAGCTGGTGTAATGTGTGAGTCAACCACCACAACGTCCTCGTCGGTTACAACCACCATGGCGTTGCTCATAAGGAACATGGCGCCCGTTCCGGTAGCAAAGTAGACGCCTTCGGCAACTTCTTCGAGTTTGTGAGTCTTCGTGGTGTGTACCCTGGCAGGCGCGGCTGTCAGGGACAGTGATATCGTCAGAGTAATCAGACTTAGGAATGGTGTTGATCTGCGCATTGTTATTTTCCTTATTGCCCCGTTGAGGTCAGGGATAGGTATCGATAATCCAGATAGGTTGAGCTCAGACTACGGGATCCCTATCATTTCTGTCGTTGAACTCAAGATAAGCAGCTCATCTGCATCGACCCATTCTTCCATACCATCCGGTTTGATTGTTTCTTTGTAACCTTGCCATCCCGACTCGTCTGGAAAGTAGATTTCGGCTAATCCTGAATAGTGATCAGACTCCGGGTCTATGCTGTGGCTGACACAATATCTGAATCCACCTACCTCCAGCATGGTTGATCTGACATTGGGGACGTGTACTTCAAGCCAGTGTGAGAAGAACGCATCATAGTCTGTTCCCTGTTTGGCTTTAACCAGGAAGCTTATCTTACAGAATCCAGAACGAGTGCAGGGGAACGGATCATTTAAGGTGAGTGGCTGTACCGGCAGAGCGTCATCCATCACGACATACTCGGTTGTTGTCCAGGGAATATAGGCTTCTGCTTTTTCCTGAAAGGTGTCCATCGGCTTTGTGCCGTAGGGTTCGTCGGGTATCGGTAATGGTGCATCCCACCAAAGCTGCGCCATACCGTCCCATGGATGTCTACCCTTACGATCTGCATCGAACAGTGTCGCGAAATATCGGGTTGCGTGACGTCTGCCTTTATCGGCAGCAGCCTTCTGGCCACTGATCACACCCGGCATGTGATTGGCAAACCAGTGAACGATGAGTTCTTCCCTCGATGTTGCAGGTTTTCGTTTGATCAGATAGATAATCTTTACACCAGGTACAGCCTCGAGTTCGTTTTCCATTACATATATCCCTCAAAGGGTTAAAACCCATTGGTTTGACATCATACGATAATTCATTAACCGATCAAGCGGCTGCATTCGACTTGACGGTACTGTTTCCCTGAATAGATTATCTGAGAGATATAGTAGTGATACTCGGACGACAATTCATATCTAACAGAGTGACGATTGATTTCGATGGAATACAAATCAGAGAAAAATCAGGGTATCAAAACGCTACTGATCGCCGGTATTCCAAGGGCGGGAAAAACATCGTTAACTGACTGCATAGAGCGCTCGGATCTTGGCTTAACACAAGTGCCGTCGGACAGGTATATTCTGCCGGTCCCTGTGAATTCCAGTTTTCTTATGTGGGTTCGAGAGCCTGTCTGTATTGACTGAAAGGAGATCCAATAAACGCGGGGGATGTTCAGGATGTGATGGCCAGGCATCTTGGTGGCAATCCGACGCCGCTAAGAAAACTGCGACTCGAAGCCGATATTGTTGTCTCGGGAGAGAGCGAGCTAGAGCAGCAGCTTAAGACAGTCAGAAAACTGGTTTAGATACTTATTCCCAGTCCACTCCGACTGGACAGTGATCGGAGCCGGTTATTTCACGAAGGATATATGATCGTGTCACTCTTTTTGCGGCGCTAGGCGAGCCAAGAATATAGTCTATTCGCCATCCCACATTGTCGGCTCGCGCATTACCCCATTGTCGCCACCAGCTATAGTGACCTGCTTCACCAGGATGCTGTTTTCTGAATACATCAACCCAGCCATCAGCAAGCCAGTCTGTCATTACCTGTCTTTCTTCCGGTAGGAAGCCGCTGGATTTCTGGTTGGTCCTGGGTCGTGCAAGGTCAATCTCCTGATGAGCCGTGTTGTAGTCGCCAACGATAAAAACCGGGCCTCGCCTTCTTGTCTTGTCGATTTTTCTTTTCACAGCAACATAGAAATCCAGTTTGTAGGGCACGCGGCTGTTATCGCGATCCTTACCGTTACCTTTCGGGAAATAAACTGACGCAATTGCGGTTCTACCGAAGTGTGCCATCATAAACCTGCCTTCGATATCAAATTGTTTGTCGCCGAGGCTGGTATCGATTCGATCTGGTTCAACGAGGCTGTATATCCCAACGCCGCTGTAACCAGGGCGTTCTGCCGGTGAGAAAGACGCGTACCAGCCCTTTGGTGATCTGACGTTATCATCAAGCTGGGCAGGGAAAGCACGGACCTCCTGCAGGCAAACTACATCGGCACCACTCTTTTTGAGAAATTTCAGGAATCCCTTTTTGGTGCAAGCACGCAGGCCGTTGACGTTCCAACTGATGATTCGCATCTGATTGTGATATTTGACTTCTGGTTTTTAGCATACAAATTAGTCCAGTGGTTTCTCTACTTCAAGTAGTCATGTGAATATGTAAGTAATCGGACCTTTTCAAGTAGCACACTGACTCTGATAACATCAGGTATCGAACCCAGAAGGTAAATAATATGGATGAAGATATTGAAGCAATGCGAGACCAGTTCCTGAACAGGGAATTCGACGAGGTTAAATTCGAGATCAATGGAGAGAGCTTTGCAGCCTACGCCAAAGCCTGTGGTGAGACCCACCCGAGATTTACCGACCCGTCCCATGAAGATTTCCAGGCACCACCGACATTTGTTTCAACGCTGGTTGGCGGACGCAACCTGCCGGGAAATTTCCCGAGGCCAAAGGGTGTTGGTATGGATGCGGGCAAAGCCGTGGAATGGATGGCGCCGATTCGAAGTGGGGTCACCCTGACTGGCAAATCACATATGCATGATATCTATACGAAGACAGGGCGTTCCGGCCGGATGATATTTCTTGTCAGGCGAACGGAGCTCTATGACGAAGATAATGTCCATGTGGCCAATGCAGATACCCGCACTGTAATCAGGGAGAAACCCAGTGAGTGATCAAGTCAATACCATTTCAGATGTAGAGTTTGGCTGTGAACTGCCATCATTTAATCCAGACACCAGCCTGGACAATGTTAAGTACTTCGGCGAATTCGTCGGATGGGGAGGGCCCAGGTTTACCGATCATGAAGCAGCGCGAAAGGAAGGATTCCCTGGTGCGCTGGTGCCAGGGGTAATGAGTCAGGGATTTCTTGGCGCAATGGTACATCGCTGGGCACCAGCGGCTGATATCATTGCAATTGATACGGTATTTCGGGCGCCGGTGCTGGTGGATCAGACACATCGTATTACCGGTGTTGTTACCGACATTGATCAGGAAACCGGGTCGGTCGAAATAGATGTCACGGTCTCAAATGAGGCAGAAGAAACCAGAGTCTTCGGTACCGCGACGGCGAAGCTCCCGACATCGTAAGGGTGGACCAATGGGAAGGTTAACAGGAAAAACAGCCTGGATTACAGGGGGAGGACGTGGCATTGGACGAGCAATCGCGCTCGCCTTTGCTCGTGACAACGCGAATGTCGTCATCAGCTCAAGAACCCTGGCGGAACTTGAATCTGTCGTCACGGAGATTGAATCTCTGGGTGCAGGAGGACTCGCTGTAGAGGTGGACGCCATGTCCCTTGATGACACATTGGCCTCAGTCGAGAAGATTTCTTCAGAGTTCGGCGGCGTCGATATCCTCGTCAATAATGCAGGTGGTTTTGTGCCGCCAAGACAGGAGGATGGATTGAGTGCGGCGGAAATTGATGAATCATCATTTATCGACAACGTTGATCTGAATCTTTTCTCTGCCTATCGGACCAGCCAGGTAGTTCTGCCTCGTATGCTTGAGAATGAATGGGGTCGTATTATCAATATAGGCTCTGGATATGCCAAGAGATCAGGTGGTGATCCTGCTTATACGGCGGCGAAACATGGCCTGATCGGTTTAACCCGTGCCATGGCCGCGAGAGTTGCGAGCAAAGGTGTGACCATTAACTGCCTCTGTCCTGGCTGGACCAATACACAACTGGTTAATCTTGATTATATGGCGGCCATGCAGAAGACAGATGTCGCCACAGTTCGCGCCAGGATCGAATCAGAGAATCTTCAAAACAGAATTCTCGAACCGGAAGAGCTTGGCCCGATGGCAGCCCTGTTAGCCGCGCCTGAATCGACTGGCATTACGGGGCAGGTGATCAGTGTAGATGGGGGATATGGTGTTTAGATTTGATGATAAAGGCGACTTGTCTACAGCTTGAGTATATGGCAGGCCACCGTCTGAGGATTCAGTGTTGGGTGATGTGTGTCATAGAGTAGAGATCCGGCTCATGCATCCAGCGGTGAATATGATTGCGCAAATAATGAAGGATCTAAGAATTACGCATCAATGCCCTGTTCACCTGGCAGCTGACCAGATTGCGTCTTTGGGTCTTGTTGAAATAGACTTGTAGCGCTTTCATACCAGCTTTGCAGTGCTTGAATCTCGAGATTTACCAGGTTGAGGGCGGTTTCTGTCTTCGGACCTGGTGACATTGTTTTTGCGAGCGATTCCAGTTCGTTGATGGCATTTTCCAGACGAGGAACACCACAATAGCGAAGGGCGCCGTTGATCCTGTGCGCAGATTCGCAAAAACCTTTTACATTGTTGTTAACGTAAGCTGAATTCAGGTTTTCCTGATCTTCTGGCAGTGAGTCAATCAATATTTGCATAAGTTCAAGAGCCAGATCCTGTCGGTTGTCGGATCGATGAAGTGCGAGTTGCTCATCAAAAATCCCCTCAGCTGACACGACACCAACGGGAGCCCCTGCTTTTTGGTGGCCCAGGTATTTTTGAATTATCTGATTGAGGTTTTTTTTGTGAATAGGTTTTAGGAGAGCATCATTCATTTTTGACTGACTTGTCTCGAGGCGTTCTTCCTCAGACAGATGTGCTGTTAGGGCGATGATTACCCCATCAAATCCTTGTTCTCTTATAAAGCGGCTGGCCTTCATGCCGGACATACGTGGCATCTGGATATCCATGAATATCAAATCAATGGGAATTCTGCTTGCAATGGAAATTGCCTCAATAGGATTATTCGTTGTAATAACCGTATGGCCGAGTTCCTCGAGTAGCAATGCAATCAGACGCAGGTTTGATTCATTGTCATCCACAACAAGGAAATGATACTTACCGCTGGGGATATCTTTGTCAGTCAAAATCGTCTGAACGAGTTCGCCGTGATCAAGGGGATCTCTCAATTGGTGCCAGTTTGGATTGGTGTAAAGAGTTGCGTTCTTCAGCAACAGTACCCGCGTCCATTTCTCCAGGCCTGCGGTGATGCCTGCAATGTCATCATGTTGATCAAAACAAACAACACAGATATCCGCATTTGAGTCATCACTGATCTCGATACCAAGATTAAGCAGTCTGCTCTGTACGCTTCGTTGCTGAATATAGTCAGCGGATGCTACATAGGCGGTCATGCCGGATGTGTTGTTCATTGACGGGATTAAAGTACCACTAACAGGAATTGAGACATGGGTATCTCCTGTCTTTGTATTCAGATGTCGACCCAGTTCATTAAGCCTTTCATGGTGCTGGTTCGTTGATCTCTGTTCGAGCGGAGACAGGCTGAATATCAGGTGGGTTCTGTCTACAAAGCTGACCTGGAGGACAAGTTGATGTTGGGATTCACGGTTCTCATCGACAAGGTGAATCAGAATAAAGTTAAACAGGAAAGCCTTTATCAATTCAGGTTTCCCTTCAAATTTCAAACGACAACTTTCGTCGAAAATGGGTAACAAAGTAGAGTCCTTTTCTATCAGAAGTGGATAAATTGATGCGATGGCATCATCTACTAACTGGTGAACATCGAAGTGAGTAATATTGTCGAGAGCATAGTTGAACTCTTGAAATTCTCTTGTCAGAAAAACCAGCTCTTTTGCTACTTTCTCTATCTTTGTGAGTATCGAAGATTGCTGAGCGTTAAATGTGCTGTTTTGAGGTAGCAGGTTAATATAGCCAATGAAGGAAGTGAGTGGTTCCCTGGACAGTTGAATCAAGGCTTTAAGGTGAGTCAGTTCGGCAGATCGCTTGGTTTCAAGGTCCTTGAGGGCGTTTTGAGATATGTGATGGTCAGCCTTCAACTGCTCAAGACTTTCCTGCAGTTGGCCAATCGTTTTATTGGCAGCAGTTAGTTGTTCCTGGAAACTCCCGCTAACATCATCTCTTTTCTGCTGTAAAGTTAAAACCAGATTCTGAATAGGCGTACCATCTTCAAACCAACTGGGGTCATACATGAAATCTGGTTCTTCCAATTGCTGATTAAGACGGATTACCGGGTCGATGAAGTTCTGACGAATACGCCGATGTAACATAGCCATGGTAATTGTAATGGCACAGAGTGCCAGGAGGGCGATGACAAAGGAACTTACTGCCCTGTACTCGATTACGAACCACATCAGGAACACGCCTGTTACGAGCACCGGCAAAATTGTCAGGATAAAAAGCACTCTTTCATTTCTTGACATTTTTTATTGTGTTTTTACCTTGCTATTTATTGTGGGTTTAACCTGAGTTCACCAAACTCAGGCATCTGCCCGACATATACCCCAAGTGAATTTAGTTAGATGAAGCTGATATTATATGAAGCGAGACGATTCTCCTATTATTGCAGCCCTTGGAAACCTACAGACATAATACTTGAAGATTTCATGACTGATTTCCCGACCATTGAATCCTGTATCGGTGAAACGCCGCTGGTACAGTTACAGCGATTACCTGGTGAAACCAGCAATACAATTCTGGTGAAACTAGAAGGTAATAATCCGGCAGGCTCAGTTAAGGATCGTCCTGCCATTAGCATGATTAGCTGTGCTGAAGAGAGGGGAGATATAAAACCCGGCGATATTCTTATAGAAGCCACAAGTGGCAATACTGGCATTGCACTGGCAATGGCAGCGGCCATCAAAGGGTATCGCATGATCTTGATTATGCCCAGTCATATGAGTGACGAAAGAAAAACAGCCATGACAGCCTACGGCGCTGAGTTAATTTCTGTGACCGAGGAAGAAGGTATGGAAGGTGCCAGAGATCTGGCACTTAAGATGCAGGCTCAGGGGCAGGGGATAGTACTTGATCAGTTTGCAAACCAGGACAATCCCCTAGCACACTATACCGGCACTGGCCCGGAAATCATGCGCCAAACCAAGGGCAGAATTACTCATTTCGTGAGTTCGATGGGAACGACCGGTACGATTATGGGTGTGGCGAAGTACTTCAGAGAAGTCAAACCAGAAGTTGAAATCATTGGATTGCAGCCGGTTGAAGGGTCTGCGATACCTGGCATAAGACGCTGGCCTGAAGCCTACCTGCCCGACATCTATGATAAGCAGCAGGTTGATTCAATCATTGATATGGAACAGCGTCTGGCGGAAGAAACCATGAGAGAATTGGCAAGAGTAGAAGGCATATTCTGCGGTGTATCATCCGGTGGTGCAGTTGCCGGTGCCCTGCAACTGAGCAAGCAAGTTGAGAAAGCGGTAATCGTTGCCGTTATTTGTGATCGTGGTGATAGATATTTATCAACCGGGGTCTTTGCTGAAGACTGATACGCTGAATCTACGTCATCAAAAAAAAATGAAAAAATCCTTTGAGCCCGTCGAGGTAAATATCATCGATTTGCATGTCGATGGTTACGGGACGACCAGCGACTTGCAACTGTGCGTGTATGGGGCGTTACCAGGTGAGCGAGTGGTCGCACTTCCGTTTACCAGAATGAAGAGGAAGACATTTGCCAAGACTATTGACGTGCAGAATGCGTCGAAGGATCGAGTTCGACCGCCCTGTTCTGCTGCAGATTATTGTGGTGGTTGCAGCCTTCAGCATTTGAGCACGGATGCCCAGATAGTATTCAAGCAGCAGCAACTCGTGGATGCTCTCGGCGAGACAGAACCAGACACATACTTTTCTCCCCTTACCGGCCCTGTTGGAGATTATCGTTCCAAAGCAAGGCTTGGGGTGAAGTATGTTGATAAGAAAGAAAGGGTGCTTGTGGGTTTTAGAGAAAAGCTAAAGCCATTTATTGCAGACGTGTCACATTGCTACGTACTCCGCAAACCGGTTTCAGATTTAATACCGGAGCTCGCTGATCTGGTGGCGGACTTGGTAAATCCTCGCAGTATTCCTCAGATCGAGGTAGCAGTGTCAGATACTGAAACAGCTTTGGTGTTCAGGCACCTTGAAGACCTGAGCAAAAGCGATCTTGAAGCCCTAAGACAATTTGGAGACAAACACCATACAAATATCTACCTGCAGTCAGGTAATGCGGCAAGTACCTACAGGATATTCCCAGAGGTTGGTAATGATCTCCTGGTGTACCACCTGTCTGATTTTGACCTGGAATTTGAGTTTCATCCACTGGATTTCACCCAGATCAATCATGTCATCAATCGAAAGATGGTAAACCGGGCAGTTGAATTACTCGAACTGACTGGATCGGATTATGTACTGGATGCCTTTTGTGGCATTGGGAATTTCAGCCTCCCAATTGCGCGTATTGCAAGGAATGTTATCGGTATTGAAGCATCTGGCACCAGCGTGCACCGTGCGATGATGAATAGTAGACAAAATGGCATAAATAACTGTGTTTTTATTGCAGAAGATCTATTCGCTGAAAGCCTTACGATTCCTGCGTTACAGGATGTTAACAAGGTGCTGCTGGACCCTCCGCGAAGTGGCGCATTAGGGCTATGCAAAACACTTGCAAGCAACAAGGTTGAAAGGGTAGTGTACGTGTCCTGCAACCCGGCAACCCTGGCAAGAGACGCTGCTGTTCTGGTTGCAGAGGGGTATCAATTCGAAGGTGCAGGAGTGATAGATATGTTTCCCCACACGACGCATGTTGAATCAATCGCCTGTTTTTCCCAACTGTTTAGTTAGTTATCTATGGTAAAGGTCAGAGAAGAGCAACCACTGCATTTTGATGGCAGTATCAACCTCGAATTGTGGTTGTGCAAGCTGGGTGAAAGAAATTCTGAATTGAATTTGGCCCGTTGTCAGAAGGCGTGCGAACTGTCTCAGCAAGCGGAGGAAAAGGCGGTTGCGACCGGCAGTGTCTGGGCGATTGGTCAGAGCAGCTTCAAAACGGGTCTTGATATGGCCGACATCCTTTCTGAACTCTATATGGATGAAGATGGTCTGGTGGCGGCAATCGTCTATCGCGCAGTTCGCGAAAATCAGATTACTCTGAACCACGTTAAAAAAACCTTTGGACAGAATGTTGCTGGCCTGGTCCAGGGTGTCCTGCGGATGGCTGCAATCAGCAACGTTGAATTGAGTTCCAATAAAGCTCTGCTAGGTGAAAGATCAGATCAGTTGGAACAGGCGCGCAGGATGTTAGTGGCGCTGGTTGACGACGTTAGAGTTGCGCTGATTAAGCTGGCAGAAAGAACCTGCGCTATTCGAAATATCGCAAAGAAAGCACCCGAGAAAAGGTTGAAACTGGCCAGAGAAGTATTCGCTATATATGCACCTTTGGCACATCGCCTTGGCATTGGTCACCTTAAATGGGAACTGGAAGATATTGCATTCAGATACCTGGAGCCTGTTGCGTACAAACACATTGCTCAGTTGTTAGATGGAAAGAGAACGGATCGACAGGCGTACGTCGAACGGGTCATCGAAACTTTAAAACAGAAATTCGATTTGTTGCAGATTGAAGCGGAAGTGGAAGGACGAGCAAAACACATCTACAGCATCTGGCGGAAGATGCGTAATAAAGGCATCAGCTTTACCGAAGTCTATGACGTAAGAGCGGTGCGTATACTTGTACCCGAGGCCAACGAGTGCTATCGAGCATTGGGGGTAGTGCATAACTTGTGGCGAAATGTTCCTCACGAATTCGATGACTATATTGCCACGCCAAAAGAAAATGGTTATCGCTCGCTGCATACAGCTGTGATTGGCCCTGAAGGTAAAGCGCTCGAGATTCAAATACGAACTCATGATATGCACGAAGAAGCAGAGTGGGGAGTTTGTTCTCATTGGCAGTACAAGACGCCGGAAGATTCGAAAGAATCTGGTGAACCAAAAGCATATGAAGAGCGGATTTCGTGGCTTAGGCAGATTCTGGATTGGCATGAGGAAGTTGGTGATGTTTCAGGGCTGGCAAAGGACCTGCTGGATGAGGTGAGTTTAGATCGGATATACGTCTCTACGCCAGATGGCCATGTAATCGATATGATGCCAGGTTCTACACCGGTTGATTTTGCTTATCGAGTGCATACGGAAGTAGGTCATAAGTGTCAGGGTGCTAAGGTAAATGGTCGAGTCGTTCCCCTCAACAGCCCACTCAGGTCTGGTGATCAGGTAGAAGTCATTGTCAGTGAAGATGCTGAACCAAGGCGCGAATGGCTGCATGAGCATCTTGGCTATGTCTCAACCTCCAGGGCGAGAGTAAAGATACAGAGTTGGTTTGGGAATAGAACCAAGAGAAAAAACATTGAAGAAGGTAAGAAATCTCTGCTGAGTGAGTTGAATCATCTTGGCATTGAGCAGGTTCCGGGCGAGGAATTGCTCAAGGCCGTCGACCATGATAAGGAAGATGACCTGTTCGCTGCAATTGGTAGTGGTGGTATCAATGCCCTTGATGTGATTGAGGCGGCAGCAGGAATTCTTGAACTGGATGGTACAGAGCACCAACTCAATCTTGGTTTCAGGGATGCGAAAAAGCCTGGTGGGAGCTTATTAGTCACAGGCCTTGGAGAATTTGAACATCTCATTTCTGAGTGCTGTACGCCTGTCCCAGGGGACTCTATCGTAGGTGTTATAGATGATGAGAATACCGTGCATGTTCACCGTCAGGACTGTGTCCAGGCTCTTCGTGCGGACACATATGGACGCCTGATTCGTCTTGATTGGCAAAAAGATGTGCAACACACTTTTCCGGTTAATGTCGATATTGATGGTTATGATCGAGCGGGACTGCTTCACGATATTACCGGTGTGTTTTTTGACGAACAAATCAATGTGATTGCAATGAGTTCACTATCGGATAGGCAAAGTAGTAGCGTTTCGCTGACAATGGTGATGGAAGTGAGTAGTTTAAATGAGCTTCTGCGCACATTAGAGAAAATTGAAAAAGTACCTAACGTCATTACTGCACGCCGAGCCGTTTCCAGTTAATCTAATTCGGTGATTTCTATTACTTTAGGAGCTACTTCTTGAATATCATTCTTTTAGGTGCACCAGGGGTCGGTAAAGGAACTCAGGCGCAATACATTACTGATAAATACGTGATTCCTCAGATCTCAACGGGTGACATGTTAAGAGAGGCTATTAAATCCGGCAGCGAACTGGGCGCTCGGGTTAAGGATGTGATGGGAAAAGGAGACCTCGTAACCGATGACATCATTATTGACCTGGTGAAAGAGAGAATTGTACAACCAGACTGTGAAAATGGCTTTCTGTTTGATGGGTTTCCCAGAACTATTCCACAGGCACAGGCGCTGGTTGATGCAAACGTCAGTATTAATAAGGTTATCGAGATCAAAGTTCCGGATGATGAAATTATCGGTCGATTGAGTGGTCGACGTGTACATGTTGAGTCAGGTCGTATCTACCATGTGACCTACAACCCTCCAAAAATTGAAGGAAAGGACGATGAAACCGGTGAAGATCTGATCCAACGGGATGATGATAAAGAGAATACGATTGTTGAAAGGCTAAGAGTTTATCGCAAACAAACGGAACCGTTGGTGAACTTCTATCAAAGTCTTGCAAACAAATCTGATAGTGCGTTGACATATGATGCAATAGATGGAACCGGTGATGCTGAAGAAATAAAAAATAGAATTACGGCTGTCCTGGGAACGTAAAGCTATCATTTTTGTAGCACGATTATTGTTGGTTCGTGAAAAAGAACCGTAAAAGATTTAACTGATGCAAATAAAACCATGAAAAAGATAACCTTTTTGTGAAAAATAGTTAGCAATATGAAATTATTTTTTCTAAACTTCATCTCGTAACTGCAACTGTATGCATTATTCTTCAATGTGTTTTACACAACTGCCGGGGAGATGTGATATAGCTGCTAACGAAACTGCTGTACTGAGGTTCTAACTTCCAAACGAAAGATAGGAGTGTAAAAGTGGTTGCAAAAAAGAAAGCCAAGAAAAAAGTTGCTAAGAGAAAAGTAGCTAAGAGAAAGCCAGCCAAGAAAAAAGCGGCCAAGAAAAAAGTAGCCAAGAGAAAGCCAGCCAAGAAAAAAGCGGCTAAGAAAAAGGCAGCCAAGAAAAAAACGGCTAAGAAAAAAGTAGCCAAGAGAAAGCCAGCGGCTAAGAGAAAGGCAACCAAGAAAAAAACTGCCAGGAAAAGGAAGTAACGCAGAAAGACTGCAAAAAGCCCTCATTTGAGGGCTTTTTTGTGGTTTTACGACCTCAGGTAAGATCTTGAGGTGAGTTGACATTCCTAAATGCACCTTGCTCATCTGCAAGGAGGGCAGTGGTTCCGCCGAGTTTTTCCAGCCAACCCCGCACGGATCGATTCTCTGATCTAAGAGAGTCCCCAATTGAATTGATACAATCAGTCCTGACCAGAGAAATGAGTGGTTCGAGCATTCCATCAACTGATGCTGTTACTGCCAGACTGCCGTTGAGTGAGTCATACAGCCGCCTGACAACGTCCGTGGGGATGTATGGCATGTCACAAGGCACAATAAAAACGAGAGGTGTAGTTACCTCTGATTTGGCACTTAGAACACCAGTTAAAGGACCAGGTGAGTCAGGTAAGACATCAGTCACAACCGGGAAGCCAAATTCCTCATACTGCTTGATGTTTCGATTACAGCTAATGACGATCTGGTCAACTTGTGCCTCAATCCTTTCAAGTACATGCTGAATTAAGGGTTTGCCTTCGAGCAGAATCAGTCCTTTGTCCTGATAACGCATCCGTTGTCCCCGGCCACCGGACAATATGATTGCACAGATGGAATCTGGCTGATTTACTTTACTACCTGATCTAGTCATCGGATAGGTGTTATTTCTTGACCATTACTTCAAGTCCAAAATTTACTGACATGTATTCGTTTTGTATTCGTTTTAAGATAGGTTTTATTGTAACCCTCTTTTGCCTTACATGAGTGCCTCACCGTTTGACTAATAACACACCGTTTGAGTTGCTGACCACGAATAGTGAACTTGCGAAGATAATTCCGCAATTTACAGTGCGTGACTCGCAGATTGAAATGACGAAGTTAGTGACTGCTGTATTCGATAGTGGGCGCAATGGCATTGTTGAGGCAGGTACTGGGACTGGAAAAACGTTCGCCTATCTACTCCCTGCGATGGCCTCAAAAAAGAAGACCATTGTTTCCACGGGTACGAAGAATCTTCAGGACCAGTTGTTCTACCAGGATATACCGGTTGCTAACAAAGAGTTTCGACGCAAAGTTGCGTTACTCAAGGGTCGTGCAAATTACTTGTGCCCGGATCGTCTTAACAAGAATTTACAGACTGTTGACAGATATGCAACGCAGTCGGTCTTAAATGATTTAACCCGGATAAATGACTGGTCCAGACAGACTAAAACCGGAGATCTTACGGAGTTGCTGGATACAGGGCAAAACAGCGTTGTGACGTCTATGGTAACCAGTACGGTAGATAACTGTCTTGGGACGGAGTGCGATTACTATACTGATTGTCCAGTTTACCGTGCCAGGGCTTATGCTCACGAAGCAGATCTCATTGTGGTCAACCATCACCTGCTAATCGCAGATATCGCGTTGAAAGAAGAGTTAGTGGCACAGCTGTTACCTGAAGTTGAGTTGGTTATTGTCGATGAGGCTCACCAGCTACCTGATGTTGCCCGGCATTTTTTTGGTGAACGCGTTAGCACAGGACAACTTCTGGAATTGGTACGGGATATACAAAGAGAAGCACTCTTGATGGGCAGTGATGATGGTGAGCTTCTGGATTTGACCCGGCGAATAGAACAGGTTGTAGATGATCTTTCTGGTGTATGTCATGACATTGTTTTACCTTTAGACCGATTGATGCACGAAAACAAATTTCAGGTGGCTCTTGAGAACACTGATATTGCATTTGGGAGTTTGATAAGCCACCTTAAACACTCAGCAGACAGAAGTACCGGTTTAAGTAACTGCTATTCACGAGCGACGCGATTGGTAGATCTGTTTGCTTTGTTAACCGAACCTGATGTCAGTGAACAGGGCCATGCACATTGGCTGGAACGGCAGCTTTATTCCAATGATCGTCTGGGTTTCACGATTTATCTGTCACCAGTGAATATCGCTGGGGAATTGCGAAAAGTGATAAGCGATCCTGTCAGAAACTGGTTATTTGTTTCTGCAACGCTAACTATCGCTGGCCAGTTTGACCATATAAGAACGTCGCTGGGTATAGATGATGGTGTCGAGGCAAAATTTGACTCTCCTTTTGACTTTCATGAGCAGGTACGTGGTTATGTACCTGCAGACCTGCCGCTTCCAGGTAGCGATCTGCATACAAGAAAATTACTCGAAATGGTGTTGCCGATTGTTCGAGCCACGACAGGGCGCACTTTCTTCCTGTTTACGAGCCATCGAGCCCTTAATTTGACAGCGGAGCTGTTGAAGCATGAATACGACATCACATTTCTCAAACAAGGTACGATGCCGAAGAAAGTTCTGCTGGAGAAGTTCAGAGAATTACCTCGTTGTGTTTTGCTGGCGACCGTGAGTTTCTGGGAGGGAGTGGATGTTAGTGGTGCTGATTTACGGTGTCTGGTGATCGATAAACTACCGTTTTCCAGTCCAGATAATCCGATGGTTCAGGCACAACTCCGTGCCATCGAGCTGGCTGGAGGGAATGGTTTTGAAGAATTTTCAATTCCTGAGGCAGCAATCTCGCTAAAACAGGGATTTGGACGTTTGATTCGCCAGGAATCGGACCGGGGACTGTTCGTCCTGGGGGACACGAGAATTATCAAACGACATTACGGGAAAAAGTTACTGAAAAGCCTGCCTGAGATGATTTTCCTAAAGCAGCATGATGAAGTGATCGACTACATCGAGTCTTTGAATGAGCCTTCAGCGGTTCTTAATAATGAGCCTTCAGCGGTTGTTAATAAAGAGCCTTCAGCGGTTGTTAATAAAGAGCCTCCAGCGGTTCCTGGTAGAGAGCCTTCAGCGGTTCTTCATAAAGAGCCTTCAATTGCCCAAGACGGAATACCCGCAACGACACAAGGTAAAGACCGGACATGAATATTCTGGCAATTGATACCTCAACAAAAGCCTGCGTTCTGGGTGTACAGAAAGAGCAGCAGATTCTTGAGCACACTGAGATAGTGGACAGGACTCACAGTAAAGTGATCCTGCCCCGGATCAATGATCTGTTATCGGAAGCGGAACTCGAACCCGAAGAAATTGAGCTCATTATTTTTGGACAGGGACCAGGTTCATTTACTGGGTTGAGGATTGGCATCGGTGTCGTTCAGGGTCTCGCATTCGGTTGGAATGTTCCTGTAGTGGGGATATCAAGTATGGCGTGTTTAGCACAATCTGCTTTCCGTACCAGACGTCATGAAAATAGTCTGGTCGCACTGACAGCAAGAAATGAGGAAGTGTATTTCGGGTCTTTCTCGGTTGCAGACGGATTTGTTTCCCCGAATGAGCGAGAAGCAGTCCTTGAAGCGAGTGAAATTCCAAAACAGGATACGGGTAAACAGTGGGTAGGGTTGGGTGCTGGCTGGCAACTGCAATCACAGTTGGAGAATGCAACTGGTATTGTGGTTGAGGAAATCTATACAGATGTATTACCTGCAGCCACCGATCTGCTTCAGCTTGGTTTATTTCATTACTCTCGCGGGCTGTCAGTTTCTGCCTTGGAAGCAAAGCCAAGATACCTGAGAGAACAGGTAGCCAGCCTGCCTCAAAACAAATAATGGCATATACAAGCAGATTTCCTGACTACCTTCACGGTAACTGACTATACTTGGGCTATTTTGAGCCGGTCAGTCTGTACCATTTATGCACGAGAAGCGTAAAACCCAATCGCCATGCAAATCAGCTCGATAAGCCAACAGCTCCCATAGGTCCAGGATGTATCTCGTCAATCCAGGTCGGATTCCAATCGTCAGGAAGTGGATAGAGAATCGATTCAGCGCCCAGACAGAATCCAGCTTTCAGCAGTAACAGGCAGTGGTACCACGTATCATCGAGACAGGCAGCTACCAAATCCGCTTCAGCTCAATGTTGCTGTCTGACCAGAAATCTGCCCGGAAATCTGTCCAGCAGAGAGCGATAGACTTCTATAATATTACAGCCGCCATCAACAAGGTAGATGGGGCGAGTGAATTGATTGGGGTAGATACATACGCCTAGATTTACCAGACTCCTTTTAAAAGCATGTTGGGGCGGAAATCCTAAAAGGCACAGAGATGGCTCGATTCCAATTAGTTCGAGACGAAAATGGATATGGACTGAAAGATGTCTTAAGTAATCAGCGGGCGCTTGTTATCGATTTCTTGTCACCACAGATGCATCACCGTCGCGCTCACGGTGGCAAGAAAGAACTGCTCCTCAAGGCGGTAAATGCCAGGACTGGTTTAGAGGTATGGGACTGCACAGCTGGACTGGGAACCGATAGTTTCCTTCTTGCAGCCGCTGGCTGTGATGTAACTATGTTTGAACGTTCTGCGGTACTGTCAATTCTGCTCGAACAGGCATTGTTGTCATTGAAAAAATCCGGGGAGTTACAGCAGGTCTCAAACAGAATGAGATGTGTCAGGGAAGATTCAATCAGTTTTCTGAAACAGGCAAGGCAACCACCTGACGTGATTTTGATAGACCCAATGTTTCCCGCCAGAACCAAGAGTGCCCAGGTAAAAGGAGAGATGCAAATACTGCAGCGATTCCTCAGCAAGGATGAAAATGCGAGAGAACTGCTGCGTCTCGCAATAGACAGTGGTGTACCTCGAGTTGTTTTAAAACAGCCTGCGACTGGTACAGGGGTACCTGGCTTCGAGCCGGATTTCAGTCTGTCTGCGAAGGCGAATCGCTTTGATGTTTATCTGAACTAGCCCGGATAATTCATCAGGCACAGTCTGTCATATCTCAAATTCTTCAGTAACCTATTGAATTTGCGGCTAACATTAATTTAACGTCGCCTTGGTGAATCATCCGGGCTAGCCATTGGCAGTTTGTGTTATTGCTTGCAGTACGTTGTAGCGAATGTCGTTGTCCAGATAGTTTTCAAGACACTGATTTAGTTCGTCGAAGGATCCATTCAGGGTTATTCTGTCAGCTGAAGTGTTGATACATCCCTCTGAATTCAGGCTATTGATGAATCTTGCGAACAGGGACTTCTCAAAAAATTCCGGTGAATGGATGCTGTGTATAGCAGAAAGCTGATGGGCAATACCTGCTGCAGCATTCTCCAGTGCCGTGATTGATCGCTTTTGCTCTTCTTGCAGCAATGCAGAAACGATATGAAAGCGTTCCAGAATTGGTTCAACGATCTCACTGAGCTCGGTCAGACTTGCGTATTCTTCGGTGGGCGGCAAGGGTGAATTGACTCTTTCTTCCTCCAGTTTCACCAGTCCCAGAGAAGCCATGACATCCAGGGTTTGCCTGCATTTGCGTTCAAGGTCTTCTGTGTTCCAGTTCAGGAATAACTCGGTTTTCAAGTGCGGATGTAAGATCCTGCAGACGGTGAGGATATCTGGAATATCGCATGACTTTTCGAATTGAATGACTCGCGCGACGAGGGATGCCAGCACAAAAACGTGAAGAGTGTTGTTGCGATAGTAGGTAAGTAATATGGCAGTTTCCTGTGATGCGGTATGAATGTCGCCAAAACCAGGATTATTGCGTTCGAGCCCCGAAACTTTTTCAGCGTGAGAAATAACCTGCCTGGCGTCGAGGTTAGTGACTGTTATCTGTTCATCCAAGTGGGTGAGTCGTGCAATGGACTGTAGTATATTGACCTGGTATTCCAGTCGCTGCTGCTGCATGACCTGTTTTGGTGTCGCAAGGATTGCAGTTGCTACCAGATTAGTAGGGTTAACCGCTGCAGCAGCGTTGATATGTGCTGCAAGTGTTGTTGACAGTTTTGAGCAGGCTGCTGCAAAAACACCTGGATCTACTGACCGGGAACGCCAACCTGGCATGTCATTGTCAAGGAATTGATCGAGTTCAACGGGTTTACCGAAGTTGACCGCGACTTTACCAAAGGGATGTTTGAATGTGGCAAAGATGCTAAAAATGTCAAACAGTGATTCGTCCTGTTTCGATTTGCCTGCCAGTTCACCCATGTACGTAGCGGCCTCCAGGATACGCTCGTAGCCAAAGTAGACGGGAAGAAAAACAATTGGTTTAGATGAATCTCGTTGGAAGCTTCTCACCGTTATGCGCAGCATGCCGGTTCTTGGTGGCAGTGTTCTTCCGGTGCGACTACGTCCGCCTTCAATGAAGTATTCAATCGAGTAACCTCGAGTAAACATCAGGTGCATGTACTCATCAAATACGGTTTTGTAGAGTGAGTCGCCCTGGAAGGAACGGCGCATAAAAAAGGCACCGCCTCTTCTCAGCAGTGGACCCACTACTGGCAGGTTCAGGTTCTTCCCGGCAGCAATATGAGGTGGCGTCAGACCATTCTGGTAGAGCACAAATGAAAGCAGAAGGTAATCAATATGGCTTCGATGGCAGGGTATATATACGATCTCATGAGATTCAGCCAGTTCCTTGGCAGTCTCGATCTGGTTTACTTCTATTCCCTCGTAAAGTTTTTGCCAGAGCCAGGTCAGTAGAACATGAAAGAATCTGATGACACGGTAAGACTGATGTGACGCGACTTCATTGGCATATGAAAAGGCTCTCTTTTCAATCTCATGCACGGGTTTGTGTTCAGTCAATACGACATTGTCGATACTCTCCCGGACCGTTGGGCTGTGCATAATCGTGTTAATTAGTGTCCGGCGGTGGGATAGATCGGGTCCGATGATTGCCTGTTTCTTTTTGTTGAAGTGAACTCTTAACAACCTGTATAACTTCATGTTCTGTTTCTCTTCATCCTGCTCAGTCGAGATAAGTTCAGCCAGACTCACCGGTTTGCTGAACTGGACGAGAATGTGGTTAGGATGAAACAGTCCTGCCAGCAGTTTCTTGAATCCGCTCGTGGCGGTCCAATTCTCAGAGAGAAGGAGCTTGAAGATTGACTTTTCGCGATCTGGCTGGTGACCCCAGAAAATAGAAACAGGTACTATCTTGAT
>PVBE011055053.1_pt1 | contig 23510 bp, 21 predicted proteins | sample 1631181 | NCBI WGS metagenome assembly PVBE01 (sample SAMN08397723, study PRJNA350692) | Marine metagenome, whole genome shotgun sequencing project. | isolation source: water | place: Pacific Ocean | collected 2012-04 | reverse complement strand
CTCTCGGGCGGGCGCTTCATCCTCGGCATCGGCCCCTCTGGGCCCCAGGTGATAGAGGGCTGGTACGGCGTGCCCTACGGCCGGCCCATCACCCGGACCCGCGAGTACGTCGCCATCGTGCGCAAGATCCTCGCGCGCGAGGAGCGGCTCGAGCATGAGGGCTTCCACTACCAGATCCCCTACCGGGGGACTGGTGCCCTCGGCCTCGGCAAGCCGCTCAAGAGCATCCTGCACGGCGACCCGGCATTGAAGATCGTCACCGGCGCCATCGCCCCCGCAGGCATCCGCATCGCCGCCGAGGTGGCCGACGGCTTCCTCCCCATCTGGATGAACCCCGAGAAGTTCGAGCCCTTCGCCGCACCCCTCGCCGAGGGCTTCGCCAAGGCGGGCGGCGGCAAGGGGCTCGCGAATTTCATGATCTCACCCGACGTGCCCGTGCGCATCGGCGACGACCTCGACGCCTGCCGCGCGCCCATCAAGGCGGACATGGCGCTCTACATCGGCGGCATGGGCGCGCGAGGTAAGAACTTCTACAACGACTACTGCAAGCGCCTCGGCTACGAGGCGGCGGCCGTCAAGATCCAGGATCTCTTCCTCGACGGCAAGCGTGCCGAGGCCGCGGCCGCCATCCCGGATGCGCTCGTCGACGAAGTGGCTCTCGTCGGCCCGCGCGAGCGCATCGCCGAGCGCTTAAGCGCCTGGAAAGCCGCCGCTGGCAAGGGCCAGGTGGATACGCTTGTCGTCGGCGGCGCCACGCCCGAGGTCCTCCGTCTCCTCGCCGAGGAAGTGCTCTAAGCTTTTACTCGGGCAAGCCTGCCCGGCGCAGAAGCTCGAACTCGTGCTCGGTCGCTTGCGAATCGGCATGGGGCGGCGCCATCGTCCAGGCGCGGGCCGAGAAGCCAGGCTCCAGACGGATGACCTCGGCCGCCTCGAGCCGCGCCTTTGCGGCCTCGCCCGCCTCCACGTAACAGGCCACGAGCTCGACCCGGAAAGACAGGGAATCGGGACTGTCCGGAAGACGGACCTCGAGCGCCCCGATCGCTTCCCGATATCGTCCCGCCAGGCGATAGGCTCGGCCCAGGACCCAGCGATACCATTGCGGGTAGGAGGGGCTCAGACGCATGGCCTTCTCGATCATGGCGATGGCGCCCTCTTCATCTCCGGTATAGGTCATGGTGTAGGCCAGGAGCGCCGCAACGTCCGCCCCGTTGGGGCTGAGCGCCACGGCCTGCTCGCCGAGGGCGACCGCCTCCGCGTGCGCGCCGCTGACCAGCTTGATGGTGCCGAGGAGGGCGTAGGTTCGCGGCCTCGACCCACGACTACGTCCTGTTCACCACCGTGCTCGCCCTGGTCGGGTTCTGGGGCGGCCTGGTGGCCGTGCCTTTCTACTCCCTGCTCCAGCAGCGAGCGGGAGAGCGGGAAAAGGGCCACCTGATGGCCACCAACAACTTCGCGAACATGGCCGGCGTGCTCGCCGCCTCGGGCGTCCTGTGGCTGTTGCGCGAGGTCTTCGACATCCCGTCCGACAGCATCCTGCTGATCGCTGGCATCCTGACCCTCGCGGTGACAGTCGCCGCACTCCGCGAATTGCCCGAATACGTCCTCCACGCCGTCATGTGGGCGATCGACCGGGGGCGCCACCGGCCGCCGCAACACCGGGCGCGCACGGGCCGTCTCCGGCGATATCGCGTGCGAGCGCTGGTGCGCACCCGCCGATACCTGGCTATCACCGCGCTTCATGGGCGATGGATCCACCGCGGACGCCCGCCGCGTTGACACCCAACGCGAGGAGGGGACCCGGATGAATATCATCACCTCAGCCGCGGTCGGATTGGCCCTCGCCTTGGCGCCGATCAACAATCATGCCGCCGCAGCCAACGGCACCTGGCTGCAGATGCGCTTTCTGGACGATGAGTCCGCCGTCACGGTCACGCTGCAATCGGTAATCGCCTTGCCGACCACGACCGCGGCGGCGGGCCCGCCAACCCGCCTCGCCTGGCAAGGGGCGGGCTTCGATCCCGGCGACCGGGACCTTGACTGGTAACTACCCCGCCAGCGCCTGGTGCAGGAGGCCGTGGAAGTGGTGGACGCCGTGCTCGCTCCAGCTCGAGCGGTCGGCGTCGACCATGAAGCGGCCGCGGTCGTAGACCTTCGAATGCAGCCCGCGCTGCACGCTCTCGACGATTGTGATGTCCTCGGGCTGCAATACCTCGGCGAAATAGCGGATCGCCTCCTCCTGGGCCGCGTCGGGCTCGGGCTCGAGGAAATGGAAATCGAGGGTCTCGAGGGTGCGCTCGGGCCCCGCCGGCAGGATGTTGAGGACGAAGAAGTTGGGGCCGCCGGGAAAGCGCAGGAAACAGGTGTTGGGCCACAGCCACCATACGGCGTGGTCCATCAGTTGCGCCCCCTCGGTCTCGTAGGCGGCGTTCGAGCCCGGGCGCCCGACGCTCATGTGGCTCGAATGGATGCCGTAGGTGGTGACCTTGTACTTGTCCATCTCGACGAGGTCGACGAAGGCCGGGTGGGTCGGCGGGCAGTGGTAGCATTCGAGGAAGTTGTCGACGACGACCTTCCAGTTGGCGGCCAGGTCGAAGTGGAGCCGCCGGGCGTGCATGAGTTCGCCGACATCGGGCGCGAAGTGCTCGACCTCCGCCGCGAGCTCGGGCGCCGCTTCGGCAAGCGGCCGGGCGTCCGCATCGAGGCTCACGAAGACGAAGCCGCAGAACACCTCGACCCGGACGGGGGAGAGGCAGAAGGCCGCCGCGTCGAAATCCTCGACGGATTCGCTGTGCCGCGCCGAGCGCAGGCTGCCGTCGATGTCGTAGGCCCAGGCGTGGTAGGGGCAGACGATGGCCCGGGTGCGGCCCTGGCCGCTCAAGAGCTCGTGCGCCCGGTGCTTGCACACGTTGTGGAAGCCGCGCAGCTCCCCATCCAGGCCGCGGATGACGATGAGGTTCTGGTCCATGACCCGGGGCGTGATGTAGTCGCCCGGCTTGGCGACCCGGCTCACATGGCCGGCCCAGTGCCACGCACGGCCGAAGACCGCCTCGCACTCGGCCGCGTAAACGGCCGGATCGATGTACCAATCCGCCGGCAGCGTCCAGCCCCGCGCCGGATCGGCCTCGAACCCGCCATTCGACTGGGGCCGCAGGCTCCCGATATCCGCCATGGCTCGCTCTCCTCTAGTTCTCACCCCGCGAAGCGGGGCTCGGGCAGGCCCTTCACGCCCACGTCGAGCGCGAACAGGCCGCCGGCCTGGGGTTGGCTTTTAAGGTCTGCGTCCGTCAGGCGCTGGGACGCGCTTGTCACGTAGAGCAAATCGAGATCGTCGCCGCCGAAAGCGCACATGGTGACGGCGGCGACCGGCATCTCGACGATGCGCATCTCGATCCCGTCCGGGTCGTGGCGCACCAGGCGCCAGCCGTCGTAGCGCGCACTCCAGTAGCAGCCCTCGGCATCGACGGCCGCGCCGTCCGGCCGGCCCTCGCCCTTCGTGTCGTCGGTGGTGAAGAAAATGCGCTTGTTCGAGACCGTCCCCGCCTCGATGTCGAAGTCGTAGGCGTGGACCGTTCGGGTGCGGGTGCAGCAGTGATACATGGTGCTGTCGTCGGGGCTCCAGGCCAGGCCGTTCGAGATGATGAGGCCGCCGAGCATGCGGTGGCAGGCACCGTCGGGGTCGTAGCGCCACAGGGCGCCATCGGCGCGGCCGCGGTCCTCGACCATGCTGCCGGCCCACATGCGCCCGCGCCGGTCGCAGCGGCCGTCGTTGAGGCGGGTGCCGGGATCGTCCGCCTCGGGGTCGTGGAGCGGCGTGACGGCGCCGGTCTCGAGGTCGATGAAGGCGAAGCCCGAGCGCATGCCGGCGATGAGGCCGCCCCCCTCCCGCACGGCTATGCAGCCGATGGGCTCGGGCATGGGCCAGGCCCGGTTCTCGCCCGTGGCGGGGTCGTAGCGATAGAGGGCCGGCCCATAGATGTCGATCCAGTAGAGCACGCGCTCGCGGGCGCACCACACTGGGCTCTCGCCTATGCGAGCATGGGCGTCCACGAGGCAGACGGCTTCGGTCACGCCAGTCCTCTCTCGACCTCGCTTGTACCGGTCAGATCGCCAGGTGCGAGCACGCCTCGCTATAGACCCCCTGGGAGAGGCCGTAGCTGCAGGCCGTCTCCTTGACGGCGGAGACGAGATGGACCCAGCGGAGCGGCGCGCGCGTCGCCTCGTACTCCTCGACAGCACCCTGGAGATGCTTGAAGGTGTGCATCTCGGCGAAGTCGTCGCGGCACATGATCTCGCCCATGCGCCGCAGGAGGGCGCCGGCGTCGTAGCCCTTCTCGGCATACTGCTGGGCCAGCATCATGATGTGGTGGGTTTCCTCGCCCGCGAACATCTTCTCGACACCACCCCGTTCCTCGAGCTCCCTTTTGCGCGGTCGCGCCACGATCTCCTCGGTGATGACGTCGAGCAGCGCGTCCTGGTCGCGGTCCGGGAGGGCCGCGATGGTCGCCGCGTCGGTGCGCGCGGGCCACACCATCTTGTGTTCGGCGAGGCGGATCTCGGGCCCGTGGGACCAGCTCAGGAGCGCCAGCACCTTGTTCTCCCGCGAGACGCCCGAGTGACTCAGCACGTAGCGCCGGGCGTTCATGCCGGTCATGAAGTGGACGTCGAAAGGATTGCCGTAATCGGAGCGCAGGTGGAGGGTCGAGGCGCCGGCCGACATGGCCTCGCACGTGCCTTCGAGCGACAGCCCATCGGCGAGGGCGCGGGCGATCATCTCGGGTATGTCGGCATAGACGTCGCAGGCGCCGATCTCCTCTGCGAGGGCCGCGACGGCCGCATCCTCGGCCGCGCTCGTCTTCTCGGCGACGTCCCGCTCAAGGAGGCCATACTGCTCCATGAGCGGGCCGGCCTCCTCGTCGAAGCGGTGATAGGCCGCGAGGTTCCGCGTGACGTAGTCGGTCGAGAGCTCGCCCTCGGTGTCGATGCCGAGGGAGCGCGCGTTGGTCGCGAGATAGCGCACCGGCGCGCGCAAGACCACGCCCGCCCATTCCCAGCCGACGGTCTCGACCGCGCGGATGGCGAGCACGGGATAGAGAAAATAGTGGTCGTCGAGCGGGTTGCGCCGGATCGCCGCCGGTAGCATGAGGTCGAGGATCTCGCCCGGGCCGCAGCGCGGGAGCAGGCCGATCATCAGGCGCTCGGCCTGCTTGGGCTTGAGTCTGGCGAGCGCCTCCTTGAAGGCGGCCTTGTCGGCTTCGAGGTCGCCCGTTCCGGCACCCTCGGCCGGCAGCTCGGCCATGATCGCGGGGCCCATCATGGGATGGTGGATGTGTTTGTTGGCGAGGGCGACGCTATGCACCACCGGCATCAGCCCCCAATCGCCCTCGAGCCGCTGGGCGGCACCGAAGACAGCCTGGATGCCGGAGACGGGATGGACGGGGCCACCGTGATGGTCGGCCGGCAGCTCGGTCGAGCGCGTGACGGCCAGGGCCGAGGCGGCGAGCAGCTCACGTGCCGCAGCCCCGTTGCGCAGGCGCTCGAGCGTCGCCTCGACGATCTGCACGGGCGGGGTGTCCTCGACGAAGCGGACCGCGCCCTCCATCTCTTCCGGCAATCTGACTGGCGTCGCCATTTCCCCCTCCTCTCCCGCCCCCGACGGGGCACACCCCCAAGAATCCGCACGACGTTAGCGCAAAGCGCTGGCGCCGCCAATATCCGTGAAGCTATTCGACGTGGGCTGGAATGGCGTTGTGGACGGGCGCGTTGCGCACTACCGGCCTGGTCTCCGCGGCATGATAGTTGTGACAGGTCGTACAGCGTCCTCGTTCACGCTCGTCCTTGTGACAGTCCGCGCAGAGAGACTTGGAGATCGGCCTGAAATTGGACCTGAGCTGATGAGGGTCCACCCCACCGACGGTCGGGCCCCGGTCGGATTCCGGATCGAGCTCGTGACAGGAGAGGCAGGCAAGCTCGCCCGAGAGCGCCACGTGCGGCGCGTGCGAGAAGGTGGTGAAGCCGTGCAGATTATCAAAGAGGTTCTTGGAGTGCCAGTTGACAACGACCTTGCCCGACCTCTCGCGGTCGATCGTATGACATTTGGCACACTGTCCGTCCATGGCCCGTTGGCGGAGCTGATCCAGTAGCGCGCCCCCCGCGTCGCCGCGCTTCGTGCTGACCAGTGCGGCGAAGTCGAAGAGGCCGCGCATGATCCGGTCTCCGTGGCTCGGAGGCCGGTAGCGAATGGCGAATCCGGCGGCGATGACGCCTTGAACGGCCGCCGTGGCGATGACGCCTTGAACAGCCGCCGCCATGCCCACGTCAAGCAGCGGGCCGAGATCGTCCGCGTCGCCCACCCGGGCAGGCTGTCCCGGCAACAACGGGCCGAGATCGTCCGCGTCCGCCGATGCCGCTCCCGTCACCACCGCACTGACCTGTTCGCCTGCCTCGTGCTGCTCGACCTCGGCCGAGAGGCCGGGAAACCAGCCGTCGATCACGGGATGGAGGAGGTCGACGCGCAAGACACCGTCAATAGCCTCGAGCTTGGCGATCGCCGCGGCCGAGGTCAGCGGAGACAATCTCTCGTGGACGGCTTCGCCCCCGGCGCGGCGCATATCTATCATCAGGCGCTTGAACGCCCAGGCCACGGTCTCGACGGCCTCAAGCTCGGCGTCGCTCGCGTCCTCGATGTCCCCAAGGGAGCGGTCACCTAGGCGGTCGAGCGCCGCGGCCGTATCCGCCTCGCTGGCGAGAATCATCCTGGTCAGTGCATTGAGCCCTCCACTCGCGCCCGCCGGCCAGCCACCGATCGAGAAGCCGCGCGCCGCCAGGGTCTCTGCATCGATACCCGGTATCGAGATCAGCGGCAGGGCCGAGCTGGCGATCATGAGGTCGCTCTTTCCCAGGACGTCGGCCTCGTGACAGGACTCGCAGATCGCCTTGTAGTCGTGGATGCCGATGCCTCCGGAGTCCGGTCTCAGAATGTGGCAGGAGAGGCAGGTCTTGGGCACGTCCGATCTGCCCCCCTTGGTGAAGTGACGCTTGAAATGGCCCAGATGATCGAAGTCGATGCGCGAGCTGCGCTCGTGGGGAAAATCGGTGAACTTTGGATGGCCCATGGTGAAGGAGGGAAAACGGCTCAGGTGGCAAGCTTGACATTCGTCGTCGCCCATGCTGCGGAGGTCGAAACCGGCGCCCTCGTGCTCCTTGTGGCAATCGGCGCAGCCGAGGACGAGCGGCGGCGTGTCCGGCCCGGCGCGGACCAGCCAGGCCATGGATGACGCCAGGGGATGGTGCCAACTGAAAACGAACTCCTGTTCGGCGCCGGCATGCAGCAAAGCCATCTCCTCGGCCGGAATGCCGTGTGGCAGATCGGCCGACGCCCCCAGGTTGTGACAGACGATGCAGGCCCCGTCAGGGACACCGGCACCCTCCCCCGCCACGGCCGCGTGCAGCCACCCGCTCACCCCGCCCGCGTAACTCTCGTGGCAGGCGGCGCATTTGGAGATGCCCTCATGGCCCGCCGACATGGGGCCTGGGTTGACCAGCCAGGCCCGCCCGCCCGCGGCCAGGGCGACGATCAGGAAGGCGACTGCCACGACCATGGACCAGCGTGTCGCCAGGCGCCGGCGCGAGGCGACGCCGCGCACGGGCACGCAGCGCGGCACCTGGACAGAGCAGGAGCCGTCGGGTCGCGGCCCCTCACCGCACGGCCCGCCGCGCGATTCGGGCCGGGTGCAAGACCACCTGTCGCCATCGTGCCGCGGCACGCAGGCCGGCCCGGCGCGACAGGCGCCGTGGCCCGACGGACCCAAGGGGCATTCGAGCCCCACGGCGGCGCCGCCGCACATCCACGCGCGGTTCGGCCGCTCGTAATGGCTGTGGCGGAAATCGAACTCGTCGAGGCCGGCGGGCTCGGTCATGGCGACGCCCCGCTGAAGGCGTAGACCAGCACGAGGTGGAGCGCGATGAAGAACAGCAGCGCGGCCGTCACCGGCACGTGGATGAAGAGCCAGAACTTGAGCGCCCATTGCAGGGCGCGGTGGAAGTCGAGGTCGTGCTTGAGCCTGATGAGCTCGGCCAACTCCGCGATCGCCACCTTCATGCGGTCGTCGAGGTAGCGCTCGACGGCAGCGACCTCACGCCCGGTCGCGACCTCGGGCCGGGCCGAGCCGAGGATGTGGCTCCAGCGGTTGCGGGGGCCGGCGAAATGTTGCGCCAGGCGCAAGAGGTAGAAGTCCGGGAGCGTGGAGGAGCCGGTCTCCTCCGCCACCCGGAGCATGACGTCCTCCGCCTCCTGGCGCAGGCGGTGCATGTGGGCGGGAATGCGCTCGTAGATGACCTCGGTGCTGCGGCGGCCGAGGCGAATGGCGAAGACCCGGTCCATGATCCAGCCGCCGAGCCCGCTCAACAGGACGGTGAGGAGGATAATCGTCAGCAGGACCTCGAAATCGCCCCACGGCCATTGGCCACCGACGTGCAGGAATAACATCGCCCCGGCAACGAACCCGAGATAGAGGTGGAGGTTGAGCCATATCGAGGCCCGGCCGATCGGGATCGTGCGCAGCTTCTTGCGCGCGCCATAGGACGCGAGCGCCAGGATGATCCCGAACAGCAGCCAGCCAGTGATGAAGGCCTCCCGCCCCATGACCATGCGGTAGAGGTCCGAGACGAACGCGACGGCGGCCAGCACCAGGACGGTCACGGCGACGATCCAGCCCCAGCGCCGCGCGCGGCGCGCCCATCGCCGACCCGTTCCCGCCACGGCCGTCACCGGTTGAACCATTCGGCCAGGGAAGAGAGGTCGCTCATGTCCGCGCGCACCAGCGCGTCGTGGGGACAGGCCCGCTCGCAGGACGCCCCGCCGGGCAGCTCGATGCAGAGGTCGCACTTGGTGGCCTTGAGCACCGGCATGCCCGAGTCGTGGCGGCGCAGCTCGCCCCGCGGCCAGCGGATCTCCGCCATGCGGATATTGTCGTAGGGGCAGGAATTGGCGCAGGTGGCGCAGCCGATGCAGGTGGCGTCGTTGACCACCACGTTGCCGGTGGCGGCGTCGCGCTGGATGGCGCCGGTCGGGCAGCCGATCATGCACACCGGGTCGGCGCAGTGCATGCAGGCGTTGGCGATCATGTATTGGCCGTGGCGCAGGCCGTGGCGGACGAAGCGCGGGTTGCCGTCGTGGGCGAGGGCGCAGGCCTTCACGCAATCGTCGCAGCGCACGCAGCGCTCGAGGTCGATTACCATGGCGGCCGAGCCATTGAGGAAGCGGAGATCGGCCATGAACTCGAGGAAGCCGGGATCGACCACCTCTTCCCCGATCGTCGCCTCCCACGCGGTCTCGGTCTGGGCCTGGACCGCGACCAGGGGCGGCAGGCGCTCGGGCGGCAGGTCGGGCAGGATCACGTCCTCGACCACCGTCGTCGGGATGCGCAGGATATCGGTGTAGCCGACGGCGCGCATGGTGCGCTGGAGGGGGAACTCGGAGAGGTGGAACCAGTTGTGGGCGATTTCGGCCAGGCCGAAGATGGCGCCCCGGGCCTCGTAGCCGACCGTGCGCTCGCCGACGCCGAAGGGCTCGCTGACCCGCGCGAAGCCGGCGCGGACGAGGATCAGGCTGTCCACCTGGTCGCCTGCCTTCGCGATGATCGGCTCCGCCGACACGCGCTGCTGGCCCTCCTGCCCGGCGAGCTGCTTGAAGCGCCCGAACCACTCGAACTCGCCATGGCTCTCGACGGTCGTCGCGTCGGCCACCTGGGCCAGCGCATCGTCGTCGAGGTGGGAGAGGAAGGGCAGCGCCGCGAGGTGCCCCATGAGGCCCCGCTCCCGGTAGAGCCGGTCGATATGGTCGCGGAAGGCACGATCGACCCGGCGCAAATCGCGCACGCCCTGCCAGCGGATGTCGATGACCTCGCTGTCCTCCTCGGCGAAGACCGTGGCGACGCGCGGCGTCCGGCTCATGGCCGCCATCTCGCCGAAGATCTCGCCGGGCTCGATTGCGGCGGTGCCGTAGGCGTCGAGCACCCGCGGCACATCCTGCAGGAAGAACCGCGCGGCATCTCCCTCGCCCCGCACCCGGGCATCGGTGAGGTCGCGCTCCTGCCGCGCCTCGGGCTCCCCGCCGCCGTGGAACAGCGCCGCGAAGGCACCCAGCATGCCGCGGTTGCGCGGCGCCCGCACGCCCACCTCGGCGCGCTCGAAGCCCGCGTCGAGGGCCACGCGCAGCCTGCCGCTCATGAGCAGGAAGACCGACGTGCCGTACTCCCCGGCCCTGATCACGATATCGCCGCGGCGGAAGCGGCGCAGGCGAACGTCGCCTTGGACGAGCCCGACCAACGGCAGGTTTCCGGGAAAGGACTCGGGGTCCATGGCGCTGAAGGGCGCGGTCGAGAGGATGCGCGCCGCGTCCTCCGGCGTCTGCTCGGGGTCGTAGGGTGTCTCCCAGCGCGGCGGGCCCGTGGGCGGCCGGACGGCGCTACTCGTAGACGCGGCCATGGTAGCTGTCCTCGGGGGGCAGAAGCTGATCGATGGCGGCGAAGGTGGTGCCGTCGTAGCGCGTGGCCAGGGCCATGGCCTGGGCGGCGATGTCGTCGGCCAGCCGGCCCATCTTCCCGGGGCTGTTCATCCGCAGCCGCGCCATCAAGGCCATGTCGACCAGGGAATCGAGCTCCGGCAGGCGCAACAGGTCCGAGAGATCGGCCACCTGCGCGGCGGCCCTGCGCGCGCGCTCGGCCAGGGACTGGGCGTAGACGGCACGGGCCGTGGCCCGGGTCAGGGCGCGCACCGACTGCTCCAGGTCGACGACCGCTCCCACCACGTACATGAGGCGCAAGCGCTCGGGCGGCGTCACATGGTTCTCGTCGCTCTCCTCGGTGCCGAAATTGTGCCGCACCTCGCCCTGGGTCCAGCCCACGTACTCGAAGTCGCTCCCGGCCGGGTGGCCGCCCTCGTTCACCAGGCGCTCGTCGGCGACGATATGGCAGGAAAGGCAGCGCGCGGCCATCAGATTGCTCTGGGCGGCGCGGATCATGCCGGCGGCATCGACTTGGCGCAGGCGCTTGGCCTTGTGCGCCGGGTTCTCCTGGTCCTTGGGCAGCCGCTGGCCGTTGTAGCGCCAGTGAACGTCGGCCCAGTCGACGGCCGGGCCGTGACAGGATTCACACTGCACCGCGCCCACGGCCTTGGCCTCCGGCTCGGAGGCTTCGTCGCCCCCTTCGTCGCTGGCGAAGAGGTCCTCCTCCTTGCCGACGCTGATATGGCAGGACTGGCACGCCGGCTCGTCGCGCATGTCGCCGAGGCCGAGCCGCGAGGTGATGTCCCGCGCCGCCTTGGTCTCCGGCAGGCTCGTGAAGCTGGTCGCGTGCATGCTCGCCCGGGTCGCCTTGAAGGCGGCGCCGTGGCAATCCCGGCACACGTCGCCACCGAGCGACGCCCCGGGGCGCGGCGCTTCGTAGGCGCCCGTCGGCACCGCGAGGTCCAGATAGGTGGAGCGCGGCAGCTTGTAGGCGGCGAGGCCCACGCCCGCGGCCAGCACCAGCGCCCCAGCGGCGGCGGCGCCAGCCACCATCCGCGCCGAGGCGCGCATGCGATGCGCTCTCCGAGGATTGCCGATCCAGCTCAGGGCCCCCTCCCCTTGTTTTCCCCCGTTGTCCGTGCGATCCATTAGAGACGATCGTTCGCCGTGCTGTCCAGTCGTGGCCGGAAAGTATGTCCGAAATTATGTGGGAGCAGGTTTGAGATGGACCCCCTCGCCGCGACAGCCCTCGCCGTCGGCGCGGCCATCCTCGCCGCCGCGGCCTTTCACGCCAGCCTCTCGGTCTATGGCGTCGTCCGCAGGGTCCGGGCCGAGCAGGCGCGGAGCGGGCTCGAGCTCGACGTCCTGCGACAGCGGGTCGGCGCCGCGACGGCGGCGGCCGAGTTCGCGCGTGAGCGCGCCCGCACCACGTGGTCTGAATACCGCAAGTTCCGGTGCGAGCGGGTCGAGCCCGAAGCGGCCGGCATCCGCTCCTTCTACTTCGCCGCCCACGACGGCAAGTCGCTGCCCCAGTTCGAGCCGGGCCAGCACATCACCATCCGCATCCTGCCCAAGGGGGAGCGCAGCCCGGTGGTGCGCTGCTACACCCTTTCGGGCGACCCCGAGAACCAGGACTTCTACCGCATCTCCGTAAAGCGCGTGATGCCGCCGCGGGACGCGCCCGACGCGCCGCCCGGGCGCATGTCGGTGCAGCTCCTCGATACGGTCGAGCCCGGCGACCTCGTCGATCTGCGGCCGCCGAGCGGCACCTTCACCCTCGAGCCCGAGTCCCTCCAGCCTGCCGTGTTCCTGGCCGGCGGCGTCGGCATCACCCCCTTCCTGGCCATGCTCGAATCGGCGGCACGTGTCGGCGGCGAGCGCGAGATCTGGCTGTTCTACGGCGTGCGCAACGGGCGCGAGCACGCCTTCGGCGACTACCTCGCGACCTTCAAGGAAAGGCTGCCCCACTTCCACCTGGTCAACTGCTACAGCAGCCCGGACGAGGGGGACGAGGAGGGCAAGGACTACACCGTGGCCGGCCGCTTCACGGGCGAGCTGCTGCAGGAGATGCTGCCCTCCCTCAACTACGCCTTCTACATGTGCGCCCCACCGCCGATGATCGACGCCTTGCGCGAATCTCTGGGTGCGGCCGGGGTGCCGTCGGAGTTCCTGATCCACGAGGCCTTCGGCGCCGCTGGGGCCAAGAAGGTCGCGGTCTCGGGCGAGGGGCAGTTCAAGGTGTCCTTCTCGCGCGCCGGCAAGGACGCGGACTGGACGCCGGCGGGAGGCTCGCTTCTCGACTTCGCCGAGGCCAACGACGTGGCCATCGATTCGGGCTGCCGCGCGGGGCAGTGCGGCACCTGCGCCGTCGCCGTGCGCTCGGGCGAGTTCTCCTATCTCGGCCCCATCAGCGCCCAGCCCGAGGCCGGCACCTGCCTCGCCTGCCTCGCTATCCCCAAGACGGACCTCGAGATCGAGGCTTAGCGGAACGAACACGATAAGAGAATCCCCCTCTCCCCGGAGGGGAGAGGGTTCATAGCACCGGACTCGATGCCCTAACCGACGACCGCGACGGCTTCGACCTCCAGCAGGTACTCGGGCGCGAAGAACCCGCCCACCCAGGATGCGCTCGTGTACGCCATGCCGCCCAGATACTTGTCCCGAACCCGGCGCACCTCAGCCACCCTGGTCACGTCCTTGATGATGGTCTTGATCCGGACCACGTCGCGCCAGCTCGCGCCGGTCGCGGCCAGGATCATGTCCAGGTTGCGGAAGGACTGCTCCGCCTGCGCTTCCATGTCGCCGGGTGCGACCGCCCTGTCCTCGGGGTCGCGGGCCACCTGCCCCTGGAGGTAGACCATGTTGCCCACCTTGACCGCGTGGGCCACGCCCGTTGAGACCGAGACGCCCGGCACGGTAAACGCCTGGCGCGGGGCCGTCGTCGCGATGAGCTCGGAGCGCAGAATCACACCCGGCGCCCCCAGCCCGCACACGAACGACGTCTGGGCGACCTCGCCTTCGCCCATGGTGCGGTAGCGGACATCCCGCATGGTCCCGATGGCGTCGTCCCTGGTGACGAACCCGTAGCTCCACACGAGGTCGCCCCACCCGGCGCCGCAGCCTTCGAGCACTTGGCCGAATTTCCGATAGACCTCTTCCACCTGCGCGCCCAGATCGCCCGACGTCCCCTCCTGGGCGTCGAGATAGATGGTGCCGTCCACCTCGACCGCGCCGGGGGTGCAGCGCTTCGGCCGGCCGACATGCGCAATGACGTCGACTTCGTAGAGCAGCTCGGGCAGCATCAAGGGAGCGACGATCGTCGAGCCCGCACTTCGCCCCGCGGGCAGGTATTCGTGGTGGATGGCGCGGGACCGCTCCCAGTCCCCCGCCCTCGCGACGTAGGCGCTGTATTTCGCGACGTCGTCCCAGCCCGCCCCGGCCGCCTTCAGGATGGCGCCCAGATTCTCGTAGACCTGATGGGCCTGGGCGTCGAAATCACCCTCGCCGACCGTCTTCCCCTCGGAATCGCGGGCGATGATACCGGCCGTGAACAGGATATCGCCGGCCATGACGGCAGTTGTGTATCCGGCCGTCGTATAGAGACCGGGCACCTCGACTTTCTCATGCATTCAGCGATCCCTCCCAGGTAGGCCTCCCCTGACGACGGCGCAAGCGCCCGGCTATTCGGCCGCCGCCTCCTGGCCCTTTTGGAAGTGCGGCATCACCTTCGTCGCGAAGAGCTCGAGGTTCTTCAAGGTCTTCTTCTGCGGCACCCGGTGGTGGGCGTAGCCGACCAGGATCTCGTCGAGGCCACAAATCTCCTGGTGCTCCTCCAGGCGCTCGATGATGTGCTCGGGCGAGCCCACCAGGAGCGCCCGGGGCTCGAGGAAGTCCCAGCTCAGCTTGGTGTCCGGGTCCACCTCCTCGCCCGGGTTGAGGAAGACCTGGGTGCCGCGATAGGGGTCGTTGTACTGGAAGATCGAGAGGATGCCTTCTTCCGCGTCCCGCTTCGCCTCTTCCATGGACCCCGCGACGTAGGTGTTGCGCAGGACGGCCTGGTCCTCACCGATGCGGTAGGGCCGCCCCTCGCGCTTACCGCGCACCTCGGCGTAGACCTTGCAGCGCTCGTGAATGCGCCGCGCCGGCGGTTGCCAGTAGCACGCCTTGAGGCCCATCTTCGCCGCCATGCTCACCGAGCGGTCGGTCGAGACCGTCGCCCACAGGGGCGGGTGCGGCTTCTGGTAGGGCTTGGGCGTGACCCGCAGCTTGGTCACCTGGTCCCCGTCCTGCCATTCGGGGTTGGAGGGGTAGAGCGGGTGTTTGAACGTGGTGCCGGGCGCCGGGAATGTGTAGTTCGGGCCCTGGTGCGAGAAATGCTCCTGGGTCCAGACCTTCTGCACGCACTCGACCGTCTCGCGGAACAGCTCCCGGTTCTCCTTCTCGAGGCGGGTGTCCGCGTGGGGATGGAACTGCGGCCCCTCGTAGGGCCAGATGCCGCGCCCGAACCCGGCCTCGACCCGGCCCTTGGTCATGTTGTCGAGGATGGCGATGTCCTCGGCGAGGCGGATCGGGTTCCACCAGGTGGCGATGTTGGCCATCTGGCCGATGCGGATGTGCGACGTGCGCGCCGCGATGTCGGCGCCGAGCAGGATGGGGTTGGGCAGGTCGCCGACCCCGTAAGGGCCGAAATGGTGCTCGCCGATCCACACCGCGTGATAGCCGAGCTCCTCGGCGAGGACGCATTGCTCGCGGAAATCGTCGATGGTCGCATCGGGCGTGTTGCCATCGCCGGTATCGTGCACGGTCGTAAAGATCGAAAAGCGCATGTCCAGTGTCTCCAAGCTGCGCGGCAAAGAGCCTTCGGCGGAGGAGGCTATTCCGTTTACGGGAAAAACGGAAGCGCGGGCCCGTTCGCCAGTCCTCCGCGTTCCGGCGGCCCGTGTAACGTTCAGCACCAGTGAATCGTCAAAGGGACATGAGCGATAATCCACAGCAAGCTCCTGAAAGGAGTCCGTCATGCCCCTGACACTCGAAGAGATAGAGCTCGCGGCGGTCGGCGCCGCCATCGCCGCGGGGTGCAAACCGTGCACCGATTACCATATGAGGAAGGTGAAGGAGACGGCGGCCACGGACGGCGACATCCGTCAGGCAATCGAAATCGCCGCGCGAATTCGTCACGAGGCCGCTGATATCATGATGGCCCACGGCGTTCGGCAACTTGGCGTCCCGGGTGATGCGGAAATTCCCGCGTCCCCCGGGGAAACGAGCCGCATCGAGGAACTGGTCGCCATCGGTGCCGCGTTCGCCGTGAACTGCACCTCGACCCTCAAGCACCATCTCGAAGCCAGCGGCAAAGCCGGCATCTCTCAGCTCGAAGTGGAGGCGGTGGCGAAGCTGGCCCACTTCATCAAAGGCAAGGCCGCCTCCCATGTCGAGAAGTTGGTGCCGTTGGAAGAAGCTTCCGAAGAGTCCGACGATGGGTGCGGTCCAACCGAGATGATGTCTGGATGCTGTGGCTAGTATGTTCGTGCTTGCGGGAAATGCGCGACACCTTCCGCCAAGAATGGCGCACCGGAGCGTGGACGCGCCGGAGATGAAGCGATGAGCGAAGCGCCTGTCGAATGCATGGCGGACCACCGCCCCGCGGTGCGGGCTTTCGTCCGCGGCCTGGTCGGAGGTGACGCCCTGGCCGAAGACCTGACGCAAGAGGCCTTCGTCCGCGCCCAGCGCGCGCAAGCCACCCGCCGCGGCGACTCGAGCCTCAGGACCCTGGCTCATCGCCATCGCCCTCAATCTGGTACGCGATCATTTCCGCGCCGCTGGCCGTGCCCCGCAAACCACATCCGATGGCGCGGCCATGGCGGGACTGGAGTCGGGCGAGGACATCCAGCACGATCTGCTCGAAAAGGAGATGTCCGAATGCATCGCCGAGCACCTGGCCCGCCTGCCGGATCCCTATTTCGATGTCGTCGCCTTTCACGACCGGGCGGGCCTGAGCCACGGCGAGATCGCCAAGGCCCTCCAGATCTCGCAAGCCAACTCGCGGGTGCTTCTGCACCGCGGCAGGGCGGCGTTGCGCGAGATCCTGGATAGCGCCTGCGTGCTTTCCTTCGGCGGCGACGACATCCCGTGCGAGCGCCGGCCGTCACCGGAGGAGAGTTAGAGCGATTCCCGTTTTCTTGGAATCGCTCGCGGCCGCAAGGCGGCCCGCCGGCCGTCCGGCGCGCCCGCGCAGGCGCGGACCATTTGGTCCGCTGCCGCGAGCGAGATAAAGCTAGAGCGGCGATCAGCCGTCCTTGAAGCGCGCCTCGCGCCAGGCGATGGCGGCCTTGAGGCCATCGCGCTTGGAGATCTCGCGGAACTCGAGGCGGTCGGGAGAGCCGAGGCTGGTGAGGATGGTGTCGATATCGACGGCCGTCTCCAGCGCCTCCGTCATGCCCATGTTCTCGTAAGTCCGGTTGATCGCCTCCTTGGTCATCCGGATGGCGTGGGGGTCGAGCATGGCGATCTCGCGCGCGAGCGCGAGGCCGGCCTCGAACGCCTCGCCCTCGGGCACCACGCGGTTGACGAGGCCGATGCGGTGGGCGTGCGCGGCCGTGACCCGATCGTTGCCTGTCAGCAGCAGTTCCTTGGCCTGCTTGGGGCCCGTGAGCCAGGGCATGAGCATGGCGAGAACGCCGGCGCCGAAGCGGACCTCGGGCTCGCCGAAGCGCGCGTCCTCGCTGGCGATGGTCATGTCGCACCCGAGCGCCATCTCGCAGGCCCCGGCGAGGCAATAGCCGTGCACGGCCGCGACCGTCGGCTTGGGGTTGCGCCAGAAGCCCATGATCATGTCGAAGTCCTCGCGCAGGAGGGCCTTCCATTCGAGGAGACCCCGCCGCGTCTCCCCCTCGTCGGCCTCGTTGAGGTCGAAGCCGGCGGAGAAGGCCCGCCCCGCGCCCGCGAGGAGCAGCACGTTGATGGCGTCGTCCGACGCGGCGCGCGCCTGCACCGCCATGATCTCATGGACCATCTTCTGGTTGATGGCGTTGAGCACCTTGGGCCGGTTGAGGGTGAGCACCCCCATCCCCTTCTCGATCTCGAAGGTCACGGTCTCATAGCTCATCGTGTTCCTCCTGGCCTTCCGCCGGCCCCTGCCAGCCGACCGCGCCCGAATCCTCGAGCGCCGCGATCTCATCCGCGCCGAAGCCCCAATCCGCCAACACCGCCTCCGTATGGGCGCCCGGTGCCGCGGCCGGCCCCTGGATCGCGGGCGGGGTGCGGCTGAACTTGGGCACGGGTCCCGGCTGGATGAAGCCGTCGACCTCGACGAACGTCCCCCGCGCCTTGTTGTGCGGGTGCTCGGTCGCCTCCGCCATGTCGAGGATGGGTGCGAAGCACACGTCCGTCCCCTCCAGAATTTCGCACCATTCGTCCCGTGTCTTACCTAGCACCGCCGCCGCCACCTTCTCCCGCATCGCCTGCCATCCAGCGCGGTCGAGCTGGCGCGAGAGGTCCACGCCCTCGAGCCCGAGCAGCTCGACCATGAGCTTGTAGAACTTGGGCTCGATGGCGCCGAGCGAGATGTGCTTGCCGTCCTTGGTCTCGTAGACTCCGTAGAAGTGCGAGCCGCCATCGACGATGTTGTCGCCGCGCGCGTCCGTCCAGGCGCCGGCGCCGCGCAGGCCGAAGAACCCGGTCATGAGGGAGGCCACCCCCTCGACCATGGAGGCATCCACCACCTGGCCCTGGCCCGAGCGCCCGGCCTCGAAGACGGCGGCCAATACGCCGTAGGCGAGATAGAGGGCACCACCGGCGAAATCGCCCACCAGGTTGAGCGGATGCACCGGCGGGCCGCCGCGCGGCCCGATGCTGTGCAACGCACCTGTGAGGGCGATGTAGTTGATGTCGTGCCCGGCCACATGGGCCAGGGGGCCGGTCTGGCCCCAGCCCGTCATGCGCCCATAGACGAGCCTCGGGTTTCGCGCGAGGCAGGCGTCCGGCCCGATGCCGAGGCGCTCGGCGACGCCGGGACGGAAGGACTCGATCAATGCGTCCGCCTGTTCGGCGAGGCGGAGCAGCGCCTCGACCCCGTCCGGATTCTTCAAGTCGATGGCAACCGAGCGGCGGCCGCGGTTGAGGAGGACGGCGCCGTGCGGCCGCGGAAAGCCGAGGTCCGAGGGCTGGGTGCGGTCGACGCGTATCACCTCCGCACCCATGTCCGAGAACAGCATGGCGCAGAACGGCCCCGGCCCGATGCCGGCCAGCTCGACCACCTTCAGTCCGGCGAGCGGTCCCACGTCTCCTCCCACTTGTCCGCCGAATTTTCCCAACACACAGCACCTGGCGCAATCGTTGTCGGCGCCACTGCACGGCATTGGATTGACGCCGCGAACGGAAGTGCGCAACCGTACTCGCAATTTCGAGGTCCGGAAGCGTGAGGATAGAGTGAGTACCAGTCACGCCGCTGTCATCGCCGAGCTCGCGGCCCTGACCGCGCGCCTCGATGCGCGGCCACAGCATAAGAGCCTGGGAGCATTTCTGGCCGAGAAGGCCCGCGCGCTCGGCGATTCGCCGGCCTTCGAATTCGTGCAGGACGGCCTCCGGCTCACCTACCGCGATCTCGCGGACCAGGCCAATCGGCTGGCCAGCGGCCTCCTCCGCTTCGGCGTGCGCAAGGGCACCCACGTCGGCGTCATGCTCCCCAACCTGCCGGCCTTCCCCGTCACCTTCTTCGCCCTCGCGCGGCTGGGGGCGGTGCTGGTGCCGATCAACAGCCGCTACACCGCGCGCGAGGTGCTCTACGTGCTCGAGGACGCCGACGTTCAGTTCCTCGTCGTCGATGATTCTTTCGCCCCGGTCGTTCGCGACATCGGCGGGCTGCCGTCCCTCCTCGCGGCTGGGGAGGTGATCCGCCACGGCGGTCCCGCGACGGCGGTGGAGACGGACGGCTGGGTGTCGTGGGAGGCATTGTGCGCGGCGGGCGATCCGTCTTTCGTCTCGCCCTTCGAGATCGGCCCCTCCGATCTGGCCACCATCCTCTTCACCTCGGGCACGACCGGCTTCCCCAAGGGCTGCATGCTGAGCCACGATTACTGGCTCGTCCTGGGCCAGGTCCAGGCCGCCCAGACAGAGGACCTCGCGCCCAGGAATTTCCTGATCTGGATGCCCTTCTTCTATATGGGCGGCCTCATGGAAATGATGCTGACCCTCAGCAGCGACGGGACCGCTCACGTCGTCCGGAGGATGAGCGCGAGCCATTTCATGGACTGGCTGCGGGAGTACCGCATCCATTATTGCTACATGCCCCTCTACGTCATGAAGCAGCATCCGCCCTCGGCGGCGGACGCGGAATGCCAGCTCAAGTTCGTTCAGGCCTATTTCTACAAGGGCGAGCGGCATCACGAGCTGTGCGACCGGTTCGGCGTCGTCGGGTTCGACGGCTACGGCTCTTCCGAGCAGGGCATGGCCCTCATCCTCCCGGCCTCGGCCCGTCACATGATCGGCACCGGCAGCCTGGGCGTGCCGGCCCCCTACCGCGAGGTGAAGCTCGTCGACGAAGCCGGCGCGGAAGTGCCGCGCGGCGAGGTGGGGGAGCTTTGGTCCACGGGGCGCGGCATCGTCTCGGGCTACTACAAGCGGCCCCAAGCCAACGCCGAGTCCTTCAGCGGCAAATGGTTTCGCTCCGGCGACCTCATCCGCCAGGACGCTGACGGCTACTACTATTTCGTCGGCCGCCTCAAGGACATGATCAAGCGTAGCGGCGAGAACGTGTCCGCACGCGAGGTCGAGACGGTTCTGGTCGATCACCCCGACGTGGTCCGCGCCGCCGTCGTGCCCGTCCCGGACGATCGGCGGGGCGAGGAAGTGATGGCCCACGTGCAGCTCGCGGAGGGGCGCGGGCCGGCCGACACGACGCCCGAGCGGATCTTCGCCCACTGCCGGGAAAGCCTCGCCAGCTTCAAGGTTCCGCGCTACCTCGCCTATGTGGACGCGTTCCCGCTCAACGATTCGGGCCGTGTGCGCAAGTCGGCTCTCATCGCCCCCTCCGGCGGCGACATGCGGAAAGGCGCCTTCGATCGTATCGACGGCCTGTGGCGGTAAGAGCGCATGGCGGGCGGCGAGAGCGCCCCCCACTTCGTTGCCTTTGGCTGGGGCGGGTCATAGAGTCGATGCCGGGCCTGACAAGGAGGAACCGCTATGTCCGCGCGAGAGCAACGAATGGCATCGCTTCGCATCATGGACGAGTACTACTGGATGATGCTGCGCCAGTTGGAGCTGTCGGTGTCCAAGCGCCTGGGCGAGGCAGGTCTGCGGGGGCTCGGCGAAGGTCTCCGGCTCTACGGGCGATACCGTGGCGAGTCCCTGCGCCAGAATGCGCGCACCTGCGCCGAAGGGCGGGACGCCATGTCCCTCGTGCGGGCCTGGGACGTGGCCGACCTCATGCTCGCGCAATCGGACGGGAGGCTGGAGGTCGAGGGCGATGCGTCGTGCGCGACGGTACGGCTCGCGCGGGTGCCGGGGAGCGACTACCTCACGACGCCGGAAGGCGGCGCGCTCCTGGCGGGCTATTGGCGCGAGACCCTGGCCGGACTGGCCGCGGGTTACGACGAGGCGCTCTCCGTCTCCTACCCGGATTTTCCCGCGGACCCGGATTCGCCCTGGGCGATCATCTTCAGCTATGCGGGCGATACGCTCGATCGCTCGAGCGCGCCACCCGGGGACGCCCTCGCGGACGCCGTCGAATCCATCGACTTCTCGCGCCGGACCGTGGGTGTGATGGGCGCGCTCGGCATGTACGTGGCGCGCGCGCTCGGTGAGCGGTTCGGCGGCAGTGCCGAGGCGGCGGTCCGCGAGGCGCTCTACAACTTCGGCTTCGAGCGCGCCCAGGGCATGCGTGAGCAGGCGCTGGCCGAGGGCCGGCCGCTCGACTTCCTGACCTGGACCGACATCATCCAGCAGCGCGACCCGCACGCCACGTCGTTCGTCTACGGGACCGACTCGATCGTGACCCGGGGCGTGTTCCAGGTCGCGTGCACCTACTGCCCCTGCGCGGAAGTGTGGGCGGAAGAGGGCGCCCGAGGGCTCGACTTCGGCTACCTCTACGACGTGGAGGTGCACCGGGCGCTCGTGGAGGGTTTCAACCCGCGCGGGGTGGCCGGATGGGAGAAGGTCAAGACCCGGGGCGACAGGGTGTGCAACTTCCGCTTCTTCATCCCCGAGCTCGTCACCGACGACGATCCGGCCTGGGCGCGCGACGCGTTGAAGTAGGCGGCGCATCCACGTAGGCGCGGACCATTAGGTCCGCTGCCGCGAACGACAAAAAGGCGAGAGCGATTCCAGCTCGTCTGGTATCGCTCCAGGCCGCGAAGGCGGCCCGCCGGCCGTCCGGCGCGCCCGCGCAGGCGCGGACCATTAGGTCCGCTGCCGCGAGCGAAAAAAGGCTAGAGTTGGTCAAATCGATCTTGACCCGCTCTAGGGGGTGCGATGGCTCTCGAGATCATAGGTGCCGGCTTCGGCCGCACGGGCACCAATTCCTTGAAGCTCGCCCTCGAGCAGCTCGGCTTCGGGCCTTGCCATCACATGTTCGAGGTGCGCGAGAACCCCGCGCTCCTCCCTGACTGGGAAGCGGCCGAGAACGGAGAGGCCATCGATTGGCACCAGGTGTTCGACGGCTACCGCTCCCAAGTCGATTGGCCCGGCGCGCGCTACTGGCGGGAGCTGGCGGCGACGTTCCCCGACGCCAAGGTCATCCTCACGGTGCGGGAGCCGCAGGGCTGGTTCGACAGCGTCCAGGCCACCATTTGGCCCGTCATGGAAGCGCGCGGACGTCACGAAAATGCGCACATGAACGCGCTCGCGGAAATGGCCTACAGGACGATCGTCGTGCCGATCTTCGGTGGCCGCCTCAACGAGCGCGACCACGCCATCCGCGTTTTCGAGGCGCACATCGCGGAGGTCCAGGCGACGATCCCGGCGGATCGCCTGCTGACCTTCGACGTGGCCGAGGGCTGGCAACCGCTGTGTGATTTCCTCGGCGTGGATGTGCCGGACACGCCGTTCCCGAAGACGAACACCTCCCAGGAGTTCGCTGAGCGGAAACGGGCGGAGAAGTCGTGAGCGGCGGATAGGCGGGCGCTCAGCCGCCTACCCGAGCCGCTGCCCGCCCCCCGGGCACCATTCGCCGAAAGCTTTCCTCGACCGGGCCGGAATCGAGGTCACATGCGATGACGACGATTCGTGTGCGCCGCGCGCCGTCCGGCCAGCGGGGGCGAATTCGGTGTCTTCAATCAGGATCGTGGCAGACGGCCTGGATCTTGTTGCCGTCGAGATCGCGCACGTAGGCGCCGTAATAGTTGGCGCTGTATTGGGGCCGCGGACCCGGCGGCCCTTCATCCGTGCCGCCCAGGGCCATAGCCCTCTCGTAGAACGCATCCACGGCCGCGCGGCTCGGCGCGAGGAAGGCGACATGGGTGCCGTTCCCGACGCTCGCCTTGTTGCCGTCGAAGGGCCTGCAGATGACGAACTGCGGCCGCCCCTCGCCGTAAATGGAATGGCCGTCGAGTGACCCCGTCCTCTTGTAGCCGAGGGCGCCCAGGGCCTCGTCGTAGAACTTGGTGGCGGCGGCGAGGTCGTTGGTTCCGAGCATGGTGTGGTTGATCATGTGTCCTCCCGGCGCGCGCGCCTAATTGCAGACCCCACCTATCGGGGCAACTCCCACGCCGCGCAAGCTAGAGCATTTTCCACTGACGTGGAATCGGCACCGGCCCAGGTGTAGCGAGGGATCAGCTGGCTTTAGCCAAATTCCGACATCACCGGTCGGTTGTTGACAGCATGCTGTCGGAAGGTCGGTGGTAGTATGAAGATCAATAGAGAGCGAATCCAAACGGAAGCCAGCCACATGAGCGACCTCGCCAGCTACAGGGCAGAATCCGGCAAATTCATCCCGGTCTGGACGATTGAGATCCAGACGTTGCCCGAAGACACTGATCGAATATTGGATGCGGTTATGCAAGATCATCCGCTG
>PVBE012801347.1_pt1 | contig 23513 bp, 23 predicted proteins | sample 1631181 | NCBI WGS metagenome assembly PVBE01 (sample SAMN08397723, study PRJNA350692) | Marine metagenome, whole genome shotgun sequencing project. | isolation source: water | place: Pacific Ocean | collected 2012-04 | reverse complement strand
CGCCCCGCTCGCCCAAGCTCAATGGCCGTGTGGAACGGGCCAACAGGACCCACAGGGAGGAGTTCTACGAGGTGTACGAACTCCCTTGGACGGTGGCCTCGCTCAACGTCCGGCTGCGCAAGTGGGAGCAGATCTATAATCATATTCGACCTCACCAGAACCTGGACTACCTGACGCCCGACCAGGACCTGGAAACATTCAATAAAACGGCCCCCGTGTCTCATATGTCTTGAACCCATACACGAGGTTGCCGGACGGACGAATGCTGGGTTAGACTTTCGAAAGAGGTTCTTTCCTGCCCTGCCGATTGTTCCGGAACCTTGGCCCCCCCGCGGTCCGCCGGGGGGGACCTTCCACCGTTAGAGGACCCGGCGTTATCGAATCCGCATCGACCGACTTGATCCTCGGCATCGATCCGGGCCTTTCAGTCACGGGATACGGTCTGGTCCGTCCGAAGCCGCTCCGCACGTCCGGCCCCTCGGAAGCCGAGTTCGTCGAGGCCGGCGTGATCCGGACCTTGGACGCCGATCCCCTGGACAGGCGCCTGTTTGAGATCCAGCGGGGCGTCGAGGAGGTCCTGTCCGAGTATCCCCCGACCGCCCTCGCGGTCGAGGCCCTTTATTCGCATTACGCCCATCCCCGGACGGCGATCCTCATGGGTCACGCGCGGGGCGTGATCTGCTGCGCGGCCGCTTCCCGGGACATTCCGGTCCTGGACTACGCCGCGACCCACATCAAGCGGTCTCTGACCGGAAACGGCCGGGCGCCGAAAGATCAGGTCCAGCGAGCCGTCGCCTTCTTCCTGGGATTGCCCGCCGCGCCGGAGCCGCCCGACGCCGCCGACGCCCTCGCCGTCGCCCTCTGCCACCTCGAGGGCCAATCGAGAGAAGCCGCCCTGAACCGATCATGATCGCGACCATCACCGGAACTTTGGCCCGCGTGGAAGAGGATTCCATCCACCTGCGCGTCGGCGGGATCACTTACCGGATTCTCGTGCCCGCTTCTCTCCTGGAGCGCCTCCGGGCCCGGTGGAGGAGCGGCGCCGGCCAAGGGGGCGAAGACGGGGAAGAGATGACCTTTCACACCCTGTACTACATCGAAGGAAGCGCCGGCATGGGCAACGCCTATCCCCGGCTGGTCGGGTTTCTTCATCCGAAAGACCGCGAGTTCTTCGAGCGCTATACGGCCGTGCCCGGCCTGGGGGTGCGGAAGGCCCTGCGGTCCCTGACCCTCTCCGTCCGCCGGCTGGCCGAGGCCATCGAGCACGGGGATACGGCCGCCCTGGTCAGACTCCCCGAGATCGGAAAGCGGACGGCGGAGAAGATTGTGGCCGAGCTTCGAGGCAAGGTCTACGAGTTCGCCCTCATCCCGTCCGAGGGGGAGGAGGGCCCGGAGGAGCCCGCGCCGGAGGACGACGGCCTGCGGCCGCAGGTGATTGAGGTGTTCACCCAGTTGGGCTATAAGAGGGCCGACGCGGACGCGCTGGTCCGGGACGCCCTCGACCGAGACCCGGCCCTGGATTCGGTGGATGCCGTTGTCAAGGAAGTCTTTCGCAAGAAGGGCTGAGGGGTTCCCGGATGACCCGTGAACGACTCGTGATGGGTGAGCCTCTCTCGGTGGAAGAGGAGGTCGCGAACGCCGCCCTTCGGCCCCGGCGCATGGAAGAGTTCGTGGGCCACCGCAACCTGGTGGAACGGCTCCGGATCGCCGTCGATGCCGCCCTCCAACGCGGAGAGCCCGTCGATCACATCATCTTTTACGGCCCCCCCGGTCTGGGGAAAACGACCCTGGCCCATATCGTCGCCCATGAGATGGGCGCCCGCCTTGTGACCGCCTCGGGTCCCGCCATCACCCGCCCCGCCGACTTGATGGGGATTCTCACCAACCTGGATGCCGCCAGCGTTTTGTTCCTGGATGAGATCCACCGCCTGCCCGTGACCGTGGAGGAGTTTCTCTTTCCGGCCATGGAGGACTACCAGGTGGACTTCATCATCGACAAGGGGCCTTTCGCCAAGAAGATCAACATCCCCCTGAAACCCTTTACGCTGATCGGCGCCACCACCCGGGCCGGCCTGCTGTCCGCGCCGCTCCGGGAGCGGTTCGGCATTTTCCATCACCTGGATTTTTATCCCCCCGAAGACCTGGCACGGATCATCCGCCGCTCGGCCAAACTGCTGGATTTCCCGTTCGAGCCGGAGGCGGCCGACCTGCTGGCCGTCCGGTCGCGGGGCACGCCGCGCGTCGCCAACCGGCTCCTCCGCCGGGTCCGGGATTACACGGAGGTGAAGTCCGACGGAAGACTGACGGCCGGCGCCGTCACCGATGCGCTCGCCCTGGAGGGGATCGACGAGGCCGGCCTGGATGAGTTGGACCGCCGCGTCCTGAGAATCATGCTGGAAGTCTACCGGGGAGGGCCCGTCGGCCTCGAGGCCCTGGCGGCCACCCTGAACGAGGAGCCGGACACCCTGTCCGACCTCGTCGAGCCCTTCCTCCTCAAGTCCGAGCTCCTCATCCGCACCCCCCAGGGCCGGCGCGTCACCGACGCGGGGCGCAGACACCTGGGGCTGCCGCCCATGGGTTCCGACGGCGTGGAGCGGGACCGCGAAAGCGCGGACTCCCCCCAGGAAAAACTCACGTTCGATCCCGAAGCCGCGGGCGGCCGGGACATGTCCAACTGAAAGAAGTTTCGCTCGACGCGTCGGGAAAGAACCGGGGGAGGTCTTCCAGGATGGGATTCGGCGCGGTGCTCTTCGCCCTGGGAGGGCTCCTGACGCTCGACGGAAAGATCCCCTGGCTGGGGCGCCTCCCGGGAGACATTCACATCAAAAGGGAAAACTTCCAAATCTACTTTCCCCTGGGAACCGGTCTGGTCCTGAGCGTGGCCCTGTCTCTTCTCCTCTCTTTGTTATTCCGGAAGTGATCCGCGCCTCGAAAAGCCTCGCCGGCCGGGCCGGACCGGTTCGCCGGGTTCTCTCCCTCGCGGCGCTTCTCGCCGTCTTCGGATTTTCGGCACCGGCGCGGGCCGACTTGCCGGTTCGGGTGCTCCTGGTCCGGGGAGGGCTCTCCGTCCGCGTGTCCGCGGACGCGGCGTTGAGGGTCTACGCCCTGGCGGAAGAGCGTCTTTTCTACGCCGCCGAGGGAGGCGGGTCCGCCCTCGTGCGCGCCTGGGGAGACCGGGTTCTGATCGGGGAAGCGGGCGGACGCCCTCTGCCCGCCGGGGGGGTCAGGTTCCGTGCGTTCGGCGGCCCGATCCGGTTGAACGGGACGCCCTACCGGGGCGCCGTCGACGTCGCCGCCTCCGGGGGCAGGCTCTGGGTCGTCAACACCGTGCGGCTCGAGGATTACCTGCGGGGGGTTGTCGGCCGGGAGATCCCTTCCGGGTGGCCGCAGGCCGCCCTTCAGGCCCAGGCCGTGGCCGCGCGCACCTTCACCCTGTTGATCCGGGCGCAAGCGGACCGCAAGGCGAAAGGGCGCGCCCTGTTCCACCTGACGGCCGGGACCGGAGACCAGGTCTACGGCGGCATCCCGGCCGAGAACCCGGCCATCGACGCTGCGGTCGCCGCGACCAATGGGCTGGTCCTGACGTATGGCGGCAAGATCGCCCGAGCCTTCTTTCACGCCTCCTCCGGCGGGCGAACGGAGGCGGTCGGGGCCGTCTGGCCTTTGATCGGTTTCCCTTACCTGCGGGGCGTCCCCGTTCCGCGGGAGCGCGGCGACCCCGCGCAGGCCTGGCGGGCCGCGGTCGGGTTGGGGGCGTTCCGCCGGGCGCTGGCGCGGTCGGGCCGGTATGTGGGAAGGATTCGATCCGTCACCGTCGTGGGGCGCACCGCCTCGGGCCGGGCGTCCCGGGTGCGCGTTGACCACCGAGGCGGGCGGCTCACCGTCCGGGCGGCCCTGCTTCGTCGGGTCCTGGGCTATACGCGGGTCCGAAGCACGCTGTTTCGGATCGAACGAAACCGGGATGTCCTGACCTTCCGCGGACGCGGGTACGGTCACGGCGTCGGGATGTCCCAACAGGGGGCTCGACTCCTGGCGGAAGGCGGCAAGACTTACACCGAGATCCTGGCCTTTTTTTATCCGGGCACATCCCTTCAACGGGCGGAGGAAGCCGCCTTTCCCGACGCGGAGCTTCTCGTCCCCCAGGAAATCGATGACCTGAGCCTGCTTCTTCGGTGAAGGCGTGGAGGCGTCATCGGCGCGGCTCCGGATGGCTTCATGGATCGGGGCGCCCGCGTCGGCAGGGCGCTGAAAAGTTCCGTCCAGGGACCTCTCCGGAGGTGTTATTTCCCCTCGATCCGATATCCCGGACAAAGCAAGGCAAGATTCCTCGCAACGCCCGGAAAGACATCAACCGCGATTTTGCGGACCTTCAAGAGTTTTTCAGCGGCCTGTGGGGGTAAACGGACGGGGACGCCGGTTGATCTCGGGATCACGACGCGCGGCTTCCCCGGCCGGACCCGTCCCCTCGCGGAGGGTTCTCCATGAATCTTTCGGATTTCGAGTTCGATCTGCCGGCGGACCGAATCGCCCAAGCGCCCCTGCCCGAGCGGGACGCCTCAAAACTTCTTGTCCTGGACCGGCGTTCGGGAGAGATCGCGCATCACGCCTTCCGGGATCTCCCCGACCTGCTCGACCCGACGGACCTGGTGGTCGTGAACGACACGCGCGTGATCCCCGCCAGGCTGTCGGGCCGGAAAGAAAAGACGGGGGGGCGGGTGGAAATCCTGTTGGTCCGGGAGCGGGAAGAAGGGCTCTGGGACTGCATGGCCAAAGGAACGGGCCGTCTGCGGCCGGACACGGCCCTCGCGTTTGAAGACGGCGTCCGGGGAGTCGTCGAGACCCGACCCGACGCGGACAGGGTGCAAGTGCGGTTTTCCCCGAAAGCGGGTTTTCGCGAATGGGTCGGCCGGCGGGGCCGCGTTCCTCTCCCGCCCTACATCCGGCGTCCCGAAGCGCCCGAGGATCGGGAGCGCTATCAAACGGTTTTCGCGGAAAACGCGGGCGCGATCGCGGCGCCCACGGCGGGCCTTCACTTCACCCCCGAGCTCTTGAAACGGCTCGAGGCGCGCGGAATCGGCCGGGCCGCGCTGACGCTGCACGTCGGACCGGGAACCTTTCGGCCCATCCGGGCCGCTCGGGTGGAAGACCACGTCATGGATGCCGAGGAAACCCACATCCCGCCGGAGACGGCGCGGAAGATCCTGGAAACCCGGGCGGGCGGCGGGAGGATTGTGGCGGTGGGAACAACGGTGGTTCGGACGCTGGAAGGCAGGGTCGAGGCGAGCCCGCGCGGGGAGATCTCCCTCCGGCCCGGACGGTCGGCGGTGTCCCTTTTCATCACGCCCGGCCACCGGTTGCGCTTGGTCGGCGGGCTGGTGACGAATTTCCACCTGCCCGGCTCAACCCTGCTCCTGCTGGTTGCGGCGTTCGCGGGCCGCGAGCGAATCCTCGAGGCTTATGATGAGGCGCTTCGGAAGGGTTACCGCTTTTACAGCTACGGCGACGCGATGTGGATCCGCTGAACCGTCACGTTCCCGGATCGAGAGACCCCTTGTCCACCGTCCCGCGCCGCGGATCCAGTGCGGTCTAAAGCTCGAAGGAAGAAGCCGCCTGATTCCCGTTCACCGCTTCCCTGAAATGCTTTCCCGATTTGAAGCGGACGACCTTCCGGGCCGGGATGGGGGCCTCTTCGCCCGTCTTCGGGTTTCGGCCGACGCGGTCCGATTTGCTCCGGACCCGGAATGATCCGAACCGCCTCAAGATGACGGGCTCGCCATTTTTCAGGGTTGATTTCACGACATCGATGATCGTTTCGACCGCCTCTTCGGCCTTGACCTTTGTGAGTCCCGTATCTTCCGCCACGCGGCTGATAATCTCGATCTTGGTCACGGAAACGCCCCTCCCTAAATCCGTTTCGGCATCTGAACGCCCGGATGACTGATCCAGCCCGTCCGAAACAAGTTGTCCACTTCCTGTGAGATATATCTTACATATCGCAGAACTCGAAAAAAATCAATGTCTTTTGAACTCTTTTGAACACACGGAAACGCTTCGCCGGTGCGGCAGCAAGGGGCCCGGCAATCATGGAGCCCCAAAAAGCCCCCCCCCAAAATCGCCGGAAGAATCCGAAATTCTGAAAAGGCCCGACCCATTGTTGATGAGCTTGCCGAAATGAAATCGGGCCGGGGCCGCGGATCAGCCGACCCGCGGCCCCGGCCCGAGAATGTCGCTTGCGGAGGTCTCCGCCCCCTGGGCGGGGACGCAAGGGGGGGGGAGCTTCAGATCCCTTCCGGGTGAAGACGGCGATGAATCCTCATTCCCGTTTCCGGGAGTCGCTCAGCCTTCCTCCAGCGGGGGCTGCACCTCGTCGACCGGGAGCGCCCCATCCGGGACGTCCCATTCGAGATTTCCCTCGATGATCTCCTGGAGGGCGACGACTTCGGGATCCTTTTCGTCCGTCTCGATCAGCGGCAGCGAGCCCTTGCGGAGCTGCATGATTCGCTTGGCCAGCAGGTTGGTCAGCAGGAAACGGTTTTGAACACGGTCCATTGCTTGGGTCAGCAGAGACTGATCCGCCATCGATGATTGCTCCCTTTCGTCCAGCTCTTCCTTTGCGGCGTCGGCTCAAGAGGTGTCGGACTCCCGTGCGGCGCCCGAAATCAAGCTCCTGAAACGGGCGCGGCGGGACCGCCGCTTCCGGCCGAACGCACGACCTCGACAAATCGCATTCTCAACTCAGCCAGGATCTGTTCGAGAAGCCGATCTTCTTCCTCGGTGAGGTTTCCCTGGGTTTTCTCCCGGAGAATGCCCAGGATGTCGACCATCTGTTTGGCGCCTTCGATGTTGGCTTCCGGGCTCCCACCCGACGGGTCCGGGACCACGCCCAGGTTGATCAATGCCGTATTCGCGAGTGACAGAATAAATCCTGCGAAATCCGGCTGCGGGAGGCCGCCCGGCGGCTCCTCCCCGGCTGCCGTTTCGGGTTCCGCCGGAGCGCCGGGGTCGGGCGCGGCTTCCGCCCGCTCCGGCCGGGGCTCCTCCTCCGCACTCTCCTCTTCGTCGCGTTTTGATAGGCGCCGATCCTTTACGGTAAAGCCCCGACTTTGTTCCGTCTCTTCCGACATTGCCGGTCTCTCCTTCCACCAACGGTTAATCAGAAGTCTCGCCGCCGATTGTGCGCGATGTGGCCAGCCGACCGAGGGTCAGCCGAACAGCTTCCGCTTCTTCCGGCCTTTTTCCGGCGCTTCGCCCTCTTCCCCCGGATGACCGGTGGCCGGCGCCGTTTCGGCCACTTCGATCTCCCGGAACTCCTCCATCAGCTCTCGCGCCCGGGAGGACAGTTTCTTGGGCGTCTCGACGTAAACTTCCACGACTAGGTCCCCGGGCGACCCGCCGTGGACGTCCGGAATGCCCGCTCCCCGCACCCGGAACCGCTCGCCCGATTGCGTGGTCTCCGGCAGGGTGATCCTTCGGTCTCCGTTCAGCGTGGCGACCTCCACCTTCCCGCCCAGCGCCGCCAGGCCGAAGGAGATCGGCGCGCGGCAGAACAAGGTTTTTCCGTCGCGCTGGAAGTGCGGATGGGGCTCGACCGTGATGTAGACGTAGAGATCCCCAGAAGGTCCCCCGCCCGCCCCGTCCTCGCCTTCGTCCTGAAGGCGGAGGCGGGAGTCGGTGTCGATGCCGGCCGGAACCTTCACCTTCAAGGATTTGGTTTGTTCCGTCCTGCCCGTCCCGCCGCACTCCCGGCAGGGATGCTCGAGCACCCGTCCCGCCCCGCCGCATTGCGGACAGGGCGTCGCGATGGAAAAGAAACCGCTCGAGTGCTGCACCTTGCCGCGCCCGCCGCACGTGGCGCACGTGACGGGAGCGGTCCCCGGCTCCGCGCCGCCGCCGCCGCAGGGCTCGCACGTCTTCAGCCTGGGGATCTCGAGGGTGATTTCCGTCCCCAGCGCCGCGTCCTCGAACGGGAGGCTCAAATCGTACCGCAGGTCGTGGCCCCGTTGTGGTCCCCCGCGCCCCCGCCTTCGCTGGCCGCCCCCCATGCTGAACAGGTCGCCGAAGATGTCTCCAAAGGACGAGAAGATGTCTTCGAACCCCCGGGGACCCTGAAAACCGGACCCTTCGAGCCCCTCGTGGCCGAACTGGTCGTAAATCCCCCTCTTCTCCGGATCTTGGAGGACTTCGTAGGCTTCGGAAGCCTCCTTGAACCGTTCTTCGGCTTCCTGGTCGCCGGGGTTCCGGTCGGGGTGAAAGGCCTTGGCCTTACTCCGGTAGGCCTTCTTGATTTCCTGCTCGCCGGCCCCCCGGTCGACATCCAGGACCTCGTAGTAATCGCGCTTGACGCTCATGAACTTTCCCGCTCGCGCTCGGGGGGCCCGGTTTTCAATTCTTCAGGGGGTGGACCGGCTGGCTTGCCGACCCGCACACGGGCCGGCCGCAACAATCGGCCCTTGAGTAAATAGCCCGGAAGCACCTCTTCGGCCACCTGATTTTCCTTCGCGGGGTCATCCACTGAAACGACGCCGACGGCCTCATGGACGTTCGGGTCAAAAGGCCCGCCCGCGCTTTCCACCCGCTCCAGTCCGTGAGCCTGAAGCGTCTCATACAGACGGTCGTGAACGAGCCGGACGCCCTCCAGGAGGGCGGCGGGGCCTCCGGACGCTCCGGTTTCGAGGGCCCGGTCCATGTTGTCCAGGACCCCGGTCAGCTCCTCCACCAGGCCGCCCAGGGCTTCCTCGGCCCGCCGGCCCGCCTCTTTGCGGATCCGTTCCCGAAAGGCTTCGTTCTCGGCGCGCTGGTTCTCGACGAACGTCTTCAGCCGCTCTTCGTTTTCCCGGGCGCGCGCCTCGAGTTGCTCGATGTAGGTAGGGAGGACGGACGGCGCCTCCGCGTCTCCATCATCCTTTGGCTCCGCCCAGTGTCTCCGGTCAACGACCGAGACCTTGGGCCGCGCCGTTTCGTCCTTTTCCGGCATCTTGGTCGGTTCCTTCCGTTTTGGGCCTTCCCGCGGCGGACTTCATCCTCCGGCGGCCGGCGGCACGGCCGTTTTGACCTGGTTGGCCATCACGGTCGCTTTCTCCGGAAAGGGACGACGCCTTGGTGGTCCACCGGCGTCAGGGCCGTGGAGGTCTCCCCGTACTTTTCCTTGAGCAGGGTCCACATCTCTTGGCGGATGAATTCCTTCATTTCTTCCATGCGCCCTTGTTGGTCTTCCATGCGGTCCAGGAGGTTGAGGATGACCTGGACGCCGGCCAGGTTGACCCCCATCTCCCGGGTCAGGTTCAAAATGGTCTGGAGACGCTCGATGTCACGCCGGGAGTACATGCGGGTGTTTCCCGGCGTCCGCTGAGGCGAGACAAGGCCTTCCCGCTCGTAGAGCCGGAGGGTCTGTTGGTGGACGCTCAGCAACTCCGCCGCCACGCGGATCGTGAACCGCTCCTTGTCCTCGCCGGCGCTCATCGGATCACGTCCTGACTTCCTCTCTCGGATTCGCGGGATTCATCCGCTCCAGCTCCCGGATGAGGGCCTTGGATTCGTCGCTCAGGTCCTTCGGCACGACGACATGGGCCGTCACATACAGGTCCCCCTGCCCGTTGCCTTTCAGGTGAGGCATGCCCTTTCCCCGAAGCCGGAAAGTCTGGCCGCTTTGGGTCCCCTCGGGGACGGTCATTTTGGTCTCCCCCTCCAGGGTGGGCGCCACGACGCGCGCCCCCAGGGCGGCCTCGGAGAACGTGACGGACAGCTTGACGTAGAGGTTGTCGCCCTTGCGCTCGAACAGGGGATGCGGCCGAATTTTCACGACGATGTACAGATCCCCGCTCGGCCCCCCGTTGTAGCCGGGCTCGCCCTTTCCGGCCAGCCGGATCTTCGAGCCGTTGTCCACCCCCTTGGGGATCCGGACCCGCAGGCGCTCCAGCCCGATGTTGCCGTCCTCCCGGCGCCGGTTCAGGGAGATGCTGACCAGTCGTCCTATGAAGGCGTCGTCCAGATTGACCTCCAGGGTGTAGTTGATGTCGTTGCCGCGCAGGTTCTGCGGCCGGGAAGGCGCTTGCTCCCGGGCGGCGCCGAAGATGTCGCTGAAGATGTCGCCGATGCCCCCCCCCCCTCCTCCCCTCCTGCCGGCGCTCCTGCGGCCGCCGCCGAAGATGCCGCCCAGGATGTCGTCCAGGTCCCCGAATCCCCCCCCTCCCCCCCCCTGGGCGCCGGACCTGAAACCGGCGAAGGGGTCGAATCCGGGGCCGAAGGCGTCGTGGCCCATCATGTCGTACTTTTTGCGCTGCTCCGCGTCGCTGAGGACGGCGTAGGCCTCGCTGATCTCCTTGAACCGCTCCTCGGCGGCCTTGTCGCCGGGGTTGACGTCGGGATGGTTCTTGCGGGCAAGCTGGCGGTAAGCCTTTTTGAGATCCGCCTCGGAGACGCCCCTGGGGACCCCCAAGACTTCGTAGTAATCACGCTTGTTCACGTTCGCTCACCGCCTTTGTTTCACAAAAAGGTCAGATTGCGTTGCGTACAGTTGTAACGCGGCGGCCTTCAGCCCTCGCTCCATCCCCTACCTCGATGATGCTGTTCCCGGCGGAGGCCAAGGGTCAACCGACCCGCACCTCCGCGCTACACCGCTTGAAGCGAGCGTCACTTCTTATCCGTGTCCTCGAACTCGGCGTCGACGACCTCGCCTTCGACATCCGGGGGACCCGCGCCTTCGGCGTCCGCCGGGCCCGCGCCGTCGGCCGGGCCGGAGGTGCCGTTGCCGTCCGGGGCCGCGCCGGTCTCGGCGCTCTGCTGGTAGAGGATCTCGGCGAGCTTGTGACTGGCCGCCATCAACTCATCCCGGGCCTTTTCGATCGTTTCCTTGTCGTCCCCTTCGAGGGCCTTCTTGGTGTCGGCGATGGCCGACTCCAGCTTCGAGACGTCCTCGGCCGGGATCTTGTCCTTGTGCTCGCCCAGGTTCTTCTCGGTCTGATAGAGGAGGGAATCGGTCTGGTTGCGGACCTCGATCATCTCCCGATTTTGCTTGTCCTCATCGGCGTTGGTCTGGGCGTCTTCCACCATCCGGTCGATCTCATCGCTGTCGAGACCGCTGGAGCTGGTGATGGTGATGGCCTGCTCTTTGCCGGTGGCGTTGTCCTTGGCGGAGACGTTCACGATGCCGTTGGCGTCGATGTCGAACGTGACCTCCACCTGCGGGATCCCCCGCGGGGCGGGCGGGATGCCCACCAGGTGAAACTTGCCGAGGGATCGGTTGTTGGCGGCCATCTCGCGCTCGCCCTGAAGGACGTGGATCTCCACGCTGGTCTGGTTGTCGGCGGCGGTGGAGAAGGTCTGCGTCTTGCGCGTGGGGATGGTGGTGTTCCGGTCGATGAGCGCCGTGCGGACCCCGCCCAGCGTCTCGATGCCCAGGCTGAGGGGCGTCACGTCCAGGAGCAGGACGTCCTTGACGTCTCCCGCCAGGATCCCACCCTGAATGGCCGCGCCCACCGCGACCACCTCGTCCGCGTTGACCCCCTTGTGGGGGTCTTTGCCGAACAGCTCGGTGACCAACTCCTGAACCTTGGGGATGCGGGTGGAGCCGCCCACCAGGACCACCTGGTCGATCTGGTCCGGCTGCAAGTCGGCGTCCTTGAGGGCCCGTTTGCACGGATCGAGCGTCTGCTCCAGAAGATCCAGGACCAGCTGTTCGAACTTGGCCCGGGTCAGCTTGAGGTTCAGGTGCTTCGGGCCGGACTGGTCCGCCGTGACGAACGGCAGGTTGATGTCGGTCTCCTGCGTGCTCGAGAGCTCCACCTTGGCCTTTTCGGCCCCTTCCTTCAGGCGCTGGAGGGCCATCGGGTCCTTGCTGAGGTCGATGCCCTGGTCCTTCTTGAACTCCTCGACCAGCCATTCAATGATGCGCTGGTCGAGATCGTCCCCGCCCAGGTGGGTGTCGCCGCTGGTCGCCTTGACCTCGACGATGTTGTCCCCGACCTCGAGGATCGAGATGTCGAACGTCCCCCCGCCGAAGTCGAACACGGCGATGGTCTCGTCCTTCTTCTTGTCGAGACCATAGGCCAGGGCGGCGGCCGTCGGCTCGTTGATGATCCGCTTCACGTCGAGCCCGGCGATCTTGCCGGCGTCCTTGGTGGCCTGGCGCTGGCTGTCGTTGAAGTAGGCGGGCACGGTGACGACCGCCTCGGTGACGGGCTGGCCCAGGTAATCCTCGGCCGCGCTCTTGAGCTTTTGGAGGATGAGGGCCGAGATCTCGGGCGGCGAATTCTCCACGCCCGTGATGTCGACGCGGGCGTCCGAGTTGGCGCCGCGAATGACCTTGTAGGGGACCTCCTCGATCTCGCGGCCGACTTCCTCATAGCGCCGCCCCATGAAGCGCTTGATGGAGTAAACGGTGTTCGTCGGGTTGGTGATGGCCTGCCGCTTGGCCACCTGGCCCACGAGCTTTTCCCCGTCCTGCGTGAACCCGACGACCGAAGGGGTGACGCGGCTCCCCTCGGCGTTGGTGATGACGGTCGGGTCGCCCCCTTCCATCACCGCGACGACGGAGTTGGTTGTCCCCAAATCGATGCCGATCACCTTGCCCATCTTTTCAATCCTCCTCGGGTTTTGAACGTTCCGGTTTTTCTTGATCCTCGTGAATGACGACCGCGACGCTTGGCCCGCCGCCCGGCGTCATTTGGCTTTCACGGTGTGTGTGGCTTCGCTTCGCGTTTCCCCGGCGGGCGTCTCCCGGCCGGCAATCTCGAACGTCAGTTGTTCCCCGTCCTCCGAGGCGTCCGCCTCGATGACCGCGCCCGGACCGAAGTCCCCCTCCAGCAGCCGCAGCGACAACGGGTCCTCGATCCTTCGCTGGATGGCCCGCTTCAGGGGCCGGGCCCCGAAGGCGGGATCGTATCCGTCCCGGGCGATCAGGGCCTTGGCCGCGTCGGTCAGGATCAGGCCCATGTCCCTCGCGGCCAGGCGTTCGCGGAACCGGTCGAGCTGGATCTCGACGATGCCGCGAAGGTGCTCCTCCGACAGGCCGCGGAAGAAGATGACGCTGTCCACCCGGTTCAGGAACTCGGGCCGGAAGGCCGACCGCAAGGCCCCCTCCAGGCGTCTTTCCATTTCCAGCCGGGCCGCGTCGCCGATCGACGTCAGGTCCTGAATGAGGTCGGTTCCGATGTTGCTCGTCATGATGATCACCGTATTCCGGAAATCGACCGGCCGGCCGTGGGAGTCCGTCAAGCGCCCCTCGTCGAGAAGCTGAAGCAGGACGTTGAACACGTCGGGGTGCGCCTTTTCAATCTCGTCGAACAGGATGACGCTGTACGGGCGGCGGCGCACGGCTTCGGTCAACTGTCCCCCCTCGTCGTATCCGACGTATCCGGGCGGCGCCCCGATCATCCGGGCCACCGTGTGTTTCTCCATGTATTCGGACATGTCGATGCGGATCATGGCCCGCTCGTCGTCGAACAGGAAATGGGCCAGGGACCGCGCCATCTCGGTTTTGCCGACGCCGGTGGGACCGACGAAGATGAACGAGCCGATGGGCCGGTCCGGATCGGAGAGGCCGGCCCGGGACCGCCTGACGGCGTTGCTCACGGCCGCGACCGCCTCGTCCTGCCCGACCACGCGCTCCTTGAGCCGGGCTTCCATGTGGACGAGCTTGTCCTTCTCGCCTTCGAGCATCCGCGACACCGGGATCCCGGTCCATTTGTGGACGACCTGGGCGATGTCCTCCTCGTCCACGTCCTCCTTCAGCATGACCTGATCCGACTGGGCCTCGGCCAGCTTGTTCCGCGCGTTTTCGAGATCCTTTTGGAGCGACGCGATGACCCCGTAGCGGAGCTCGGCCGCGCGCCCCAGGTCGCCGGACCGCTCGGCCTGCCCCTCTTCGAGCCGGGCGCTTTCGATCCGCTCCTTCAGCTCCCGGATCCCCACGATGACCTCTTTCTCCCGAAGCCAGTGGGCCTTCATCCGGTCGATCCGCACGCGCAGGTCCGCCGCTTCCTCATCGATGACCCGCAGCCGCTCCTTGGAGGCCGCGTCTTCTTCCCGAAGCAGGGCTTGCTTCTCGATTTCCAGGGTGCGCAGCCGCCGCTCCACCTCGTCGATGGGCGAGGGCATGCTGTCGATCTCGATGCGTAGCCGGGAGGCCGCTTCGTCCATCAGGTCCACCGCCTTGTCGGGCAGAAACCGGCCGGTGATGTAGCGGTTCGAGAGGTTCGCGGCGGCGACGATCGCGCCGTCATGGATCCGCACGCCGTGGTGCACCTCGTACTTTTCCCGCAAGCCCCGCAGGATGGAGACGGTGTCCTGCACGCTCGGCTCCGCGACCAGAATCGGCTGGAACCGCCGCTCGAGCGCCGCGTCCTTCTCCAGGTGTTTTCGGTATTCGTCCAGGGTGGTGGCCCCGATGCAGCGAAGCTCGCCGCGCGCCAGGGCCGGCTTCAACATGTTCGAGGCGTCCATGGCCCCTTCGGCCGCGCCCGCGCTCACCATCGTGTGAAGCTCGTCGATGAACAGGATGATTTCGCCCCCGGCTTCGGTGATCTCCTTCAGGACGGCCTTCAGGCGGTCCTCGAACTCGCCCCGGTACTTCGCTCCCGCGATCAGGTCGCCCATGTCCAGGGCCACGAGGCGCTTGTCCTTCAAGGATTCGGGAACGTCGCCGTTGACGATCCGATGGGCGAGGCCCTCGACGATGGCGGTCTTGCCGACCCCCGGCTCGCCGATGAGGACCGGGTTGTTCTTCGTCCTCCGGGAGAGGACCTGCATGACGCGGCGCTCTTCCTCGTCGCGGCCGATGACCGGATCGACCTTGCCCCGGCGGGACAGGTCGGTCAGGTCGCACCCGTAGCGCTCAAGCGCCTGATATTTCTCTTCCGGGTTCTCGTCCGTGACGCGCTGGGCGCCCCGGATCTCGGAGAGGGCTTTCAGGATGTATTCCCGCGTCGCTCCGCCGGCTTGAAGGATCCGTCCCGCGTCGCCCTCCGTCTGATCCGCCAGGGCGATGAGGAGGTGTTCCACACTGATGAACTCGTCCCGCATCCCGGCCGCCTCTTTCGCGGCGGCGTCCAGGGCCTTTTTCAACCGCTGGGAGACGTATCCCCCGTCGGCGCCGGTGACCCGGGGCAGTTTCGCGACAGCCTTTTCGGCCTCGGCTTCGGCCTCCTTTGGAGAAAAGCCGATGCGGGTCAGAATGGCCGAAACCAGGCCGTCCGGCTGACCGACGAGCACGGACAGGAGGTGTTCCGGTTCGACGGCCTGATGGCCCTTTTCGTCGGCGAGGCTGTGCGCCGCCTGAAGGGCTTCCTGGGTTTTGATGGTGAAATTGTCTAAACGCATATCGGTTGTCCCGCCACCCCCATTTCCGGCCTCATCGGCGCGTCTCGCATGGTTGAAACCGCAGGGCGGATAAAATCTTTGGGTCCGCGCACGGTTTTTCACCGGAGGGGGACATGGGAAATCTCGTTTGTATTCGCTGATGGGAATTTATAATCTTAGTGCATTAATGTCAAGTAATTTGATTCGATTTAAATAAAAAAATGTTGCCATTTCAAGTTTGCGAACATTATTTCAATGTGTTACGGGCGTTTTAGTATCATAAAGACGGGCGCCGAATTACTGTCCGGCGAGTTCGCCTTCCCGAAATATCCTGTGACAAGCTCCGCAGGCGAGCCGAAAATGTCCCCCCCCCCCGAGCGATCATTCCCGCGCGGCCTGCTCCCGAGCCGTCATTCCCGCGCAGGCGGGAATCCAGGGTTTTGAGCTGCGGGTCCATCCTCCTGCCCACGCGATCATTGCGTTGAGAAGTATACGAGAGGGAGAAGGGCCTGCGCGCAGCCGGAAGTCGGATTGATTGGGGCCTAATCTGAAGCACTTCTGGATTCCCGCCTGCGCGGGAATGACAATCGGGGGGCGTTGCGTAATGATGGCGGGCTGTCAAGGCTCAGGGGATCGCTCATCAGGGCGGGAATCACGACTGATCCTTCGGGTCTCGTTGCTTCAAGCACCGAAAACCGGGGAAGGCTCAGACTTGCGTCCCCTTGACTCGACCTTGCGGCTTGATAAAACTGAACCCGGCGGGAAAATTCGCCCGTGTCCGAATTTCGATGGGACGACTCATTCATGAAGAAGCTCGCCGCCCTTTCAGCGCTCTGCCTCCTGACCGCGCTCCTGCCCGCGGCCGTTCCGGTTTGGGGGTTTCAAAAAGTCCGGGGCGGATACCGGGAGGTCGCCGTTGAAAACGGAGGCGTCATCTCCGGCGTGGTGAGGTGGTCGGGCCCCCGGCCCGTCCTTCCGCCCTTTCCGGTCAACCGGGATGAGGGCGTCTGCGATCGGGGTGGGTCCGAGAAAAAGATTTCCCCCCGGCTCGTGATCGGCCCGGGAGACGGCGTGGCCAACACGGTCGTTTATCTCTCGAAAATCGCCCAAGGGAAGCCGATGGGGCCGCGCGGGCTCCGGCGCGCCAGACGGTGGGTCATCCGGGGATGTGAATATCGCCCGCACGTCCTCATCGCGCCCGTGGGCGCTTATCTCGCCATGCTCAACGAAGACCCCGTGTTTCATAACATCCGCATGTTCGGCGCGGCCGCGTACAACCTGCCCATGCCCGAGAAGGGCACGCTGTTCGTCAAGCCGCTTCCTCGGGCGGGATTGATCACGGTGCGAAGCGACGCCGGCCACGGCTGGATGAGCGGGGTGATCCATGTGGCGGAACACCCCTACTTCGCCGTCACCGACGCCGAGGGCAGGTTCTCCCTCACGGAAGTTCCCCCGGGAACGTACACCGTCATGGCCTGGCACGAGGGCTGGAGGGTCAAGCGCGTCATACCGAAGGGCGGAAAACCGGCCTTCTACGAATTCGAAAGGCCCGTCGTTCTCTCAACCGATGTGACGCTTCCGGCCGGGGGCGGACGGAAGATCGAGTTCAGGCTTTTAGAAAGTCGCTGAACCCCGCCCGGGCCGTCACGGGGGAAGCGCGTTTAGAACCTATCTCAAAATGGGTAGTGCCTTAACCGTCATGCCCGCATGTCGTAAGCGGGCATCCGGAAAAGCTTGAAAACACTGGATTCCCCCTCCCCGATTAAGGCCCTCGGGGACAAGCTTCGCGGGAATGACGAAAAAAGGCCAAGGAGTGTGAAATGGGATTTTGAGGTAGGTTCTAATCTCGTCCGGCTCACCCCTCGGGGCCGACCGCCTTCCGGTGATACGTCCCGTCGATGTACTTCTCCGCCGGGGGAACGGGCGTCGCCAGATGGCCCATTTCGGCCCTGAGGTCCAGCGCCGCGGCGATGCCGGCAACGTTGAGCTCGGCCCGGGGATAGAGACCCTCCTCCGGGTCCAGAAGCACCGCCAGCGTCCGCTCCGCGGCCCGCCCCTCGATTCCGCTCTTCTCCGTCAAAAGCTCGAGGCAGGCGCCCCGGTTGGCCGGATCGAAGCACCACGCCGTGGCCTCGACGTAGGCCCGAATGTACCGGACGAGGGTGTCCGCGCTCTCCTTCGCCCAAGCCCGCCGGGCCGCGCCGCACGTTGCCTGGTAGACGGGAATGATCTCCGACCCCCGGGCCACGACGTGACAGCCCGCATCCATGGCTTCGCCCACGAAGGGTTCGGTCAATAGCGTGCCCGCATGGGTTCCGTCCAGAAGCGACCGGCACCGGCTCTCCCACCCCCCAACCTCGACGAGGTCGTACTCGTCCGGGCCGATCCCGTTCATGCGGAGCATCTTTTCCAGGATGAATACAAATCCGGTGACCTTCGAGTCCACGGCCAGGGATTTCCCCCGGAAGGACTCGATGTCGGCCGACCCGGGCGCGCCCACCAGGCGCAGAAGACCGCTGTGCAGGCCCATGAAGAGGAAGATGTCCGAGCCGCCGGGCAGGCCGAGGGTCCGCCCCTCGACTTCGGCGATCACGTCATCGGCCGAGGTGTGGCCGATCTCGAAATCTCCGGCTTCGAGACCGTCGATCAGAAAGGTGGAGTTCGGGGTGTAGGTGACGTCCACCTCGATGCCGTGGCGGGCGAAGCCCCCATGGGAGGCGGCTACGTGGACGGGAAGGTTGTATCCGGCGCCGAACTGGATCAGGCGCAACCGGTTCAAAGGGCTCATTCCTTGGGGAGCGGCTTCCCCGCTTTCAGCGCCTTGCCCTTCTTGCCCAGCGCCAGCGATTCCTCCACGAAGGCGGAGTCGTCCCGCTGCGTGCCGAGTTTGTAGAGGATGCCGGACGCCTCCTCATAGGCCTCGTACCGGTTCGGATTCAGGGCGATCGACTGCTTGTACTTCGCGACGGCGTCCTCGGGCTGTTTGTTGCTGGCCAGCGCGCGCGCCCATTCGAAATAGATATCCGGGTTGTTGGGCTGGAGCTTCGCCGCCTGCCCGAAGCGCGGCATGGCCTCATCGAAGCGGTTCAGCTTGACCAGGGCCTTGGCGAGCTCCAACTGGTAATCGAACCGCTGCCCGTCGAGATCGCCCGCCTTCTTGAAGCTCGCCGACGCCGCCGTCCAATTGCTCAGCTTGGCCTGGGCCCGCCCCAGGTCGAAGTGGGCCTGGCTGAGGTTGGGGTTGATCTGCGCGGCCCGGGCGAAGAGCTGCACGGCCCCGGCGTAGTTCCCGTCGCGGAACGCGGCAAGACCCTTTTTGTACTCGCCCATGCCGCTCAGGGGTTTCAGGACGAGCTCGCGCTTCTTCCCCTTCTCGAGCGGGAAGTCCTCGTTCAGCGTCTCGTATCCTTCCTTCTCCACCCGGACGCCGACAAACTTGCCTTCCAGGAGGGCGGGCACCCGGTCGAACAAAACGCCGCCGTCGCTCTTGGACCGCCTTCGGGGCGTCCGTTTGTCGGTGTTCAAGGTTACGATCGCCCCCTCGATCTCTTTGCCCTTGGGATCGACGACCCTCGCCCGGATCACCATGAACGCCCGCCGGAGGCGGATCTCGAACGGGTCCATGGCGGCGGTCAGTCTTTCCGTCCGGACGAATTCCCGGTAACCCCGCATCTTGATCCGGAGCTTGACTTCCTTATTGATGTTGGATTTCAGGGGTTTCAGGAGGAACCGGCCTTCGGATTGGCTCCTCTCGCTCACCACCGGGGTGGTTTCGAGAAGCACCTGCGCCCCTTTGAGCCACTTGTCGGATTCCGAATCGCGAACCCGCCCTTTCAAGGGAAACCAGTCCCGCTTCGGCTCCAACCCGATCCGGAGCGCGCCGGTGGATTCGGCGAGGGCGACCTGAGACTTGGTGAACGGCTCGTACTCGCCTTCCTTGGTCACCCGAAGGGTGGGCGCCTTGCCCTCGTCCATGCCCCGGATCGTAAAGCGGAATGTCCCGTTGGCGTCCGTCGTCGTGTACCGCAGGGGGGCGAGGTTCAGCTCGACGGTCGCCCCTTGGATTCGCTTGCTGGTGTTTCCTTTCTCGAACACGTCTCCGCTCAGGACGAACTTCTTCGCCGCCTGGGCGGGATCGAATGTGCCCGACGCGACGCCCGCGGCGCCGGCCACCATCTGGGCGTACTGTTCTTTGGTGATGAGCTGGTTGGCATAGGCCTCGCAGATTCGCCAGACGATGATGTCGAAATCGGCCGCCTTCGGAGAGACCTGCCGTATCCGCTGCCACTTGGTCTCCGCCGAGACGCTGCCCTTGACGATGCTGAGGACGCTTTTGAACGAGCCGCTCACGGCGAAGACGCGCTTGGCCTCCTCGCCGGGAGGGTTGCATTTAATCTTTTTGCCTTGAACTTCCCTTTTGATGGCCTCCTGCTGGGCGGCGCAGCTCGTTAAAAAAAACAACCCCGCCCATGCGAGGACCAGCGCTTTCCTTGCGGGCTTTTTGTACATGGCCGGCGTCCTTTCCGAAATCGGCATGTCCTCGGAATCCACGCGAGGAGATGAAAGCAAATTATACGTCCCGATGGAAAACCTCCGCAAGACCCAATCCGGCCGGGACCCCGGGGGCGCGAAACTCCGCCGGTTCCGATCCGGCCCCGGAGGGTGTCCGCACCCTCCCTCCCGATTTCCCTTGCGGGCGCCCGGCGGGGTTGCTATAAATTGACTGCCGATAAGACGTTACATGATGTCGCTGGCCCGTTCCGACCTTTGCCGCGCGCTCTCTTTTTCAAGACATGGAATCCATCGGACAAAACCTGGAGCGTGTTCGGCAACGCATGGCCGATGCCGCGCTTCGGGCCGGCCGGGACCCTTCTTCCCTCAGGCTTGTCGCCGTGACCAAAACCGTCGCCGCCGAAAAAGTGCTGGAGGCGATTTCGTCCGGCGCGGACCTCCTGGGCGAGAACCGCGTCCAGGAGGCGATGGAAAAGGCCCCGGCCGTCCGGCGGGCCCTCGAATCTTCCAATTCCGGCGCCGCGGCGCCCCGTTGGCATTTGATTGGACACCTTCAACGCAATAAAGTTCGCCATGTGTTCGGCCTGTTCGAGGCCATCCATTCGGTGGACAGTCTCCGGCTCACCGAAGCGCTGGAGACCCGCGCCGCCTCCCGGGACGAGGGCATGAGGGTTTTCGTAGAGGTGAACGTTGCGGGCGAGGCCGGGAAGAACGGCTGCCGGCCCGAAGAAGCCGAGGGTATGGCCGCCGCCGTGGAGCGCAGTCCTCATCTCACCCTGGAGGGGCTCATGACGATGCCCCCCTTCGCCCGGGACCCGGAGGACAGCCGTCCGTGGTTCCGGAAGCTCAGAGAGCTGCGGGACAGGCTTGCGGACGCCGCGTGCGCCGGGCTTGGGGAATTATCCATGGGCATGACGGCCGATTTCGAGGTCGCCATCGAAGAGGGCGCCACGGTGGTCCGCGTGGGGTCCGCGATATTCGGATCGAGAAATTGAATCGGCGGAAGGCGGGGGAAGCCTCCATGGCCAAAACGCAAAGAGCCCGGAAAGCCGGCCGCTCCGGCGCGCTGAAGACGGCCGGCATCGCGTTCATCGGGGGGGGGAACATGGCGGAGGCCCTGATCCGGGGCCTCCTGGAAGCCGGCATCGCCGGGGCGGGGTCGATCTGCGTCTCGGACGTGGCGGCCGACCGGCTGACGCACCTCCGGGATCGATACCGCGTCCGGACAACGGCCGATAACGCCGAAGCCGCCGGGCGGGCGGACATCGTCTTCCTCGCGGTCAAGCCCCAGAACATGGAAGAGGCCCTGGAAGCCGTCGCGCCCGGCCTGAAGGATTCCTGCCTGGTGGTGAGCATCATGGCTGGCGTCCCGACGCATAAGATCGAGGACCGGCTCGGCGGAAAGGGGCGCGTCGTCCGGGTGATGCCGAACGCGGCCGCACTGGTGGGGCAGGGGGCGGCCGGCGTCGCCGGGGGGAAGCGCGCGCGCGGACGGGATGTCGAGACGGTGGTCGGCCTGCTGGGTTCGGTCGGACGGGCCATCGTGGTGAACGAGGCCCAGATGGACGCCGTGACCGGGCTTTCCGGAAGCGGCCCGGCCTACGCGGCGGTGGTCATCGAGGCCCTGGCCGACGGGGGTGTCCTCATGGGGCTTCCCCGCGAGACCGCCTTGAGGCTCGCGGCGCAGACCGTCGCCGGGACGGCGGCCATGGTCCTGGAAGCCGGCGAGCACCCGGGGCGCATCAAAGACCAGGTGGCCTCTCCGGGCGGGACCACCATCGAGGGGCTCGCCGCCCTGGAAGACGGCGGGCTGAGAGGCATCCTCATCCGGGCGGTCGAGGCGGCGACGTTGCGGTCCAGAGAGCTGGGAAGAAAGGGGTAGGGGAAAAGAATGTTTGTCCTGGGCAACCTTCTAGGGGCCGTCGCTTTCATCCTTGATTGGGTTCTCAACATTTTTCTCTGGATGGTCATCATCCGGGTCATCCTCTCGTGGGTCGGGGACCTGCCGTCGAATTACCAGGTCCGGATCCTCATGCAGACCGTGGCCGACATCCTGGACCGCTTTACGGAACCGGTCCTGGCCCCCATCCGTTACAGGTTGCCGCCCGGTCTGGGCCTGGACATCTCTCCCATTGTGGTGATGTTGGCCGTTTATTTCCTGCAAATATTTGTGGTGCGTTCATTGCAACAAATGGCGGCGAGCCTACAATAAGTAGAGATGGAGCGGCCGGCGTCCGCCGAAGGGCGGTCCGGCCGGATTTTGAGCCAAGGAGGCAGATGAATGAAAATCGCCCCCATCGACATTCGCCAGCAGCGCTTTTCGGTCAAGTTCCGGGGCTTCGATCCCCGGGAAGTGGACACCTTCCTTGAAATGGTGGCCGATGAGCTGGAAGACATGGTCCGGGAAAACAACCGGTTAAAAGAACACCAGAAGAAGCTGGAAATGCAGATCCAAGAGCTGGGCGCGAACGAGGCCGGCGTCAAGAAGACCCTCCTGGCCGCCCAAACGCTCAGAGAAGACATTTCGAACAACGCCAGGAAGGAAGCGGAGCTGATCATCCGCGACGCGCGCTCCGAGGCCAATGAGATCATCGGGTCCATGAAGGAAGCCTCCACCGAAACCCGGGATGATCTGGTCGCCCTGGCGCGCAGGAAGAAACAACTGATTTTGAACATGCGCTCAATGATGGAGACGCATCTGCGCATGCTGGAAGCGGAAGAGAGGAGCGACGCCCTGGTCGACGAAGACAGCCGGCCGGCCGGGGCCGGCGCCTCCGAAAATCCGTCCCCGGGGAGGCCCCGGAAGGTGGAGGGTCATGAGTCGGGTTCTTCTTCGCCCCTGAAAGCCGAACAGGCGATGGGGCCGTCGGGTCCCGAGGCCCCCCTCTCCGTGTTCATCCAGAGCGAACACCGAGCGGACGGCTGAGATGTCCCGCGCGGACGTCTCGCCTTCGTTCCTCCAGGAGACGCCGGACGGCGCCATTCTCCTCAGGGTCCGGGTTCATCCCAGGGCCTCGAAGGTGTCCGTGGGGCCGGCCGGGGAAGGCGTTCTTCCCGTCCGTTTGACCGCGCCGCCGGTCGACAACGCCGCTAACCAACAGTGCATCCGGGCCCTCGCCGACGCCCTGGGGGTTCGGCCCCGCCAGGTCGCCATTGTCTCCGGCCACAAAAGCCGTGAGAAGCGGGTCCGGGTGGAAGGCGTCGATGCGCGCCGGATTCGGGAAGCGCTGGAGATTTGACTCTCTGTTTGAATTAAATCCCATCGAGGGATTTGACATTGAAAAAATGGTCTTTTTGGGCAATATTTATCGGTGAAGACGAAGAAACCTGACTTCTGAAAAGGTACCTCCCCGCCGAAAGGACCCCAAGGGGGTCGGCTGAACAAGCTAGGCGGGGAGGTCGCACGTTAGGTGACAGTTGGCTACCCTTTACGTCCATCTGGATGAATCAGGCAATCTAGGCTTCAACGTAAAAGGCACCCGAAATTATGTGTTTGCTGTCGCATGGACTTACGACCCGGCTCCTCTCGCGGCTAAGCTAACCGAAATTCGTTTTGCGCTATTGAAAAAGGGGATTATAAAGGTTTTGACACCAATTGGGTGAGCTGTTGCACCACCAGGGGAAAGAGATCCTGGTGGCGGTGATTGTAGCGGAATTCCATCTCTTTCAGGTAGAGGGGGAACCGCTATTTGGACACCCCATGATGT
>PVBE012062377.1_pt1 | contig 23515 bp, 17 predicted proteins | sample 1631181 | NCBI WGS metagenome assembly PVBE01 (sample SAMN08397723, study PRJNA350692) | Marine metagenome, whole genome shotgun sequencing project. | isolation source: water | place: Pacific Ocean | collected 2012-04 | reverse complement strand
CCGGATCGAAGAATCTGAGGCGAAAGGGGAAGTACGCCTTGCGCTCCAACCCTATGGAAAGACATTTCAAGATGACTGATAAATTCGACCCCCGACCCGCCTCCCCTCTTCCTTGGCGTGGCCGAAACGACATGCTCCAATCGCAACGCAACAGAGAATTCAGAGGTGATTCGCAATCCAATTTCGATTATGGCATCCGCCCCGATCCGAAATGGGGAGTTTCTGCCTGCATCCCCCTCGTTTTCCCCCATCGCCGCCCCCGATCAGGACTGGAGCGATGAGAAAGATTCGAATTTTCAAATAGTTAGGAAACCGACTCGGATTATTACTTTTAGATAATCTCGAACCCGAACTATAGTTTCCCCACCCCGCCCCTCTGGTCTTGGGTGACCCCAAATAAGTCGTGCGGCGGGAAACCTTTACAAAACAACCCAGCCGACCCCGGATCGACCGGCCCTTCCCCAGCAGCGGCGATCGGCTCCCTTCCAGAGAAATCCGAGGGCCCCCCGGGATTGGCCTTTCTGCAGCGGTGACCCGAGTCTGCGAGGCTCTCGCCCCTGCGATCCCGGCCCAGCTTCGAATTTCGCAGGCGCCTCGGATCCAATACCCTCGGATCCAATACCCTCGGATCCAATACAAGAGAAACGCATCCATGGCACAGAATTGGAGAGAAGACCGTCACGGCAAGGTTGCCGTTCTTACCTTCACGAGGCCCCCGGCCAACTGGATGAACGTCCGCTCGATGGTGGAACTGGCGGACCATCTCGAGCGCCTTTCCAACCTGGGCGAAGAGGTCACGGTCGTCATGCTGACGGGCGGGCTCGACGGCTACTTCATTGCCCACGCCGACCTCGACGATCTCGCCAAGCTCGCCAGGGGCGAGGATGTCGGCGGCGATCTCAGTGCCTGGCCCCGAGCCCTGGCGCTGCTGGAGAATATGCCCCAGCCGACGGTGGCAGCCGTGGACGGCCAGGCCTGGGGAGGCGGTTGCGAAACGACCCTGGCCTGCACGCTTCGAATCGCATCCGAGCGCTCCCACCTCGGCCAACCGGAGGTCACAGTCGGAATCATTCCCGGCGCGGGGGGGACCCAGCGCCTCCCACGCCTCGTGGGCGCCGGGGTCGGTGCCGAACTCTGTCTCAGCGGTCGAGTTCTCCAAGCCGACGAGGCCCTGGGAATCGGGCTCTTGAACGAAGTCCTTCCCGACCAGGGTTTCCGCGACTCGGCCATTGCCTGGTGCGAAAGAATCGCTCGCAACCCCGCATCCGCGGTCTTCGCCGCCAAGCGCGCGATCGTCGAGGGACTCCGGCTGCCCCTCGAAGAGGGGCTGCGCCTGGAGGGGCGGCTATTTGCCGAGACCAATGCCAGCCCGGAGGCCCGCCAACTGAACGAGAATGTGCCGCGGCCGCAATAATGAAGATCCGCCGAGACACGGCCATTCGGTCGCACTCCCCGTCGCATTTGCAAAGGGCCGCGACCCGATGGAGATCCCCGGGCGCGGGCAGAGGCGCATGGGAGGCGCCGAACTCCCGCTAGACAGAGGCGAAGACGGGGGCCAGATCGGCGAGGGGGGCCTGCTCCCCGAGGTGGCGGGCACGCGCTGACTCGCTAGAGCAGTTGGCCCTGCCCGTCCGCATCCGTCCCGGAACCCTCGGCTCCGGGCTCGGGCTTCTTCGCCTTTCCCCTGCGCGGCGCGGCGCTCTTCCCGGCCGCGGCGCTCTTCCCGGCCGCGGCGCTCTTCCCAGCCGCGGCGCTCTCAAACTTCAGCTTGGCGACCGGTTTCGGGGCCAGGCGCATTCCCCGAGCCGCGGGGTTTACGCTCTGCAATTGGGAGAGATCGTAGCGCGCCCCCTTGACGCGCTGGCGCTTGGCGGGCACGAAATCCAACTTCAAGCTGCCGAGTTCGACCCCCTCGAAGAGCAGGTCGAGCTTGCCCTCTTTTCCCTTGATGAGCCGGTATTCCCGGTTGCGGATGAATTTGTCGATCTTGATCCGCTTGCCATACGCGATTTTCGCTTTATCGCGGTAGATCACCGTGAACTCCACCCCCTGCTCGGGATCAAAGGGCTGGCAGTAGATGAGTTTTCCGGAGAAGAGAAGTTTCTCCGGCGGCGGCATGATGCGATAGCTCCCATCCGAGGCGATCCCCAGGATGAGATCGTATTCGGAAACCGTCAGCTTGAATTGATCGCCCCGAACATCGCTTCCAAAGAAGCCCGATTTCTTGTCGTAGCTCAGTTTGATGTTCTGACGGGCCACGGCCTTCTTGTCGACGGCCTTGATCCGGGTGATCTCCGTTCGCCGCGGATAGCGATCCCCGTATTTCTCGATCAATCCCTGCACATAGGCGATCGTGGTCCGCTTCATATTGTGCAGCTTCTTTTCGACGATCCCGATCTGCTTCTCGATCTCGTCGATATCCCTGCGATTCTTCTCGATATCGTAGGCGGAAATCCTGCGAATCCGAAGCTCGAGCAACCGCTTGATGTCGTCATCCTCCATCGGCCGCACGAAGAGCTTTTTGTATTTCGCCATACCCTTGGCGACTTCGTCTCGGACGGCTTCCTGGGTCGTCGCCTCCTCGATGCGCTTGTAGACACGCTTCTCGACGAAGATCTGCTCCAGGGTCAGCCAATGCTTCTTGTCGATCCATTGGGCACGATCGTATTCCAGCTCTCGCTTGAGCTGATTCTTCAGACGATCGGTCAGGGCGTTGATGATCTCGGTGATCGTCAACTGCACCGGCTTTCGATCCCGAATCACGGTGGCATTCGAGGATACGGAGACCGAGCAATCCGTATAAGCATAGAGTTGGGGAACCACCTCCTTGGCCGAAACCCCCCGGGCCAGGGTCAATTCGATCTCCACCTTCTCGGTTGTAAAATCGTCGATCGAGGAAATCTTCACCCGGCCCTTCTGGGCAGCGGCCTCGATGGAGGCGATCACGCTCTCGGTGGTTGTTCCATAGGGGACTTCACTGATGACGACGCGCTTCTTGTCGAGCACGTTGACGCGGGCTCTCACCTCCACCTTGCCACGGCCATCGTCATAGGCATCCACATCCAACAATCCGCCCTGGGGAAAGTCGGGGTAGAGGCTCACCGGCTTGCCCTCGATGATTGCGATCTGGGCCTGCCAGAGTTCCATCAGGTTATGGGGCAGGAGCTTGGTCGCCATGCCGACGGCGATGCCCTCGCTGCCCAGCATCAGAACTACGGGCAATTTGGAGGGAAGCACGACGGCTTCCTCGCTACGGCCGTCATAGCTGGGAACGAATTCGGTAAGGGCCGGATGGAATAGGGTTTCGAGCGCGAGTTCCGTCAACCGACACTCGATATAGCGAGGCGCCGCAGCGCGATGCCCGGTCGCCAGGTTGCCGAAATTCCCCTGGCGTTCGATGAAATAATCCTTATTCGCCAACACCACCAGGGCATCCCCGATCGACGCATCTCCATGGGGATGAAGTTTCATCGTCTCGCCGATCACGTTGGCCACCTTATGGAAGCGGCCATCGCTCATATTGGAGAGCGTATGCAGAATCCTCCGCTGCACGGGCTTCAGACCATCCACCAATTCGGGGATCGCGCGATCCAATACGAAATAACTCGAATACTCGAGAAAATTTCGTTGCATGAGTGTTTCGAGTCGAGCCATGCCAGAAACTCCTCAGGCGACCTCGGTCAGGAGGTTTTCGACGATGAAATCCCGCCGAGCCGGCGTATTCTTGCCCATGAAGAAATCGAGGGTCTTGGCCACCTCGCTGATGCTCTGCACGGAAACGGATTCCAGGCGCATCTCCTCGCCGATGAATTGCCCGAATTCCCGCGGACTGATTTCCCCGAGGCCCTTGAAACGAGTGACCTCGGCCCCCTTGATCTCGCCCAGGGAGTGGTCGCGTTCGGATTCGCTATAGCAATAATCCGTCCGCCGCTTGTTCCGAACCCGGAAGAGTGGCGTCTCGAGGATGTAGACATGCCCCTTCAGGACGAGTTCCTCGAAGTAGCGCAGGAAGAAGGTGAGGAGAAGGTTGCGGATATGCATCCCGTCCACATCGGCATCGGTGGCCAGGATGACACGGTTGTAGCGCAAGCCATCGATCCCATCCTCGATTCCCAGGGCCCTCATCAGGTTGTAGAGTTCTTCGTTCTTGTAGATGGCATCGCGTTTCAGCCCGTGGCAGTTCAGGGGCTTGCCCCGCAGCGAAAAGATCGCCTGGGTATAGACGTCGCGGGTGGGAACGAGCACTCCGGCCGCCGAATCTCCCTCGGATAGAAAGATCGTGCTCTCCTCCCGCCGATCGCCCTTGGCATCGTCGAAGTGGATCTTGCAATCCGTGAGCTTGGGGATGCGGATGGCCACCTTCTTGGCGCGCTCCCGGGCGTCCTTCTTGATCGAGGCGAGTTCTTTTCGGACACGCTCGTTATTGGCCACCTTCTCGAGGAGCTTCTTGCCGGCATCGGGATTTTCATGCAGCCAGCGAACGACCTGATCCTTTACGGCGGGCACGATCCAGGAGCGCACCTCGGTGGAGCCGAGCTTATTCTTCGTCTGGCTCTCGAAGACCGGATCCTGCAGCTTCACGGCCACCGCCCCCACGATGCCGTCGCGCACGTCCTCGCCCGCAAAATTCTTCTTGGCGAATTCGTTGACGCCCTTCAGTACTCCCTCGCGAAAGGCGCTCTGATGCGTCCCCCCGTCATTCGTATACTGGCCATTGACGAAGGAGTAATAGGTTTCTCCATAATTATTGCTGTGGGTAAATGCGAATTCATATTTTTCATCCCGACAGTGGACGACATCGTAGAGCGGGGGTTCGTCGCCAATTTCATCGGCGAGCAGATCCGCCAGGCCATTCTTGCTGTGATGGGACTTGCCGTTATAGACGAGCCGCAAGCCACTATTCAGATATGCGTAATAGCGCAGACGATGGCCGATGAACTCCTCATTCCAGTCGTAGTGACCGAAGATCTCGGGATCGGGAGTGAATGCGATAAAGGTGCCGTCGGCTTCTTCCCTGGCCCTGCCCTTCTTTTCGTTCCGGATCTTGCCGCGCTGAAAATCCGCACGGACGAATTTCCCTTCCCGCCAACTCGTCACCTCGAAATCGGCGGAGAGGGCGTTGACGGCCTTGGTGCCGACTCCATTCAGACCCACCGAGAATTGGAAGACATCGTCGTTGTATTTGCCCCCCGTATTGATCTGGCTGACGCACTCGACCACCTTGCCCAGGGGAATACCCCGGCCGAAATCCCGAACGCTGATCCGGGATCCCTCGCGGGCGATCTCGATCCGGCGGCCCTCGCCCATGATGAATTCGTCGACGGAGTTATCGACCACCTCTTTGAGCATCACGTAGATACCATCATGAGGGTGGTTCCCGTCACCCAGGCGACCGATATACATGCCCGTGCGCAGGCGGATATGCTCCAGCGCATCGAGGGTCTGTATCGCTTTTTCGTCGTAGGCGACCTTCTGCCTGGCCATGGCTCCCCCGGATTATCCGTATGGTATCGATGAGGGGGTGCCGTCGAAGATGGAGGATTCCCTGAAATCGTCAAGAGATCCCAGCACATCGGGGCCCTCAGGGCCCGGAGACGCGTTTTTGGGGGCCCTTGGACGGGTGGGGGGCGAATCTGGTATCTCCTTTCGCCATGGATGAGTGCTACGTGGGCCCCCTCAATCGCGGCGTAGAGCCCGCCCGGCCGGGCGAATTCGGCCCGGTGCGGATCGGACCCATCACCCTGCCCGTGCCGGTGGTGCTGGCCCCCATGGCGGGTATCACGAATGCCCCTTTTCGCGGCGTTTGCCGGGAATTTGGCGCCGGGCTCTATGTGAGCGAGATGATCACGGCCCGCGCCCTGGTGGAACGCAATCCCAAGACCCTGCGCCTGGCCGAGTTCGGCCCGGAAGAATCGCCCCGCAGTCTGCAACTCTACGGGGTGGATCCGGAATACGTGGGCAAGGCCGTGGCTCTGCTGGTGGCCGAAGATCGCGTCGACCATATCGACATGAATTTTGGCTGCCCGGTGCGCAAGGTGACCCGCAAGGGCGGGGGGGCGGCGATCCCCGTCAAGCCGAGGCTGCTGGCCCAGATCGTGCGGGCCGCCGTGCGCGAGGCGGGAGCGATTCCGGTGACCCTCAAATTCCGTAAGGGGATCGACGAAGACCTGCTCACCTACCTCGACGCGGGACGGGTGGCCGAGGACGAGGGTTGTGCGGCGGTGGCCCTGCACGCCCGCACCGCGGCAGAACTCTATTCCGGCGAGGCCGATTGGACGGCCATCGCGAAACTCAAACGCTCGGTCACGAGCATTCCAGTGCTCGGCAATGGCGACATCTGGGAGGCCTGGGACGCCCTGCGAATGCTGCGTGAAACCGGCTGCGACGGAGTGGTGGTCGGGCGCGGTTGCCTGGGGAGGCCCTGGCTCTTCCGGGATCTCGCGGCGGTCTTCGCGGGGCAGCGCCCCATCAACCCGCCGAATTTCGGCGAGATCCGCGAGATCATGCTGACCCATGCCAGGCTCCTCGCCGATTGGTCGGGAGAGCGGCTGGGCCTGCTCTCCTTCCGCAAGCACGCCACCTGGTATACCAAGGGTTTTCCGGGCAGCGCCCGTTGGCGCGAGGCACTGACCCGCGTCGACAGCCTGGCCGAACTCGAGCTGGCCCTCGCCGGGGCGAGGGGCGACACACCCTTCCCCGCTTCGGCGATGCGAGTGGGGCGCGGCAAGAAGGGCCGAAAACAACGGGTCGCCCTGCCCGAGGGCTATCTCGACGATCGCCTGGACGCGACCCCCCCCGGGCCCGAAGCCGAGAGCGCCGACTCCGGGGGCTGAGAGGCCGGCAGGCTGCAGGGGAGGGGGGAGGGGGAAGGGGGAAGGACGTCTCGTTTGGGTGTCGACTTGGATGCTGGGCTTTGCCCGCGGGCATCGGCCGCCTGGGAGGCTTGCCCCACAGCGGACAGAAACGGACATCGGCATCGCGTCCAGCCACCACTTTGTTGTGACTTTTCGCCGCCAGGGATGCATTACCCGGTATCCTCATTTCCTCGTGGAGGGTTTCTTCATGCCCGGGCAGATCCTGGTTGTCGACGATCAGCGGTTACCCCGTCAGGCCTTGGCCAGCGAGTTGCGCGACGCGGGCTTCGAGGTCTTCGAATCCGCCGACGGGGAAGCGGGCTGGCAGACTTTCTGCCAGCGCTCCCCCGATGCCGTGGTGACGGATCTCGCCATGCCCCATGCGGACGGACTCGATCTCCTGGAACGCATCCGCTCGCAATCCGAGGTTCCCGTCATTCTCTTCTCCGCCTACGGAACGGTGCAGAACGTGGCGACCGCTTTTCGGGAGGGTGCGACCGATTTCCTCTCCTCGACGGAAACCGAGATCGAGGAGATCGTGAAATCCGTGGCGCAGGCCCTGGCGGGGGAAGTGGCCGTCGAAGGAACGTTGGCGCTGAACGATCTTTTCGTCGGCACGAATCCCCGCGTTCAGGAGTTGCGCGAGCGCCTGGCCGCGCTGGCCCCATTGGACATTCCCGCCTTCGTGACCGGCGAGGCGGGCAGCGGACGCTCGAGCGCCGTGCGTGCCCTGCACCGATTCGGATCGACGCGGGGCGGGAACCTGGTGAGAATCGATGCGAATACGCCCACTCCCGATCTCCGAACCCGGCCGCGAGGAGCCATCGAACTCACCGACATCGAGAACTTTCCCCGACCTGCCCTGGCCGACTGGTGCGAGAGAATCCAGGACCTCGAGAGGGTCGGCTTCGCGCGGGCCTCTCGGATCTTCTTGACCAGCGCCCTACCCCTCGCCGAGTGGCTGGCCGACGCGGAATTTTCCGCTGGATTGGGAAGATTCCTTCGACACGCGGCTGTGGAAATCCCGCCCCTCTCCACCCATCTGGAGGATCTCCCCGAAATCGCCCAACTCCTCTGTTCGAGGATCTCGCAGAGAGCCGGCCGCAGGCAACGTCTCTCCACCGCTTCGCTCGTCTATCTATCCGAAAAACCCTGGCCGGGAGAACTTCGGGAACTCGAAAAAATCCTGGAGCGCGCCATCACCTTCACCCCGGGAGACCAGGTCAAGCGCAAGACCCTCGAGTCGATCGTCTTTGAGTCTGAAGAGAGCGTCGCCTCCATGCGCATCGCACGACTGGCTCGGCAGAAAAGCAGACTTCTCGAAGCGATCCGCAAAGCCAACGGCAATATCTCACGAGTCGCAACCTCCCTGGGACGCAGCCGCAGTGCGGTGTACCGGATGATCGAGAAATACGACATTCCGCTCGAGCGGAAAGAATAAGAGCTCCGTCTAGCCGAAACGAAGGGGCGGGCCGTTGCATCATTTGACGCGTTTTTCTCTGGCGAGGCCGTGGATCACCCTACTGGGCCTGCTGGCCATTACGGCCTTCCTGGCTCTCGGTGTCCCCAAAGTACAGCCCGCCTACGGATTCCGGGTACTCATCGGAGACGATCATCCCGCGATTCTGACCCTGGATTCCATCATCGAAGAATTTTCAGGAGGGCTTCCCGTCCAGATCGGTTGGGAATGTGGATCCGGTCATCCCTGTCAGCACGTCTTCGATGAGTCTTCCCTCCTCATGGCCGAGGAATTGATTCAAAGACTCTCCGCGGCGGACCGTGTCCACGACGTCCAGGGACCTGCCAACGCCCCGCTGCTGGTACCCGGAGAGGGTGGCTTTCAACTGCGGCGCTTCGTGGAAGGCGGATCGATTCCCGCGGATGTGGATCAACTCGCCCGACGGGCGCTCGCGGATCCCCTCTGGGTGGGAGAACTCATTTCCGCGGATGGGCGGGTCGGAGTCATTGTTCTGCAGCCCAGCGACAACCGACCCGAAACCGATCTCGCCGTCGTCGAGAGCATCGAAAGCGCGCTGGACATCTTCCGAGAACAGGGCTTTGTATTTCACGTCGAGGGGGACGCACCGGAGGTGGTCGAGGGCGGCCGTAGCCTGAGCAGAAGCACGCAGAGACTGATCCCCCTGCTGGCGCTCGTAATCGCGATCATCCTATGGCTGCTGACCCGCTCCTGGATTCAGAGCCTGATCGCCCTCGTGACCATGGGTCTCGCGCTGGTCTGGGCGCTCGGCGTTCTGGGCTGGCTGGGATGGCCGGAGGATTCAATGCTCCAGGTTCTGGCGCCGATCATCGTAATCGTCGGGGTCTGCGATGCCGTCCACCTGCTCGAACGCCATGGCGTGGAGTGGCTCAGGGCCGGGGCCGACCCCCGGGCCTCAGGGGATGCGATGATCGCGGCCACGAAGATCGTGGGGCCGGCTTGCCTGATCACCACCCTCACTACGATGGCCGCCTTCCTCTCGTTCACGACGAGCGATCTCGAAACTTTTCTTCGCTTCGGAACCATTTCAGCCATCGGCGTAGCCAACTGTCTCTTTCTATCCTTCTCCCTGCTGCCGATCCTGGCCTGCCTCCGCCCACCCCGCCTCGGCCCACAAAAAAAACAGTCGAAGAACTGGGATCTGATCCTGGCCGCGATCTCCGACAACGCCTCGAAGCGGGCCGCCCCCCTTCTGATCGCCTCATTCCTCCTGATCATCTTCTTCGCGGTTGGCTGGCTGACGAAATTGCGGATCGATCAGGATTGGATCGAATCCTATGGCGAGCAGAGCAGAATGGTTCAAACGATTCGTTTCTTCGAGAACCATATCGGAGGCACCGAGACCCTCGAGATCGAGATCGAATTGCCATCGAATGTCGACTTTTCCGAACCCGAGACCCTTCGCAAGATCGAAGAATTTTCCCACGCCCTGGGCGGGATCGATGGGCTGAGTTCAACACATCAACTCCTCGACCTCTTGAAGCGCCTCAATCGGCTCCTACACGACGACGATCCCGCCTTCGAGGAGATCTCCGAAACCGCCCAGGGCAACGCCCAACTCCTCGAATTGCTCGCCATCGACGACGCCAATACCGTGGCGCGCTGGCTCAGCCTGGATCAGCGGCGGATCCGGATCTCCGTCGATGCGGACGAACCGTCCTATCTGAACCGCATCGAAAGCCTGGCCGAGGTAGAAGCCGCCGTCGCCAGCATCCTGCCGCCGGATTGGCGAGCGAAACTCAGCGGTGAATTCGCGATTCAACACGATTGGGTTCACGACGTTCAGGGCACCCAGAGCAGGAGTTTTCCCAGCGCCTTTCTGATCGTCTTCGTGATGGTCTCCCTCTTCCTGCGTTCCTGGACTTTGGGAATCGCCGCCATGCTTCCCACCCTGCTTCCCGTCGTCATCGTGCTCGGAGCCCTGGGCTGGCTCGACATGAGCCTCGACGTCGCGCGAGCCATGATCGCCGCGGTGGTGATCGGTATCGGGGTCGATGATGCCATCCACCTGCTCAGCCATTACCGAAGGGCGCGGCAAGCCGGGGATGGCGTACGGCCGGCCATGGATGCGGCGCTGCGAGAGAGTGGACGCGCGATCGTGACCACCTCCCTCGCCCTCAGCCTCGGCTTCCTCACCCTGATGACATCCGCCTGGCAGACCATCGCGAGCTTCGGCTTCTTTGTCGCAGCGGCCATCGTCGGGGCGCTGGTCGCCACCCTCTTCGTACTCCCGGCCCTGGTCTTCTCCCTGGCACCCCGGGAAGAATCATGAAATCTTCATCGCCCGGCCTCGGGGCCGAGACATCCCGCAGCCTGCGAATCGGGGCGACGATTCTCCTGCTGCTGCCGGTTCTCGCCGTACTGACCCTGGCCTTTCGGGGGGCCATCCAGCCCGGCGCCATGGCCGAAATCCCCTGCTGGATCCTCCCCAACGGTCGGGTGGTCGAGAGTCCGGCCAACCTGAACTGCCCCATCGCGGCCAACGATCTGATTCGCGGGCTCGAAGCATCCCCCCATTCGGCGTCCATCGGCCGCCACTCGGAGTTCCGGAGAATACTCCTGCATGCCGGGGATCAAGCGCGGATCGAGGTTCGTCGCGAGGGCCGAAGCCTCTGGCTCGACGTCCCGGTACGGAGACCCTCCTCCTTCGTGCGCTTCTCGAGGCTGGCGAGTGCGGCGATTGCCACGCTCTTTCTGCTCGGCACTCCCCTGCTGCTGCTATGGCGCTCTACCTGGAGGGCCTCCCTGCCCCTGGCCATCTCCTACACAGTGGTCGCCACGGTCAGCGTGACGATTCTATCGGCTCAAAACTCCGATACCGCCAACCAGATCACCTTCATGAGCCTGGTCTTCATGCCCGCCGCACTCGCGCATCTGGCGCTCACCTTCCCTCGCGAACGCGAAATCGTGCGAAAAGCACCCCGGATCCAGGCACTCCCCTACGCGGCCGCCCTGCCGCTCCTGCCCGTCGCATGGTTCGCCTTGGAACGCAGCGCCCTGCTCTGGCCCCCCTTCATGTATCTGCTTCTGGCATTGACGGCCGGTGCCTGGATCGTCCTGATGCTCTCGTGCAGCTACGCCCTGGGCGAGACCACCTCCGCGGTCGAGTACGCGCGAGCACGGCTGTTTCTGATCGGAGGTCTCATGATCCCCCTGATTCCGACCCTGGGATTTGCGCTCGTGAGCGAAAAGATCGTCGACGCGGCATTGCTCTACCTCTGGATCCTGCCGATCTTTCTCCCCATTCCCATCGCACTCGCGATCGGTCTCCACGACCTCTTCGATCTGGGCGCCAACCTGCGATTTGCCGTAGCCCGCATGCTCTATATCGCGCTATCGGCCCTCAGCCTGACGATCATATTGAAGGGCGTTCTCGACCTCTTGCATCAACCGATCGAGGGCCCCAATCTGACGCTGCTCTTCCCGGTTGCCCTGGGCGGCGTTCTGGTTCTCGAGCCCCTGAGGACCCGACTCTCCCAGAGGATCGAGAACACCCTCGCCCCACGTCAGCGAGAGCTGCGGAAATCCCTCGCGGACCTCGCCCGGGATCTCGCGACCCTACGCGACGAGGACACTGCCATGCGCCTCATTGCGGCCAGCCTCGAACGCGGAATCACGGCCGGAGCGGGTTGCCTTCTGATCCGGAACGAAGATCTATGGCGCCCGGCCCATCTTTTTGGCGGCCATCCCCCCAAAGCCCAGGATTGGGCCAGGGAGGCAATCGCCGCCCTGGACGGCGAAACCTGGCTGCACCTGGCCATGCTCGAGACGGCTCGAAGCCGGGCGCCGAACCTCTGCCGCGTCGGCATCGAGGCCATCGCCACTATCGATGACGGCGACCGGATACTGGGCCTGCTGCTGCTGGGCAGTGGCGATCGCCGAAAACCCTTTCTCGGCGTCGAATTGGAATTCCTGAAGGGCATCTCTTCCCAGGCCTCCGTCGCATTATCCAATGCCAGGCTCTCGGAGGAGTTGCTGGCCGCGGAAGAACAGGCGGCGACCGGCCGCCTGGCCCTGGGTATCGCCCACGACGTCGGCAAGGAATTGATCTGGATAAGACGCCTGGCCAGCCGCCTGCCCGATCTCGTGGACGATCCGGATCGACTCAAACGGGATAGCCGAATGCTGGCGGAATTCAGCCAGGATATCCTGCTCACCCTGCGACGCTTCGTCGAAGACGCCACGCAAACGGCGGCGAGGCATGGCGTACCTCGGTGCCTCGACCAACTCACGGAGCGCGCCATGCGCCAGGTCGAGAGGCAGCACGGGAAGAAGTGCATCAGCAGCGTGCTCGATCCGACCATCCGAAAGCTGCCCTGCCAAGCGAATTTCGGCCGGGCGCTCTTCAATCTCCTCGATAACGCGGTCCACGCCAGCCCCGAAGACGAGACCGTCCGTCTCTTTGCCACTCGGGAAGAAAGTGGCTGGCTGCGTGTCGAGATCGAGGATCGCGGCTCCGGAATCGCCACGGCGGATCGAAGCCGGGTCTTCGAAACCGGCTATACGACCCGCCGCGAAAGGGGTGGCTCGGGGGTAGGACTCGGCGTGGCCCGGGATATACTGGCTTCCCTGGGAGGCGAAATCGAGCTCCTGCCCGCCCAACCCCACGGCCTGCAGGCGCGAATCCGTCTGCCGATCGCCCCCTCGAGCAAAGGAGAGGCCTGATGCCCGCCCCACCCCGCATCATCTCCAACATGAACTTCCTGCTCCTGATCTGCTGCGGGCTGCTGCTGGCTGCGGCCGCACGAGCATCGGAATCCGCCGCCCCCCCAGCCGAAGGACCCTCTGCCGAGAAGATCCTCCGCGAGGCCTTCGTCAACCGCTACGCGGTCGACCTCGTCAGCCATATCGAACTCGTGATGAGAAATCGCTCGGGCCAGGAGAGACGCAGAAGCCTCAACGCCGTCAGCAAGGTGGTCGATGGCCGAGTGCATTCGATCGGTCGCCTGCTCTCACCCGAATATCTGCGCGGGATGGCCGTGCTGATGATGGAAGCGGATGATCGCAGCCAGGATGCCTTCATCTTCATGCCCTCCCTCGACAAGGTGCGGCGCATCACTACCGCTCAGCGAGGCGATGCCTTCTTCGGTACCGATGTCACCTACGAGGATGTGGAACAACAGCGCGTGGATGAATTTCGCCTGCGGGGCATGAAGGCGGTCGAATATCGCGGGGAAGCCGCCTACGAAATCCAAGCCGAACCCCTACGACGCTACAATTACGAGAGGGCGCTATTCACCATCGCCCAATCGGATGCGGCCATCCTCCAGGTCCTCTACTACAAACGCAAGGCGACGGATCCCTACCGGGTGATCGAATCCCCGCGCGAGCATATGGTCTCCATGGGCGAGCACGTCCTGCCCACCCGGCTGCGGGTCGAAAATCGCATGCGGGGCACCTCCACGGATGTCTTCTTCACGGATCTGAGGGCGGATGTGCCCATTCGAACGCGGCTCTTTTCCGTGCGCACCCTCGAATCCCAATCCCCCCTGCCCACGGCGGATTCCTTCCCCGACGAGTCCTCGGGCAGCAGCCCACACGCCGCACGCCCCTAGGCGGTGCCCGGCAGGAGCCAGGAAACGAGTAGGGGAATGACCATCAGGGAGAGCAGGGTCGAGACCACGATCAGGCCCGCCACATCCACGGGTGAACGCTCATAGCGCACGGCGAACATATAGTTGAAGACCGCCACCGGCATCGCGCAGTCCAGGATGACGACCCCCGCCGCCACCCCGCTGAAACCAAAAAGAGACGCAACCGCCAGCCCCACCCCCAATCCGATGCTCAACCTCAGCAGCGCCAGGCCCAGGCTCGGCAACAGGCGCGTCACCCGCAGCTGGGCGAGAGAAACGCCGAGGGTGAGCTGCATGATCGGAATCGTGAAACTCCCCAGCAACGAGGTCGTGCGAGACAACCAGATCGGAACCTCCAGGTCTGCAAGGATCACGATCACGGCCGCCAGGGCGGCCCATACCAGGGGGGTCCGCAGCAACGCTCCGGATGCGACCCGATCGCTCCAAATCGCCTGCCCCAGGGTGAAGTGAAGAACCGTCGTCACGGCGAAGAAACAGACGCCCAGGGCCAGACCCGCCTCACCGAAAGCGAAAAAACACAGGGGAATGCCCATATTGCCGGTATTGCCGAAGGTCATCGGAGCCAGGAAGGTATGGCGCGGCAAACCCGCCACCCGCAACAACACGGCCGCAGCCCCCGCCATCAGGCCCGTGGCCACCAGCGTGGCCAGGAACATCTGCCAGACCTGGCTGCTCTCGATCTCGTAACTGACCAGGCTGGAAAAAACCAGGCAGGGCGCACCCACGCCCATGATCAGGTCGGTCAGAAGGGTCGTATCGAAGGCCCGGCCCAGGCGCACCCAGAGAAAGCCCACGCCGGCACAGATGTAGACGGGAGCCACGATGGCAAAGATTTCGGCCCACATGCCCTGGCTGACTCCCCTTATTCGTCCGCCGTCAAGCCCCCGGAACGTCGATGCTTCGAATCCGTGCGGCGCTTCCCACGGCTCGAACCCGGAGATTTCCGGATCCGAAGCCTCGGAACGGACCCTTCAAGCAGCGGGAGCCGTCGCGGCGGAATCCTCCGTGGCCTCGGAATCGGGGCCAATATTCTTCTGCTGCATCCGCTCCAACAATCCTTCCGGGCCGTGGCGGTTCACGATCTCACCAAATTGTGAGCGAAAATTCGCGAGCAGGCTGACCCCTTCCACGATGATGTCGATCATCTTCCACTTGCCGGAGCGAAAACGCAGCCGATAGTTCATCTCGACCCCATCGTAGTCGCTTCCCACCACCTTCGATAAAACCGTCACATCGCCGCGCTTCTCGACCCGCGCCCCAACGACATCCACGCGCGTCTTCCGGTATCGCTCGAGTCGATTGCCATAATTGCGCGAGAGATATTGCTTGAATTCGATAATGAAGCGTCGGCGCTGATCGGGATCGAATTTCTTCCAATTGCGGGCCAGAACGAGCTTGCCCATGGTACGAAAATCGAAAACGTTGAAGACCAGCTCTTCGATGCGTTCGAGGCGTTGTTCACTCTTGAGCTCCGGGATCTCGAGCGCCGCGATCACGTCGGTCACGGTTCTTTCGACTACGGCCCGGGGGACGGCCGTCGTGATATCCTCCTCATCCCCTTCTCCGGCGGCGAAGCTGGCCCCCGCCCCGGCCCCGAGAATGAGCGCGAGCGCCAGCAGGAGAAAGGTTGACAGGCGGAGGGCGATCGGCAGCGAAAAGACCGACGCCGCCCCGCTAGCATCAACCGGAGTCGCGACCTTCTTCATCATCCCTCTCGCCGCCCTTCTGCCCGCCAGCACCTATTTCCTCTCCCTCGCTTCCCTCGTTCCGCCACTGCCATTCCCGCTCTCTCCGGATACATCCATCTCGGATCCGGAATGGCCGCTTCCGGAACCAGGCCTCGATTCGTCGCCGGACGGAATCTCCTCATTCTCGTCCTCGAAGTCTCCGTCTTCAAACCCATCATCCTCAAACCCGTCGTCCTCGAAATAGTAGAGATCGTCCGATCGGCTTTCCTCTTCCTCGATCCCCCGGGCCCGATCCACCTTCTTCTGGCGTAGTTGCGTGTAGGCATCGCGCATGAACACGTAATAGTCGAGGGAATCCCGGCGCAACGATTCGACATCTTCCAGGTAGAGGGAGCGCCGATTCACGACATCGACCCCCTGGACCATGAACGCCACCCAGGTCGGAGCCCAAGTGAAATAGAAAGTGCCGAAACCATCCCCGATCCGGCCCACGGCATCGCGCAGATTGGAGGGACCGAAAAAAGGCAGGACGAAGTAGGGACCCGGCGGAACCCCCCAGAATCCCAGGCTCTGACCGAAATCCTCGTCGTTCTTCGGGATTCCGAATTTCGTCGCCACGTCGATCAGGCCCACGATGCCGAAGCTCAGGTTGACCATCACCCGGGCCACGTCTTCGGCGGCCCGCTCCGGCTGGAGTTGCAGCAGGCCATTGGCCAGAATGGCGGGCATGGGAAGCAGCTGACTGACGTTGTGGATCGCCGTCCGCAGCGGCCCCGGCGTCCCATAGCGCCAGCCCCGGGCAACCGGAGCCAGGAAATAGATATCCGCGGCTTCGTTGAAGGTGAATATATGCCGATTCCACCTCTGCCACGGGTCGGCATCGGCCGGGGCGACTGGAGGCGGGCCCTCGCGCTCGGCCCGCTCGGCCAGGATCCCCGGCAGGGAGGCGTCGAGACTCTGTCCAGACGCCGAACCAAAAAGGGTCGGCAGCAGAAGGAAACCCAGCAGCATTCCCCGGCAAGGCAGTCGGAGTCCGGTCACGCTCAGTCGCCCCCCAGCCCTTCCCCATGGACGAGGGTGCCGATCAGCTTGTCTATATTCGTCGCGCTCTCGGTAAACGAAAAGTCCTCTCCAGACGCGAGCAATTCGTCCTCGGCACCGGGTTCGAGGGCAACGAATTGATCGCCGAGCAGGCCCGAAGTCCGGATCGCGGCCGCGGTATCGATGGAGAGTTCGAGATCCCTCATGAGATTCAATCGGACCCGGGCCCGGAGATCCTCGTCGAGGTCTATGGACTCGACCCGACCCACCTTGACGCCTCCGATACGAACCGGCGAACGAGCCGAGAGACCGCCGATATCGTCAAAAGTCGCGAAGAGCACGAGCCCGCCCTTCTCGCTCAGGGAGAGGCCCCCGATTTGGAGCGAGAGGTAGCCCACGAAGGTCAGGCCGATCAATACAAAAATGCCGACCGCGAGATCTCGATTGGATGTGGCTTTCAAATTGCCCTCCCCGCTCATGCGCCCCAGAACGCCGTCAGAATATAATCGGCCACCAGAACGCAGATGGAAGCGGTCACGACCGTAGAGGTCGTCGCTCGGCTGACCCCCACTGAATGGGGCTCACAAGAATAGCCCCTCCAGGTTGCGATCAGGCCCAGCAACAATCCGAAGACTAACGACTTGGTCAGACTCTGCAGCACATCGGCCCGAAACTCGACAGCCGATTCCAGGTGGCCGATATAACTCCCCGCATCGAGACCCAGGGTTTCGACACCGATCAGGTAGGCGCCGAAGATGCCGAATCCCACGAAGAGGCCCGAAAGTAGCGGCATCACCACGGCCAGGGCCATGGCCCGGGGCATGATGACGAAGTGGATGGGATCGATGGCCATCATCCGGAGGCCGTCGAGCTGCTGGGTGGCCTTCATGGCCCCGATCTCGGCCGTGATCGCGGATCCGGCTCGTCCCGTCACCAGCAGACCGGTGAGGACGGGGCCGAGTTCGCGAATCAGCGAGAGACCGACCGCCGTGCCCAGGGAATCCTCGGCACCGAAACGCGACAGGGTATTATAGAGTTGGAGCCCGAGGACGAAGCCCACCGTCAGACCCGAGGCGCAGACCAGGGCGACCGAAAGAACCCCGGAATCGTAGACCGCCGCCAGGAAGATGCGCAGTCGCGAAGGCGCCGTAACACAGGCCACCAGGATGCGCCCAGCGAAGCGCAGAATCTGGCCGATTTCCTCCACCACGGCGATGCTGCGTGCTCCCAATTCTCCGATGGCTCGCTGCACGCCTCGACTTTCCCGCCTCTCCATCACGATGTTTCGGTCTTTCGCTGCAGGTGCAGGGCCAGGAAGTCGGCCCCATCCCGACCCACGAATTCCGCGATGGCGGAATCATGGCTGGCCGCCAATTCGGCGGGGGTTCCGCTCACGCAGCCACCGTCCTTGAGCAGAAAGAGCTGCTCGGCCATGCGCAGGCTGGTCGCCATATGGTGCGAGGTGACGATCAGGGTCAGACCGAGATTGCGATTCAGATGCGTGAGCAGACTCTCGATGCGGGACACATTCGGCGGATCCAGGCCCGCGAAGGGCTCGTCGCAGAGCAGGATCTCGGGCTCCATCACGATGGCCCGGGCAAAGGCCGCACGGCGCAACATCCCCCCGGAGAGTTCTCCGGGCAACAATTCTTCGACATCGGGGAGGCCGACCGCCTCGAGGCGATCGCGAACCTTCTCTGCGATGGCCGCCTCGTCGAGCTTCGTATGCTCGCGCAGGGGCAATGCGACATTCTCGAAGATCGACATCGAGTCGAGGAGCGCACCGCTCTGGAAGAGCATGCCGAGGTGGTCGCGAACGGCGCGCAGGGTCGGCTCCGAGGCGTCGGCCAGCGCCATGCCATCGACATTGATTTCGCCACGATCGGGGCGCTGCAGGCCTCCGATCATCCGCAGCAGGGTGCTCTTGCCCGTACCGCTGGCACCCATGACCACGCTGATGCGGCTGCGCGGGAAAGAGCAGTTCAGGCGGCTGAAAACCTGGCGGTGACCAAAAGCCAGGGCCACGTCCCGAAATTCAATGGGGATTGAAGTGGGGGTGGCTGCGGATTTCGACGTGGATGCGGGAACCATCACGCGCTCTCTCCCTTCATCCCCCTCTTCACCCCTGCCCTTCTCGCCCTCTTCCGTCTCGTCAGCGAATCTGGAAGCCGAGCCCCCGACCTCGCATTCGCTTCCCGGCCGAAGCCAGCCCCTGAGCCCTCCCCAGCTTAGCAGTCCCCCCCTCGATTGGCGTAAATTGGCCGGACTTCGCAGAGTGGGATAAAGAATGAGAATTCGCAGATGCAGATGGCGTTGAAGAGATACGCTGGGCCGGGGATCGGAACGACTCGAAACCAATCATTCGGGGAGATACGACGATGAAGTTCGGACTCGCCCTGCGCGTGATGGGCCCCGCCTCCCAACCCGGCGTCCTGCTGGAATGCGCTCGATCGGCGGAAGCCGCGGGAATCGATGATCTATGGCTTCAGGATCACATCGCCATCCCACCCGACCAGGCCGAGGGCTCCGATGGTCGCTACCTCGATCCCCTGGCCGCCCTGGCCTGGCTGGCCGCCTCCAGCGAGAAGATCGGCCTGGGCACAGCGGTGCTGGTCGCCCCCTACCGTTCGCCACTGCCCAGCCTGAAGAGCCTGGCCACCAGCCAGGAACTCTCGGGAGGACGCATTCTGCTGGGGGTCGGCGCGGGCTGGATGGGTGCGGAATTCCGGGCCCTGGGATTGGATCGGGGAAGACGCGGAAACGCGACGGATCGATTCCTGGATCTCTTCCACCGCTGCTTCGGAGCCGAGGACGATGTCGTCGAGGAAAATGGTCAACCCTTCCTCTTCAGGCCCCGGCCCCCGGCACCCCCGCTCTTCATCGGGGGTGCGGCTCCCCACGCCCTCGAGCGGGCCGCCCGCCATGGCGGCGGCTGGATGCCCATGAGTGCGAACCCCGAGCAACTGGCCCCCGAAATCGCGACCCTTCACGAACTCGCGGCCGCCCGGGGCCACCCCACGCCCGAGGTCGCCGTCCTGGGAGGCCCGCCCGGAGACGATCCCGGGCGCAATGCGGAGCATGTGCGCGAATGCGCGGCCATCGGCGTAACCCGCTTCATCGCCGGGGCCCGCTATACGAGCCATGACGAGTTCTGCCGTCTGCTGGAACCGGTCGCGGCCCTCGCAGAGGCCACGCGTGCGGAAAGTCGTGCGGAAAGTGAAGTGGCGACCCCCTAGAGGGCCTTCTCCATCAGCAACGAGAGCCTGCGGGTAAAATCCGCGGGATCGGCCAGCTGCCCGCCCTCGGCGAGTACCGCCTGGGCGAAGAGCAGTTCCGCGTAGTCTGCGAGCCGCGCATCCGTCCCATCCCGCTCGAAAATGCGCTGCAATTCCTTCAGAATGGCATGCTCGGGATTCAATTCCAGAATCGGTTTGCGCTCGGGCACATCCTGCCCGGCCTGGCGCAGCATGGCCTCGAGTTGAGGCGAAAGATCTCCCTCCTCCAATACCAGACAGGAGGGGGATTGCTTCAGACGGCTGGAAATCCGCACATCCTTCACATCGTCCTGGATCGCCGAGCGCAGGCATTGAATCAGGTCTTTATAATTCTCCTCATCCTGCTTGCGAGCACTCTCGGCCTGCTCTTTTTCACCCTCTGAGTCGAGATCGATTTCGCCTCGGCCGATGGATTGGAATTTCTTGCCCTGGTATTCCGGGGGCATCTGCTCCAGCCACACCTCGTCCACGGGATCGCTGAAGAGCAGCACTTCGATGCCCTTCTCCGCAAAAGCCTCGAGATGGGGTGAGCCCGCCAGCACTTCGCGCGAAGTGCCCGTCATGTAGTAGAGGGCCTCCTGGTCTTCGCCCATTCTCTCGACGTAGTCGGAGAGCGAAGTCAGCTTCTGATCGCTATGGGTCGAGGCCGCATAGACGAGGTCCAGGATGCGCTCCTTCTTTTCGTCGAAGAGGAGCAGACCCTCTTTCAGAACCGGACCGAATTGCGCCCAAAAGCCCAGATATTTTTCCTCGTCATCACCCATCAGGGATTTCAGCGATTCGAGGACCTTCTTCACCAGATGCTTGCGAATGGCGCGGATCTGGCGATCCTGCTGGAGCATCTCGCGAGAAACGTTGAGCGAAAGATCCTCGGCATCCACCACGCCCTTCACGAAGCGCAGGTATTCGGGCATCAGATCCCGGCATTCGTCCATGATGAAGACACGGCGGACATAGAGCTGAATACCGCGGTGGGCCATTTCCCGATGGTAGAGATCCATCGGCGCCAACTCGGGCACATAGAGCAGGGCCCGGGCCTCGAAGGTGCCCTCGAGAGCGGTCGCAAGATGCAATAGGGGCGATCGGTGATCGTGAGTGATATGGCTGTAGAACTCCTGATACTCCTGCTCCGTGACCTCCGAAACGGGACGCGTCCAGATGGCCTTCATCGAATTCAGGGGCTCTTCGCTGACGACCGGCTTGGCGAAATCGTCCTCCTCTTCCTTCTTCATCATGGTCAACTGAATCGGGTAGGAGACGAAATCTGAATAGCGGGTCACGATCTCGCGCAGCTTCCACTCGTCGGCGTAGTCGGCAATCCCATCCTCGGGATCCGCAGACTTGAGGTGGAGAGTGATGGTGGTTCCCGCACTCTCCCTCTCCTTCTCCTCGAGGGAATATTCGCCACCGCCATCCGTTCGCCAGCAGGTCGCCTTCTCTTCACCGGCGCGTCGGCTCAGAACGGAAACCTCCTCGGCCACCATGAAACTCGAATAGAAACCGACCCCAAATTGCCCGATCAGATCCGGGGCAGTGTCGGAATCGGTCTCGAGGCCACGCAGGTATTCGAGAGTGCCCGAACGCGCGATGGTCCCGAGGTTCTCGACCACCTCGTCTCGGGTCATCCCGATGCCGTTATCCTCGATGATCAGGCTGCGCGCCTCGGGGTCGGCGATCAGGCGTATCCGCAGTTCCTCGTCGGGCAGAATTTCGCTGCGGGTCAATCCCTCGAAGCGCAGACGGTCGAGGGCATCCGAGGCATTGGAGATGAGTTCTCGCAAGAAGACATCTTTATTCGAGTAGAGGGAGTGGATCATGAGGTCGAGGAGTTTCTTGACCTCGGCCTGGAATTCATGTTTCTCGGTGGTCATTCGCTCTGCTCCTGGAGATTCGGTGGGCCCGCTCGCCGCGCGGAAACGGAAACGGAAACGGAATGAATGAGCACGCCGCGCCCGATGGCAACCTCGGATCGCCACGGAAAGTGGATTCCCCGAGGGGCAGAGGTCGGAACTTCGAGATTTGGCCAGCAAAAGCCCTGCGAATTATACATCTCTTTATTGAGATAAGGTGGTTAATGAGATACACTGAGCGCGACTCCGATTGCTTCGTCGGGCGGAGAACGGGAAAGAAATGTCGGCCGATCAGATCGAAGAACTTCTACGCGAGCGGGTTCTGGTGCTGGACGGCGCGATGGGCACCATGCTCCAGGCCAGCGGGCTCGAAGAATCCGATTTTCGGGGGCAGCGTTTCCGCGACCACGACTGCGACCTGGCGGGGAATAACGAGGTCCTGACCCTCACCCGACCGGATCTGATCGAGGGAGTCCACGCGAGTTTCCTGGCGGCGGGGGCCGACATCCTCGAGACCAATACCTTCGGCGCCAACGCCATCGCCCAGGCCGACTACGGGCTGCAATCGATTGCTTTCGAGCTCAATCTCGAAGCCGCCAGGCTGGCCCGGCGGGTGGCGGACGCGTGGTCCGAGCGAACACCGGAGCGCCCCAGGCTGGTTGCGGGAGCCCTGGGCCCCACCCCGCGCACCCTTTCCATCTCGCCCGATGTCAACGATCCCGCGGCCCGCAATATCGACTTCGACAAACTCTCTTCCGTCTATCGCGAGGCGGCTCGCGGCCTGCTCGAAGGCGGCGTCGATCTGCTGCTCGTCGAAACGATCTTCGACACCCTCAACGCCAAGGCGGCCCTCGTCGCCATCGATGAAATCTTCGAGGATCTGGGCCGCAAATGGCCCCTGATGATCTCCGCCGCCATCACCGATGCCAGTGGACGGCTGCTCTCGGGCCAGACCCTCGACGCCTTCTGGCATTCCGTGGCTCATGCCGAACCCCTTTGCGTGGGCGTGAATTGCTCCCTTGGCGCCGAGGATATGCGCCAGCACCTCGTCGAGTTGGCGAAATACGCTCCCTGTCATATTTCCGCCTATCCGAACGCCGGCCTCCCCAATGCCTTCGCGGAATACGACGAAGCTCCCGAAAAGACGGGAGAACTGGTAGCCGAATTCGCTGCCAGCGGACTCGTCAACATCGTCGGGGGATGCTGCGGAACGACACCGGAACACATTCGCTGCATCGCGGAAGGCATTCGCGGACAGCGCGGCAGACCCCTGCCCGAAATCAGCGAAAGGATCACTCATTTCAGCGGCCTCGAGAGTCTGAACCTCGGAAGCGAATCCAAGTTCCAGATGATTGGCGAGCGCACGAATGTCAGCGGCTCGGCGCGTTTTCGCAGACTCATCAAGGCTGGAGACCATGAGGCAGCCCTTGAAATCGCCCTGGATCAGGTGCGAAGTGGCGCCAATCTCCTGGATATCAATATGGATGAGGGCCTGCTCGACTCCGAGGCCTGCATGACCCACTTCCTCAATCTGATCGCCTCGGAACCCGAGATCACGCGGATTCCGATCATGATCGACAGTTCGGATTGGCAGGTGATCGAGGCCGGCCTGAAATGCATCCAGGGCAAGGGCGTCGTGAACTCGATTTCCCTCAAGGAAGGAAAGGCCGACTTTCTGGCCAAGGCGCGACTGATCCGACGTCATGGGGCCGGTG
>PVBE010283633.1_pt1 | contig 23519 bp, 18 predicted proteins | sample 1631181 | NCBI WGS metagenome assembly PVBE01 (sample SAMN08397723, study PRJNA350692) | Marine metagenome, whole genome shotgun sequencing project. | isolation source: water | place: Pacific Ocean | collected 2012-04 | reverse complement strand
TTCGCTGTCGACTTCTTCGCTGTCGACTTCTTCGCTGTCGACTTCTTCGCTGTCGACTTCTTCGCTGTCGACTTCTTCGCTGTCGACTTCTTCGCTGTCGGCTTCTTGGCTGTCGGCTTCTTGGCTACCGGTTTCTTGGCCGCCGCCTTCATGGCGGCAGCTTTCTTGGCGGCAGCCTTCTTCGCCGCCGCCTGTCTCTTGGCGGCTGCCAGCGCCTTCCTGCGCATCCCATCCGCCGCGCGCCCACGCTTGCGCGCTTCCACCTCGGCGCGCTTGCGGGCGCGTTCTTCCTCGCGCAGGCGCCTACGTTCATCCGCCTCGGCCTGCCTGGCAGCCCGCGCCTCGTCCTTCTTGCGCCGCTCCGCCAACCGCACCTGCTGAACCTTCCACTCCTTGAAGACCTTCTTGCCCATCTGGCAGTCACCCACCAGGGGGCAGTTCTGGCACACGGGCCGCCGCGACTCGCAATAGAGGTCGGCTATCTCGCTGAAGGCATGCACAAAGGGCGTCACGGCCCCCCCGGGCACCAGGGGGGTCAGAGCCTCCCGCGCCTTGTTCGGGGATGACGTGCGGGTCATCAGGCCCAGGCGATCAAAGACCCGCACCAGGCCCGCGTGCACGGGCATCTCCCCCGGGTGGGCCAACCCCAGCAGCCACGAGCTGGTGGCCAGGCCCGTGAAGGTCAAATTGCCCATCAGGCGCGAGGCGCTCTGGTGATCCTCGCTCAACTCATTCAGGGTCAGGGAGTGGGTCTGTTGGAAGACCTCCTGCAACCAGCGTTTCAGATCGCGGGCGGCGTCCTCACGCTTCTTCAGCAGGCCAATACCCCGCCCGGTCCCGTGCCGCAGGTGCGTCGCCAGCTCCTGGATCTGAGACACGCGGGCTTCGTTCCAATCCTCGTAGGACGCGAGCAGCGCCTTGAGGGAGCTCTCCGCCTTGGCCTCGCCCATGTGGCGCATGAGCACGGCCACCACACCGGATTCCAGCAGGCCGCGCTCATCGCGCGCCTGGGGAAGGTTCCAGCGCGGCTTGATCTTCTTCTGGAGCCTGGCGGCGGTCTCCGACTTCTTGCTCACGGTGCTGCGGTGTTACGGATGTGGGAACGAAACAGAAAACAGGAACGACGAATCATGTGTACCGGCGAGCGGACCGGGCTCCAGCTTCAACGGAGAAACCGGAGAGCGCGTCCCGCGGGTGCGCCCTACTCCTCGGAGGAGGACTCTGCGGCGGCAGCGGCGGCGGCGGCGGCGGCGCGCCTGGCCTCCTGGCGGGTGCTGCGGCGGGCCTCCTTGGCCACGGCCCTGCCATCCTTGGCGGCCTGGCGAGCCCGGCCGGTCTTGGTGGCCTGCTTGCGACCTGAGCGGTCCCGCTTGGCCTTGGCCGGCTGCGACCCCCCATCCCAGACTCCCTGGGCCTTGAAGATCGAACGCACGGTCTCACTGGGCTGGGCGCCCACGGAGATCCAGTGGCGGGCGCGCTCCACATTTAACGTGGTGGCCTCCTCCTGGCGCGGAAAGACGGGATCGTGAAGGCCGAGGTGCTCGATGACACGCCCATCCCGCGGGGAGCGGGAGTCGGCGACGGAGATGCGGTAGCAGGGGCGATTCCTGCGGCCGGTGCGCTTGAGACGGATGACGACGGACATGAATAGTGCGGTTGGTGGGAGTTGGCGACGGGCGGGGAGCCCATGGCGCAGACCTTTCGCGCCGCCGGGCGCTACGCGTCTGGCGGGAAAAGGGGCCGGAGATTACACAAAAACCAGGGGTCCCTGTCCAGCCTGACCAGCCGCCTGACCCAAAAAAGCCGGCTGCAGCGCTCGGCCGTCCCGGGCCGTCCCGGGCCTTCTGCCCCTGGGCTACTTGCGGCGTTTTCCCTTGCGGCGCTTGGGTTTCGGCTTGCGGGCCTTGGGGCGACGCTTGGAGCCCCCGCCCCCGGCGGGCTTGGCCCCGCCCCGGGTCCCCATGCCCTCCGGCAGGCCGAGCCCGCCGCCGAGCCCGCCCAGGCCCCCAACGCCACCGGAACCGCCACCGGCCTCCCCGCCCCCCATCAGGCCCCCGATGGAGGAGAGATCCAGGCCCCCGGCGCCTTCACCGGCGCCCCCCCCACCCCCGAGCAGGCCATCCAGCCCCGCCCGCTTGGCCTTCTTCCCCATGCCGGCCCCCATGCCGAGCTTGCCCATCTGCTTCATCATGCGCCCCATATCCTTGTATCGCTTGAGCAGCTCGTTCACCGCCCGCACATCCTGCCCGGCCCCCCGGGCAATACGCCGCCGGCGGCTCATGTCCATGATCTTCGGTATCAGCCGCTCCCGGGGCGTCATGGAAGTGAACAGGGCCTCCAGCCGGTTCATCTGCTTGTCATCCACGTTCAGGTCCCCGGCCAGCTTGCCCATGCCCGGCATCATCCCCAGCACCTTCTTCATGGGGCCGAGCTTGCGCACCATGCGCAGCTGGGCCAGCATGTCCTCCAGGGTGAAGGTGCCCATGACGAGCTTCTCCATGGAAGAGCGCGCCTCGTCCTCCGAGATGGCGTCCTGGGCCTGCTCCACCAGACCGACCACGTCCCCCATGCCCAGAATGCGCCCGGCCATGCGTTCCGGGTGGAAGGGCTCCAGGTCGTCGACCTTCTCCCCAACTCCCGTGAAGAGCACGGGACAGCCGGTGACTTCCTTTAATGAGAGCGCCGCCCCGCCCCGGGCATCGCCATCGAGCTTGGTCAGGATGACTCCCGTCAGCGCCAGCCGTTCGTGGAAGCTGCGCGCGCTCTGCACGGCATCCTGGCCGGTCATGGAGTCCACCACCAGAATCTGGTCGTGGGGGGCGGTGACCTCGGCGATGCGCGCCACCTCGCCCATCAGCTCGTCGTCCACATGCAGCCGCCCGGCGGTGTCCAAGAGGACCACATCGTTTCCCGCACGCCGCGCCGCGGCCAGGCCCGCGGCACAGACCTCCGGGGGCGTGGCACCCTCCATGGCAAACACGGGCACATCGATGGCCCTGCCGAGCACACGCAGCTGCTCCACCGCCGCCGGCCGCTTGACATCCGCGGCCACCATCAGCGGGCGCTTCTGGTGCTTCTCGCGCAGGTGCTTCGCCAGCTTGGCACAGGTGGTGGTCTTACCGGCTCCCTGCAGGCCCGCCATCAGAATCACCGTGGGGCCCTTTTTCGCGAAAGTGAGGCGCGCGTCCTCCGGCCCCATGAGCTCCACCAGCTCCCCGTGGACCGCGTGCACGAACTGCTGGGAAGCCTCCACGCCGCTGATGCGCCCGCCCCCCAGGGCCCGTTCCCGCACGCGCTCCACAAAGCCGGTGGTCACCTCGAAGGCCACATCCGCCTCCAGCAGGGCGGCGCGCACCTCCGCCAGGCCGGCGTCGATGTTTTCCGCAGTCAGCTCGCGCCGCCCCTTGAAGAGGCCGAGGGAGTTGGAAAGGCGGTCGCTGAGGGCTTCAAACATGGTCGGTTGGGGCGCAAGGCCCGGTGGACGGCCGCCCCTTATAACAAGTGGGGCGGGCCCTGTGACGGTTCGCGCTTCGGCACCGGCGGACTCCCGTTCCCCGCCGCGCCCCATGTGGCCGGGCACCTCTTTTCGAGCAAACTGACGCGGGAAACGGGCGCCCCGGTTCAGTAGGCTCAGGCCACCACCATGACATGCCTCTTCTGCGATCTGATCAACGGCGTCCTGCCCTGCGACCCAGTCTACCGCGATGAACAGGTCCTGGTCCTGCGCGACATCGCCCCCCAGGCACCCACGCACCTCCTGGTGGCGCCCATCGAGCATGTGGAGAGCCTCTGGGATCTGGAGGACGAGGCCCTGGCAGGCAAGCTCCTGGCCACCGCCGCCCGCATGGCCCGCGAGGCCCAGTTGGCCGACGGCTGGCGCCTGATCGTGAACACCCGCCACCACGGGGGGCAGGAAGTGCCCCATGTCCACCTGCATGTCATCGGCGGCCGCCCCCTGGGCCGCATGCTGCCCCTGGACTAGCCCATTCATTCCATGGAGAAGCTGATCATCGAAGGGGGCACCCAGTTGGCTGGGACGGTACATACCGCCGGCTCCAAAAACGCCACCCTGCCGATCCTGGCCGCGTCCATCCTGACCCATGACCCCCTGGTAATCCCCAACGCCCCGCGCCTGCGCGATGTGGAGACCATGGCCAATCTGCTGCGCCTGCTCGGATGCCAGGTGGAGGGCGATGACACCGGAGCCATCCAAGTCCAGGCCGCCGGCGACATCTCCCCCGTGGCCGAGTGGGAGCAGGTGCGCCAGATGCGCGGCTCCGTCTGCGTCCTCGGCCCGCTCCTGGCCCGCAACGGGCGGGCGCGGGTCAGCCTGCCCGGTGGCTGCGCCTTCGGCGTACGCCCCATCGATCTGCACCTGAAAGGCATGGAAGCCCTGGGGGCCAGCGTGCGCATCGAACACGGTTACGTGCATGCGCAGGCGCCGGCCGGGGGCCTGGTGGGCGCGGAGGTGTTCCTGGCCTCGGGCGCGGGCCCGACCGTCCTCGGCACGGCCAATGTGATGATGGCCGCCACCCTGGCCCGCGGGCGCACGGTAATCCACGGGGCCGCCTGCGAGCCTGAAGTCAGCGACCTGGCCGATTGCCTGAACGCCATGGGAGCACGCATCAACGGCCAGGGCTCGCCGCGCCTGGAGATCGAGGGCGTGGACGAGCTGCACGGCACGACGCACCGGGTCATCCCCGACCGCATCGAAGCCGGCACGTACCTCGTCGCCGGAGCCCTGACCGGCGGACGGGTACGCGTGACCGGCTGCCGCCCGGAGCACCTCTTCGCCCTGTTGGATCACCTGGCCCAGGCGCGCATTCCCATCGAGATCGGCCCGGATTGGGTGCAGTCAAACGAGCGCGGCGGAAGCTCCGGTCCGGCGCTTCCCGCCCCGCCGCGGGCCACGGATGTCACGACCCACGCCTACCCGGGCTTCCCCACGGACCTGCAGGCCCAGTGGATGACCCTGATGTGCCTGGCGGACGGCATCAGCCTGATCGAGGAGCAGATCTACCCGGACCGCTACATGCACGTGGCCGAGCTGGTGCGCCTGGGCGCCCGCTTGCGCCGCGTGGGTACACGCACCATCGTCGAGGGGCTCGGAGCCTCCGACGGGAGGCGAGCGCGCCTCTCCGGCGCCCCGGTCACCGCCTCGGACCTGCGCGCCTCCGCGGCCCTGGTCCTGGCCGGCCTGGTGGCAACCGGCTCCACCGAGATCCACCGCGTCTACCACATCGACCGCGGCTACGAGCGCATCGAGGATCGCCTGAACGCCCTCGGGGCCCGCATCCGCCGCGTCCGGGACTAGCCCACAGCCAGGCGCCGCACCCTCACCCACATCCCCGCACGCGCCCCCTCCAGGAGCCCCTCAGCCGGCGATTGACCACCGATTACCCCAGCCCGTTTGCGCTCCGGCCGCGGGCGCACTATGATCTCCGCCCGATCTCGCGAGTTGAGGCGCTTTGCGCGCCCTCGCTCCCATTCACCTCTCCCGCGTCCCGGGCCCGCGCGGCCCGCCCCTCCGCACCATGACAAGTCTCACCAGTCCCGCCGAAGAGGCCACGCAGACCACCTTCGAGCTCAGGAACGCCGACTTCCCGAGCTTCGCCTCCCTGCAGGCGACCCGCCACGATGTCTTCGGCCGCCGCCAGGACCATGATGCCCTCAGGCGCCAGACCGAAGCCCTTGGCACCACCGGCGAGGAAGGCCGCCGCCGGGGCCTCGGCCTCTGGATGCTGGGACGCTTCGACGAATGCGCGGAACTCCTGGCCACCCACGAGGGCGACGATGTGGCTTCCTTCACCCGGGCCCAGGCCCTGGTATCCGCCGGTCGCCCGGCCGAGGCGCGCCCCGTCTTTGAGCGTCTCTCCAGCTCCTATCCGGATGAGCCCCGTCCCCGTGCCGGTTTCCTGGAGAGCGCCTTCGAAGCCGACCTTATGGCTGAAGGTGAAGAGGCTGCCTCGGCCAAGCTCTTGAGCGCTCTGGAGAATGCGCCGGCGGATTTCGTCGCCAGCGCCGACGGACACTACCTGGCTGGACGCGCCGCCGCCTCCGCCGACGCTGCCGACCAGCGCCAGGCGACCCTGGACCATTTCCTCGCCGCCCGGGAGCTGGACCCCACCCACCGGCGCATGCTCTTCCACCTGGCCCACCACGCGGAACAGAACGGCCTCGATGAACTGGCTCTCTCCTGCTACGAGACCCTGATCAAGTCCCTGCCCGTCGACAAGAGTGTGCTCATGAACCTGGGCGTGCTCTACGAGGACCTGGGACGCGACCAGGACGCCGCCACCTGCTACGACCTCGTGGCCCGCTCCTTCCCCACCGACCGCCGGGCGCGCATGTACCTGGCCGACGCCGTGGCGGGCATGGACATGTATTACGACGAGGAACAGGAGCGCAAGGAAGATCGCCTGAACCAGATCCTGCGCATCCCGATCACGGACTTCGAGCTCAGTGTGCGGGCACGCAACTGCCTGAACAAGATGAGCATCCTGACCCTCGGCGACCTGGTCACGAAGACCGAGACCGAGCTCTTGTCCTACAAAAACTTCGGCGAGACCTCCCTGAACGAGATCAAGGAGATCCTCGGCAGCAAGGCCCTGCGCCTGGGCATGGACCGCGAAGAGGCCGTGGACAGCGTCTCCCAGGTCGGCGATGCCGTTCCCGCCCCGAGCGGAGCCTCCGAGGTGGAAAACACTCCCCTGGCCGAACTCAACCTCTCCATCCGCGCCCGGCGCGCCGTCGAGAGCATGGGTTGCCTGACCGCCGGCGACATCGCCCGGCGTTACGAGGAGGACTTCGCCACCCAGCCGAACTTCGGCACCACCTCCCTCCAGGAACTGCGCCAGAAGCTCAGCGACCTGGGCCTGTCCCTCAGTACGCGCTCCTAAACCGCGCCCGTGTACGACTACCTGGCAGGCACCGTCATCGAGCGGTCCCTGTCCAGGCTCGTGGTCGAGGTGGGCGGAGTCGGCTTTGAACTGGCCGTGCCCCTGGGGGCCGAGTTCACCGAGGGCGCTGCGACCCGGGTCTTCACTCACCTGGTAGTACGCGAGGATGCCTGGCGCCTCTTCGGCTTCGAGGACCGCGCCGGGCGTGACCTCTTCCGCCTCTTGCTCTCCGTGCGCGGGGTGGGCCCGGCCATGGCCCTCGGCTTGCTCTCGGGCATGGCGCGCGCCGATCTGCTGGCGGCCATCCGCGGACAAAAGAGCGCTCCCCTGACAAATGTGAAGGGGGTCGGGCGCAAGACCGCCGAGCAGATCCTGCTCGACCTGCGGGACAAGCCCGTGCTGCCCGGGGAAGGGGATGCCGCCCCCGGCACCTCGGCCACGGGATCCGGCACCGCCGCCACCTCCAGCCATGGAGAAACCGAGGACGCTGTTCTCGCCCTGGTGTCCGTGGGGTACAAGGAGAAGGAAGCCCGTCGCCAGGTCGAACACGCTGCTGATAGCGTCGGCACCGACGACCTGGAAGCCCTCGTGCGTCACGCCCTGAAAAAATGACTCCCGCGCCCTCCACCAGCACCACCCCCAACGCCCCGGACAGCAAGACCAGCTCCCCCTGGCGTGTCCTGATCTGCGACGAACTCTCCCCCGCCGCCCTGGCCGCTTTTTCCGAGGCCGGCATCGAGCCGGAGATCCAGACCGGCCTGGACGAGTCGCAGCTAGTCAGTGCCGTGCCCGGTGTTCACGCCCTGATCGTGCGCTCGGCTACCAAAATCACACGCAAGGTGATCGAGGCCGCCGACACCCTGCGCGTCGTCGGACGGGCCGGCACCGGCGTAGACAATGTGGACTGCGCGGCGGCCACGGAGCGGGGCGTGGTGGTCATGAACACGCCCACTGGCAACACCACCACCACCGCGGAGCTGGCCGTCTCCCTGCTCTGCGCCATCGCCCGCCACATCCCCCGGGCGGACCGCACCGTGCGCAGCGGCACCTGGAAGAAAAAGGGCCTGCTCGGCACCGAGCTGACCGGCAAGACCGTCGGCATCATCGGCATGGGCCGCATCGGCCGCACGGTGGCCAGCCGCGTCCAGGGCCTGCGCATGGAAGCCATCGGCCACGATCCCTACCTGCAGGGGACGAGCTGTCCGGTGGACGGCGACGCTGATGTGCCCCTCTTGCCCCTCGAAGAGCTCCTCTCCCGGTCGGACTTTGTCACGCTGCACATCCCGCGCACGGATTCCACGGCCAACCTGCTGAACGCCGAACGCATCGCCCTGATGAGACCGGGCGCCCGCCTGATAAACGCCGCCCGCGGCGGCCTGGTGGATGAGCAGGCCCTGGCGGAGGCCCTGGACAGCGGCCGCCTGGCCGGCGCCGCCCTGGATGTGCTGGCCGAGGAACCGCCCGGCGCTGACAATCCCCTGGTCGGCCGGGAAGATGTGATCCTGACCCCGCACCTGGGCGCCTCATCCCACGAGGCCCAGCACAAGGTGGCCGTGGGCATCGCCCGCCAGATCAGTCAGTTCCTGATCGAGGGCGTGGCCGACAATGCGGTCAACGCCCCGGCCCTGCCGGCGGAGACCCGGCGCCGCATCGCCCCCTATGTCATGCTGCTGGAGCGCATGGGCTCCTTCCTGGCCCAGCACCTGGGCGAACCGGCCCGCAAGCTCGAGCTGACCCTGGCCGGGGAAATCGCAGCTGAGGACACCGGCCCCCTGGAGTCCGCCCTGCTGACCGGCCTGCTGCGCGAATCCCTGGCCGGCCCGGTCAACTTCGTCAACGCCCCCCACATCGCCCGGGAACGGGGCCTGCGCGTGCTCCACGACTGCGCCGGGGAATGCCACGGCTACCAGTCCCTGGTCAAGGTGCGCGCCAGCGCCCGGGGCGGCGAGCCCAGCGTGCTGGTTACCGGCACTGTCTTCGGTACCAACCCCCGCTTTGTGCGCATCGACGACCTGCACCTGGACCTCAACCCCAGGGGACTCTTGCTGCTGACGCGCCACTCCGACAGCCCCGGCGTACTGGGGACCATCGGCACGCTGCTGGGAGAAGGTGGCGTCAACATTCGCCGCGTGGAGCTCGGCACTCCCGCCCAGGACACCATCCAGGCCGCGGCCACCCACGCCGCCGGCTTCTTTTCCCTGGATAACGAGCCCGCGCCGGAAACCCTGGCCGCCATCGCCGCCCTGGCCCCCATCGAGTCAGTCCGACTGGTTCGCCTGTAGTGCGCGTCAGGCGTTTTTCGATCAACCTGGCGCCATGACATCGGTCACCGACGCGCCGCCGCCCTACGCCACGGTCGTCTTCGACTGTGACTCGACGCTCTCCGCCGTGGAGGGCATCGAGTTCCTGGTGGAGACAGCCGCTGATGAGTTGGCCGAACGCGTGGGCACCATGACCGCCGCCGCCATGGACGGCACACTGCCCCTGGAGGAGGTCTACGGCGCGCGCCTGGAACTGGTGCGCCCGAGCCGCGCAGACCTCACCGCGGTGGGCGCGGCCTACATCGAACGCGCCCTGCCGGGGGGGAGGGAACTGGTCGCAGCCCTCCTGCGACTCGGCAAGACCGTGGCCATCGTCTCCGGCGGCCTGCGACTTCCCGTGGTCATTCTCGCCGAGCATCTGGGCATGGAACTCAATGAAATCCACGCCGTTGACACGCTGCACGCTTCGGACGGCGGCTACCTGGGCTTTGACCAGGCGAGCCCCCTGGCCCGTTCCGGCGGCAAGCCCGAGATCCTGCGCGGGTTGCGCTCGCGCCACCCGGGCCCCCTGGTATTGATCGGTGACGGTGCCACGGACCTGGAGGCCGCCACGGTCAGCGAATCGCCCGTCTCTCGCTTCATCGCCTTCGGCGGCGTGGACCGCCGCGAGGGAGTCTTCGCCGCCGCCGAAGTCACTTCAGAGGCCACCGATCTGATCCAACTCCTGCCCCTGTTGTGTACGCGGCAGGAGTTGGGAATACTCGGGTCAGGCTAGAACCTCTCCCAGCCAGCCGGCTCCGCTGCTCACCGCTTCCAGCACCATAGACAAGCACCCAGACCATGCCCGAACTCTGGATCCCCGGCCCCACGGAAGTCCGAGCCGCAATCCTGGAAGAGTGTCAGCGCCCCATGGTCGGTCACCGCAGCAGCGCCATGATGGAGTTGATCGCGGACCTGGATCCGGGTCTGCGCCTGGCCTTCGGCCTGGCCGCAGGCAGTCCCTCAAGCGTGGCCGTCCACGCCTGTTCGGCCAGCGGCATGCTGGAGGGCAGCCTCACCGCCGTCGGCCCGCGCGTGCTCTCCATCGTCGGCGGCGCCTTCGGCAAGCGCTGGCTGACCATCGCCCGCTCCCTCGACAAGGATGTGCGCGAAATGCCCGTCGAGTGGGGACGCGCCCCCCAGCCCGAGGAACTCGACGCCATCCTGACAGAGGAAGGCCCCTTCGACGCGGTGACACTGGTCTCCAATGAAACCAGCACCGGCGTGCGCACGCCCCTCGGCCCCATCGGCGAGGTCATCAAACGCCACGGCGACACGCTGCTGCTCGTTGACCTGGTCTCCTACATCGCTGGCGCACCGGTTGATTTCGATGTCAACCACATCGACTTCGGTCTGGCCGGAGTCCAGAAGGCCTTCGCGCTGCCGCCGGGTATCTGCGTCATGGCCGCCTCGGAACGCTATCTGTCCCGGGCCCGCGAACAAGAACGCCACACTTTCTATCTGGACCCGGTGCGCATCTTCGACGGCCACGCCACGCGCAAGCCGCCGATCACCCCGGTCATCGGCTTGCACTACGCACTCAAGCGTCAACTGGAGGACATTACGAGCGGGGCGACCTTGCCCGAGACCGCCTGCGCCGCCGAGCGGACGGGCCCCGACTGGGCCTGGCGCGCGCGCTTTGCCAAGCATGAGCGCATGCAGGCGCGCACGGTGTCCTGGGCCGCGAACCACGGCCTCGAACTCCTGCCACCCGCCGCGGAAGCCTCCCCCACAGTCTCCTGCTTGCGCTCCGCCGGGCTCGATGTCACCGCCTTCACCGCCGCCCTGGAAGAAAAGGGTTACACCATCAGCAACGGTTACGGCGACCTGAAAGGCAAAACCTTCCGCATCGGCCACATGGGTGACCACACCGAAGACGGCCTGGAGCGCCTGCTGGCGGCCGCGGACAGCTGCCTGAGCTCTTGATCAGCACCACGCTTCTCTCCCCCTCACGCTCGAGTTATTGACCCGGTCTGGGGGTCGCCCATAACCTCTTGCTACGCCTTGCACAATGACACACCCCAGCGGGGAGTCATCCCAAGCCTCCCCTTGCCCGACGAACATGCCCCCAACCACCATGAAGACCCTCCTATACCTCCTTGTGCTCGCTCCCCTAGTATCCGGCTGCGCCAGTTCTCCGGCCACTGATGACAAGCCGAAAACCGATGTCGAGAAGGTAGCCGATAGGCTTGATGAGGCTCGCATGAAGAGGATCAAGCACGCCGAAGAGCAACTTTCAATCGCCAAGCAAGACCTCGACGAGGCCGAGAAGGAAGAACAGGAACTGAAGGCCATCTACGAGAACCAGATGAGCCAGGCCGCCTACCTGAGGCAAGAGGTAGCTGACCGCGAGAGGAACCTCGAAAGCCTGCGGCCAGGGGCGGCCCCCGCCGACAGCGACACTTCCGAGTAACCGCCCGCGGCCACCTGGCGACGGCGGATAGCCGCCGCGTCCCTCTGATCTCCTGAACTCCCGTTCAACGCCGGCGCGGCCACTTACCCTTGGCCAATGCGGCGCCCATCTCCTCGGCGAACTCCTCACCGAGATGCCCCTCCAGCAACTCCTTCTGATCAGCACTTGAGACCGTGTAGTCGGTCAGTATGCGCCATCTGCCGTCGGCTCCCCGGTCGATCCCATGGATGTTCCTGAGTGCGCGGAAGTCCTCCAGGATCATGGGCAGAGCCTGGGCCTCATCCATCGACAGGTACTTGGTGACGCCCCAGGCCAGGGTCGCGTCACCGTCATTCCAGGTCCAGCGTTGCCAATCGGCCAGGCGTTGCCAGCTGATGCCGGAGTCCTTCTTGCGCACCAGGTTGCGCAGGTTGTTGGGCCAGGCCCCGTGGCTGCCGCGCGAGACAAAGCCGTCCTTTCCCGGGAAGCAGTAGACCGTCCCGCGCAGTTCAAGCTCCATCGTCCAGGCCAGGCCCACGGTCAGCCACCAGGGCTGGCGTCCGAAGCGGCGTGTGACCAGGAGGCGCGTCAGGCGATGGACCAGCTCGTTCCTGAAGTCGTATTCCTCCGGTTCCAGCTTGCCGATGGGCAAGCTGCCACAAAGGGGCTGATCCAGGACGAAACCCAACTGACGCTTACCGGACGCGGCCCAGGACTTCAGGTATTGGTTCGTGCCCACCATGAGGTCAATGGCCGCCTCGTAGTCCGCCTGCTCGTCCACGGCCAAGAGGACAATCGTCTCCGTATCCGCCTCGGGGCCGTGTTGAATCCAAGGAGGAGCCACGGCACTGCCCAGGGCCGCCAGGGGCGCATCTTCCGCCAGGCGCGGCAGGGGTTCCCCATGCTCCCCCCGCTGCGGTGCCGGCAGGAGTTCGTCGAAGAGTTCCAGGGTTTCCTCTATCAGTTTGAGTTCCTTTCTGGGTGTGCGGCGTGACTTCATCAACAGGAGGACCCGACCGTCAGCGGTGAGCTCCAGGCGGTAGCCACTCTCCACTGCCCATTCCCCCCAACGCTCCACAGCCGCCAGCGGCGCCGCACCCAGGTCTGCGGGCAGCTTGTCCAGGTAATAGGATTTCCGGCCCTGGTAGACTCTGGCCCGATCCCGCCCCGTGCCCAGTGGGCTGGAGCTGGCGCCTGCCTGGGCACTCGGAGCGGCGTGCGCCCAGGCCACAAGGCCCAGGGCGATAGCCCCGAGAGCACGTCCCAGATGCCCTCTCGGCTCTCTCGGTAACGCACAGCAATGTGTCACACTGTGTAGTTTTCTCTTCATTCTTGATGGATCCCAGTTATGCCCTGTAGCCCTGCTCATGCGTGGTCCGCAACGGCGGTATGCCCTGAAGGCGGAAAACCGCATCAAACAAACGCTCATTCCCGGTCTTTATTCGCACGAAAGCAGAACACACGTCGTTCATGCACCTGGAACGGTGCCTGTGAACTCGGCCTTTGAGTTTCTCCGGCATGTACGTCCGCCCCGCCGGAATTGACCACTTACCCCTTGCATGACCACCGCCCCCCACGCGGGGGCCCTCCCAATCCCGCAAGACCTGATCACTAGCATGAAGACCCTCTCCTACCTCCTGCTCATCGCCCCCCTGCTCTCCGGTTGTTCCATGCTGTCCAATGACAAGGCCACTGAGAAAAGCGACATCGATGTCGTGGCTGAGAACATCGCCCGGGCCACAGAGAAACGGATCAAAGAATCCCAAGCGCGCCTGGAGGCGGCCAAGGCCGACCACACGCAAATCGAAAAGCGCCGCCAGGAGTTGGAAAAACTGCTGGCAGCCCAGACCATCCAGGCCAACGCCATCGGCGGCGAGGTCGAGGCCCTGGAAGCCACCCTGCGCTCCCTGCGCAGCAAGCCTCAGTAGATATGCGACAGCTCCGCGCCTGCGGTGCGGAGCTGTCCCCTTCCCTACAAGAGCCCCTCTTCCCTGGCCACGCGGCGGGCCAGGGTGCGCACCTGCTCGGGAGCGAGGTGGTGCAGTTGGTGCGCGAGTGTACGCGTGGGGTGGATTTCCTCCCAGGCACCCGGCTCGGCATCCAGGGCCTGGTCCAGGGCGTCAAGGACATCAGCCAGCAACTCCTTGTAGGCCTCCCCATGGGGCAGGATTGACCCGGCGGCGCTGGGGCGGTCGGCGGCCAAGAGCACCTGGGCCAGGGCCAGGCGCGGATCCGCGTCCACACACATGGCCGTCAACTGGGCACGGTACTCCAACCGTCGCATGACCTTGTCCGGTGAGAAGCCGCAGCGCATGAAGAAGCCCAGGGCCTTGCCCTTGTTCTCCGACAGGGGCAGGAAGCGGCTGCGGTCACACAGGTGCCCCTCCTCGTGGCGCGCGGTGGTGGCCACCAATTCGCTGAGAGTGGGTGGCGCTCCCCCGCGCTCGGCGAGCACGGCCAGGCGCACCAGGTTTCCGGCGCCGAGCAGGGGCGCCGCGAGCACGCGGCCCCGGCGAATCTGATCCGGGGAACGGCGGGCGAGATCGAGGCCGCGACTCTCCAAAGCGGTGCTGCGGCGCACTTCCCGCAGCGCATCCGGCGCAGCTCCGAAAAAGCGCCGGGCCAGGCTGCTCCAGGCATCCTGTTCTCCGCGCACGGCCTCGATATCCACCCAGTAGCCTTCGTGCAGGGCGGAGCCCGTGATGCGCGCCCCGGAGCGCGCCGCCCGCGGCGCCAGGTCCGCACCCTCGCACCAGACCACCGTGCCGGACCAGGGCACGCCCAGGTGTTCTCCGCGGCGAAACTCCGCCAGCACCATGGGCAACACCACGCCGTCCGGTACCGGATCCAGGGTGTGCGTGCCGAAGAGCCCAAAGCGCCCCATGGCGCTGAAGTAGGCGGCCAGGCCCGGCACGGGCGTACCGTCCTCTCCGCGCCCGGCGGCCGCGTCCCGTTCCGAGAAGAGCGGCCCGCAGTGCACCATCTCACCGATGCCTGAGAAGGAGACGCGCGGGGAGCCGCGCAACTCTGCCAGGACATCCTCGACGGTGACGGGCACACAATCCGCCGGGGCCGCTGCAACAGGGCTCGGAGAAACCGTGCGCAGGGTCTCCCAAACGGTCAGGGCTGGGGCCAGGCGCAGGAGCAGCTCGCCGAGGCCGCCCCCATCCTGCCCGCCCGCTTCGGCGCGGGCCTCGGCCAGCACCTCGTCCAGGTCAAAGGCCGCGGCCTGACCGCCCGCGTCCCGGGAGTCGCCGCCGGCCCCAGCGGTGCCGACCGCCGCCCCCTCCCGATCCATTCCGGCGTCCATGCGTTCGAGCGTGTGCGCCAGCTCATCCAGGGCGAACTGCCCCGCTTCGGCGGCGGCGTACAGTTGCCGCGCCCGGGCCAGTTCATCCCCCGCCCCGGACTCCGCTGCTGGATTCCCGCCGCTGATCTTCCCAGATGCTCCGTCGGCGCCTTGCAGGGCACCGGCCGCCAGCCCCGCACAGGCCCTGGCCTCCGCAAACCAGCCGCTGTCCAGACAACTTTCCCCCAGAGCCAGCCCCGGTGCATCCGCCGCCCGAGCCTCCCGCGCCAGCTCTGCCAGGCGCGCATCCAAGGGCGCTCCCGCACCGTCGAGCACCTGCTCTGGCAACTCCGCCAGCCAGCCCTCCAGCGCCTCCCGCGGACGACCGCCGGCGAAGCGCGCCGCCCGCAAGAGGGCCGCCGGTGTGCGCGCCCCGCTGCGCTCCAAGAGGTCCAAGGCCAGGGGCGTGGGTCCCGCGGCCAAGAGCAGCTCGGCGTAGAGCGCGTCCCAAGGTCCGTGGACATCACCCGCCCGGGAGCGCCCCATTGCCAAGGCCGTGCGCAGGCGGCGCGCCGAGGCCTCGGACCCCCGGCGCAGCCCCACCACCGGCAGCAGGCGCGCGAGGGTGCGCGTCAGAGCAAACAACTCGCCGGGCACCAGCGAGCCCTCGGCCAGCAGCTCACAGCCGCGCTCAAAGGCCCCCTCCTGTTGCTCGGGTTCCTCGGCCCGGGCCCCCAGTTGCACGGCCAACACAGCCAGCCGCGAGCGTTCCGGTTCGGGCACCCCGGCCCCGTCTCTCCCCGCTTCGGCCAGATGCGAGTCGATGATGCCCACGGCCCGCTCCAACTCCTGTGCCCCGGCCGCGGCCCGCGCCACCATCTCCGTGAAAAGGGCGCGCTCGTACGGGTCCCGCGCCCGCGCCAAGGCCCGCCGGGCATACATCTCCGCCGCATCCCAGCGCCTTTCCTGCCGGGCCAGCCAGGCCAGGCCGTGGTGTCCCCAGGCAAAGCCGTCGTCCGCCGTGGCCGCCGCGCGCATGTGCCCGGCGGCCCCCGCGCCCTCAAGGCGCGCCGCCAGATACAGGTGCAGGGCATCGGCCGGCCGCTCCTCAATGACCGCCAGGTGCCCAGCCAGCACCGCTGCCCCGGCCAGATCAGCCCTTGCCAAATCGTCCAGGAAACGCCGCGGCGCCGCCCAGGTTGGCTCCAGCTCCACGGCGCGCCCGGCCAGCTCCCGGGCCCGCCCGCGCTGAGCTGTCCCACCGGGCGCCGCCAGCAACAACCGGGCACGTTTAAAAGTCTCGGATGCTTCCTCCACCACGGGCTCCACCGGTCGCCGCGGCCCGGAATCCAGCAACTGACAACCGCCCAGGGTCAGGGCGGCACCAGCCGCCAGCATGGTCAACGCCCGGTTACCCGGCGCCGCCCCTCTCCAATGAACTAGTGCTTGCATACGCATGGATTCAGCACCCATCCTACGCCACCGACTGCTGCCTTGCACCCAAAGCATCCAGGCCGGAAACTGACGCCATGTTCTCCACCGTCTTGTCCGCTTGCCTGAGTCTGCTGCTCTTGCCCTCAGCCAGCGGTGCCAGCGCCCCAGGCACCCCCGCGAGCCGCGCCATGAGCCAGAAGAAGGGCGCAAAGGTCGAGGAGTACCAGCCCTTCAGGGGCACCCTGGCCGAGGCGCGCACCATGGCGCGCGAGCGCAATGTCCCCCTGCTCGTGTGCATGACCCTCGAAGGGGAGGACGAATCTGACAACTACGACGCCGCTATCCTGGCGGACGCGGGCTTTCGCCAGCGGGCCACCGGGACAGTGATTCTGGTTTCGAACAACGTGCCCCACGCCACGCGCAAGCTGACCCAGGTAATCGACGGCGAGAAGGTCACCCGGGAAGTCTGCTCGCGCTATCCGGAGGGCTCCTGCGAAGATCACATGCGCACCTGGGATGAACTCTACTTCGCCTACGCCGTGAAGGGCGAGCTGCGCCTGCCCGAGACAATTGTCATCGACGTCAACTTGAAGCCCGGTGTGGACAGCGCCAACAACCAGGTGACCTGGCGCTTCTCAACGGGAGGGCTGCCTTCGGTTTCAGAGATCACCGGCGCCGTGGGCAGGCTGGGCAAAAAGCTCGGACAGGGACTCACGCGCGCCGAGCACGCGGCCCTGGCGGCGCACCTGGCCCGGGGACGCATCATGACGAAAGCCAGGTCATGGCCCGATGCCTGGCGCGCCTGGCTGGCCATCCTGGCCGTGACAAAGGACGGCCCCTTCGCCGCCGAAGCCGCCGCAGAAGCTCCCCTGGCCGAGGCCGGGCTGCGCGCGGAGATCGCCGCCCTGCAGGAACGCCTGCAACCCGGCGAGATAAACATCCCCTACGGACGCCTCCTCGAACTGGAGCAGGAGTGCGCGGACCTGCCCATCGCCAAGGACCTCAACGCGCAACTGCGCAAGGTGCGCCGCCGCAAGGACATCCGCGACGACATCGAACGCTTCGAGCTGGAGCGGGAAGCGGAGAAACTCTGGAGCGAGGCCGTTGACTTCGCCACCCAGGGGGAGGCGCGCAAGGCGGAGCGGGTCGCCAAGAAGCTGCTCAAGAAGAAGTACGCGGGCACACCGGCCTACGAACGCGCCCGCCAGCGTTGGCCTGAGCTGGCCGACTGACAGCTCTGACCGTCAGCCGGAGAACGCTTCGAGAACGCTGTCACAATCGCATTCGCGGTCGAGGCGCTCCGCAAACCTGGCGCTGGACATCCAAGCGGCCATGGTCACGCCCTCGCCGCCGATGGCCTCGCCGGTGTAGATGCGCACCTGATCAACCAGATCGCGCTTGAGATAACGGGAGAGCAGCGTGGGGCCCGCCTCCAAGAGCACCCGGCGCGCACCCTGCTCCCAGAGCCAGGCCTGCACATCGAGCAGCGAGACATGATCCGTTTCGCCGGCCGGCAGGCCGGTGACCACGGCGCCGGCAGCTTCGAGCGCGTGCCAACGGCCCACATCGGCGCCGCCCTGGCAGAGGATGTGAACCGGCCCCACGCCTGGCCCCAGTTCCTGGGCGAGCAGGGCGTAATCCGGCGGCGTGCGCAGATAGCTGTCGAGCACCACGCGCAGGGGGCGCATCTGAGTATCCCCGGGCGGGCGCACGGTAAAACGGGGATCATCCATCAGGACGGTACCCACTCCGCTCACCACAGCATCCACGCTGCCGCGCAGCTCGAGCACCTCGTCGCGGCTGGCGGTGCAGCTGATCCAGCGATTGTCGTCCGCATTGGCCGGCGGCACCAGGTGCCCGCTGCGGGTCTGGGCCCACTTGGCGATGGTCCACGGGTGCGGCCGGCGCAGGCGATCCGGACCGGCCCAGGCCAGGAACTGGGGGCAGATCTCCTCCAGGGGAGCTGCGCCCTCCAGCACGATCACCTCCACACCCGCCTGCTCCAACAGCTTGAGGCCGGCACCCCGATGGCGCACATCCGGGTCCACGGCCCCCACCACCAGACGCCGGATGCCGGTGGCCCCGATGGCCTCCACACAGGGGGGCGTCTTGCCACGGCTCGAACAGGGTTCGAGGGTCACCACCATGGTGTCCCAGCGTTCGGCGGGCACATCGGATTCCGCCGCCGCCGCCAGGGCACGGGCCTCCGCATGGCCTCCGCCCCAGCGTTCGTGAAAGCCCCGCGCCACCTCTCGGCCTCCGGCCAAAACGGCCGCTCCGACGCAGGGATTGGGGGCCACCTCAAAACGCCGCTCCCGGGCCGCCCGCCCCAGGTCTCCGAGCAGGGTTCCCAGGGACGCCAGATCAGCCTCGGTCAGCCCTTGGTGGGTGGTCGCCATGGACGGAGTCTAGGACACGCGGACCGCCGATGCGCCCTCATCTCCCCTTATTAAAGGGCCTGTTCACGGCCTGGACCACAGCCTCCGCAGGCGCCCGGGGACAGTGTTGCAGCCCAGCCGAAGCGCGGATTTTATCCAGCCGCAACGCCCTCTGGCGCGCCCCGTGAGGCACACTACCGGAACTCCCCACGCCGCAGCGCAAGGGTCCAGTGACCCCCACGCTCCGGGCCAGCGGGCGCCCCGCCCCGCGCCCAAAGCTGAAAACCGCCAACCACCACCAGCCATGACTACCACCCCCCTGCGCGTCGCCGTCACCGGAGCAGCCGGCCAGATCGGCTACTCCCTCCTGCCCCGTATCGCCAACGGCGAGATGTTCGGCCCTGACCAGCCGATCATCCTGCAGTTGATTGAGATCCCCGCGGAGAAGGCCCTGGCGGCCCTCGACGGCGTGGCCATGGAACTCTCCGACTGCGCCTTCCCACTCCTGGAAGACATCGTCTGCACCTCCGCTGTGAACACCGGTTTCGCCGGCGCCCACTGGGCCCTGCTGGTGGGCAGCAAGCCCCGCGGCCCGGGCATGGAGCGCGGTGATCTGATCCGCGAGAACGGCCCCATCTTCACGGGCCAGGGCCGGGCCATCAACGACCACGCCGACGACAGCGTGCGCGTGGCCGTCGTGGGCAATCCCTGCAACACCAACTGCCTGATCGCCATGCACTCGGCCCCGGACGTCTCCGACGAGCGCTTCTCGGCCATGACGCGCCTGGACCAGAACCGCGCCCAGAACCAGCTGGCCGCCAAGGCCGGCGTGCCCTCCACCGCCGTGACAGGCACCTTGATCTGGGGCAACCACTCGGCCACCCAGGTGCCCGACTTCCACAACGCGCGCATCAACGGCGAGCGCGCGGACACGGTCATCGACGGCGAGTGGCTCAGGGGTGAGTTCTTCGCCACCGTCCAACAGCGCGGCGCAGCCATCATCAAGGCCCGCGGCCTGTCCAGCGCCGCCTCCGCCGCCAGCTCCCTGGTGGACCATGTGCGCGATCTCGTGAACGAGACCCCCGCCGGCGACTGGCGCTCCGTGTGCGTCAAGAGCGACGGCAGCTACGGCGTCCCCGAGGGCCTGATCTCCTCCTTCCCCGTACACGTCGGCACGGGCGGCAACTGGGAGATCGTCCAGGGCCTGGAGCTGACCGATTTACTGATCGAGCGCCTGACGGCCACCGCCGCCGAGCTCAGCGGCGAGCGCGAGATGGTCGCGGACCTCCTCGGCTGAGCGCCCCGGGGCACGCGCGGCCCGGGCACGCGCACCTCACCGCCGGGAACACCGCCCCGCACGCCGGGGATTGAGCGGGGGCTGAGCGGGGATTGAACCGGGGCCGGGTTGCTGGTCGGCGTGGCGAGCGCCCCGGGACCAGGGCCGCCGGCAGGCGCGGGTTTACTCGGGAAAGTGGGCGACCTTCCGGATGGACTTGCGGTCGGAGGGGAGGAGGTGGGGGCGGTGGGATCCCCGGCGGGGCAGTCCCACCGGCACCGGGGCGCGGGAGTCCGGGCAGCGCCGGGCGCCCGGACTCCCGCGCTGCGGCCTGCCCCCCCCACCGGCCTGAACCTGCCTCACGGCTCCCCCCGTCCCCGGCTCAGGCACCGCTTTCCCCTGCGCCCAGTCCAGTCCCCGCCCCATGGCGCCGATGGAATGACCGTCATGGGCATCCCTTCCTTTACTACCAGTTCCGCCGCCGGCAGTTCCGTCGCCGGACTCCTGGGATTCAGCCTGGCCCTGGGAGCCACGGCGGCGGGCCTGCGCTCCCTGGTGCCGCCGCCCGCGGAATACGGCCTGGCGGCCAAGCTCGCCTACCTGGAGGAGCGCGGCGCCGAGGTCGACACGCTCTTCCTCGGCTCCAGCCGCGTGGCCTATGGCATCGACGCGCCGGCCTTCGACCGGCACATGGCGGAGCTCGGCAAGCCCACGCATTCCTTCAACCTGGGCGTGGGCGGCATGACCACGCTGGAAGCCAACCAGGTGCTGACGCGCCTGCTCGACCTGCGCCTGCCGGCCCTGCGCACGGTGATCATCGAGTTCGAGGCCTGGGACGCGCGCATCTACGATCAGAAGAACTCCCTCTCCAACCGCAGCATCGGTTGGCACACGCCCACGGACACGCGCCAGGCGCTTCAGGCCCTGGGCAACACACCGCTCCCCACCCGTCGTGACGAGCCCCGGCGCTGGCGCAGAAACGAGTCCATAACCCACCTGCGCGCCCTGGCGCTCAACCTGTTCTCCGTCGGAGCCGGCCCGCGCACCCTGAGCTCCCTCTCCCGTGCGGACTCCCCCTGGCGCAGCGATCCCTGGCTCTCCGCCGCTGACCTCGAAGAGCGCGCCGGCTTCCAGGATCTCTCCGCCAGCGATGACGAGTTCCGCCGCCGCGGCCACGAGGCTTTCCTGGCGCGCCCGGGCAAGTTCACGCGACGCGTGGAGCGCATCCCAGCGGGAAACCAGGCCACCGTCCCCCTCGCCAACCACTTCAACCTCCCGGCCCTGGCCGCTCAGATCGCTCGCCTGCGGGCCGCCGGCCTGCGCCCGGTCTACTTCACGCCGCCGGGCAAGCTGGCCCAGCCCCTGGGCCGCTGCCTGGCCACCGCCGGCCTGCTGCCCGCCTATTTGTCCTTCAACGAGCCCCTGCGCTACCCGGAGCTCTACGCCATCGAGAACCGCAACGATGCCGACCACCTGAACGGTCACGGAGCAGCCCTCCTGGCAGGGCACCTGGCCCGGGAGTTCAGCGCCCTGCCGCCCCCCGCGCACACCGACTCCACCGCAGGCCCCCGGGACTGAGCCATGCTCTTTGTAGAAGGCCGCTTCCTCTTCTTCTTCCTGGTGACCTTCCTGGTCCACTGGGGCCTGCCCCGCAATCGCCCGCGCAAGCTCTGGCTGCTGGCCTGCTCCTATGTCTTCTACGGCGCCTGGGACTGGCGCTTCCTGTTCCTGATCTTGGCCTCCACGGTGATCGACTTCGCCGTGGGCCTCGGGCTCACGCGCCCAAGTCGACCCAGCGGCCGACGACTGTGGCTCGCCGCCAGCCTGGTGGCCAACCTCTCCATCCTGGGCTTCTTCAAGTACGCCGGCTTCTTCGTGAGCGAGGGAGCAGAGCTCCTGAGCGCCATCGGCCTGCCCTGCTCCATCCCCACGCTCTCCATCATCCTGCCGGTGGGCATCAGCTTCTTCACCTTCCAGACGATGAGCTACACCATCGATGTCTACCGGGGCCAGCTCGCCCCCCGGCGCGGCCTCGGCGGTTTCCTGGACTTCGCACTCTTCGTCGGCTTCTTCCCCCAGCTCGTGGCCGGCCCCATCGTGCGCGCCGTCACCTTCCTGCCCCAGCTGGACGGCAAGCGCCTGTGGAGCTCCGTCCCCGTGCGCGCCGCCCTGACCCTGTTCCTCTTCGGCTTCATCAAGAAGGCCTGCATCGGCGACCAGGTGGCCGTGGTGGTGGACGCGGTCTTCTCAAATGTGGGCGCCGCCGGCGTCCTGGACCACTGGCTGGCCGTCAGCCTCTACACGATCCAGATCTACTGCGACTTCTCCGGCTACTCGGACATGGCCATCGCCACAGCCGCCCTGCTCGGCTACACGCTGCCGGACAACTTCGCCCACCCCTACCTGGCCCGCAGCATCACCGACTTCTGGCGCCGCTGGCACATCAGCCTCTCCAGCTGGTTCCGCGACTACCTCTACATTTCCCTGGGTGGCAACCGCCGCGGCCGAACGCGCACCTTCGCCAACCTGGCCCTGGTCTTCCTGCTCTGCGGCCTGTGGCACGGAGCCGCCTGGAACTTCGTCCTCTGGGGCCTCTTCCACGGCGCCTTCCTGATCCTGGAGCGCCTGGGTGGCAGGGGCCCTGGCAGCCTGTCCCTGGCCTCCCGCCTGGCCAACCTGCCCGCCCCCCTGAGCTCCGCCTACACGCTGCTGGTGGTCATGGTCGGCTGGATCCTCTTCCGCGCCGGCAGCTTGGCGGAGGCGGCCCGCTACCTCCTGGTCATGGTCGGCGCCCACCCCCAAGGTGCGCCCACGCCGCAAGCCGGCCCGCCCCTGGACGCCGCCTCCGCGAGCTGGTGGCTGCTGGTCCTGGCCTTCGTCATCTGCCACCTGGCCCTCTCCGACGGCCGCCTGAAGAGACGCCTGGACACCATCGCGCCCTTCCCCTTCGGCCTCGTCCTCGGCGCCGCCACGGCTCTGGCCCTCTTCTTCGCCGCCACCGGCCACACGCCCTTCATCTACTTCCAGTTCTGATCCGGGTTGGTGCGGGCAGGTCACCAGATCCCCCCCGCGTGCCCAGGGCCATAGGAACCGGCCTGGGCCACTTCGCCTATCTGGATCCTGGCATCAGGTATAGACTGGAGGATGCCTGCTGGTGGCCTCCGGCAGCCATCCGTTAGGTCCGGATGAGTCCCCACGCCCCTGCCTTCCCCATGGAATACACCCTGACCATGAAGTACACCCTGACACTGATCGCGTTCCTGTTTGCCCTGCCCGTTGCCTCTGGCCAAGGGGAGCTCAAGTTGCTCGCTAGCGACGGCGCGGCAGATGACCGCTTTGGCTGGTCCGTCGCGATCAGCGGCACGACCGCCATCGTCGGGGCTTATAAAGACGACGACAACGGCGATGAGTCCGGATCGGCCTACCTCTTCGACACCACGACGGGCAACCAGATCGCCAAGTTGCTCCCCAGCGACGGCGGGGCAGAGGACTGGTTTGGCTGGGCCGTTGCGATCAGCGGCACGGTCGCCATCGTCGGGGTCCGCTATGAC
>PVBE010852168.1_pt1 | contig 23527 bp, 14 predicted proteins | sample 1631181 | NCBI WGS metagenome assembly PVBE01 (sample SAMN08397723, study PRJNA350692) | Marine metagenome, whole genome shotgun sequencing project. | isolation source: water | place: Pacific Ocean | collected 2012-04 | reverse complement strand
TTGATTAGACGGCGAATATAAACGACATCATCCGACGTAATTGTTCGACCTTGGAGAAACTGGGTAGCTTGCATGGGTTGAAATATACCCCATGCTGCTCTGGGAGTCCAGTACGTTGCACTGACTTATTGAGAAGTTACTCTATTCGTAATTGGCATGATTTGTGGTTCGTTTGATGCCAGCAGCCACTTTCAGGACGCAAAGGATTCGGGGACGATGAAAGAACCACGCAATCTCATCGAGATATTCACGCAGCACAAGGTGGCTTCCAACCTCGCCATGGTGTTGATGTTGATGGCAGGTGTCTGGGCCATCAGTAAGCTCAATGTCCAGCTCAATCCGACCCGCGAGCAGAACTATGTAAACGTCTCGATCGCCTGGCGGGGAGCCAGCGCAGAGGATGTGGATAAACTGATTACCATTCCTCTGGAGCAGCAGATCAAAACCCTTCCCGATATCAAGACGCTACGCTCGACAACCAGAAATATGTTCACCAACCTTTCGGTGGAGCTTGAAGAAGACGCTGATCTTGGCAAAGCGGTCGATCTGATCAAACAGAGAGTGGCTCAGATCAGAAGCTTTCCCGTTGACATCGAACCGCCCACTGTCTCCCGAAACGAGCAACAGGAGTTGGTTGCCGCCGTCCTGATTACCGGACCCGACAATCTGGAGGAATTGATTCCCCTGGCGAGGAAAATGGAGCAGCAGTTACTTGCCGATGGGATCGACATGATCGGCTTTCAGGGGCTGCCTGCCCAAGAGATCGCCATTCAGGTGGACAACAAGACCCTGTACGAACTGGGTCTCTCCTTCAATCAACTGGGCTTGCTGCTATCCGGCTTAAGCCAGGATTCACCGGGCGGCACCGTTGGCAGGGGACAGATGGCCAGACAGCTCAGAAGTCTGGATCAGCGCCGAGATGCCGACGGATTCAACCAGTTGCCGTTGTTCAATGATAAGAGTGGACGGCTGGTACGCATCGGCGACATCGCAACGGTTACACGGAGAGCGGTGATCGATCAACCCTACTCAAGCGTTGGCGGAAAACCGGCCATCGCCATGTTCGTTCGCAGGGACATCGGGACCGATTCCCTGCTGGCAGCGAATATTCTGAATAGTTGGTACGAGCGGACGGTTGAACAACTGGATTCAGAGGTCAACCTGCAGCTCTTTCTGGAAGCGTGGAAATATATCGAGGATGAGCTGTCTCTGATCATTAAGAACGGCTCCACCGGGCTGTTGCTGGTGGTTCTGTCTCTGCTGCTGTTTCTTCATCTGCGCGTGGCGTTCTGGGTGATGATGGGTATTCCCATCACCTTCTTCGCAGCACTGCTGGGTTTCTATTACACCGGCGGCACCATCAATGCACTCAGCCTGATCGGGTTTGTCATGGCCCTCGGGATAATCGTCGACGATGCCATCGTGGTGGGTGAGGAATCCCTGACCCAGTTTCAGAATGGCCACTCTCCTGCCGAAGCTGCAACGATGGGGGCGAATCGCATGTTTGCTCCCGTGGTGGCTTCATCCCTCACTACACTGTGCGCGTTCCTGCCCCTCTTGATGTCACCGGGATCGGAAATAACCGAGATCCCACTGATCATGATCTGGGTGATCGCTGCATCGCTTATCGAGTGCTTCCTGGTGCTACCCGGCCACCTGCGGCATTCATTCGAGGCCATTCAAAGAAAATCCGGTTCCTTCACAGCCAGCAGATTCAACCAGCGATTTGAGGTATTCCGCGAGCAGACATTTCGACCCATCGTGCGCTATGCCATGCGGAACAGACGCATCGTAATCGCTTCCGCCCTCACGCTGTTTGCCATCACCCTTACCTTGTGGATATCAGGGTGGCTGAAGACCAATCTCAATCTCTCCATCGACTTCGAACAACTCACTGCAGATATCCAATTCGTGGGTGGCGCTACCGAACAACAGAAATCCAACTATCTTCGCGACGTGGAACTCGCCCTTGACAGGGCCGACCAGGACAACGGCGGCAACAACGTCGTAAACTATCTCACCGTCAGCAATCTGGCCACCGTAGATAACGAGCAGAAACAGGGGTCCCAGTACGCCAGTATCAATGTCGAGATGATTTCACCCGAGCAGCGCCAGCTGACAGCAGAGGAATTCACTAAAGTCTGGCATGCGAACATCCCAATCTCACCTGTAGTCGATTCTCTGCAGGTTAAGGAATCAGCCTCTTTCTGGTCCGATTTCACCCTCCTGTTGAAAGGGGGGGATGTCGCTACCCTGAAGATGGCCTCTGAAGAGTTGATGCACGAACTCAAGAAATTGGAGGGAGTCAAGAACCTGCACGACGACCTTCCCTACGGCAAGGAACAGTGGATCTTCTCACTCACTACCGAGGGCCGTGCCCTGGGTCTAACCATTTCGGATGTGGGGCGACAGCTAAGGGCAGCCTTCGATGGTCAGCGCGTACAGATTTTTCAGGACGACGAAGCGGAACTGGAAGTCAGGCTCATCCTGCCGGAGAGAGAAAGAACGAATCTCGCCTCCCTCGGACAGTTTCCCATCCGAACCGCTGCAGGAGATATGCTGCCCCTTGCCAGCGTAGCGACGTGGAGTGGTAAACGGGGAATCGACGTCATCAGACATCACGATGTCCAGAAAACCATCACCATCAGCGGAGACGTGGACCTCACCGTCATCACCGGCAGGGAAGTGGTGACGCACGCCATAGACAACATCTTCCCGCAGCTCTTGAAGAAATATGAACTGACCTACGGGCTGGACAGAATGAGCGCGGCCGAACGGGAATCGGAAACTGAATTCCTGCTGAGCTTTATGTACGCCCTTGGATTGATCTACATCGTGCTGGTATGGGTGTTTTCATCCTATACCTGGCCGCTCGCGGTGATGGCGGCAATACCCATGGGACTAACGGGGGCCCTGGGGGGACATCTCCTCATGGGGATGCATGTGGGACCCATGTCCATGCTGGGCATGTTTGCCCTGACAGGCATCGTGGTCAACGATTCCATCATATTGATTACCACCTACAAGAAACTAATCGAAGAGGGTATACCCCCGCAGTAGGCGATTGAGGATGCGGTGTGTTCCCGCCTGCGCGCGGTGATCCTGACCTCCCTGACCACTATCGCCGGACTGTTTCCATTGATGCTCGAGCAGGCGCCGATCGCACAGATATTCACGCCGCTTGCCGCAGCCATCTGTTTTGGTCTGGCTTACGGCACCGCCCTGGTATTGATCGTAATTCCGGCTACGTTGTCGGTCATGGTCACCCTTTCCCAGAAGTTTGTAGGAAAGGACCGAGATCCAACCGATCCTCATCCGGGCCTGGGTGCAACCGGACCTCTTGTACAGGAGAGTAACTGATATGCAGGCAATCCTCTCGAAACTACGAGAATATCCGCCCAAGGCAGTGGCTACCGTCATGCGCTCGTTGTCCAGGAAGAATCGGATTCTCATCGGTATTCTGGTCGTGGCCGGCGTGAGCGTTTCCCTCATCTACGTGACGGCACCGGAACCGGCTGTCGTCGTGGTTGAGGAGGAAACCTGGCCGGTCACCACCATGCTGGCAAATCCGGCTCCGGTCTCACCCCAGATCACCCTTTATGGTCGCGTCGAAACCCCCAGAACTGCGCTGCTGACTGCATCGGTCAACGCCCATGTCCGTTCCGTACCGGCCCTCGAAGGACAGCTGGTGCAAGAGGATGATTTGTTGATCATGCTGGACAACACAGATGCCAAGCTGGTTGTGGATCGCTATCGGGCAGATCTGGCGGAAGCGACGGCTAATCTGGAATCGATGCGACTGCAGGACCAGGATAACAGGGAGATACTCGCGCACGAGAAGGAACTGTATGGACTCAGCCAGAAAAAGGTCCAGCGGCACAAGCAACTGCGATCCAACAGCTCCATCTCCGAGGAAATTCTGAACAGTGTGCTGCGCGAATCTCACCTGCAGGCGATCTCGCTGCAGGCGAAAGCCGGGCTGGTAAGAGACTTTGAAAACCGACTGGCGCGCAGTCAAGCCAGACTGCAACGAGCTGAGGCATCACTCAAAGAGGCTCAGGTGCAACTGGCAAGAACCGAAATTCGGGCGCCATTCGACGGCAAGGTGACCAAGGTTTATCTGGCAACCGGTGAGAGGGTAAGCGTCGGTACCAATCTGGTCGAATTATACGATACCGCGTCACTTGAAATCAGGGCGCCAATTCCCTCCAGGGTGCTGTCCAAATTACAGCATGCGCTGCTGGAACGCTCGGACGGGGTCGGGCTCAAAACGGATGTCAGCATCGATGGCGTGAAGCTGAATGCGAGTCTGGCACGGCTGTCCGGCAAGGTCAGTGCCGGGCACAGCGGCGTGGACGGGCTGTTCAAAGTACTCGATGAAAGTGAACAGCTTGTGTTGGGGAGAGCGGTCAATCTCATCCTGCACCTGCCGCCGGAGGCCGACGTGGTGACCGTTCCAATCCAATCCATCTATGGCGAAGACAGGTTGTTCTTGGTCAAGGCGGGACGGCTGCAGGGCATCACCATCGAACGACTGGGGGAGTATGCCGATAACAAAGGACACTTTCACGTTCTCGTGAGAGCGCCGGAGCTGAAAAGCAGCGACCAAATCGTGACCACACAACTGACCAATGCCATCAGCGGGCTTAAAGTCTCCGTCAATAACGAGCAACCAGCCATCGCGGTCGATCATCCGGATTCATCGGACAACAATAGCTAGTTCTGTACCGATTTCCTCTCTAATTCGAGTACCGATCATTGCTATCCAATGGATGCAGATGATCGGACTGGCGTTTGGTCTGGCACGCCGGCTGTGATGTCGCGATCACGGCGTATAGTGGTCGATGTTGGATGAATAAATCACACTAGACTGATAGGATATGGTAGTAGTTGAGGATGCGAAGATAAGAAGGAGTCGCGAAATGGCGGATACGGATGCGGATGCGATTACCCATACCAAGCAATGGTCAATGGAACAACTCGAGTCGCTTTCAGAAACTGCGCTTATTGCCCTGTGGCAATCCCTCCCCGCACCAAGCTTCGAGGAATTCGAGGGAGAGTTTGCCTCGTCTGTCTCCAACGAATCACGAGAGGGGCACAATGCCTATATGTTCGACGAAGAATCGGCCCTCGGCTATTGGTTGGGCAAAGCTTACCTGCCTGAAACCGCGTCCACCGGACAGGGCTACAACCGCTGGCGACACGCTGGTGACAAAGTAGCGCGTAATGGCCGCTTTGGCACCGAAGACGGCATTTCCCTGTTTGACGGGCGCCCGGCACTTATGATGCATTACGCCGACTACAGTCCGGATAATGAACGAGTCCAAGGACCCCAGTTGGTCGACGAAATACGAGAGCTTGGTGACAGATATTTCATTGGCATCGGCACTGTCGAGAACGACCGCAAGGTTGCCTATCCTTTCATACTTCAAGGCCCCATCGGCCCGTGGGTCGGGGTCGACGATGAGAGCGCGGAGCCGAAGAAATAACCTTTTCCGTCAGATGACGGATGCCACAGCCAGATTTGCCGGTCTGTTCAAACCATCGCCTTTCGGTTCGAATAGCTCCAACTGGCCATGCCCCCACTGTAGTGTCACTCGACGGGCGTTGGCTGCCTGATCGATGCTATCGTCGATAATGACGCTATCGAAAATCGCGTTTATTCCTGCGGCCGCCTGATCGGCATCGGGTACGGCCAGCGCCAACCGGTCAGTTTGTTGCAGCATGGGTTCCCCTTCAGTTGGTCAATCAGGTCCGGCAGATTCTTCGCCCACTCAACGCGACTTCTTACTCCTTCACCACCGGCAGCCCGAAGCGGTCAATGTCACGCTCTCCACCTATCCTCTTCGATAGGAAAGGCATCACGGCTATGCCGTAAGCGGGAAAGGTGAGCAGAACAACGAACGCATTTCTACCATCAATGGTTGACCTGCTTGGAGAAGGATGAGTAGTCTCTAGCAAGTGTCTGTCCACAAATAGGCTGATTTGGCTCAGACAGACGAACAGAGAGGAAATGTTAGCTTTGAAATCAATAACTTGAGACAGACGCCCGAGGCGCGGACTCTGAATTCGGACAAGAACTAGCCAAGGTCCAATTAGGCATAACCACAGAAGGAGAAGTGCACCATGGTCTGGCAACCAGAGATCGAAGAACTTGAACATCGAAAAAAGCTCGCCGAGCAGATGGGGGGCGAAGAAAACATAGCCAGGCATCACGCCCGCGGCAAACTCACCGTCCGCGAGCGGCTCGCGGTGTTTGCCGATCCGGAGTCTTTCGAGGAAATCGGCGCACTAACCGGAACCGCGACCTACGACAGCGAGCAGAAGCTCGAGACTTTTTCGCCCCAGGCCTTTGTGGTGGGTGTCTGCTCCCTGGACGGTCGCAAGGTGATCGTTAACGGCGGCGATTTTACCATCCGGGGCGGCAGCGGCGGGTACGGGCCAAAGGGTAATTACGCGGAAGAAATGGCCGAGGAGTGGCGCCTGCCCTATGTTCGTCTCCTGGACGCCAGCGGCGGCAGCGTTCGCCAATTCGAAGCGATCGGTCGAACCTACGCCATTAGCAACGTGATTGGCGTACAGGGTGGGCGTCTCCTCGGCATGGTACCGGTCGCCTCGGCAGTGATGGGATCGGTCGCCGGCATACCGGCGATCGAGGCCTGCATCTCGCACTTCAGCGTTATGGTGAAAGGCACGAGCCAGGTTTTTCCTGGTGGACCGCCAGTAGTCAAAGCGGCACTGGGTGTCGACATCACCAAGGAGGAACTCGGCGACGAACGTACCCAGGTCCGCAAGGGTGGCGTTATCGACAATCTGGCAGAGAATGAAGAGGAAGCCCTCGGCATGATCAGACAGTTCCTTTCCTACCTGCCAAGCAGCGTCTGGGAAATGCCGCCGCGTGTTGAGTCCGCCGATGATCCCGAGCGTCGTGATGAGGAACTGCTGTCCGCTATACCCCGGGACAAGAGAAAACTATACGATCCCCATGCTATTCTGGACCACGTCATGGATCGTGATTCCTTCTTCGAGATCGGCGCCCTATACGGTCGATCACGCATCATCGGCCTGGCGCGACTGAACGGATACCCGGTGGGTGTCATGATCAACAACCCGAAACACCAGGGAGCAGCCATGAATATGGCGGCGGGCCTCAAAGTGGTCCGTTTCCTTAAGCTCTGCGATACGTTCCATCTGCCGATGGTCTACCTTGCCGACGAGCCTGGATTCATGGTCGGCCTCGAAGCGCAGAAGCAGGGAATCGTGCGCGCCGGGGCAAGGCTGGTGCACGTAACCGGCAGATCGAGAATGCCCTGGATCACTATCGTTATCCGTCAGTTGTACGGCGTGGCGGGGCAACTCAACCTACGGCCAAGCGGCATGTACAAACGCTACGCCTGGCCGTCCGGAAATTGGGGTTCGATGCATATCCAGGGCGGCACGTATGCAGCTTACCGCCGCGAGATCGACAATGCGCCCGACCCGGACGCGAAACTTGCGGAAATAGAGAATCGGCTGCAAGCTTTGGCATCCCCGTTTCGAACGGCCGAGACCTTCAGTATCGAGGATATTATCGACCCGCGGGATACCCGGAAGCTGCTGGTTGATTTCGTCGACATGGCCCAGAGAGTAGTGCAATCCCAACTCGGACCAACCATGGTGCCCGTGTACGAGCCGTGAGCTCGAGTCACTTGGGCTTGTCGGGCCACAGTGAATTGGTACATAGGAGTAGATGACCGCACTAGTCAAGAAGCGGACATCTGAAATACCGACGTTTGCCGTATCCTGTGCCAACAGCCGTCAAGCCTTACGGACTTGTGTTTCTGGCTTGGCAAAAGCGTCGGAATGTTGGACATATAGTCAATGGCTTAACACTACCGTTGGCTTTACTTAAGGTACCGTGGTATTGCCTTTCACTTCGTCGCCCTCCAGCGCGGCGCCATCCGGCTGAGCATGGCTGTGGAAGCAGACCACTTGGCCTCAGTCCGTTCGCAGTATCTTATCGACCCAAAAAAAAGGCATGGAATTACCATGGGGAGGTATTTCACGGCTGTTCACGCCGCAGGTTCGTCCGATGGCACAAGGCTGCAATCACTGAACGGGCCAGGGCCTTCCGCGTGAGCGATCCAACCCCGACCCGCCCGGGGATCACCGCCGTTTCCCTTGCCATCATTTGCTTTTCCATGCTCCTGCTCGCAGTTCTCATTCAGTTCTTTGAGGTCATCGAGGGCTCTTTCGCTGCCGGTCAGATCTCCTTTGCTCAGAATTCGCTGGCCGTGCCCGCCATTTTGATATTCCTTGCATTGCTGATCATCGCTGGTCTCTTTCAGCGTGTTTCCCGATCCCAGCTCATTACCCGTCCCGAGGCGCTCTGCATATTGTTTTCGTTGCTCATTGCTGCACCGATCATGTCCGACGGATTCTGGGGCCGGTTTATCGGCACCATGGGGACCCTGCCACGCTCCGGCGAGTTTGAGAAGATGACGGCCCTCAGCGACAAGCTTTGGCCCCACGGCGAAAACCTGCTGGCGGGCGCGCTCGACGATCCCGCCTCCCCCAACATCGTGATAGATGGCGATGTGCGTTGGCAGCAGGTGGAATACGAGAAGGGCATCTTCAAGGCTCTGCCGGTACTCCGCAACACCGAGCCGAAAACCGTCTCGAGCGTCCGGGTTCGAGTTCCCCTCGACAGGAACGGCACACCCCAGGTTCTTTACGACGAAGCCTATATGATCAGCGCAATGACCCGGGCAAGTGATCTCGGTGGCGACGCTATCTACTATTGTAGGATTTACTATGACGACTCGGACTACTTCACCGAAGAGGCGTTCAACTCCAGTGAATCAACAGTACCCACTGTCATCCAGAAGATGGGATTCAAACGATTCGGTGCCTATGGCTTGTCCTTCGCGACGACAATGCGCGAAGCGCTCTGGGTCGAATTCAGCCTTCACGGCGAAGGCAAACTCGAACTGCTGTCGCCCCGCTTTCGCAGCGTGCGTGCAGTCGAGAACGCTTACGAGGGACGTAGGATCGTAACGGCGTCCGAGTGGGGCACGCTGACCCCTAACGAGCAGGCGCGTTTCGTCATGAAGCCTGACAATATGATGAGTGTGGCGGGGCTCAAGTATTTCGTGACGGGGTACATTCCCTGGGCGGACTGGCAAGATTCCATCATTGCCTGGCTCATCTTTATTGTGCTGGTGCTGACGGGCACTTATGCAGTCGCCGTCATCATGCGCCGGCAGTGGATTCAGAATGAGCGATTCCCTATGCCTGTCGCGCAAATTCCGATGGCCCTGATCGGTGGTGAATTGGAGGGTCAGGCTGACACAGGCCAGAACTTGTGGCGAAACCGCATTATGTGGATCGGATTCGGCAGCGGACTCTTCTGGTGTCTCATGCAGGGCTGGGCCACTTATGATCGCAATGTGCCGAACATGAACGTGGATATTCTGCTTAAGCCCTATTTCGCCGACCCCGAGTGGGGTCATATGTGGACGAATGTCTCGTTTTCGGTGAGCGCAATCTTCTTGAGCCTTGCTATTTTCATGGAACTCAACGTGCTCATGAGCCTCGTGGTCGGCTACTTCATCTATCGCGCTCAGTTTTGGTTCGGCCACCAACAGGGCTTGTCGGTCTTCTTGCAGGACTTCCCCTATGGGGATCGCCAGGAGATAGGGGCTTACTTGGCCTATGCGCTGCTCATTCTGTTCTTTACGCGCAAGTATTTTGCCCAGGTCTTCAAATTGGCGATTTTCGGGGTGACTAGCCCCGGGCTGAATGGCCTCGGGGCAGCAACGACGGATACGGGTAGAGACCCCTTCACGCCCCAGGAAGCAAGGGAGTACCGCATCGCCCTTATTGCCATCGGCCTATCTTTTGGTGCCATGGGGCTGTGGGCCCGATGGGTCGAGCTTCCGGTGGTACCCATGCTGCTCTATTTTCTGGTCGTCCTGCTGGTGGGCCTTGTCGCAGCCAGGATTCGCGCCGAATGCGGCGCCCCTTTTGGCTATTACTTCCCTTTCAACCTGATGATGATCGTCTCTGTCCTCGGCGGGATCGGATTCTTCCAGGCGGAAGGCTATCTGTTTGCCCTGCTGGCAAGCCTGCTGATGTTCTCGACCGTGTTTTTCATGATTCCCGGTCTTCAGCTGGAACTCCTTCATCTTGGCTCTAGACTCCGTGTTCCAGGCCGACATCTGGCAGCTGCATGTATGATCGGCATCGTCGGCGGGTTCTCTGTTGGCGGGTGGGTGCATGTTTCCAGTTTCTACGCACTCGGCGAGGACCAGGTGGGTGACACCCAGCCTCTGGCAGAACGGCGGTGGGATATGCGGTTCTTCAATCACGAGCTGCGACAGGCCAACAGCGAGTTCCAGCTAGAGGATCCGGCTGATGATACCGCTGCCGATCCGTCTGTTTGGGCTTATGTTTATGCAGGTGGTCTGACGGGCGTTGTTACCGTTCTAAGACAGATGTTTGCCGGTTTTTGGTTCCACCCGGTGGGCATCATCCTCGGGCCATCGACCATGCTGTATCACGTGTGGGGCAGTTGTTTGGTCGCTGCTGTGATTCGCTTCCTGGTCTTGCGGCTGGGCGGCGCAGTCACGGTGCGTCAGAAGCTGCTGCCGTTTTTCATTGGCGTTTTTCTTTCGGCAGTTGCGGCGCACGTAATTTTCGGGCTGATTACCACCTACATGTACTTTTTTGAGTCGGGAGCGGTGCGCCTCCCGTTGATTTTCTGATTGCCATGACAGAGCAGAGCCCACTCACTGATAGCCGGCAAGCCGAAAGGTGGCCAAGGGCGGTGGCAGCGGTTTGCTTCATTGGCCTCACGATTGTTATGGCCTGGTTCTTCCTGCGTGTCTTCGAGCCCACGGCGCGCATTCCGCCGATCGTACCAGACGAAAGCTATGATCGTGCCGCCATGCAATCGGCCGTAGCGCCCGAAAGCGTCGCCGCCATCCAGACCACCATCACAGACCTCGGCTCACGGTATATGGGTCAGGCAGGATACTACGCCACCGAAGATCACATTCGCGAAATCTATCGAGAAGCCGGCCTCGAGATTTTCGAGCAGGAAAACTGGTCTGCGGCGCCCAAGACGCTTAAACGTGAAATCACACTCGCTGACGGGGCAGCTATGCCTGGCGTCGAGATTTTTCCGCTAATGCCCAACCAGGCGCAGCCCATGATCACCCCGGAAGATGGCGTGGAAGGGAAGCTGCTCAAGTTGACGCCAGAGGCAATTGAAAACACGCAATCATTCGAAGATGTGATAGGTCTCGTGAGCATGCGCTGGGGGGAGTACCCTGCTGCATCCGGTTTTAACTGGCGCACCTACGCGCGACTTGGCGTGAAAGCCATCGTTATCTACCATCCGGAGGGCCTCGCCTGGGTGCCTTGGCACTTTATGGGTGATTTCTACGGTATGACAGCCAGCGTGCCGGTGAATTTCGTGCGGGTGGCGGCGACCAAGGAGATCCTTGAATACGAGGGTCAAAGAATTCACTTAAACGTCAAGACCAAGTGGGAGCAGACGCGCAACACGACCATCATTGGGGTCCTCCGGGCAAGGCGGCCCACATCGAAAGCCCTGCTCCTGACCGGTCACTACGACGCCATTTCCCTGCTCCCAGACCTTGCTCCCGGAACCATGCAGGCACTGACGCCCGCCACCCAGCTTGCCTTGCTCCGTGGCTTGCTGCCCTATCGGGAGACGATGCAGCGCGACGTCATTTTCATCTCGTCAGGAGCCGAAGTGATGGCGAACGACGGCATCAACGAGCTTATCTCCATCCTCGATACCAACACGGCCAAAGCGCAGCAAAACCCCTTGCTGAAAGCGTTGGGGATGATCGATGCCGACGCCGCGCAGGTCGCGACAGCGAAAACCGCACGACTCGAGCCAATCCTCGAACGCGAAGCAGCCAACAACATTGCTTTGCAGCAAGTGACGGCTGTTCTAACGAGTCTTCAAGAGCCCCGCTTTCTGGTCGATCGCGACTTTGCGGAAAGCGTGATAGCGGGGTGGGACGAGTCAACGCAGGAATTCCTGGAGGAGCAATTCACGTACGTCCTCAATACCCTCGTTTTCGAAACATCCGAAGAGCGGCTAGAGGCCAACATTCGCCTGGAACGCGAGGATATGGCGCGCGGGGGCGGCCCACTCACTTTCAAGACCAGTCCGTCCTACGATGCGTATCAGAAAGCCACCAAACGTTTCAACCAGACCATGGCCGCCGCGGGTTTCAGCGTAGGCAATCTGATTGAGGTAAAGCAGCAATTCATCGAGCAATATGGCCTGCGGGACCGGCTTGTCGATCGCTTTGAAGAACTCTTTGCCTACCATGACAGGATTCGCAAGCGCACGGTGCAGGACAAGGCCCTCATCGGCTTGTTCAATCCCTACGCCGAAATCGTGGTTGTCGAACCCAAGCTCGCGCCCGCGTTCTCACCAGGTTCCGACAGGGAAATCTTAAGTTTCTCTCCGGGTCAGCTGAATTGGGAATCGCCCGCACCGGTTTTCCTGAGCCTCCTGTCTTCGTCGAAACAGCGGCTAGGGCTCGATGATCTGGTCGAAACGCCTCCGCTCACCCGTGACCAGACAATCGTTACACGGTGGACCGAGACGTACATGACTCCGCACCAGGCTCCGACCATGTGGACCGACTTCGGCTATCCCGCTTTTGCCGTCACCAACTTTGGGCGCCCGGAATCCTACAAGCGGTATGCGATCCCCGTGGAATTGCCCTATATGCGTGACGTCGATAGTATTAGGGGCAGCCTCGCCGTAGTGGGTGAAGCGGTCCTATCACTGGCGCATGGGATTGGCAAATTCGCCAGTACGAAACCATCGTGGCAACCCCACGACTTCGGTGGCCGGGTCCTGGTTGCGGGCGTAGGCAAAGCTTCGGTGCCGAATTATCCGCTCAAGAACGCGATCGTCACCACCCACACCTATCCCGGCCGCAGCACATTCTCGAAATACGGGTTCTACGATCACACGCTGGAATTCACCAATCCTTACGGTGAGTTCTCGTTGCCCAACCAGGCTTCGGACTTCTTGAACTGGTGGCTTTATTGGGGAGTTCGCGGATTCAACCCGTTTGCGGTCGGCTATGGCGCGGATGGCCTCATCTCCCACGTCACGGACCAGGGCGAGGAAGGCCAGCGCCTCTACAAATCCGTTAACCTATCGCACACCGATGCCGGGAAATGGAAGGACATCACCATCGTCGTCTTCCGCGCGACGGGCGTCACGCTGCTCGATTTGACCAACCCCCAGACGATGAAGCAATACACCAATGTCGAGTTGATCTCACAAGAGAGTCTCACGCCACTTCGGAAGAAGAGCGTGGCTTATGACCGTACCGTTCAGACGACCTTTGTCGAACCCAACGAGCGTTTTTTCGTCACCTTCAAGGCCGGCTCCGCAGACAACGAACTTGTCCAGACCACCCGGGCTTTCATGCTCGGCCAGAGCGAGAGCTATGTGGTCGATCCGCTGAAAAGGATCGACGGGCCAGGCTACCTGGCTGCTGACAACCCGACGATGGTCGCGGAGCCCTTCGAGGTCGCACGCTCGATGATCCAAGTGAACGGCAAACGGTTGGACTTGCAGAACGAATTTGGCATGGCTGATGCCAGAACGCGCGAATACCACGAACGGAGCGTATTTCGCGACGCCGAAGCGCGCGGGCCCGGGCTCGGCAGACTCAATACCGGCCGGGCAGCGGGAGAAGCGGTAACCTACGCCACACTCAACCACCCGGTGATTCGCGGCTCCGTGAATGAAGCGGTCCTCGGCATCCTTTGGTACCTCGCGCTTTTAGTACCGTTTACCTTTTTCTTCGAAAAGCTGGCCTTCGGCTTTACCGACGTTCGCAAGCAGGCCTTTACCCAGGTCGTCATTTTCGTCACGGTATTTGGGGTGTTGCGGGTTCTCCATCCCGCTTTCGAGATGGTGCGCTCGTCTCTCATGATTCTGCTGGGCTTCATCATCATTCTCATATCGGGTGGCGTGACAGTACTTTTTGCGGGTAAGTTCCGGGAGAACTTAGAGGAGATCAGCAGGAAGCGGGGCAAAGTCACGGCCGCGGAAGTCAACACGCTGAGTGTTCTCGGTACCGCCTTCATGCTTGGGCTCACCAACATGCATCGCCGCAAAGTACGCACAGGGCTCACCTGCGCAACGCTAGTACTTATGACTTTTGTCATGATCTGCTTTACTTCGGTACATACTGAGATTGTCGATGAAAACATCACCATCGGTAAGGCCCCTTACCAGGGCTTTCTCATCAAACGTGAGCGCTTTGCACCCATCTATACCCTCGCGGCCTTGAACAAGAAATACGGCGACAGGTACCAAGTCTGCGGGCGCAAGATGATTGTGGGTGCGTTCGATCAGGAACAACAGGCTTTCAACGCACAACTGGAGATAGTCATGAGGCGCGGCGATAAGGCGCGCAAGGTGGAGTTGGACTCTATCGTGCAGTTCGAAGCCTGCGAGCCTCTGCGCGACCAGATCAAATTCGTTAGCAAGCACCTGTGGTTCACCGCCGCACAAGCAATCGATTCCGACGTCGTGCCAATCTTTCTGCCGGAACGCATGGCAAGAGACCTGAGTGTGCGGATCAGCGAGGTCAACGCTGCGATCGACGGGGGTGAGCCGGTCGAAGTGCTCATCAACGGCCGCCGCTGCCACGTTCAAGGCATTTTCGACGCAGAATCCTATGAGGATGTCCGGGACCTTGACGGCCGGGACCTGTTGCCCTTCGACGTCGAAGCGATGAAGACCGTGATCCAGCCGGACGACCAAACCGATAGCATTCTGGCGCACGATGACGACCCTCGTATTCCGGCGAATAGAATTGTTCTTGCCCCACTTAGAGATTCCCTGCGCATTCCCGCAAAGCACCTCCGGACACGGGTGGCTTCGGTGGCCATTACGATGGCGGACGAATCTTACCGCGACGCCAAAGAGACCATTGACACCTATCTCGAAGGCAGCGCCGAACCGGTTTATTATGGGCTTGGCGGCATCGCCTACCAGGGTAAGCGCCTGCGTGAAGTATCCATTGCGGGGCTGATGCAGATGATCATCCCTCTCATCATCGCTGCACTCACGGTGCTGAACACCATGAAGGGCTCGGTCTACGAACGACGGGACGAGATATTCGTCTACAATGCTGTTGGCATCGCCCCGCGTTACATCTTCTTCATGTTCTTTGCCGAGGCCTTTGTATACGTTGTCATCGGGTCGGTGCTCGGTTACATCCTAAGTCAAGGCACGGGACGCATCCTTATCGAACTCAGCCAATCGTCCTTCGGCGCCGTAACGGATTTTACCGGGGGATTGAGCATGTCCTTTACGTCGCGAATGACCATTTATGCGTCGCTCGCAATTGCCGCCGCGGTGTTCGTTTCCACTTACTTCCCTGCTCGTTCGGCCATGGAAATCGCAGCGCCCGCAGACGACTCGGGCTGGGATCTACCACCACCTGACGGCGACATGCTAGCATTCCATCTGCCCTTTACGTTCAGCCCTCGTGACCGCATCGCGGTGCTTTCGTTCTTTGAGGGTTACCTTTTGGACCACGGGGAAGGAGGCGCGGGACGGTTCTTTGCGGGTCCGCCGGAGATAGGCATTTCCAGCCAGCGCGACGCCCTCGCGGGCGATGCACTCGTGCCCTCCATCGAGGCGACGCTCTGGCTTAAGCCCTTCGATCTTGCCGTCTCGGAACGCATGGAGATTTCCCTGCCCACCGATCCTGAGACAGGTGAATTCATCGCCACAGTCACTCTCGTTAGACTGTCAGGAACACGGGAGGCATGGCTGCACCTCAACAGAAGCTTAGTCCAAATCGTACGCCTGCAATTCCTGCGCTGGCGGGCAGTGTCTGCGACGCAGAGGGAGCAGATGTTTCAAGAAGCGAAGGATCGATTGGTCCACCAAGCAGGGGAAGCCGTATATGGCTAACGGTCAACAGCCTGCCAATGATCTCGAGGTGTACCGGAACCTTCTCGATACGCCAACTGAATTCGAGGATGGCTTTAACCTAACGACGGTCGTCGGCATCTTCTTCTGCGGTCTCATCATGATGCCAGGCGGAATTTACCTCGGCCTCATGACCGGCGGCAACATGGGTTCAGCGGCATCCTGGGTCACGCTGATCCTCTTCATGGAAATAGCGCGCCGTTCTCTCAAACCCATGAAGAAGCAGAATCTCTCAGTCCTGCTCCACGCGGCCAGTGTGATGATGGTGACACAGCTGTTCATTCCCGGCGGACCGCTCGGCTGGCTGGTATTTCGAGCTTACCTCGTCACCAGCGAGACGGCGCGCGACGCGGGGATGATGGAGAGCTTCCCCTCCTGGTTTGTGCCACCACCTGGCAGCGAAGCGTTGCTAACGCGGACCTTTTTTCACCATGACTGGCTGGTACCCATCGCCATTGTGGGCTTCGTGATGGTGATAAGTTTCATCAAGCGATATACGCTTGGTTATTTCTTCTTCCGACTGACTTCCGATGTCGAGAATCTGCCGTTTCCTCTTGCAGCCGTCGGGGCACAAGGCACCCTGGCCCTCGCTGAAATAGAGGAGGAGGAGGAGGAGGGCGCCGGCCAGGGTGCCGACCAGGACGCCGGTGAGGGACGAACTCGACGGACCAATCGTTGGCGTATCTTTGCCCTCGGAGCCGTCATCGGCATAGGCTTTGGAGTTTTGCAGGTGGGTATCCCTACCATCACCGGCCTCTTCCTCTCGAAGCCCTTCTACCTCATTCCGCAACCCTTTATCGATACCACCGTCCTGAGTGAGGGCGTCCTTCCTGCCACGCCGACCGGGTTGGTGTTGGACCTCGGTATGGTGTTCATCGGGTTCGTTCTGCCTTTCTGGGTGGTCATCGGCACGTTCACTGCCATCCTCGCAACGATGGTGGTCAATCCGGTTCTCCACAGAATCGGTATCATCCACACCTGGCAGCCCGGCATGGACACGGTTAACACGACCTTTGCCAACAACATAGATTTCTGGCTGAGTTTTGGCATCGGCGCCGGGTTCGGTATAGCCATCGTATGCATCTATGCCGCCTGCAAGGACGTTATTGGTAAGCTTCGCGCCTCGAACGTTGACGGAGCGGCTGAACAGAAAGACCTTTGGGCCACCCCCAAGGGGCGTGGGGATTATCCCCTATGGATTGCGGCTGTCATCTATAGCGTGGCGTCGGGTCTCATGGTGGCCCTCTGTTATTTCCTCATCGCCGGCAGCACGGGATTCGTAAACCCCATGCGGATTCTATTTTTCCTGCTCTTCTTCGCCTTTCTTTTTGTCCCATTTATTTCATACGTCAACGCACGTCTGCTGGGTATCTCGGGGCAAACTGTAGAGATTCCCTATATCAAAGAACTGGGTTTCCTCGTGTCCGGGGCCAAGGGGCTGGAGATTTGGCTGGCACCCGTCCCGATGGAGAACTACGGCAACATGGCGCAGTCCTACCGTACCAACGAGCTGCTTGGGGTGCGATTCTGGTCTCTTGTTAAAACCGACCTCGTCGCCTTGCCCGTCATGTTCGTCCTGTCGCTCACGTTTTGGAGTTTTATCTGGCACTCAGATGCGGTTCCTTCAGAAGCCTTCCCGACCGCGCAGGTAAACTGGGAACTCATGGCCAAGAATACAGTGCTGATCTATACGTCGACGTTCGTGCAACCGGGCGAGGACCCGGACGAAGTGCGAATCCAGGATTCCGAGTTCATGAAGGCGATCCATCCCGAGGTCATCGGTGGTTCCTTCGCGACCATTGTCGGTGTCTACGGTGTCCTGAGCCTGGCCGGACTACCGGTCACGTTCTTGTATGGCCTGATTCGAGGGTTCGGCGGCCTTCCACACTATATGATCTTGGAGGTCGTCGGTGCTTTCCTCGGCCGGTACTACTATCAGAAGAAATATGGGTCGATCAATTTTCTCCGTGATGCGCCCGCCCTGTTGGCGGGGTACTTTACCGGCGTCGGACTGATTAGTATGGCTACCATAGCTCTGAGATTCATCCAAGCCGCTGTCTCTTCGGACCCATTCTAGGAGCACCATCTTGATTCAAAACCAGGTAGAACTCCCCGTCAAAGTGGCCTTTGGGGTCGCCATGCAAGGCATGCGCATTCGTTTTGGACGCTCGGTGGTAACGGTAATGGGTGTCGTTCTGGGCATCGCCTTTCTGATGGCCATTCTTACCGAGCAAGTCGTCAGTGAAGGCGTCAAGGACGAGGAGCAAATGCGTATGGAACTGGGCCGTATGGTTGGCTTTCTTACGGCCGATATGGGACCCGTCGAAGGCCGGACAGTGAGCGTGGTGCAAACGGGTGGCTTGAGCATCAAGGAACGACGTTTGCTCCTCTTGCTCGAGGAACTGGGGCTGGCCAAAATCCTCTGGACCGACCTATCGGATATACCGGCAGAAAAAGGCGTGTCTTTCGAAGACCTCGACCCGGAAGACGTCGAGCTATCAGGCATTGGGGAGAACGCAAGGGCCATCATCGTCGTGGGAGATGGGGAACTTGCCGCCGAAGAGTTGGCGCTCTTACGCGGCGTCGCGCACAACCCGGTGCTCTTCACCACCCGTACCGATGCAGACCACTCTGGCGCGCTCGTTAGCCTCGGTCGCGATCTCCGTCAAGAGGAGAAAGAAGCACTGGTGGCGGAAAAGCGGAAGAGCGAATTTCGCAATCGATGGATCGTCGTCATCTCTCTCGTGGTCACTGTCATCGGCATTACCAACGCCATGCTTATATCGGTCACGGAGCGCTTTCGGGAAATCGCTACGATGAAATGTCTCGGCGGGCTCTCGCAGTTTATCCGGCTGCTCTTTCTTATCGAAGCGACGGTCATGGGTCTTTCAGGTGCGATCTTCGGCACGATGGTGGGCATTGCCTTCTCGTTGCTCATGTATTGCTTAGTTTACGATTGGGATCTTGTCTTTCGGTCCCTCGACTTTGGCATCCTCGTCCAGTACCTCGGCCTTTCGCTGGTGGTCGGCGTCGTTCTTTCGGTAATCGCTGCCATCTATCCGGCCCACATCGCGTCGCGCATGATGCCCGCCGACGCTCTCCGATCCCACATTTGAATCCGTTCCGTGGAGCGCTGACCATGCCGACCCCCAAGATCGACCCCGCTGAATTCGATACCATCTTCCAGGTGACGGACAAGCAAGATGGGCAGTACGTCATACGCGCCTTCGACGTGCAGAAAACATACAAGATGGGCAACACGGAAACGCACGCCCTGCGCGGTGCGACGCTCGATATCTTCAAGGGCGAGTACCTTTCGATCATGGGGCCCTCAGGCTCGGGTAAAACCACGCTCTTTAACATGATCGGCGCCCTCGCCAAGCCCACAGCCGGAAAAGTTTACATAGACCAAGTGGACATTGGCCACCTTGACGCCAACGAACTCGCCTGGCTGCGCTGTCGCAAGATCGGCTACATCTTCCAGACCTTCAACCTCATCCAAGTGATGACTTGCCTCGAGAATGTCACCCTACCCATGGCCTATGCGGGCATCGACAGCGAAACCGCCCGCAAGAAGGGCATCGAGATTCTGAAAATGATTGGCCTCGGCCACCGCATTCTCCACAAGCCCGCCGAACTGTCGGGTGGCCAGCAGCAGCGGGTCGCCATTGGACGGGCCCTCGCCAACAGCCCGGCCATTATCCTGGCCGACGAACCCACGGCAAACCTGGACCAGAAAACCGGCGAGGAAATGATCGTGCTTCTCGATGATCTCAGGCAAGAGCTCGGCGTAACCATCGTCTCGGCCACCCACGACCTGAAGATGCTGAAGACATCGGACCGCATTCTATGGATCGAGGACGGCGTCATCGTCAAATCCGCGAGCCCCGATGAGATAGACTTCTCTTCGAGCGAATTCCTTTAGGAGCTGTTGTGTTGTTCGGCAAGAAAAAACCACCTTCCGCCCTTGGGCCGCCCCACACCGACCCGTTTCTGGCAGTAGCGCACCTGGACTCGAAAGCGCAGGTGCGTCACGACTCGAGTGGCCACCTGCAGATTCGCCGCCCGTTGCCCGAACGTCCGGGTCCCAGTGAGTTCCTCGCTCGCGCCCTGGGACTGCGCCGTGCGGTGCGCGTCAACCTGGATGAACGGGGCACCTTTTTCTGGCGCCAGGTGGATGGTAAACGCAGCCTTGGCGAGATTGAGACGCTGGTGCGCGGGCGTTACGAACTGACAGCGCAAGACAGCAGGGCCGCCACCATGGTCTATACCAAAGCCCTGCTGCTGCGGCACCTGATCCATCTGGAATTACCGCATATGAGCAATGAGGAACAAGCCGATGGCTGAAGACCTGATCGTCCAAGCAGAAAACGTAAAGAAGCGATACGTTTTGGGTGATGAAGAGGTCTGGGCTCTCAAAGGAGTCACCCTGGACGTTCTCCGAGGCGAATTCCTGTCGATCATGGGTCCGTCGGGGTCTGGAAAATCGACCTTTTTCAACCAGGTCGGGGCCCTCGATGTACCCACGGTGGGTCGTGTGCTCTTTGAAGGCGAAAACCTGTTCGACCTCAGCGAAAGCCAACAGGCCTGGATCCGGTGCAACAAGATTGGCTATATTTTCCAGACCTTCAACCTCATCCCCGTAATGACGGCTCTGCAGAACGTGGTGCTGCCCATGACCTTCCAAGGAGAAACGCCGGCCAAAGCCAATAGTCGCGGCACCGCGATCCTCGAACGGGTGGGTCTCGGCCATCGCCTCCACCACAAGCCCCTGGAACTCTCGGGCGGTCAGCAGCAACGCGTGGCCATCGCGCGGGCCTTGGCCAACAGTCCCGACATCATCCTGGCTGACGAACCCACCGGCAACCTCGACACGAAGACAGGTACCGAGATCGTGCAACTCCTCAAGGAACTCAACCTTGAAAACGGGGTTACCGTCATCTGCTCGACGCATGACTACAAAATGATCACCTCCTCGGAGCGGGTGTGCTGGATGCGCGACGGCTCTCTGGACAGGATTTCGAAGGGGGCAGAATTCAACCTCGAAGAGATGGACGCCGACAGTCTGGGACGGGACTGAAGCAGCTGGGATAGAGATGGCCCGGGGCGCCTAGACCGCAGCTGCCCCATGGCTCGCGATCAGTTGTGGCAGGTGACTAAACTTCCTCTCTGCTGGCTCTGTAGGCCGCCACCCACTCTTGATTATCCAATGGTGGTGCCTTGAAACCAGGCTTGTTGACCATGCTGACACTTTCCACGGGACAACCTGTTGCACAGACGGCGCAACCAAAACAACGGTCCCGATCGACCACTGGCACAAAATCATCTCCCAGCTCCAGCGCGGTCGCGGGGCAGCGGTCGAGACAGATCTCGCATCCAGTGCACTCACCTGGATCAAACACCGGATCGAAGCCGGAATTGAAGAATTTGCCCGGCTTGGGTTGTTGGAGCATACCGGTGATGGGTACGCAGTGCCATCTGTCGCAGTTGCACATAAACGAAATATTGTCAGTGACGTTACGCGTCATGTGGACCAGGCCCGCTTCCTCTGTCTCATCAAGCATTTCCCTGGCTTCGTCTTTAGTGAGCTTGCGGCCACCCAACCTATCGACGATGAATTCTGCACCCGGACCAAAACTCATACAGACATTCATTGGCATTTCATGCGTATCTTCACCCAGCAAATGGGCCTTCTGCCGGCAATAGCAGGCTGCTGTGGCGATCTGATCATTTTTGTCAATATAGGTCTTCACCTGATCGTAGGTATGTACCGTATTCTCCTCATCGATGGTCTTGTCGACAGGAATAACTCTTATCTCGGGAAAGGTAAGTTTCCGCTCGGACAGGGGTTTAATAGCCTCATGAGCCTTCTTATAGTCATCAATCAGGCGCGCAATCTTCTTGTCCCTGACGGATGACGTTCCCCGCATGAACTGGTACTCCAGAATGCCGGGCATGAAGGGTACCCCCTGATAGTAGACCTGACCATCACGGTTGCTGGCAATGCACAGGCCACGGTCCGCCATGCCCTCAAGGATGCTCTGAATCGCGGGGACATCCATATCAGCAGATGCAGCGACACTCTCAGCGGTTGCTCTCTTGCCTGTCAAGACGTTATTTACTTCAGCCTGTTCCGGGGTGAAAAGCTCCTCGACCATCGCGAAAAACTCCGGAATATCCATCCCGGCATATCCACCTCCCCGTTTCTGCATGACGGTCAACAGTTCTTGATAGACTGCAATGCTCACGTTTCTGCCCTCCTGGTCCATTAATTATCAGCATCAGACCACATTGCCAACAAACTAGCAACGAGCTAACAGTGTCGATGCCGCTGATGCGGTGAAGTTGATGAAGCGACCCGCGCAGCAACCGGCAGCGCCGACGCGAGGGAAGGCGTTCGCTTCGTCGAGCGTCCGCCGAAATTCATTCGCCTGGGTGGGTAGGGAGACCAGGGCGCTTACCCCCAGTGGGTGTCGCCCATGTCGCCGTCTCGGTATTTCCATTCCGGGTCGATGACGATGCTGTCCAACGCGATCCTGCCGTTCGAGCGGCGGGCCGTTATGCACCGTTGCCAGGCAGCATCCTCTCGCTCCGGAGAATCGACGGTAATGTGATCCTCGGCTTTCGGTCCGCTCGAGACAGACGCTGGAAACCACTTCCGCGACATCCAGAAGGTTGCGCAGTTCCTGCGGCCCTTGCCGCGGCTCCACCGCCGCCAACCACCAATACATCGGTAATCAGATCTGACATGCCTCTTGCTCCTTGACGGGAACGTGTCAGCCGATAGCTGAACGTACGCTGCCTTGTTCTCGTCACAGCATAGGAGTGCGCCCGGGATGCGTCAACTCAGGTGAGACATGTCGAGTGCGGTTCATCCGATTAGAAGCCGTCCTCTCACGGGTCCACTATGCCGGATCCAACCGATAGGCAAGTCTGTGCCGCCGCTAAAGACATGTGATGCCGATGCAGCCTGGTTCGGATTCACTTGTCATGACTTCAATCAGCCCTCCAACGAATAGTAAGCCTGCTGTTAGTCCGACCGTTCTCCCAATACTGAACTCGCGCGTCTTCATTTCTTTGATGTCACTCAATGGAATCTGGATCTGCCCTTCTCTTACCTCGCCGATCAAGGTATCGCCATCGATTCGGACGACTTTTAAGCTGCGCGCTGAGCCGTCCTTGCGTACAACGCTGACTTTGTCACCAGCATTTACCGATGCTCTGATGGTTGTGTCGTCAACACCAGGTAAGGGTCTGAGACTTGTGCATCCATTAAGAATCAAAACGAGACAAACAGGTATATAGATGAAGCGACAAACTGGAAGGTCCATAACATTCTCCGTGCGAGGGTTGTGAATGGTCGACACGCGCCATGGCGTGTAGGAGAGAGAGAGGTGGTGCGGGAAAATCGGACACTTGGATAAGTGGTTGATCTGCGCATAATGGGCAAGAGCCCAGGAGCACAGCAATGAAAAGACCACGTAGAAACCACAGCCCGAAATTCAAGGCCCAGGTGGCACTGGCGGC
>PVBE011378508.1_pt1 | contig 23531 bp, 17 predicted proteins | sample 1631181 | NCBI WGS metagenome assembly PVBE01 (sample SAMN08397723, study PRJNA350692) | Marine metagenome, whole genome shotgun sequencing project. | isolation source: water | place: Pacific Ocean | collected 2012-04 | reverse complement strand
GGTACATATCAGGGCGATGCAACAAGTTGTTGTGAAGGTCTCTGTGAGACAGGCGCATGTTGTTTGCCAACAGGTGAGTGCGAAGTGACCCCACTTAATCTGTGTAATGAACTTACAGGTGATTACCAAGGTGACGGGACACTTTGTGCTACTGATCCTTGCGTTGATCTTATTGAAAGTGCTTGTTGCCTTGCAAACAATTACTGTCTGGCAGTTACTGAAGAAGCATGTATAGACAACTCTGGCGCCTATCAAGGTGATGGCACAACTTGTGGCTCAGCGCCTTGCACTGTCGGTGCCTGCTGCCTTCTTGATGGTTTATGTGAACAAATGACACTTGCGATGTGCGATGACCTTCTTGGCACATACGAGGGTGACGGCGTGCTTTGTGCTGACGCTTCCTGCCATGCACCAGCCCTTGTTGGACGATGTTGTTTTAGAACAGACGAGTGTGCAGATATCACAAGTGATCAATGCTTATTGATGGGCGGACTTTGGGATGGCGGGCTTGCTTGTTCTTCTGATCCTTGCCCTCCGAGTATCGAAGGTGCTTGTTGTACAGTGGATGGGCCTTGCGTAAATGTTCCACAAACCGCTTGTGTAGATCTCGGTGGTTTGTATCAGGGTAATGGTGTGAAATGTGACACGAGTCCTTGCGTAAAAGGTTCATGTTGTATTATCACATTTGAATGTACTGAAGTATCCTTATTTACGTGTAGTGAACTCGGTGGTGAATACAGTGGAGACGGAACTCTGTGTGTTGATGGGCATTGCTGTTGCGTTGGCGGAGCGAGTATCCCCGGTCGTCCTGATGGAGCATGCTGTTTGGGTATAGGCGAATGCGTAGAAGTTACAGAGCCCTCTTGCTTGTTATTAGCGGGACTCTACCAAGGCGATGATTCCTTGTGCGATTTGACTGCGTGCATTGTTGGTGCTTGTTGTTTGGATAGTTCAAGTTGTATGGAAGTGAGCGAAGCGTTCTGTGCTGCAAATGGTGGTCACCACTATTGGGGCGATGGAACATTTTGTAGCGACTGTGATAACCAATGTGTTATTGAAACTGGTGCATGTTGTTTGCCCACGGGCCAGTGCAAGGAAGTTGATGCATTAACATGTAATGATTTGCAAGGGCAGTATTGGGGTGACGGCTCTAGTTGTAGCCCTTCTCCATGTGGTCTCGGTGCGTGTTGTGTCTCTAGCGGTAGTTGTTTGATGGTTGTGAATAGTGATGCGTGTAGTTTGATTAACGGTACATACCAAGGCGATGGCACAGTGTGCAATGCGACAACGTGTGAGCCTTTCTACCTTGTTACACCTGATACCGATGAATGTCCCCAAGAAACTGTTGCAGTTGTGCAGCTTGCCAACCCATTCGATCGTGTTATTGATCTTTCCGATTACACTGTTGAATTTTTCGGTCAAAGATTGGATTTAGACTTCTTAGAAGCTACCAGCCAGCAATTTTTATATCCAGCAACTCCTGAAAACCCTGCCACGCTAGTGCTATGGGCTATGACAGATGTTGAAACAATATCGATACCCAAAGAAGAATTGCCACCAGTGCCTAACCCGCAATTCAGAACGGATTGGTTGGATTTTCTTGACCTTGAAGCAGCGGATCATCCCGCAGGCGCGGCAGGTTCTATCATTGCAGAAGTTCCTGAAGGGGCTTGGAGTACGCAGCGTGAATGGTATGACGCACTTTCTGATGAAGCGCAACATGCAGTCGCGCTTTACAAGACAGATGTTGACCAACTGGTTTTAATTGACCGGTTAGACAGACCGGATGAGTTCAATAGTTTTAGTAAACGTGTCGTTGATGATATGGAAGATGAGTGGGATAAAGTCGACAAAGACGATGATGCAGATGATGGATTCATCGATACTGAAATCCTTGTAACTGATCCTGATAATCCACATGATGTTCTCTTTGTGCAGTGGGATCGTGCTACAAGAGCGTGGGGCGTTGATGTACCCGACATGTACGGTTGGCACAATGGTACGTATGACAGCTGGGAACGTAATCCACGATTTGTGTTCTCAGCTCGTGATCACATACGATCACTTGATCTGCTACCTGTCATAAATACAGCCGAAACAGATCCAAATATAGATCACATTTCCGTGTTTGAATGGAAATGGGAGTTAGCAACACCCGAGGATCCTGATGACATGAACGGTGACGGCAATCCAGACAGCACAGATGACGATATGGTTGCCGACGATCCAGATCCATGGTTTACTGTGGAAACGTGGTCGCCTCGTGGTGACAATGCTACTATTAACGATGGTCTTATCGCTGGTGGACTGAGATACAGAAAACCAACATATTTTGATATGAATTTCCAAGAGAATTCTTTCTTCCCCGATAAGGGCTGGTATGGACAAACTCGTAAGGAAGCAATTCATGATCCGACCGACGGGGCTTGGGTACCACATGCATATGCAGAAGATGGAACTTTTGCTGCAAATCCTGCGTTCCTAGATTTTGAGTTTGATCCCTTCGATGTAGATGCAACTGATGGAATTGGCGAAAATGAAGCACTGTTTGAAGATTTAGATCTTGACGATAGTGGTTTCCAAGTCGGGGATGGGGTTGAAGGTGAAGCGGAACGAGATATGGCTCTCCCATTCTCGATGCAAATGTTGCAGAAAGATGGTGACTTCGAACAAGTTGGAGAAGTGCTCAACTGTTGGCTCTTTGGTCATATGATCGAAAGTGATATTCTCTTTGATCCAGTTACTTTGCCCGATGAATCATTTATAGTGAATCAAGGTCCTCTCCTCGGAGGTGACATTCATAGCACTGGAACGCAAGTTACATTCAGTGAATTTATGTTGCCAAAAATCATTGACAAAGATGGAGATCTTGTTGGTGATGATGAGGATGGAGATGGGAATATTGATTGGGATTGGTGGGCGCCTTTGACAGGTCACGCTCGATTTGTTTCATTAGACGATCTTGATGGCGCGCTTGATGTTGATGAAACTCGTACCGAATTCTATGTAGATGCAAGGGTGAATCGATTAAGGTTCGATCAAGGTGTTGAAGATTATGAAAATACGCTTGATCCAAATGACACCCAACAGGTGGCATTGCCTTCGATGTTAGGCGGGACACAACTCGGTTGGGATGATCTCATCAGTTCGTACCGTGTTGATCAATATCCGTGGCCTCGGCTATCGGTGGCAGGTCGAGTACTCGATACATTTGTTTGTGATGGACCGGGAAGATTAGGTGGGGACTTGCAACCTACGGACACGCAATGGTTCTCCTTCTATAACGCAAACGGTTTTACGGGAAGATCGACGCCCGGTATGATTAATATCAACACTGCTACTGTCGAGGCAATCCGAGCACTTCCACACATGAACAAAGTTGTTCACGCTACCCAACAAAGCGATAGTGGAAATCCTGTAGTGGGGGACGTGAACCCGCGATCGCTCATTCCAGAATCGATTCTTCAATGGCGAGAAAACGGTAACGGTTTCGCAGACCAAATTACCGGCACCGGAATTGTTGGTGCGCCTGATTATTCCGATAGAACATGGCGCCTTGGGCTTAACGATGCCTCAATGCTTGAAGAAACACGTGGGTTTGCATCTCCATCGCAAATTGGTATGCTCTCTGCATCACCGTTTGACACCATGGAAACGGAGTACAAACCTGAGTTCGTTGTTGAACCTTGGAGCAGTTCTAATCATCAAGCGATTCGAGGTCCTGAAGCTTGGCGTATTGATTATGCTGGCTTAGAACCATTTTCTGAATTTGGCACTTCTAATTCTAATTGGATTGCAGATGGTGTTGGTGCGCCGATCAGCACTGATGTGAATTCACGAAATGTTGTTGATGACAAAGGTGCTCCTGTAGATATTTACGAAGAGGATTCTTTAATTGGTGATCGCGTTAGTGGTGATTCCGAAGAGCTCAATATGTTGCAGGCTGGCATCTCCAACCTGATTACAACAACGAGTGATGTCTTCACAGTACATATGCGAATTAGGACATTCAGGAAAAATCCTGTCACAAATGTTTGGGATGCAACTGATCTTGACTATATTATTGACGATTCACGGTATGTCATGCTTGTCGATCGAAGTGAAGTCAATTCGCCTCAAGACAAACCCAAGATTTTGTACTTCGAAAAATTGCCTAACTAGACCTTAGAAAAAGAAAACGTTTTTATGCTCGTCCCGCCACGCTCATCCGCAAAATGACTGGTGGGGCGAGTTTTTTATGAAGAAAGATGTAAAAGTTCTACTTCTTCGCCTTTCTTGTATGATTCATGAATGGCAGAACAGCTACCAGTACATATAGCAATCATCATGGATGGGAACGGCCGTTGGGCAGAAGGGCGTGGCTTGCCACGAAGTGCTGGGCACGAGGCTGGCGCGCTTTCAGTGAAGAAAGTAGTTGAGCGATGCGGTGAACTTGGTGTCCAATACTTGACGCTGTACTCTTTCTCAACTGAGAATTGGGGTCGTCCACAAGAAGAAATAGATGCGTTGATGGGACTGCTTGTTCAGAAACTTTCCACAGAGGTTCCTGAGTTAATCGAAAAGGGGGTTTCGTTGCGTCATCTTGGACGGCGTGATCGTTTCGCTCCAGAAGTATTGCAGGCTCTTGATGAAGCAATCAAAGCAACTGCAAGTGGTACACGTCTTACGCTTTATCTCGCTCTTGATTATTCAGGACGAAGTGAATTGCTGCAAGCAATTGGTCGTCTCGTACAAGATGGTGTGGAAGCGAACTCTGAAAACCTAGAGCAACGTTTGTTTACTCGTGGTGTGCCAGACCCGGACCTTCTCATTCGAACTGCAGGTGAAATGCGAATATCGAATTTTCTTCTTTGGCAGATCGCGTACAGCGAGATTTACGTCTCGGAACAATGCTGGCCGGATTTCGACAGTGAATCCTTGGATGTTGCGATCGCAGAATACACAAACCGAAAACGAACATTTGGCAAAATTAAATAAATTAACTACGAGGTAGTTTATTTAGATGACAGTTTGGGATCGCTTTGGACCAACACTTACGATAGAAATTGGTAATTCTAGGAAGCGTGAGATGCGGTCGAGGTATGCCTTTGCGTTTGCAGGTAAATCGTCTGGTGAAGTGATATCGTCAATTTCTTCAGACCAACCCGCCATAGATTCAAAAATAGGTTTAGCAGCCGCAAGTCTGCGAGCATCAGGGATAAATCGATCGCTCGTTGTTCCATCAGGCAATGCATAGCCCACGCACAGTTTAATCTCATCAAAACCACTAAGGACATCTAAGAGCATGCAGGCAATTGAAGTTGTTCCGCAAATCATCGCAGAGTATTTGACTGCAACTAGATCGATCCACCCACATCTCCGGGGGCGCCCAGTCGTTGTGCCGTATTCATTCCCTTTTTCGCGAATTTGTTCGCCAATCTCTCCGAGTTCTTCACTTGGGAATGGCCCCGCGCCAACTCTTGTTGAATATGCCTTCATGATGCCAACGACATCATTGACATACTTGCCTGGTAATCCTGTGCCCGCGTGAATACCAAGCGCTGAGCAGTTTGAACTTGTGACAAAAGGAAATGTGCCATGGTCAATGTCAAGAAGGCACGCGTTCGCTCCCTCAAAGAGTAACGATTTTCCTTCAGTGACACAATCGTGTAATTCATACACAGTGTCAATAATATGCGACGCTAATTGTGTGCCGTATTCTGCGTATTCATCGGCAAGTGCAAGTGGGTCAAGTGGGGGGGCGTCTACTCCAAGAGCAGTTAATTCTGCACAGCGAATTGAACAAGTTGTTTTTAGTTTATCTAATAGGACATCATGATCAAGCAAATCGCCCATCCGGATGGCAGTTGCACGATGTACTTTGTCAGCATATGCAGGACCAATCCCTCGTTTTGTAGTACCTATAGATTGATCATCTTTGCCAGCGGCTTGAGAAAGTTTTCGTTCAAGTGCCGCGTCATGTTCTTTGTGATAAGGCATTACGACATGCGCGCGATCAGAAACTTTTAAATTGTCACCAACTTCAATAGATCGTTCGCGGAGCGTGTCAATTTCCTTAATCAGTTGCACAGGATCAACAACGACACCGTTTCCAATGACACACAGTTTGTCTTGATAGAGAATGCCAGATGGGATTAAGTGCAGCGCGTATCTTTCATCCCCCACAACGACGGTATGTCCTGCGTTTGCACCACCGTTATATCGCACGATGACATCATGCTTTGCGGTAAGCAAATCGACTATTTTCCCTTTGCCTTCATCTCCCCACTGAAGACCAACGATAGCGGTATTTTTGTGTGCACTCATTGTGCTCATTCTAGCATTGGGCATCAAAGCCTGCGAATGATCGTTTCGTCATCTTTGACGGAAATAGTGAATTCCACTGGTCCAATCTTGACAATATCTTCATGGATCAAATCTACCGAATTGACAGCGTTCCCATTATGAAAAGTCTGAGCATCTGGGTCTCGGTTGAGGAGTTGAATCAAGCCATCGCGAACTTTGATTTCACAGTGAAGTGGAGCTACAGAAGGCAGGGCAACGTGAAGGTCACAGTTTCTACGGCGACCTATCGTAGTCCTATCCTTTGTCAATTCAAAAGAGCGACTTGTTCCGTCTTGATTCGTAATGGTGAGTTCAATGCTCATAAGTTTCTCGTAGAAGTCCCTAGAATGCCATTCGTGGAAAAAACTCCAGACACAACTTCTAATCCCCTTACCCAGTTTATCAACAATCTAGGTGCGTCTCAAGGAAGAAATACAATAAATGCTGAGGATTGCCTCGCTCAAGCCTCAGAGGTATCAGGACTCTATATTCATATTCCATTTTGCTTCCATAAATGCCATTATTGTGATTTTTATAGCATTGTTGGTGATGAGAATCAACAAACCAAATTTGTTGAACGGCTAATTTCAGAGTTCGCCGCAGTTGCCCCTTACATAACGCAGCCTATCGAAACAATTTTTATTGGTGGTGGCACTCCAACACTCATAGAGCAGAACTTGCTCTCAAAGATGCTTGGTGCAATTGCGACACATTTTACGTTGGCACAAGATTACGAGTGGACAATTGAAGCGAATCCAGAAACATTGACTCCGGATGTTTCCACTCGCCTTGCAGAAGGGGGAATTAACAGGGTCAGTATTGGTGCGCAGTCTTTTGATATCGACTGTCTCAAAACGCTTGAACGATGGCACACTCCAGGCAGCGTTGCAAAAAGTATGCAACACGTACGAAATGCAGGAATTGAGAATGTGAATCTTGACCTCATCTTCGGCATTCCAAATCAAACCATGGAAGTATTCCGTAACGATATCAAGCAAACAGTCGATCTTTCTCCTGAACACATCAGCGCTTACGCACTGACGTACGAACCAAATACGCCATTATATGTTCGCGAACAACGCGGCGATCTTCAAAAAATAGATGAGGATCTTGAGTCCCGTATGTTCCAAGAAACGATGACTATTTTAGAAGCACATGGTTACGAACAATATGAAATCAGCAACTACGCAAAACCAAATCGATCATGCAAGCATAATCTCATGTATTGGAACAACAAGTCTTGGTGGCCTTGTGGACCAGCCGCGGCAGGGCACATTTCTGGTCGTAGATGGAGGAATGTTCCAAAGCTCTCGCAATACCTAACAGGTTTTGGATTGCCTTCTATCGAGGATGTAGAAACGCTTTCTGAAAATGGGCAAGCAGGTGAAGCACTTATGCTTGGTCTTCGTCTGCGAGATGGAATACAAAGCGATCGAGTTGATCAATTATTACAAGTCAAAGGTGGACAATGGCGAAGAAAAGTCATTGAGGAACATATTCAACAAGGGAATCTTGACTTTGCTTCGAGTTTACGACTTACGAGCAAGGGGTTGATGGTCGCTGATACGATTATTGGGGACCTCCTCATGGATGAATCCTCAATGGTCGATACCACAATGCAGGATCCCAATGCAAAAAAGTAGCACATTCTCAAACCTGCGAAGACGGCTCGCTCCCATGATTCGTCCAATTTTAGAGCACTTTCCGCCCCTCAGAATTATGGCAGTTGCAATTTTAAAAATCAAACAACGAGGGGCAATGAATCGCTGTGGTCTTGAATTTGAATTACCAAGTGGTGATTTTGGTGTGACACTTGAGGCAGAATCTACCGGAGAGTACGAACCTGTTACCACGCACATCATGCAATCAATTTTGAAAGAGGGCATGACTTTCGTAGACATAGGCGCGCATGTCGGACTCTTTACGTTGCCGGCAGCAAAATGGGTTGGAAAAAGCGGTCGTGTTGTAGCTTTTGAACCACACCCAGATAATTTTGAAATGTTGTCTCGTAATGCAAAGACAAACGGCTTGCAGCCAGAACTTATTAACGCTGCAGTTTCTAATGTTGCTGGAAGTGTTCAATTGCACGCCTCTGCTTTTAACTCAGGTGATCATCAAATTTACCATAGCGCAAGTCGAAAAGGAATTGCAGTTGATTGCATCAAACTTGATGAATTTTTTAGTAGTGAAGATAGGGTTGATCTAATCAAAATGGATGTGCAAGGTGCGGAATCTGCCGCGTTCCATGGTATGGAGCGCTTGTTGCGTAACAACAATTCAGTAAAAGTGATTTGGGAATTGTCTCCATCGCAATTGAAAGATGCAGGTGATGATGCAGCGACCCTTTTGTCTTGGCTTGAATCTCTTGGTTTTGGATTTACAATTGTCGATGACGTCACAGGAAAAGTTGACCCAGCAAATGCAGAAGAAGTGCTTCGGCGTTGCCCATCAGATTCTTATGTAAATATACTTAGCGAGCGAAATGCATAATTCTACAAAACACGATTGGTTATGGATGATTTGCGCTGTCCTGTTCGTTGCAGTTGTTCTGATCGGTGTGCGATTTGGATCGACTATTTTGCACTCAGATCTTGTATTTGATGAACGACATATCACTGTCCCAATCAATGATTTAATTGAGAAGGGCTGGAGCGTACAAACTGCGATCGATTTTGAAGAAACAAAAGGTCCTGCAATGATTTGGCCTTACGCATTTTTAGGCGAACTTTTTGGAGGTTCACTGAATGCTTTAAGATTGGTCAGTGTCCTGAGCAGTATCGGATGTATGGCAGTACTCTCCTTTATTGCGTCACTTTGTGGCGTTCGGAGAAGTGGGCATCTAGCTATTGCAGTTGGTTGGTTGCTATTGCCTTACGTATTGGTGTTTAGTGAAATAGTGATGGGAGAAATTTCATTTATTCTCATTGAATTGCTCGCTGTTGCAGTATATGTACAAGCAAGAAACCATTACAAAATTCTATCGCCGATCCTTTTTGGAGTTCTCGTAGCGATAGCATTACATAGCCGTATTCATGTTGTTGCACTCGTAGGTGCAATTTGCATTGTTGCGTTTCTACGTGATGGCATTCGAAGTTGGCCTTGGTGGGTTGCAGGTGCATTAGCGGGGCTGCTTCGTCTTCCGCTGTGGTTTCGATGGGAGGGGCTTGTGAGTCCCAAATATCAAAATTTGCACGGTCTTGGTTTTCGGCTTGAGAGTCTCTCATACTTGGCTGCCGCCCTTGTTCCCTTTGTTGGAATATTTGCAATTTTGGCATGGCAGCGCAAACCGAATCGCAAGTGGATTTTTGGAGCTGCAGTTGTTGGAATATGCTTGGTATTTCTTGCAACACCGGACCTTGTTGTCCCCTCAACTATTGATTATGACAATCCAACAGATCGCTTCCAAGGTATTGTTGGTACGGCAATAAAGATAGTGACTACAAATCCACATCTACAAAAAGTACTTTTAGCGATGTTGGCAGCAGCTGGACTTGCTGGTTTAGTTGGGTTGCATCGCACTTCGCAAAAAGAAGTTGTGGCACGGATCACGTTCTTTACTTTGACCCTTGGCTGGTTGTTGTATGCTTTTACACAAGGATTTGTTTTTGACCGTTTCCTTATGGTCTGGGCATTTTTGTTGCCAGTTGTTTGGTGGAAGCAGTTGCCCAGGTCCTTGTTTCTATTGCAAAGCACCGCGATGTTGGTCATCACGGTGCGGCTTGCAATTTTGTGGTTGTAATTACACCGTTGGGTCTATGATTGAAGGTGCCCCAGCACTCTCGCCCATATCTGGCGTAGGAACTCCGCCCTGTGCCTGTGCGGCAACCAATTGTGCAATTTGGACAAATCGGTTCTGCAGTTCAGTGTAAAGTTGCTTTAATTCGGTCTCTTCTTCCTCAGAGAGGTTGCCTTTGGTTTTTTCTTCTACAACGCCAATCAGATCAATGACGAATTTCGATCCTTCAAGGTCGACCATGACGCCTTTGCCGCTTGGATCTTGGTGCATGCCAAGGCCCATAAGTGCTTGTGATGCAAGGGCTCCAAGTAAACCACGAAAGTCAGCTTCGGGAACTTTTCGCGCTTCTGCTCGTTCTTCAACTTTTTGCTCAGCTTGAGCGAGTTTTTCTTTCTCGGCTTGTGCTTCTGCCTTCCAGTCGGAATCGATTTCAATTTTTGGAGTGGTTTCGGGGGATTCGGGGGTTTCGGGGGTGCTCGTCATGTTTTCTCTCCGATGTGGTGTAAGTGTTGCCAAAAGGCATAATCGAGGCATTATAGACAAAATCGAATGTACAATGCTATCCATGAAGCGATGGATTGCAATACTTATCGTGTGTGCCTTATCAGTAGGTTGCACAAGGCAACTAGAAGTTGTCCAAGAATCTAGACGAATTATTTCGCCTGCAGATTTTGAAGGCGAGTCGATTCCTGTTGCTTCACCAACTGAGGACGTGTTCATACAAGATTCAGTTATTACAGATCTTGCAGAGATCGAACTCAAGCAACTTGAACTTGCAGTTGAAGAATCTGTTTTGATGCCAACTCGGGTAGGCACGTCTGTTGTTGTTGAATCACTTGTAGGGCAAGTGAACGGTAGACCTATTTTCGCAAATGAAATTCTTGAACCAATCGCAGACCAGCTCCTCATTCTTTCGGAAGAAAAACTTCTCAATATTACTGCATTCAAGAATGGTGCAAAGCAACTAATATATGAACAAATGCGAGCGGTAGTAGAAAGTGAACTTTTGTTATCTGAAGCTAAATCCGGCATGACGCTTGAAGAGAATCAAGGATTGTTCGCATATCTTCAACGAGTGCGCGAGGACATGGCGTCTTCCGCTGGAGGCAGTCAAAGTGCTGTGACTCGCCAATTGCTTGATGAAGAAGGGCAGACAGTTGACGAGTACTTAGATTTTAAGCAGCAGCAAGTGTTGATTGAAAAGTTGTTGCGTGAAAAAGTTTCGCCACACGTTCAAGTGACATGGCGGGATGTAAAACGAGAGTGGGAACAAAATAAGGACAAGTTGAATGTGCCGGGCAAAGTAACGCTTGGAATGATTCGAATTACTGGTGAGGAAGAAATTGAGCTTGTGACGGAGTCATTCGCCCGTGGTGAGTCCTTTAAAGTTGTAGCAACAAATGCAGGAATGCAAAATGATGGGATTTGGGATTCATTTGATCTTGATGAGCAGGGCATGGCTGGTATTGATGTTGCTGATTCAATTAAGCCGCACCTTATTGACTTAATCGAAGGCGAAGTTGTGGGTCCAATACACATAGGCTCTTCTACGTTTTGGTTTACTATTATTGAGATTGTAGAAGCCCAGACCGCTTCCATTTGGGATCCACAGGTGCAACTATTACTACGCGAACGGTTGTACGGCATACAGAGCATGACTGAAGAGAAACGGTTTCTTGAACGTATTCTTGCTGAGGGTAGTTACGATGAATTTAACGCCATGGTTGAACGTATTTTGCACGTTGCAGTTACGCGGTATATGCACTGATTGTGTTTTTCGGCAAAAGAAATACAACAGGTGATATAGGTGAGCGTTTGGCACGCAAATTTCTTCGCAAACTTGGATGGCGGATTGTGAAAAAAAATCTTCGCGTTGGTCGAGATGAAATCGATATTCTTGCAGTTTCGCCTATGGGCGATACGCTCGCGTTAGTAGAGGTGCGTTCGACAGAGAATCCGGCTAAAGATCCTCGAGAGACTGTTAGGCATCAAAAACGGAGATGTATGTTGAGAGCTGCCAGGCAGTTACGATCGCAAGCATCAATTCATGAATGCACTTTACGTATTGATCTCATCACAGTAAATCTTGGTTTTTCGCCTCCAAGAGTAGTTTATTTTGAAAAAGCGATTCCTCTGGGTGGTTGCATTTAGTCTGAAAAAAAAGAAAAAATAATGTTATATTCTACGTTTTCACGCGTTCCACTTGCTTGCCCAATAATAGTTGCGTTCACACAAAAAAGGAGCATTCTATGCGTTTTACAAAAACTACTTATAAAGCACTGATACTTTCGATAGCGATGGTTTCCTGCTCTACAACTCTTTTTGCTCAGCCAAGCGGTGGTCGTGGTGGCGGCTTTATGACACGAATTACAGCTGGTGGTACAACGCCAGATTACATGTTGCGTGATTTGCGTAGATTCCAAGAAACGCTCACCCTCGATGAAGAGCAAACAATGATAGTGGAGCAAATTCTGCGAGATTACGACGAGTCGTTTAGAGATGCATCAACTGCAAGCGAAGATGGGATACGGGGCACCTTTTCGAATATGCGTGGAAATGAAGATGATCCTGCTCGGCAAGAATCGCAGAAGCAGAGAGAACGCATGAGAGAAATTCGGGAAAAAATGGATTCTGCTCGGCAACTCAAGGGTGAAGAGGGGATGCAAGAATTACAAGAACGCTTAAATGTTGAAATGGAAGAAATTCGCAAACAAATGAATGAATCTCGTGCAGCGCAGTGGGAATCACCAGAGAGACAGGCAGCAATGGAAGAGCTCGAGCTGTATGTGACTGATCAACTTCAAATTAAAAAGAAAATGCGAACAGAGTTTGAAACTGATTTAGTCGCAGTGTTGAATGAAGACCAGTTGCTTATGTGGCCTCCACTTAAAAGAATGTTAATTCGTGATCGACTATTGCCTAAGGGTAGGCTAAGCGGCGAAACGCTCGATGTGATGAGTCTTGTTGAACAACAAGAATTTGATGATGCAACATTGACAAAATTATTGCCTTCCATCAATGATTGGGATCTCAATGTGACATTGGCACTTCAAGCGAGAGATGACCATCTTGTAGAGAATCAGGGTGCAATTATGGCATCGTTTAGATCGACTGATACTTCAAGCGATGGAGTTATGAAGGAACAAGCTAGGCTATCTGAAACTGTACGTCAGATCAATGACAATGCCGTTGATCAAATTACATTGGCGTTGCCATCAGAAGAAGGTTCGGCGTTTGAGAATTTAGCACGCGAGCGAGCGTACCCAAGAATTTATAGAACAACGCGAGTCGAACGGGCTTACTTAGGCGCGATGGAACTTGAAGATATTGAGCCAGATATACTTGTTTCGGTTGTTGAGTTGTACGATGCTTTGCTTACAGATTTGGAATATGCAAATGAGCAAGTTCTATCTGCAACAAAACGTTGGGAATCACAAGAAGAAATTGAACGGATGAACCGATTTAGGTCACGGATGTCTGGCGGCGAATCAGAGCGAGCAGAAAGCCCAATTCGTAAAGCTGAGGAGAGCCGTTCCAAAGTAGAGGAAAATTACTTAGAGCAACTTCGTCTTCTCTTAACTGAAGCACAAATCAAAGAGCTTGGTGGATTGAAGAAACGTGAGTCCCGCGAAGATCGTGGACGCGAAGATCGTGGACGCGGCGATCGAGGTGGAGGTAGACAGGGTGGTTTTAGTGGTGACCGTGAAGCGTTCATGCAACGATTTGATAAGGACGGAAACGGTGAAATCAGTGAATCAGAGCGCGAAGCAATACGAGAACACTTCCGTAACGGCGGAGGGCCTCCAGGAAGAGGTGGAGCTGATGGAGGAACTCGTGGTTCTAGAAACAGCGGAGGTGGTGGGCAAGCCCCTCGTTAAGAATTCAATTAGTAAATAAACTAAACTGCCTCAAAGTTGTATTTGAGGCAGTTTTTTTACATGTTGCCTAGTTGCCCGCATGCAGCCATTGCATCTTTGCCGAGCGTAATTCTTCGGCGGACGAATTGCCCAGTGGATTTTGCAACTTCGATGAATCGATCAACAGATTCTTCAGTTGGCGCATCCCAGGGAGAGTTTTCGATGGGGTTGTATGGAATTAGGTTCAGGTTACACCCAATTGGTTTTAAGTATTCGCAGAGTTCAAGTGCGTGTTCGTCTGCATCGTTAACCCTTGGAATTAAAACGTATTCTGCTAGTACGCCGCCACTGTCATGTCTGGGGTATTGCATGATTGCTTCTCGCAATTGTTCCATCGAAACAGCACGAGCAAGTGGCATGATTTGTTTGCGGATTTCGTCATTAGGCGCGTTGATTGAAAATGCAAGAGAAAGTCGTTTGAATCCGTCGATTCTTGCGAGTTTGGCTAGTTCTTTTATTCCATCTATTCTTCCAACCGTTGAAACACATATTCGTGAACTGGCAATTGCAGGACCATTGTTATCAGCAAGTATTTCTATCGCTGGAATTACCGCATCAAGGTTATCAAGTGGTTCGCCCATTCCCATAAACACAATATTGTCAATTTTTGTTTTTAGAGCATGATGTGCTGCATGCCACTGGGCGACTATTTCTGCGGTAGTCAGATTTCGAAGCAAACCAAGTTTTGCTGTTTGGCAGAATGTACAGCCCATTGCACAACCAACTTGGGAAGAGACGCAAAGCGTGTGTCTTGTCTTTTTGAACCCTACAATCGGAAGGATGACAGATTCGGTTTCAAGGCAGTCGTGTAATTTTAGTAGGAACTTCCTTGTTCCTGAATCATCGACGACCTTGCAAGGCGAAATGGAACTTTCTGCCGCTTCGGGGCAGGCGTTTTCTCGATAAAACGCTCTCCATGTGTGAATGTCACTATTCTTGCTCTGGATACCTAGCATTCTGTACAAGATACTAGAATACACACATGGAGCAAAGCACTTTAGGAGAACGTCGGAAACCAGCTGTCTTTATTACAGGCGCTGGCGGGGAAGTTGGGCATGGATTGATTTCCTCATTAAGTAGAGAGGGTAACCTTGATATTGTTGCAACTGATTTACGTGATGTCGAACAAACTCTTAGAGAGCAATGTTCTGAAACATATCTTGCTGATGTATGCGATCGTGATGCCCTTGATCGCCTTCTTGCGATGTATCAAGTGAAGGAAATATATCACCTTGCAGCAGTACTAAGCACTCGTGCAGAACTTGCACCTGAAGTTGCACATCAAGTCAACGTAAACGGTACGGTGAATATCCTTCAAATCGCAGCAGAGCAAGGTCGAATGTATGGCGAACCGGTGAAAGTGGTATTTCCAAGTTCGATTGCAGCATATGGTTTTGCATCACTTACGCAAAAGACGGAAGTAGGTGCAGTATCTGAATACGAACATTGCAAGCCTTCAACGATGTACGGGTGCAACAAATTGTATTGCGAACATCTTGGTCGTTATTACGCACACTCCTATCGACAACTCGCGCAAGACAGCGTGCAAGGCAAAGATAAAAACCGCGGTGTTGTTGATTTTCGTTGTGTGCGTTACCCCGGACTTATTTCTGCCGAGACAGTTCCAACTGGCGGCACGAGCGATTTCGTTCCAGAAATGATTCACGCTGCTGCACGTGGCGAAAAGTACAAATGTTTTGTTCGTGAAGACACTCGTATTCCATTTATGACAATGCCTGAAGCAATTGATGCAACGTTGCAACTTGCTGCCGCTTCACGTCATGATTTAACACAAATCGTCTACAACATTGCTAGCTTTAGTCCATCTGCGGGTGAAGTTGCACAACTTGTTAAAACATATTTCCCTGGGGCTGATATTACTTTTGAGCCGGATGAACGCCGCCAAGCCATAGTTGACTCGTGGCCAGAATTTCTTGATTGTTCCGTTGCAACAAACGACTGGGGTTTTAAACCAACCTACACACTTGAGCAAGCATTTGAGGACTATCTTGTTCCACGAATCATAAAACAATACGAAAGTATTTTATGACTACAACAAGCACCACTTTTTATCACCGCTCTTCCGCAATCCTTTCACACTTGGAAGAAACAGGTCAATTAAAACATTTGCAAATGATCGAATCGCCAATGGGCCCCCGAATTAGCATTCGGGAAAGAGGCGAAGTGGACTGTTTTTGTTCAAACAATTATCTTGGACTTGCAAATCATCCTGATGTTGTTGAAGCAGGCATAGAAGGTCTTCGAACATACGGTGCAGGAACTTCTTCTGTCCGTTTTATTTGTGGAACTTTTGCTCCGCATGAAGCACTCGAAGAACGCATCGCATCTTTTCTTGGTGTTGAAGCGAGTTACTCATTTGTTTCTTGTTGGAATGCAACCGAAGCAACGTTTCCAACCCTGTGTCAAGATGGCGATGTGATTGTTTCGGATGAACTTAATCACGCATGCATCATTGACTCGATGCGTTTGACAACAGCAATTCATCGCGGTGTTTCTAAATGCATTTATAAACACAGCGATATGGAATCACTAAGAGAAGCATTAGTAACGGCTTGCGAAAAACGTTCCGATGATGGCACAATCTTTGTGATCACCGATGGCGTGTTTTCAATGGAAGGTGACATTGCCAAGCTGCCTGAGATAAGAGAACTCTGCGACCAATTTGGAGGTGTCTTAGTTGTCGACGATTCCCACGGAACGGGCGTCATGGGCGAGACCGGTCGAGGAACACACGAACATTACGGCATGGCGGGTAAGGACATCGACATTTTTACAGGCACACTTGGCAAAGCGCTTGGTGGTGGAGCAGGTGGGTATGTTGCGGGCAAACGAGAGGCAGTCGAATTACTTGTGCAGCGAGGTCGACCAACGCTCTTTTCGAATGCGTTACCTGTGACTGTTGCGTGTTCAGCAAAAGCCGCGATTGATACACTTGATAAAAACCCGGCACTAGTCCAAAAACTTCGTGATAACGTGGCAGCAGTTCGCAAAGGCATTGGCGAAGTTGGCTTTGAAGTGTTGGAGTCACCAACTGCAATTTGCCCAATCATTGTTGGCGAAACAGCAACGGCAATTGCAATGAGTAACAAACTTCTTGATATGGGAGTATTTGCTATTGGGTTTGGCTACCCAGTTGTTCCAGAGGGAACTGCTCGCATTCGTGTTCAAGTCTCCGCAGCCCACCAACAGGAGCATATTGACCGATTATGTGCCGCTTTGAGCGAATTAAAGGCTGATTAGGCTCGCAGTTAGCACCTTCTTCCCTCTTCCCCAAGCAAGTGGAATTACAGGTAAAATACAATGTTCCAATGCTTCGATTACATATTCAAAATGAAACGGCCAAGTTAAAGGCCGTCCTGATTGGCATAGCCGATGATTTTGGGGGCACGCTTGCCTTAGAAGATTGTTATGACCCCAAATCTAAACAGCATGTTCTAGCGGGTACGTATCCAACAGAAGAGGATTGTTCTGCTGAACTTGATGCGTTGACTCTAATTTTAGAGAAGCACGAAGTGCAAGTATTTAGACCAGAGAATATCAAAGGCGTAAACCAAATATTCTCACGAGACATAGCCTTTGCCATCGAGGACAAACTTGTGTTGCCAAATATTATTGAGCAGCGCAGAGGGGAAACACCGGCACTCGACGAATTGTTGCAGATGATTGACCCGAAACTTGTCATTTCGATGCCTTCGCAAGCAAGGACTGAGGGCGGGGACGTGATGCCTTGGAATGAGTTTGTATTTGTTGGGTATTCAGAGGATAAGGATTTTCAAACATTTACATCGGCAAGAACGAACAAAGCCGGGCTTGATTTCTTGTCGCGTACATTTCCTAACAAGGTTGTCAAAGGATTTGAATTGAATAAATCGGATGATGATCCTAGAGAGAATGCGCTTCATTTGGATTGTTGTTTTCAACCAATCGGCAAGGGCAAGGCCCTCTTATATAAAGGTGGCTTCAAACATGCTAAGGACGTTGAGTTCCTTGTGAACTATTTCGGTAGTGAAAACATTATCGAAATTTCTCAAGAAGAAATGTACGAAATGCACACAAATATATTTTCTATTTCCGAGGATATAATTATTTCTGAAGTAGGATTCACTCAATTAAATCAAACTTTGCGAGATATTGGATTTACGGTTGAAGAAGTCCCGTACGCTGAAACGAGCAAAATGGGCGGTCTGCTACGATGTTCAACGATGCCATTGATAAGGGTATAAATGGAACAATGTACAAACAGCATTTTGATGATCAGTCCGGTGGGCTTTCGGTACAACGAACAGACGGCGACAAATAATTATTACCAACATGTTCTAGAGAATCTCTCTCTAGAACAGGTTCAAGAAAACGCATTTCACGAGTTTGATAATTTTGTTGCTGTATTGAAGAGCGCTGGATTGAACGTCATTGTTTTTGAGGACACGAAAACGCCAAGTACTCCGGATTCGATTTTTCCAAATAACTGGGTTTCGTTTCACGCAGATGGCAGAGTCGTTCTGTATCCAATGTTTGCGAAGAACCGAAGAGTAGAACGACGGGCAGATATATTGGAGTCACTAGTCAACGATTATGGGTTCTTAGTCAAAGAAGTCGTAGACTACTCCACAATCGAAAACAAAGAGGTCTACCTTGAGGGCACAGGGAGCATGGTGCTTGATCGAACAAATAAACTTTGCTATGCATCGATCTCAGAGCGAACCCATAAAGTTGCAATTGATCAATTTTGTAAGGATTTTGAATACCAACCCGTGCCTTTTACTGCGTATCAGACAGTAGAAGGAGAACGAGTGCCTATGTATCACACGAATGTGATGATGTGTGTTAGCGATTTGTTTGCAGTAGTCTGTTTAGATGCAATTGATACTCCTGAAGAGAGGATTGCCCTTACTGAATCATTACAGGAAACAGGCAAAGACATTATCGAAATTTCTGAAAAGCAAACATCTAGATTTGCCGGAAATATGTTGCAAGTTAATGGTGAGTCGCCTTGCGTAGTGATGTCAACTTCTGCATTTCAATCACTTTCTGAATTACAAATCGCCAACATAGAAAAGCACGGGCGCATTTTGCACAGTTCACTCGACACCATCGAAGCATGTGGTGGGGGAAGCGCTCGCTGTATGATGGCTGAAGTGTTTCTGCCTACCGCTTAGAACAGATTTTGGTGAGTTCTTTGCAGCGAGTAGCATCAAGTGCGCTTGCCCAATTGCCACCTCGTTTGATGGAAGACCCTACGATTGCTGCTTCTGCATACTCAAAAATCTCGTTTACATTTTCGGGGGTAACTCCAGAACCTACAAGAAGAGGTAATTTCGTGCTAATCTCAAGAGTAAAAAAGCCCCCAATCAAATGATCGAGGGCTTCTTTAAATCTCTATTCTATAAAGATGCGGTTATGGACAGACGCCGAAGGCAGAAATAAGTGCAAGTAGGTCATCGATATCAACAGCGCCATCGTTGTTAATGTCTTCTGGGCAATTTTCTGGACAATCGAAATCAGCGCAAGATGAATTTGGTCCGCCCCATGAACCACTGTTGCCACTGCAGTCTGCAGCTGCTGTAGTAATACACATGCCATCTAGGCAGCAAGCTCCAAGTGCAGAACCTGGTAATGTGGTGAATTCGATTATCATTTGTTTCCTGACAAATACCCCGAAACTGTCAACTCCATAGATGTCGTTCCAGGCGCCACCACAGCAGTAATGCGCGTACTCTTCCTCGGGTGCATCTGTCACCCGGCCGTTGTCAGGGCCGCCACCATTCCAGTTTGAATAGTCCCAAGACTCACCACTCAGCCATCGCCAACCTCCCGCAGGTTCGGAATAGTCAGCTGCATTTGTGTCCTGGAAGGCACCAACCCAACGGTTGTCAGCGTCTAAGTTGGCATAGACCCACGCATCTTCATCAGCCGATGTCAGCGAAACAAGATAACCGCCGCGTGATTCGGCTTCGGCAACAGCTTCAGACCAAAGAAACCCTTTTTCCGTCTCGACAAGCTGATACCAGTGGCCATTACCGCCGTCTTCGATTCGCCATTGGATAGGAGGCGCTTGAACCCACTCAATGATGAAAAACGAAGAAACTGCGTCTGAGTCTCCCACATACGGATCGACGTCATACCATTGGCCACTGCAATCGTCGTCTCCAAATAACGCAAGCACACATTCTTTAGAGTCTCCATTGTTCGGCTCGCCGGGATACCAGTTTTCGTACTCCCATGCTTCTCCGGAAACCCACTCCCACCCACCATCAGGATTATCTGCTCCTGGGGGGCTCCAACGTCCACCAAGCCTGAAGTCGGACCAGTAGATATCCGTGGCAATTTTAATTTGCTGAAAATTTCTCTTCATTTTTGGTGTCATTTTTTCTCTATCTCTTGCATTGCATAATCCAGATGCAATTTGAAGATCGCGAATGAACTGGTTTTCGGCTTCGCTTGTAATGCAAGCTAAGTCGCCACCTCGAGACAGTGCAGACTCGCGGCACGCGTACCATGAAGCACCATTGGCATTGACGATTTGATACCAATGTCCGTTACCACCCTCCTCAACAGACCACTGAACAGGTTGGGCTTGAACCGTACCTGCTGCTAATACTAAAAGTACAACTCCAATTACGTTATATTTCATTTCTTCCCTACTCCTGTTTTAGATAACCTAATATCCATATACTAAAAGATTATATCCAGTTACCCTTTATACATCAGTCTTGGATTATGGTCAATAAAAAAATTAGACATGTAAGTCTGGGGCACGCCAAGTTGTAAGTCAAACAATAGCAGTAACTTATAGAATTGTTTTTTAGTATTTTGCGTTTAGCAATGCTTGGCATCGACTTGAATCAAGCGTTTGGCTCCAGTTTCCATCTTTCTTGATGGAAGACCCTACGATTGCTGCTTCTGCATACTCAAAAATCTCGTTTACATTTTCGGGGGTAACTCCAGAACCTACAAGAAGAGGTAATTCCGTTGCGCCGCGTACTTCACGAAGTTGTGCGATGTCAACTGCATGCCCTGTGTGATTGCCGGTGACAATGACGCCATCTGCACCCATAAAGTCAGCACCGCGAGCGTGGTCGCCAATGGATAAGTCAGCAGTCAAAGCGTGCGAAGAATGTTTCTTTTGAATGTCTGCAAGAATTGCTATTTCGTCCGCATCAATACGGCGGCGTTCACGTAACAATGGTCCCGCATCAGCAACATCCATAATTCCTTCGTCAGCGATAGATGCAAAAGCAAATCCTTCGGCACGAATGAAGTGCGCGCCGGTTGCGTTGGCAACAGCAATAGCCGCTTTATTTGCGCCAGCTAGAATTTGCAAACCAACGGGAACATCAACAGCATCGACAACAGCCCTTGTTGCGAGAGTCATCGTTGCAACAATTTCTGGTCCAACTTCGCGAAGCAAGTAGGGCGTGTCGTGCATATTTTCGATAAGCACTGCATCGAAGCCATATTCGACTAACTTGGTTGCTTCGTCGATTGCGATGTCTACGATTTGTTGAGGCGTTTTTTTGCTATTTGCAGTTCCTGGAAGTGCTTGCAGATGCACCATCCCGATGAGTGCTTTGTCTTTGTTAATGATTTTGCGAAAATCAGCCATTGTTGGAATTGCCAAGAAGCGTAAAGAGTTCCATGCGTGTTGAAGGGTTGTTCATAAACAGTCCGTGGAGCTTACTTGTAGTCGTCCAACTTTCTGTTTTCTTTACGCCTCGGTAGCACATGCAGAAGTGGCGACATTTCAGAATGACAGCCACGCCTTGAGGTTGCAGCGCATCTTGGATTGCGTCGGCGATTTGTGCTGTGAGTTTTTCTTGGACTTGCAAACGTTTTGCATACGCATCGACCACTCTGGCAATTTTGGAAAGACCAAGAACGCGTCCATCTGGGATGTACGCTACATGTGCTTTACCAACAAATGGAACCATGTGATGTTCACAGTGGCTATGGATTTCGATGTCAGAGACAATAACAAGTTCGTTGTACCCCTCGACTTCAGAAAATGTTCGCTCTAGGAACTTCCGGGGATCTTGGTTGTACCCAGAGAAGTGGTCCCGCATCGCGTTGATGACTCGGTGCGGTGTTTTGATAAGACCCTCTCGGTCAACATCTTCGCCGATGAACTCAAGAAGTCCTTTGACGTGTTCCATCGCTTTTTCGTCTGTTACTTGCTCTTTTGGTTTGTTATTTGTCATTGTGGTCATAGCACGACCATTATCGCAGAATTGGCGAGTAGAAGCAATCTTATTATCTTAATTGTCGTTTCCACCATGAAAGAATCTCATGTAGGCGGTGTTTGCGGAGGTCTGGAGCGCCACCGCGACTAAATCCGTGGCTTGTGGAACGAGGATAGCGAACAAAACGAGCTTCAATACCGCGAAGTTTCAGTGCTGCAAATACCTGTTCGCCTTGTTCGATGTTGCAACGCAAGTCGCCTTCGCTGTGAATGATGAGCATTGGTGTTTCGACATTTCCAAAGTGACGAATCGGCGATTGTCGCCAGCGATCTTCCGGTCTGCTCCAGAAGTTTCCACCAAAGTAGCCATCTTCTTTATCAGCAAAGTCGCTATTGCCTCCCATTGAGACCAAGTTAGAAACGCAGCGATCTGTAATAGCGCCGCGAAATTCATTTGTATGCCCAACAATCCAATTGGTCATGTATCCACCGTAACTCCCGCCCATCACTCCCATGTTTTTCGCGTTGATGTTTTTGTCTTTTTGCATCATCGCGATAACTGCTTGCATATCAACCCAGTCGGCTCCGCCCCAGTCGTTGCGTATTGCTCCGCAGTAATCACGTCCGTATCCTTTGGAACCGCGTGGGTTTGAATAGACAACGGTGTAGCCAGAAGAGGCAAGGCATTGGAACTCGTGAAAGAACGCCCAGCCATATTGCGCGTGCGGCCCGCCGTGGATTTGTAACACTGCTGGTTTTGATTTCTTTTGTTTTGCTTCCTTTGGAGGCTTGATTATCCAGCAATGGATTTTTGTTTTATCTTTACTTGTAATCCATTTGTCTTTTGGTGTTGCAATGGCATGTTCCTGACACCACGTTGTATTTTCAAAAGAAACTTGTTTCGTCTTAACTTTTGCATTGCCAACTTTTCCAACAAAGATTTCTGGTGGAGCAGTCGCACATCCAATCATCATCGCGCACGACTTGCCATCACTCGTAAAACTACCTATTGAGTGAATGGCGTTTCCGGAGGTTAGTTGTCTGAATTTGCCTCCTGCTCTTGGAATGGAGCAAATATGTTCTTCTCCATGCCAGCCGATTTTTGCAAGGATGTTTTTTGAATCAGCGGTCCAGCCAATCCAAGCACCAAATGAAACTTCACCTGTATCTGAAAGTGTCACTGCCATGAGGCATCGGTCAATGTCCGATGTGATGCTTTTTGCATTGCCTTTTGTTGCACTTGCAACATAAAGTTCTAAGTTTTCAGTCGAGTATGTTGACTCATCACCTTCGCGGGCTGCCCATGCAAGGTATTTCCCGTTTGGCGACCAAGTGATTGCATCTTTTGGTCCTTTGG
>PVBE011980219.1_pt1 | contig 23539 bp, 22 predicted proteins | sample 1631181 | NCBI WGS metagenome assembly PVBE01 (sample SAMN08397723, study PRJNA350692) | Marine metagenome, whole genome shotgun sequencing project. | isolation source: water | place: Pacific Ocean | collected 2012-04 | reverse complement strand
GTTTTCAGGTAGGGTCCAGCGTCCCGCCTGCAACAGGCCCGCCGCGCGCTGCGGGTCGTAATCCACCTGCCGCAACTGGTCATTAACCGCCCAGGTTCCCGGCAGAATCGGCCCACTGGCCACCACCGCCTGCCCGGCGAGTGCCTCTTCCACCAGCCGCTCGCGGTTTAAGCCCGCGAGCAACGCCTGGCGCACCCTTTTGTCTCGGAAAAACTGAAGTGCCGCGTTCTGCTGGTTAAACAGTATCAGCCTGTATTCGGGCAGCAGCGCCGAAAAGATATCGTAGTCGCTTTCGGGCAAAAAGGCGGTGGTGGCTACATTGCTCAGTCCGCCGACGCCCATTATTTCCCCCTGCCGCAGCGCCTCTATCGCGCTGGCCTCGTCCGGCAAAAAAAGCAACCTGACGTGGTTCAGCATTGGAGACTGGCCATGGTAATAAGGATTGGGCGCTAGCAGCGCCTCAACCGCTTGCCCGCTCTCATTGCGCAACAACCGCTCCACGCGAAACGGGCCCGCCCCCACCGGGTTTTCATTCGCCGGATGCAGGCTGAGGTCGGCCGAGCGAATGCCCGAGAATCTGTGCGCCGGCAGGACCGGAAAGGTGGTGTGGTCGAGGAACGGCGCAAAGGGTTCCGGCAGAGTTAGCTTGAGCGTGGTGGCGTTGAGCTTCGCCACAGAAATTTGTTGCCAGAGCGCGCCGATGTCGGCCGGGCCGGGATAATCGGCTGCCCGGAGCAGGCCAATGGTGAAAATGACATCGTCCAGAGAGAGCGGAACGCCATCGTGCCAGCGCGATCCGGAGCGCAAGACGAAAGTGTACGCGAGGCCATCCGCGCTCACCGCCCAGCTTTTGGCCAGATCTGGTACCGGTTGCCCGCTCGAATCCAGGCGCATCATGCCCGCATACACCAGCCGGGCGATGTCTCGGTCAGCCGCGTATGTGGAGAATAGCAGCGGGTTCAATTCATGCGGCGTCCCGATGACGCCTTCGACGAATGTGCCCCCGGGCGCAGGCAAAAATGACGCTTCGAGCCCGAGAGACTGCGAGTAGAGCAGCGCCCCGACCAGCGCCAGCCCGGCGATGGCAACCGTTATCTGGGATCTTATCCTGCGCATGTGAGCACCCGCGTCCATGAAAAAAGGGCGCCCCCACATCCCTGCGGAAACACCCCGTTATTCGTGAGTCCGGCCGCTGTCACCGAGTCCGCGGAACCAGTCGTTGCATGCCTCAGCGGGGTGCAGGTCGGCAAACTGCTCAGCCGTTCACCATCACGTTGATAATCGCGGTGACAAAAAAGGCGACCGCCAGACCGATGGTGACATTGAAGAGCAGTTTTTCCACGCCCCGCCGCGCGCGGAAGACGCTTCCCTCCGTCGCGCCGGTCAGGCCGCCCAGGCCGGCGCCTTTGCTCTGCAGCACGATGGCCACAATCAGCGCCACGGAGATTACAATCTGCGCGTAATTCATTGTTGCATTCATGCGTGCCGGCCTCCCGTAATTCGTCGCGCGGATTATAGCACAGGAGCCCTGCCTCCCGCCACAGCTTTGCTCCGCTTTTTCAATGCAGTACAATAGCTTTGAAATGAACGTGCAAAACCCCGCGCCATCAACCAGTTCGGGCGATCACAAAGTGCTCAACCAGCGCTATGAACTCAAGGAACGAGAGGGCGTGGGTGGCATGGCGCATGTGTACAGAGCCGAGGACATCGCCCTCCGCCGAGTGGTGGCGATAAAGGTGCTGCGCGAAGATCTGGCCGAAGAGCCAGACCTTGTGAAGCAATTTTTGCGCGAGGCGCGCGCAGTCGCCCATCTCAGCCACCCAAACGTAGTCGCCGTGCATGACGTCGGCAGTGACCAGCATTGCCATTACATGGTGCTGGAGCACGTGGCCGGAGAGGATCTTAAATCACACATACGCCTCGACGCTCCGTTCAGTGTTGAGCATACACTGGATTACGCCATCCAGATTTGCGCTGGCGTAGGTCACGCTCATCGGCACGGACTGGTGCACTGCGACATCAAACCGCAGAACATCCTCGTGACGCCAGACGGCAAGGTGAAGGTGGCCGACTTCGGCATTTCGCGCCTACTGAGCGCCACTCAGCCAATTGAGACCAGCGCCACGTTGTTCGGAACGCCGCATTATTTTTCCCCGGAACAGGCGCAGGGTTCACCGGCAACACCGGCCTCCGACGTTTATTCCATCGGAGTGCTGCTCTTCGAAATGCTCACCGGCCGGCTGCCCTTTGATGCGAGCGACGCGCAGGTTCTCGGGCATATGCACGTGCACGCCGACCCGCCCGACATCCGCGCAGAAAACCCGGCAGTCCCCGACACCGTGGCGCAGATTATTGCAAAAGTGTTTGCCAAAGAACCGGCTGCGCGCTACCGCACCGCTGAGCAACTCGGGCACGTGCTGATCACCTTCCGGAACCACGGCGCTCATGCAACGCGACCATACCTGGCCCTAAACGCTGACGAGCTCGACGCGCACATTGTCGCCGCTGCCCGCAAAACCCGGGCAGCGGCAGAGGGCCTCGTTGCGCCCGCGCAGCAGGCAGACTGGGTAACCTATCCGCTGGGCGCAAGTGCCGGGCTGCTTGTTCTCGGGTTGTTGGCTCTGTGGACGCGAGTGTTCTGGAGACTGGCACCATTCTTGCTCTCAGCGAATTAACGAATGTCTTACAAAAAGGGCGCTCAAACTTGGTATAATGGCCGCAATGATGAAGGCTGACGACGGAGACTAACAGTGGAAAACCCCCGCACGCGAAACTCGTTTGTTTACGTACTCATTCTGGTGGCGCTGGGCGCAATTCTCTACTCAGTACGTGCGCAATCCGTGCCAAGAACCGAACTAAACCTTAGCGAGGTAGCGCAGCAAATGGAGCGCGGAAACGTCGAGAAGATAGTGGTGGCGGAAGATGACCTGACCATCCATTTTCGCTCGGGGGCGCCCTATGAACTGGCGGTCACGCGCAAGGAAAGCGCCTCCACGGCGCCGGAGCAGTTCGCCGCACTGGGTGTGAGCGACCAGGCGCGCGCAGCCGTGAAGTGGGAGGTGCAGCGGCCAAGCGATTGGGGCAACATCATGGTGCTGCTGAGCTACACCCTGCCCGCGGTCTTCGTGATCGGGTTCATCTACTTCATGCTGCGCCAGGCGCAGGGCACCAATAATCAGGCTCTGTCATTCGGAAAAAGCCGCGCGCGCATGTTTACCGGGGATCAGCCGACGGTCACGTTCGATGATGTCGCCGGCGTCGACGAGGCCAAAGAGGAACTTTACGAGATTGTGGAGTTCCTGAAAGAGCCGGAGAAATTCATTGTGCTGGGCGCGCGCATCCCCAAAGGCGTCATGCTGGTCGGCTCTCCGGGAACGGGAAAGACCTTACTTGCGAAGGCGGTATCAGGTGAGGCCGGCGTGCCCTTCTTCTCAATATCCGGTTCCGAGTTTGTTGAAATGTTCGTCGGCGTGGGCGCCAGCCGCGTGCGAGATCTCTTCGAGCAGGCCAAGCGCCACAGCCCGTGCATCGTCTTCGTGGATGAAATTGATGCTGTTGGCCGCCAGCGTGGCGCCGGTCTCGGCGGCAGCCACGATGAACGTGAGCAAACCCTGAATCAGATTCTGGTGGAGATGGATGGTTTCGACACCGACACCAACGTGATTATCGTCGCCGCCACCAACCGGCCCGATATCCTCGACCCGGCGCTGTTGCGCCCCGGCCGTTTTGACCGTCGCGTGGTGCTCGACCGGCCGGATATTCTGGGGCGGGAAGCAATTTTCGGAGTGCACGTCCGCGGAAAACCGCTGGCGCCGGACGTGCAGCTGGACGTGCTGGCAAAATCCACTCCTGGATTCGTCGGCGCGGACATTGAAAATACAGTGAACGAAGCCGCGATTCTCGCCGCCCGGCGCAACCAGAAACTGATTAGCATGCGAGAAATGGAAGATGCAATCGAGCGAGTTGTACTCGGCCCGGAGCGGAAAAGCCGCATCATGACCGAGCGCGAGCGCAAGGTCACCGCCTATCATGAGTCCGGCCACGCCATCGTGGCACGTGCACAGCCCGATGGGGACCCGGTGCGTAAAGTCACCATCATTCCGCGCGGCATCGCGGGTGGGCTTACCTGGTACTTAACTGATGACGAAGACCAGCGCTTAGCCACGCGGTCAAAGCTCAAAGCGCGGCTGGCGTCCATGCTGGGAGGGCGCGCCGCCGAAGAGCTCGTGTTCAGCAAGGACGAAGTCACAACAGGCGCGTCAAACGACCTCGAACAGGTAACCAGCGTCGCCCGGCGCATGGTCACCCGCTGGGGCATGAGCGAAAAACTCGGCCCAATGGCATTCGGGAAGAAAGATGAACTGGTGTTCCTTGGTCGCGAAATTGGCGAGCAGCGTGATTTCTCTGAAGCGGTGGCCGAAGAAATAGATGCGGAAGTACGCGGTTTAGTGAATGCCGCGCACCAGTTGGCGGGCAAGATTCTGAAGAAACAGCGCGCCAAGCTTGATGAGGTGGCAAACTACCTGCTCCAGAATGAAACGGCGGAAATGGAGCAGTTCGAGGCGCTGTGGAAGGGAGAGCCGGTGCCTCCGCCCAAGCCGCCACCCCCCGCCCCGCCCTCGGCCGAGGCCGATGCCGGTGAAGAGGCCCACGAGGAGGACACCGACGCCACCACGGGCAAGGACCCGGTTCCGGTTCCGAGCGGGGCATAACCCTTTCCTTTACAGAATCATCAAAAGAGCCGGTCGATTGAATCGACCGGCTCTTTTTTCATACGTGCTGACGACAATTACTCGCCCAGCCGCCGCGTGAATTCGTCCGTCAGCACCGGCACCGCGTCAAACAAATCTGCGACGACACCGTACTTTGCCAACTTGAAAATGGGCGCTTCAGCATCCTTGTTAATGGCAACGATAACTTTGGCGGTGCGCATTCCGGCTTGATGTTGTATCGCCCCCGAAATGCCGCAGGCGATGTATAAATCCGGGCTGACTGTTTTCCCCGTTTGCCCGACCTGATGAGAATAAGGAATCCAGCCCGCATCCACCGCAGCGCGACTCGCCCCCATCGCCGCCCCGAGCGCGACAGCCAGTTGGCGCACCGGCTCGAACCCCTCCGGGCCGCCAACTCCGCGACCTCCAGAGACAATGATGCTCGCATCTGTCAAGCTGACATCGCTCGCCGAGGCGCTGTAGTCGACAACCTTGACGCTGATGTCTTCTTCCGCCAGCACAGCCTCCACCTGCACCACCTCCGCGCTACCCGCTGTCGGCTCCGGTCGCGGAAACGCGCGGGGACGAAGGGTGACAATCTGCGGGTGCGCCCCCGGCGCTGAAACTGTGGCGTGCAATTTTCCCGCGTACACCGGACGCGTCACTTGCAGCACGCCGTCTTCTACTTGCAGCGCAATGCCATCCGCCACCACTCCAATCCCGAGTTCAACCCCTAGCAACGCGGTCAGGTCACGTCCCCGCGTTGTGGCGGGAGCGAATATCACCTGCGGTTTTTCGGCCGCCGCCAGTTTCGCGGCCGCACACCCGAATGCTTGCACGCGGAAATCAGCCAGCGTCGCGTCATCGCACAGGAAGACCTTGTCGGCGCCATAGTCGGCGGCTTGTTGCGCCAGCTCATCCACATCATGCCCGAACACCAGCGCCGCAACACCGGTGTTCAAATCTGCTGCCACCTCGCCGGCTGCGCCCAAGGTCTCCCAAGCAGCCGGAAGTGCGTTGCCCTGAAATTGGTCAACGTAGACCCAGACGTCGCTTGCCATCAGATTACCTTGTCAGCCATCAATCTGTCGGCCAGCGTCGCCGCGATGACCTCCATGCTCTCGCCTTCGATGAAATCCACCGCTCCGCTGCGCGCCGACAATGGCCGCATGTCCGACCATATCACGGCAGCACCGCCTGCCTTCATCTCAGCCACATCCAGTCCCAATTCTGCCAGATCCCACACCGGAATCTCGGCTTTGCTGGCTTTACGTATCCCGATGAAGGAGGGATAGCGCGGCTCATTAATCTCCTTGACCACGCTGATGACAGCGGGGAGCGTACCCGTGCAATTCTGACGCCCCTCCTCCAGCGACCTCGCCACGCTGATACGGGCGTTATCCACATCTACCTCATTGACCTCTGCCACGTAACTGAGCGCGGTCCAGCCCAAGGCACAGGCAACGGAGACCGGCACCAGTCCGGTATCGCCGTCGATGGCCTGCTTTCCGAAAATGGCAAGCTCCACATCGTCCAGTTTCTCGATGGCGCTTGCCAGCACCCGCGCTGTCATACGCGCATCGCAGCTGGCCAAGGTTTCATCCGAAAGCATCACCCCGGAATCACACCCCATGGCGATGGCGGTCTTGAGAGCCTCGCGCGCGCTTTCCGGTCCCATTACCAGCGCGGTGACCTGCCCGCCGTGTTGTTCCTTCGTGCGTATAGCTTCTTCCAGCGCGTACTCATCCCACGGATTGACCACCATAGGAGCATCACCCCAAGTGGCCGCGCCATTCTCCACGACCATGTTTGCCGCACTGTCAGGCGTCTGTTTTATGCATACTGCGATGTGCACGCGAGGCTCCTTTTCCTGAGCGAGTTCGCGGATTCTACCACAACCGCCCCCCAAACAACCGGTTGTTATCCCAGCTGGCCGTGCTAGAATCTCCGGGTGAACTAGAACCGGAGAGCAAGTACCATGGACTGCATCTTTTGCAGAATTGTCAGTGGAGAAATACCGGGGGATGTGCTGCTGCGTAACGAACACGTTTGTGCCTTCCGTGACGTGAACCCGGTGGCGCCCGCCCACGTGCTGATTGTTCCCAATGAACACCTGACCTCCATCGAATCCCTCGCGGCGGACGACAGCGAACTGGCCGGGCAACTGCTGCTGGCAGTGAAGGAGGTGGCCCGACTGGAGGGCATCTCCGAGAGCGGTTACCGCGTGGTCGCGAACACCGGCGCGGACGGCCATCAGGAGGTGCAGCATCTGCATATTCACGTGCTGGGCGGCGCACCAATGCGGCACAGGTTGGGTTGACGGCACATGCTATAATCGCGGGCAACAGCGCCGCACACAGAGCGCACAGATGCGGCTCAGTTGGCGACGGCGAGCAAATCGCCAGCGTAAGTCGGCGCTGATGCCTGAGACGGTCGCCAGACCCCATGCCTGACTCCACTGACTCCACCGCCCTGCCCGACTCAAGCGCTGCTCGTCACTGGCTGCCCGCGGCGCGGTCATGGGCAATCGGGCTGCTTTTTGTTCTGTTGGCCTGCGGCGTGCTGCTCGTGCCCCTCGGCGCAACCCAGGACGAAGCGCTTAACCTGCGCGCGGGCGATCTGGCGCCGTTTGATATCGTCGCGTCACGCTCCCAGACTTACGTCAGCGAAATCCAGACTCAGAGCGCCAAAGCATCCGCGGAAACCTCCATCGCATCGGTGTACGACCCTCCCGACACACGCATCGCCCGGCAGCAGGTTACAGCCGCGCAGGCGGCCATCAGCTTCGTTAATTCCGTTCGCGCCGACACACTCGCCAGCGAGCTGCAGAAGCGACAGGAATTGACTTATCTCCGCGACCTTTCCCTCTCCGGCGAGTTGCAAATCCAGTTACTGCACATGGAAGATTCGCGCTGGGTCGCCGTGCAGGAAGAAGTGACACGCGTGATTGAGGCGGCGATGAGCGAGCCCATCCGCGAACACCAACTGGCAGAAACCCGCGACCGTGTTCCTATGATGATAAGTGTCGCCGTCACCGTACAGGAGGCCGATCTGGCCGCTGCGCTCGCCGGGCAGTTCATAGTCCCTAACTCAATATTCAACGAAAGTGCGACTCAACAAGCCCGCGATGCGGCAATCGCTGCCGTGCATCCGGTCGAACAGGCATTCGCGCAGGGTCAGACCATTGTGCCGCGCGGCAACGTGCTCACCGAGCATGATTTGGAGGCGATGACGGCGCTGGACATGCTCGCGCCGAAACAAAGCCCGTGGGAAACATACCTGCCGCCGGTGGTGGCCGTGGTGCTAGTGGCGGTCACAATGACCCTTTACCTGCTGCGCAGCCAGCCCGAATTCTTCGGGCGCACGCGCCATCTGCTCTTCATCACGTTGTTGGCGCTGGCCTTTCTTTTTTCCGCGCAATTCGTCATCCCCGAGCGGGTGGTGCTGGCTTTCCTTTTCCCCACCGCCACACTGGGCATGCTGATAGCGGTTGGGCTGGGCGCGCAGCTCGGGCTGGTCACCACCACGCTTTTCGTGGTTTTCATTGCCATTATCTCAAACGGGCGCGTGGATGTAACCATTTACCACCTTGCCGGCCCGATAGTGGCCATACTGGCTCTGGGAAAAGCTGAGCGCGTCAACAGTTTCCTGCTGGCCGGCCTGGCAACCGCTGCCGGGAATGCGGCCGTCATTTTGATCTTCCGGCTGGATGACCCCGCCATTGACATGCTCGGCCTGAGCACGTTGCTGGGCGCCAGTCTGGCAAACGGGGCTATTTCGGGAGCGCTCACGCTGATGGGGTTGTTCCTGCTGGGATTTGTTTTCGACATCACCACTTCGCTGCAACTGGTCGAACTCTCGCGACCCAACCATCCGCTGCTGGTGGGGATGCTGCGCGCGGCACCGGGCACGTATCAGCACAGTCTGCACGTGGCGAATCTGGCCGAGCAGGCGGCGCAGCGCATAGGAGCGAACACCATGCTGGTGCGCGTGGGAGCGCTGTTTCATGACATCGGCAAAACGCGCCATCCGGAGTATTTCGTCGAGAATCAGATCGAGGGCATTAACCCGCACGAGCATCTTAGCCCGCACGCCAGCGCCCGCATCATCATTGACCATGTGCGTGACGGCGACGAAATGGCCGGGCGGCACAGACTTCCCAGCGCAATCCGCGCAGCGATTCTGGAGCATCACGGCACCACGGTCACGATGTACCAACATGAAAAGGAGGTCGAAGAGGCGGACGGAGACGAGGCTAAGGTGGCAATCGGCGACTTCACCTACCCTGGCCCAAAACCACAGAGCCGAGAGACCGCACTGCTGATGCTGGCCGATGGCTGCGAAGCCAAAGCACGCGCCGACAACCCCACCACCACTACTGACATCGATGACATCGTGCGCTACATAATCAACCGGCGATTGCGACAGGGTCAGCTTGACGAATGTAACCTCTCGCTGACTGACCTTAACACAGTGCGCGAGTCATTCGTGAACACGTTGAAAGGGTTTTTTCACAGCCGCCTGCAATATCCCAGCGCACCGGAAAAAGAACCCGCTGTTGAGCAATTAGGGGTGCCGGAGCAGTCGGCGCTTCCCGCTTCTGAGTAGCCTGCGGCGCCGTGGTCTCCTCGTACCGCATCAGCACGCGCACGCACCCACGTTCGCACGCTAAAGCGCCCACTGCCGCCACGCGCGCGAGAATTTGTACCGCAGCACGGGCAACACTCGCCCATCAGCACGTGGCGCCCGGCACGAGCATTTGCGTGATTTACAGCGTGGATTCTTATCTGCAGCAGCTCAATCGTCAATTCTCCGGAGTGGATGCGCCCACAGATGTGCTCGCATTCCCGGACGATGCAGGCGACGGACACCTGGGAGATGTAATCATCTCTGCCGAGCGCGCGGCCCAGTCCGCGCGGCGCGGTGGACATGGAACCTCGGATGAACTGCAGCTGCTGACCGTGCACGGCGCATTGCACCTGCTGGGGCATGACCACACCGCTCCGGCGGAACGCGCACGCATGTGGAAGATGCAAGCAGAGATTCTGGCCGAGCTCGGGCTGAGCATTTCCGCGCCGACGGCTGCGTGACGCATTACGCAGAGAGAGAGCATATTAACCCACTGGAGGGAGCACAAGATGCAACTGAACACTATCATCGGCGACATCGCTGAACAGGCTGTGGATGCCATTATTCTCAGTCTGTTCGAGAAGACTGACGCCCTCGGCGGCGAGACCGCGGCCATTGACCACCGCCTGCAAGGCGCAATCTCGTCCCTGCTCGGCGGCGGCGATTTCAGCGGAAAATTGCGCGAGACCAGCGTGCTTTACCCCGGCGACGCGCTTCCCGCTCGACGGGTGATCGTGGTCGGACTGGGGCCGGCGGAAGACTTCGCTCTCGACTGCGCCCGCCATGCCACTGCCGCAGCCGCCGTGCGCGCGCGCGAACTCGGTGCCCGCAGCCTGGCTTCCATTTTGCACGGTGCGGGTGCAGGCAGAATCGAAACCAGCGGTGCCGCGCGCGCAGCAGCCGAGGGAGCGTTGCTTGGGCTCTATTCCTTCGAGCAATACAAGAGTGAACCGGAGCAAAAAAAGGTGACGTCATTTACGCTGGTTGAATGGGACGAGCAGAAGGCGGAAGCGCTTCGTTCCGGAGCGCGCGAGGGTGAAATCATCGCCGAGTGCGCCTGCAAGGCACGCGATCTAGTGAGCGAACCACCCAACAGCTGCACGCCTTCCTTTCTGGCAGCGCACGCCGAAAAGCTGGCAACCGACCACGGCATGGCCGTGCGGGCGCTCTCAGAAGCGGATGCGCGCGAATTGAACATGGGCGCTTTTCTCAGCGTCGGTCAAGGGAGCGCACAGCATCCGCAGTTCATCGTGCTGGAACACAACGAGGCGCTGCTAGAAAACACCGAGCCGCTGGTGCTGGTAGGCAAAGCGATCACCTTTGACACCGGTGGATATTCCATGAAAAGCGCGGAAGGCATGGAAGACATGAAGACCGACATGGCTGGGGGCGCTGCGGTGATGGGAGCACTAGAGGCCGCGGCTCGGCTGGAGGTTCCATACCCGGTAGTGGGGCTGGTGCCGGCCACCGAGAACATGATCAGTGGTCAGGCCAGCCGCCCCTCGGACGTGGTGCGTGCTTCCAATGGCAAAACGATTGAAATAGTGAACACCGATGCCGAAGGCAGATTGATTCTGGCAGACGCGCTGGTCTATGCCGCACGATATAAGCCGGCGGCTGTTATAGACCTTGCCACTCTGACCGGGTCGGCGGTTATAGCACTAGGTGAGGGATGCGCTGCGGCATTGTTCACAGATGACGAGGCACTTGCACAACGCCTTTCGCGCGCAAGCCAATCGAGTGGAGAACGCATTTGGCGCATGCCGCTATATCCAGAGTACGTTGAATGGATGCGCGGCAGCGATGTGGCTGACCTGCGCAACATTCCCAGCAAGCGCTATGCCGGGGTCGGCACATCCGCTGCGTTTTTGAAGGAATTCACCGAGGGATCCCGATGGGCGCACCTGGACATCGCGCCAATGGCCAGCCTATCTGCCAGTAGAGTGGTAAAACCAATCGGCCCAGCGGGCGCTACTGGATTCGGGGTGCGATTGTTAGCCTATATGATGCTGGAGGGCGATTAACTCGCGGCGCACATCTTACGATTCTGGCGGCTGCAGCTCGCGCAAATACTCCCAACTGTAAATGCCACTATTGTGCCCATCGGACCAGTGCAGCTGTAGCGCGTAATTCCCGGCCAATTCCACACGATCTAGTGTGAAGTTCTGCGCCGGCGTTAGCGAAAATACGGTCGCGTCGGGAGCGGCGTCCATGTTTTCGTGCCCGCCCCGGCAGCCCGCGCACGGGCAGGCAGCCCGCAACACATCCCACGTGTATTCGCTGCCCTGTCCATCGTTCCACGGGATTTCCAACACGCGTCGTTTTTTGTCAAGGCGGATTGCGTAAGGGCGCAATGTCACAGCCATTGGTCCATTATCACTCGAGGTACAGGCGGGGCCACGCGGGCGGGCAAAAGACCGCGCTCTCAGCGCACAACTTGCAGATAATTGGAGGCCGCCCAGCCGTTGCGACGGTCATCTGCCTGAGCCACGAGGAACCACCAGGTCATCCCGTCGGCTTCGCGCGGGCCATCTTCCACAACAAACACCTCATAATCCACCGCCAGATAATTTACCTCGGAAAGTAGCCCGGGCTCGTAACGCAAGCGCAACCCGCCGCCGGTGTTGACCACCTGCACATAAGCATCCAGCTTTATCAAGCTGCCCGCCGGCGGTGGCGGAAATGTGGGCGTTGGCCCGGCCTCCTCCGCGTCCGGCGTGGGCGTGGCCGGCGACGGCGTCGGAGTGCGCTCAGGAGTGATGACCACAAAAACCGGCGTGACCGTCGGCTGCTGCACAGCCGACGGTCGCGTCACCAATATGTAACCCCACAATCCTGCAGCCGCCATCAGAACCACCAGCGCCACCGCAAATAGCCAACTTAGCGGCACTGAGGCCGGTCGGTCGCTGAACCCGTCAGAACTCACCGCACCCTCTCACGATTTAATGCCGTGCCAATTATAGCCAAACTTCGCGCCAGCGGGTCTCGGTTGCAGGTTATAATTCTAGTTCCAGCCGCACCAGAGCGAGCACGCCTTCTATGGAATTGCACGAGTATGCCGGGAACATGCACAACCACACGCCCCATTCCGATGGCGTGCTCTATCATGATGACCTGGCGGAAGCCGCGCTGCGCGCCGGGCTCGATTTCCTGATTGTCACTGACCACAACGTGTGGGTGCAAGGGCCGGAAGGTTATCACACCGGTGCGGGCGGTCGGCGGGTGCTGCTGCTGACCGGGGAGGAAATCCACGACACCGAGCTGCAGCCCGAGGGAAATCACCTGCTCGTGTTCGGCGCGCGCTCCGAATTGGCCGGGCTTGCACCAAACCCGCAGCAGCTTATCGATGCCGTAACGGCGGCGGGCGGAATAAGCTTCCTCGCCCACCCTTTCGAACGCGCCGCCCCGATTCTGGAAGACGCGGTTTATTCCTGGCGCAGCTGGCAGGTCAACGGGTACACTGGGCTCGAAATCTGGAATTACATGACCGAGTTCAAGAGCCTGGTCACTTCCCGGCCAATGGCGTTGTTCTACGCGTACAACCCGGAGCTGGGCATGCGCGGCCCCTTCCCCGAAACCCTGAAGAAATGGGATGCGCTGCTTGCATCCGGACAGCGCGTGGTGGCAATCGGAAACGCTGACGCTCACGGAGAGACCTATTCGATGGGCCCCCTCTCGCGCTGCATCTTTCCCTATGAATTCCTCTACCGGGCCGTGAACACACACGTGCTCTGCGAGCAGAAAACCAGCGGCGATGTGGCTGCGGATGAGGCGCTTATCTACTCCGCCCTGAGGGAGGGGAGCTGCTTCGTGGGCTACGACCAACCCCACCCCACCCGTGGCTTCCGTTTCAGCGGGCGCAGCGGAGAGCAAATCGCAATCATGGGTGCGAAAATCACGCTCGGCGGCGGCGTGACCCTGCGGGCGGACGCGCCGAGGCGGTGCAACCTGCGCCTGATTCGGCACGGCGAAACGGTCGCGCAAGCCGAAAACAGCGCCCAACTAACGCACACCGTCACCCGGCCAGGCGCGTACCGCATCGAGGCCACTATCCGTTTCAGAGCGCGGCAGCGCGGCTGGATATTCAGCAACCCGATTTATGTGCGACCGCATTAAGCCTGCAACGCTGCCGTCAAGCGAAACTGATGGCGGCTGTGCCGGGGGTTGGAACAAACGCGCATCTGTGAGACAATAACGGAGTAAAACACAACCACGGAGGAAGTATTATGCCCTTTCGCATGGGACCAACTGAACTGATCATCATTCTGGTGATCGTGCTGGTGCTCTTCGGAGTCGGTCGCATCGGCAAAATAGGTGGGGAATTAGGCAAAGGCATTCGCGCGTTCCGGAGCGGAATAAAGGACCCGGATGACGACTCCTCCTCGGAAGATGAAAGCGAGCAGGAGCAATCAGAATCCGAGGAGAGTTGAGCGGCCACTCCGCCAGCTGCAGTTAAGCCCGACGGTCCAACTGACGCGGTATGGGCTTCCGGCGTGCCTCTTGTGGCCGCGTAGACTATCGTGACGGACGAACAAACACATTCAACGCTTACCCTCGAAAACCTGGTTGAAAGCCTGCTTTTCGTAGCCGATGGGCCGGTACCGGTTTCACAGCTGGCGGCCGCGCTCGATGCCCGCCCGCAACAGGTAAAAACGGCGCTGCTGGCGCTGGAGGAATCCTACCAGGAGCGCGGCCTGCAATTGCAGCACACTGACGGGCGCGTACAGCTCACCACCCACCCGCAAGCCGCAGCCGCAATCGAGCAATTCCTCGGGCTGGAATCGCAGCAGCAGCTCAGCAGCGCCGCGCTGGAGGCGCTGGCCATAGTGGCTTACCGCCAGCCGGTCACCCGGCCGCAGATCGATGGCGTGCGCGGCGTCAATTCCGACAGCGTGCTCAAAAACCTGCTCTTCAAAGGCCTGATAGAGGAGATCGGCCGCTCCGAGGGCCCCGGCCGCCCTATTCTTTACGGCACCACCTCCGCCTTTTTGCAGCATTTCGGCCTGGCGTCGCTGCGCGAACTGCCTCCGCTCGAGCCGGAAGAACCGGAGCCCGCCATTGCCGCCGAACCAGTTCAGGGATCAATCGACCAGCCGGACTTCCAACCGACGCCGTTTCCCGAAAATGGCGGCTGAACGCCTGCAGAAAATATTGGCCCGCGCCGGCCACGGCTCCCGCCGCGCGTGTGAGACTCTGATTGCGGCCGGGCGGGTACACGTCAAAGGGCAGCCGGCCTCTCTCGGAGACAGCGCCGACGCCGCCAACGACCGCATCACGCTGGACCACAGCGATATTGATCTGCCCGAAAAACTCACCCACATTCTGCTGCACAAACCCCGTGGGGTCGAATCTAGCCTCAACCCGCACGCGGGACGCACGGGCGTGCGCGAACTGGTCGATGCGCCCGGCCGGCTTTACCCCGTCGGGCGATTGGACGCTGATAGCGAAGGCCTGATGCTGCTCACTAATGACGGCGCACTGACCAACCGACTGACGCATCCCCGCTACGGCCACGAGAAGGAATACCACGTGCTGCTGCATGGTTATCCGGACAAAAGCCAACTAGCGGCGTGGCGGCGTGGAGTGGTGCTAGAAGATGGTGAAAAAACCGCGCGCGCCAGAGTGAGCCTGATAAAAAAGGGGGCTTCCGGAACCTGGCTGCGTATAACCATGGGCGAAGGCCGCAAACACCAGATCCGGCGCGTGGCTCTCGCTCTCGGGTTGCGCGCCAAGCGCATCCTCCGCGTGCGCCTGAGCTCGCTTCGCCTCGGGAAGTTGCAGCCCGGCGAGTGGCGCGAACTGACGTCGGCGGAAATAGCACGGTTGAGTTCGCGGCGGCCCGCAACCAGACGCCGCCGAAGGTGAGTGATGTCTTCCACGCCCACCGTAATAGCCATTGATGGCCCCGCTTCTTCGGGGAAAAGCACTCTCGGCCAGTTTCTGGCCGAGAAGTTGGACTACCTTTATTTCGACACCGGTTGCCTGTACCGGGCGGTGACCGTGGCCGCGCTGCAGCGCGGGCTTGCGCCGACGGATGCGGCTGCCGTGGCCGCGCTCGCAGCCGCGCTCGACATCCGCGTGAAATCGCCGGACGAGAACGATGGTCGCCAGTACACCGTGTTAGTGGACGAACTCGATGTCACCTGGGAGCTGCGCAGCCCGCAGACGGACGCCCACGTCTCCACAATCTCCGCTTTCGCGGAAGTGCGGCGCACGCTGACCGAGCGCATGCGCGCCATCGCGCGTGCCGGTAGCGTGGTCATGGTGGGGCGCGACATCGGCACGGTGGTGCTGCCGGATGCGCCACTGAAAATCTACCTCGACGCCGGCGTAGAGGAACGCGCCCGCCGCCGCCACGCGGAGAATCTAGCGCGGGGCGAAAGCAGCGATTATGAAGTGGTATTCGCGGGCATGCGCGCCCGCGACCGCACCGACAGTGAAAGGGAGGCCGCGCCGCTGCGCGCCGCGCCGGACGCGATCATGCTCGACACCACTGGAATGAAGGTAGAGCAGGCGCTCGCCGAAATCGAGAGCATCGTGCAGCAGCACAATGCCTGAAGCCATGCGCACCGCCATCCGCCACACGCTGGGTGTCAGGCTCTATCGCCCGCCCGCGCGCGCTTTTTTCCGCCTGCTCTACCGCGTGCTAACGCGCATTCGCATTCACGGCCGCGAAAACATCCCTCCCCGCAGCGCATATCTGCTCACCGTCAACCACCTCTCCTATTACGACCCCCCCATTCCGCTTTGTTTCTGGCCTTATCCGCCCGAGGCGCTGGGAGCGGAGGAGACCATGGCCACCCGCCCGATTATGGGGCGCGTGATGCGCTGGTACGGCACATGGCCGGTGCAGCGGAATGGCGATGACCGCGCCGCGCTGCGCACCGCGCTAACGATTCTGCGCAGCGGGTTGCCACTGCTCATCTCTCCAGAGGGCACCCGTCACCCAGATGGGCTGCGTGACCCGCAGCCCGGAGCGGCGTTTCTGGCGCTGAAAACCGGGGTCCCGCTGCTACCGGTGGGCATCTCCGGAACGGCGGACATCTTCTCCTCGCTACGCAACGGCCGCAAACAAATGGTGGACATGGTCATTGGCGAGCCCTACCGGCTGCCGGATTTGGCCGGCGTCCCCCGCCGCGCGGCGCTCCGCCGCCACACCGACCTGATTATGCGCCGCATCGCCGCGCTGCTGCCGCCGCACCACCGCGGTGATTACCCCCACCCCGAGCGGCAGTCCGACTGACCGCCATGACCCGCATCCACGCACCGTCGAGCGCAAGCCAGCCCGCCTCGCGCGATTACGACCATGCCCGGGTGGAGCCGATGCGCAACCTGCTGCGCTGGCTGCTGCGCGAGATCGGTTTCCGCTGGCTGACGAAAATTGATGGCGTACACGGGATGCAGAATCTACCCGCCACCGGCGCGGCCATTCTGATGATGAACCATATTGCCTTCGTGGATTCGCTGGTGGTGATGGGCTGTGTGCCGCGCAACGTGGTGCCGCTGGCAAAACGCGAGGTCTACGACCTCCCCTTCGTGGGAATTTTCCCGCGTCTGTGGCAGGTCATTCCAGTAGAACGCAGCGGTTTCGACCGCCGCGCTATCGCCAGTGCCCTGGCCGTGCTGCGCGCGGGCGAGGTATTGCTTGTCGCCCCGGAGGGCACGCGCTACCCGGCGCTGCACAAGGCCAAGGAAGGGGTGGCCTATCTGGCGTACCGCGCCGATGTGCCCATCGTGCCGCTGGCCATCGAAGGCACCGAGGGCTTCCCCACGCTCAGCCTGGCGCGCAAAAAGAAGGCGGGCGCAGTGCTGCGACTGGGGCCGCCGCTGCGCCTGAAGCGCATGGCCACCCGCCCCACCGGAGCGCAGTTGCAGCAGATGACCAGCGAGTGCATGTACGCCCTTGCGCGGCTGCTGCCGCAGCGCCGCCGGGGCCATTACGCCGATTTAGAGCGAGCTACGCAGGAATTCGTGAGTCAAACTTAGCGTTCACGGAACAGAAAACGGGTTTTGCCGCTAAACGACGCTGCCTGCTATAATGCCGGCACGGAGTTGGAGATCAATCGCAACGAGAAAGATTCACAGAAATCGCGGAAAGGCACAGCGCACGGCCCGGTGACAGATCACCGGGTGACGAGGATGAGGGTTTCCTGCCGCGCGGCAGGGCTAACGCCGCGAAAACAGCGGCGGAAAATCGAGAGATCAGCGGATGCCCTCCGGGCGTGCCAGCGCCCGTTCCCCCTTTCCCCTCCAGATCTGCAAAGCGGCCACGCAAAACCGACGGGCAACCGGCGGCACAGAGGCGGCGGCACTGGAAAAAAGCATGCAGCTCCCCATAATCGCTGCGGGCGCTGCCAATCTTTTGGAGGAACTCGCTTATGTGCGGCATAGTCGCATACATCGGCCCGCGCGACGCGACGCCGATAATCCTCAACGGCCTGAAACGGCTTGAATACCGTGGCTACGACTCGGCCGGAGTAGCCATCATCGAAGACGGTGAAATCCACATCCGCCGCGATGTGGGTAAACTCGCGCGGCTGCAGAGTCTGGTTTCTGAGCAGCCCCTCAGTGGCAACCTCGGTATCGGCCACACCCGCTGGGCCACGCACGGCGAACCCAACGAGCGCAACGCGCATCCCCACATGGGCGCCACCGGCGAAGTGGTCATCGTACACAACGGCATCGTGGAGAACTACATGAGCCTGCGCGAAGAGCTGCTCGCCGAGGGCATCACATTGCAATCGGATACCGACAGCGAAGTCATCGTACACCTAGTGGAGCACTATCTGGCAGCCAGTCTCCCATTCGAAGAAGCCGTCCGGCAGGCAATCGGCGACCTGCGCGGGGCCAGTGCCATGGTACTCATCTCCACGCGCGAAGCGGGGAAGATCATCGCGGCGCGCGTTGGCAACGCCGGCGGCATCGCCATCGGCATCGGCGAGGGCGAGATGTTCGTCGCCTCCGATATGCCTGCCATCCTCGACCACACCCGCCGCATGGCCTTTATGGAGCCGGGCTGGCTCGCGGTTGTGAGCGAGGCCGGTTTCAGCACCCAGACCCTCGCCGGGGAGCCGGTTTCCGCTGAGCTGCACACCATCCCGTGGGATCCGGTCGCCGCGGAAAAGGGCGAGTACCGCCACTTCATGCAAAAAGAGATTCACGAGCAGGTGCGCGCCATCACCGACACCATCGGTGGGCGCGTTGATTTCAGCACTGGCACGGTGTTTCTGCCTGATCTGAAACTCACCGAGGCCGCCGCGCGCCGAATCAATCGTATTGTCATCACGGCCTGTGGCACGGCGGCGCACGCCGGAATGGTGGGCAAGGTGCTCATCGAGGCGCTCGCGCGCGTGCCGGTCGAAGTGAGCATCGCCTCGGAATTTAGATACGCCGACCCGATCATGGACGAGAACACCGTGCTGCTGGCCATCAGCCAGAGCGGCGAAACCGCCGACACGCTGGCAGCCATGGCCGAGGGGCGCGAGCGCGGCGCTACGCTGTGGAGCATCGTTAACGTCATCGGTTCGCAGGCCATGCGCATGGCCGCCGGCTGCATCCCCATGCAGGCCGGCCCTGAAATCGGCGTGGCCTCCACAAAAGCCTTCACCACACCGTTGGTTGATTTATATCTGCTGGCGATATTGCTGGGCCAGCTGCGCGGCGAGCTGGACGACAAGCGCGTGCGCGAACTGGTGAGCGAACTGGCGCTGCTCCCGCAACAGGTGGGCACGCTGCTCGACCGGGAACCGCATGCGAAAAAAGTCGCCCGCGCACTTTTGAATATGCAACATTGTCTCTACCTCGGGCGCGGCATTCAGATGCCAATCGCATATGAAGGCGCGCTGAAATTGAAGGAGATTTCATACATTCACGCAGAGGCGTACCCGGCCGGCGAAATGAAGCACGGCCCGATTGCGCTCATCGACCGCGACATGCCGGTGGTGGCAATCGCCACGCAAGCGCGCTGGTACGACAAAATGATCAGCCAGTTGCAGCAGGCGCGGGCGCGCGGTGGCCCGGTAGTGGCCGTGGCCACAGATGGGGATGGGCGCATCGAAGCGCTCGCCGACCACGTGCTGTGGGTGCCAGATTGCTCCTGGATGCTCAGCCCGGTGCTGACCACCATCCCGCTGCAATTGCTGGCGTACCATATCGCCGTGCTGCGCGGTTGCGATGTGGACCAGCCGCGCAACCTCGCCAAAAGCGTCACAGTCGAGTAGTATTAAAGAAATTCTACCACCCTTCCCTCTAGTAAAAAATCCTGATAGTTTGATAATAACCTTTGATGTAAATCTAAGGACACAAGTATTATCAAGATTCAGAAAATCAAAACGATTTGAAGATACCCATAACCTCATTAATCAACTTCATGAAGAAGGAATGGGTAATAAGGAAATATCAAATTATCTAAATTCAAACAACATCAAAACACCAACTGGAAAGGATTACACAAGACAACTCATTGGAATGTATTTCTATAAATCAAGGAAGATCGAAAGAAGATTAAAACATTCGGAACTAAAACTAACCAATATTAGATTTTGGGTTAGTGATTAAAAAAAACCCTAAAAGAAAATGTTATCTCAGTATTAAAGAGAAAACATGAAAGAGACCTAATGAATGAGCAGATCAGGAACCAACATTTCCCCACCAAAATCTCAAAGTTCGAGGTTAATTACTATATTTTTGATTGAATTTTGATAGTATCATTAACTTCGTTCAATTAAAAACTATAATTATGAAAAAACGATTATTCTCTGCTGGTTTCTGATCTCTCGCCTTCAAGAACAAGAAGATCGTGAGTCCGAAGTTCATTAATTAATGGGTAAAGTTCCCATATTGGAACATTGCATTTTTCTGCTATTTCTAACAATGAATGATTTCCATCAGACCAAGTAATTAAATTCATCAACAATCTTGTTTCAGAAGCAGAATTTTTAGTCGAAATTGTTGGGTACAATCTTCGTTTACCTAATTGTGGTTCTCCCAATACAGTAACCCTAGGGTAACAATTGTTTTCGATTGCTTCAATTGATAGTCTAAGTGCCTCGTAACCTCCTTCTAGTCCATCAGGAGTAACAACATTTATCAAATCATCTAAGGAGGTATGATACTCAGGGTATCTGCCATATTTGGTCCTCATAATTGAAGCAATTGGCAAGTCAACCCCTGGTGCACAATATTGGCGCTCATCACTTCCTCTATCTGACCACGAGTACGCAACATAGTCTGGGTCAATCCACTTTAATATATGTTTAGCGACTTTATCACTAAGCGTTTTTCCATTTCTCGAGGGTAAATAAGAATATGATCTATTATCACCAACGCACGAGACATTAAAACCCGCAATAACTTTTTCCTGCATTTGATTAATATTCTTACTTAAGTAAGTAATTGATCCGATGGTTTCCGGTATAAAAATAATCCTATATGTATATTTTCTAGATTGAAGCGATTGCAACCATTTTGCAAGATATGTAACAACAACTGGACCAGATAGTTCATTATTTGCCATGGATGGATGGCAAACATATGTTGAAATTAAAACTTCTTTATCTGTCTCACCTTTTATTATCAATTCCCCATAAGTTAAATGCCCATTAAACAGGTGACTGTCAATCTTAACCTTATAAATACCTTCTTCAAGTAGCACTCTTTGTTTATGAGAAATACAAAACCCCCACCTTTCTGCATAATAAGAAGTTACGTATGGAATTGCATCAGGTTGATCAGGTAATGAATATAAATGTTTATCTAATTCTGCTAGTGAAATGGAATCATCAACTGGAATACTATATCCTACAACATGAAGATTATTCTCATTGAAATCACAAATTTTTCTGCCACTAGGTGTAATAATATAACCACTTACAATACTCCATTCTCTTGGCACAACCCAATCAAGTACTTGAGTACCTGATGGCACCTCAAAAACAACTAGATCTTTGACAAACTCACCGAGTATAGAAAGTGTTTTCCTTACACCATCACCAGTAATGCTTCGATTGATTCCCCAAAGCTGTTTGGCTAGATTATGAATTTCAACACCTAAATTAGAAGTCATTTACTAGCCTCAATTATTTCGATAACAAAACCTATTCATATTTTATAACCAGTTTCCCATAAGTCAATCACCGTATACCTTTCAGGACTAGAGATTAAATTGTACATTCCTAACTTGTTATATTATAATAGATTTAATAGATTTTATAATGAGTTAGGAGTATATATGTTAGGTAAACAATCAAAGATATTAACGGGTAAACAAATAAAGATGATGATGAACCACCTTTCTTTAACAAGAATGAACATTAGGAACCAAGTAATCTTCTTGTTGTCTTGTAAAGGTGGATTAAGATCTAAAGAAATCTCAATGGTTGAATGGAATATGATTGTAGATCCTGAAGGTAATATGGGAAATACAATCAATCTATTGGATAGAGTATCTAAAGGTAACTCTGGAAGGGTTATTCCTTTGAATAAGGAACTAAAGGATAAATTAACTACCCTTTATGAAATTGAAAGGATCAATAAGGATTTTGACGTATGTACATCAAAGGTTGTGAGAACTGAAAGATCTAACAAGACATCACCCCAGTCAATAGTTAATCTATTCCAAAGATGGTACAAGGATATGGGATTCATTGGATGTAGTAGTCATAGTGGTAGAAGGACATTCATCACTAACCTATCAAAATGTATCTGACTAGTATTTAAGAAATTATCTAAAATGTCCAAAGAAATTCTACATATATACACAAGAGTATCAACAGGTATTCAGGAAGAGGAGGGAACATCCCTCGATACCCAACTCGAGGAAGGAATCAAACGATCTGAAAAACTCGGGATGGATTATCAATTATGGAATGAAGGAGGACAGTCAGGATCGAAAGATGACCTCTCAAACAGACCAAAACTAATTGAAATCCTAACAGGAATTGAAAGAGGAACAATCAAAAACCTATATGTATGGAATACGGATAGGTTAAGTAGAAATATTAATACTTGGGGAATGATTAGATTAAAACTCATTCAACACGATATCACTCTTCACACCCCAACAGGTAAACAACAACTATCAGATCCTCAAACCAACCTAATGGTTGGAATTATGTCTGAATTCTCTCAATACGACAATCAATTAAGAACAGAGAGGTAAGGATTTTGGATTTACACAGATAAAAAATCTGGTGAACGGATCAGAGTTGAATGTCCCCCTATCGTCCCCTCCAAAACAATATTAAACGTTAAAGAATTATATGAGAGTAGGAAATACTCTTCAGGAAATCATCAACGAACATCTAGAAAACACAAATATCTTTTAAAGGAATTATTTGAATGTGGACATTGTGGTGGTGTCTATCATGGATGGAAATCCGTCACAAACAAACAAAACCCCTACTATTCATGTAACACAAAAAAGAATGATATTAGCAAATGTAATTCAAAGAGAAATCTCAACATGATTACTACAGATCAATTGGTATGGGAGACAGTAAGCAACACCATTAGAGATTCAAATCTATTCAAAGAAAGTATCAAAAAAGAAGTATTAAATGATAACTCGATTGTCCAAACAAATATAGATGTTAAAAAAATCAAAAGAAAGATAAAACAAAACGATCATTTAATCCAAAGAATATCCGAATCAATAGTCAACCAGGAAACAGATAAGTTGATTGGAATAAGAAGTCAGAAAGAAATTCAAGATGTTTTAGATAGATTAGATGTTGAATTGTTAAAGTTAAAGAGTAATAAAGAAAAAATGTTAGATGAAATATCTACTAGACACCAGAATTCACAATGGATTGATTGGATAAATGAATGGGGAGTTAGATTAGAAGAAATGAATAACTCTGAATTCAACTTTGACGATAAGAAAACACTACTTAAAACTATTGTGGATAAAATTATTGTTAAAAGTACAGACAACCTAGAACATGAATTAACGTTCCGTATCTGGTGATACTTGGTTGGTGGCGAACAGTTCGCCTGTGGTCGGAAGCGCGTTCATGATGCACCTCCCGGCTGCTGGGGGCTCCGATGCGGGTATTCTAGTCGCCCCCTGAGTATTACTTTACGGCGATATATTGTTGTCTGTAAGTTACTTGTATCTTAATTCATGTTCTAGGTTGTCTGTACTTTTAACAATAATTTTATCCACAATAGTTTTAAGTAGTGTTTTCTTATCGTCAAAG
>PVBE012515136.1_pt1 | contig 23543 bp, 19 predicted proteins | sample 1631181 | NCBI WGS metagenome assembly PVBE01 (sample SAMN08397723, study PRJNA350692) | Marine metagenome, whole genome shotgun sequencing project. | isolation source: water | place: Pacific Ocean | collected 2012-04 | reverse complement strand
GTTTTGCCGTGGACGCGGGCCATTCCGTTGGTGTGCTCTTTCGGGAGACCCCGAGGATATTAAGAAAACCGACGAGGTCATTCTAAAACTTTTCCCAGAAGACGAATCTTTAAAACGATGGATTACGATGGCCCAAGAACGCGTTGCTTTTCAAGGATTGCCGTGTCGCATCTGCTGGCTAGGACTTGGTGAGCGCGACAAAGCAGGACTGGCATTCAACGAACTTGTCAAGAACGGTGAAGTTTCTGCACCAATTGTCATTGGTCGCGATCACCTTGACTGCGGAAGCGTCGCGAGCCCAAACCGTGAAACCGAAGGCATGCTTGATGGCACCGATGCCGTAAGCGATTGGCCTTTAATTAATTTTGCCCTCAACATTGCAAGTGGAGCGAGTTGGGTAAGTTTCCATCATGGTGGCGGTGTTGGAATTGGCTACTCCCAACATGCAGGGCAAGTTATTGTGGCTGACGGAACAGATGCAGCCGCAAAAAGATTACAACTTGTACTCACAAATGATCCGATGATGGGGATATTCAGACATGTCGATGCTGGTTACTCTGAAGCAATATCCTGCGCTACCGAACAACATGTGAAAATACCAGTACAGGCAACTACTCGTGACTAATTTTATAATTATCAACGCCAGAATTCTCACACTATCTGGTGGAAATACGCCACGACGACGAGAAGAAATGAGCGACCTTGGCATCATAGAGATTGGCCACCTTCTTGTTCGAGATGGAATGATTCAACATATCGGCGAAGGCGTACCCGACGAGAATCTCATCAATGAAAATGAAGAATTTCCTGTCATCGATGCAAATGGCAGAGTTATCATGCCAACATTTGTTGATTGCCACACACATGCATGCTGGTCCGGCAGTCGGCTTGAAGAATTTGAGATGGGTCTTCGTGGGGTTTCATACCTTGATATCCTAAAACAAGGTGGTGGAATCATGTCGACCGTCCGTTCTGTTCGCGAAGCATCTCAAGACAATCTAGCCTCTGATCTTCTTGGACGTGTCGGATTAATGGCATCACTAGGAACAACTACCATTGAAATAAAAAGTGGATACGGTCTTACTTTAAAAGATGAATTAAAAATGCTTCGAGCAATACATGATGCTTCTCAATCAGTTCCTCAAATAATTGCTGGAACTTTTCTTGGAGCACATGCAATTGACCCCGATCAAAAACATTTTGCTGACACCGTAATCAATGAAATGTTGCCCGCCGTTGCACAGGAATTCCCTGGTATCACTTGCGATGCATACTGTGAACAGGGTGCGTGGTCGGTTGAAGAGACAACTGCTCTTTTTGAAAGAGCGATTGAATTGGGCTGCCCAATAAGAGCTCATGTTGATCAATTTAATTCTCTTGGAATGCTTACAAAAGCAGTGGACATGGGCGCAATTACTGTCGACCATCTTGAATCATCCACTGATGATGAACTCGAACACTTAGCAGCGAGCGATACCATTGGCGTACTTCTCCCTGTAAGCGGTTTTTGTTTGAACGACACATATGCTCGCGGCAGAAACATTGTCGACTTAGGTTGCGCGGTTGCAATTGCTTCAAACTACAACCCTGGATCTGCTCCAAGTCCATCTATGCCTTTTACTATTTCACTTGCTTGTCGCCGATTAGGACTAACTCCAGCAGAGGCAATTACTGCATCAACTATTAATCCTGCGTACGCACTTGGGCTTCAAGATCGCATTGGAACGCTTGAAGTTGGCAAACAAGCAGACATACAACTGCTCGATTGCACCGACGAACGAGAACTTGCGTGGCATGTCGCCTCTGGAAGCCCACTTCTCGTAGCTATTCGCGGAGAGATTGTCCACTTGCTCACAGATGGGGAAATGGACATCGAAGAAGACGTATGAAAACTATCCCACTCATTCATGATAAAGATGCTGAAGCAGCAAAATGTTCCGCCAAACTTGTCGTTGATGTACACCGAGAGTTAACTGAATTTTTACGGTCTGGGCTTTCCCTCCCAGAAATTGACGCCTTTGTTGCCAATAAATTGCATGATTTTAAATGCAAGAGCGCATTTCTAAATTATCGAATTCCAGGGCAACCCCCATTCCCCAGTCATTCTTGTATTTCTGTGAATGACTGCGTTGTCCACGGCACGCACACCATGTCTCTTGCTCCACTTCAACCGGGTGATATCATTTCTATTGATATTGGTGTTTTGCACAAAGGGTGGATTGGCGATGCAGCATGGACTTGGGCAATCGAATACGCAACTGAGGAGAACCTAAGATTGATGCAATCAGGCAAGAATTCTTTAGCTGCAGGAGTTGCTGCGATGCAACCAAAACGTCCACTTATGGATTTTGCTAAAGCGGTTCAAGAAGTTGCAGAAAAACAATATGGTTTTCATTTGATTCGCGGCCTAGGTGGTCACGGATATGGCAAAACTTTGCACGCTCCACCATTTGTATCAAATGTTGTTCCCTATCACCCAGCAGAGTGGCCTGATGCTTGGCGAACTTTTGAAAGTGGAATGCTCATCGCTGTTGAGCCAATGCTCAGCATCGGCACAAGCCAAATTGAAAACAAAAGAGGCACTTGGCCTATTTTTTCTGCTGATCATTCAATAAGCGTTCATTATGAAGCAGATGTTCTGATTAGTGATGAGGGACCAATAGATTTAACCGAAGGATTACAAGATCTTCCAAACATTGTAGGTATTAATTAATATTATGATTGAAACATGCTTTCTACTTTGCATTGCACTTGATACTCCGACCACTTCGTATCCAGAAACTTTACGGGAAAATGTCAACGAAACAATACACGGAATTGAAGTGCAGGATCCTTACCGTTGGCTTGAAGATGATGTTCGAGAAAGCGACAATGTTCGAAATTGGGTAACGGAAGAAAACAAAGTTACCAAGGAGTACCTTGACTCCATTGAAAGTCTGCCGTCCATCAGAGATGCGCTTACGAAAGCATGGAATTATCCAAAACAAGGACAGCCATTTCACCGCGGGAAACGATGGTTCCAATCAAGAAACACTGGGCTGCAAAATCACTATGTTATTTACACTGGAACTTCATCAACAACTATTGATGAAGTTTTGCTTGACCCAAATAAATTTTCAGAAGACGGCACACAAGCACTCTCTATGTACAGCCCAAGTCCTGAAGGCAAATACCTTGTTTGGGGCATTTCTGATGCTGGCTCTGATTGGGCAACATGGTACGCTAAGGACTTAACTACTGGCAAATTACTCCCTGAGATTTTGAAGGACATCAAGAACGCTTCGCCTTCTTGGCTACCAGATGAAAGCGGATATTTCTACTCTAGATATCCGCACAGCGATAGTGAAGACCACATTGAAACAACAGATGGCGAAGAACTCTGGTTTCACACAATTGGCACAGATCAATCCGAAGACAAACTTATTTGGTCTGACCCAGAACACCCAGACCGTTTTTATGGAGCATCTGTTACGAAAGATGGCGGGTGGCTTGTCGTATCAGTAAATGAAGGAACCTCTTCTAACAATGCGATTCTTGTCAAAGGTCCAACTGAAAAAAAACTACGTTGGTGCATCACTGATTTTGTTGCATCTTTTGATTTGATAGGTGGCATTGGGGATACACTTTGGTTCAAAACTGACTATCGTGCGCCAAGAGGAAAAATTATATCAATTACTTTCGAGCAAGGAAAAGAGTTGTGGAATGATGTAATTCCTGAACAAACGAATGCCCTTCGTAACGCAGATATTGTCGGCAAAAAAATTACTGCAACGTGGCTTGAAGATGCTTCAACAAAAGAAACAGTTCATTCATTGGATGGAGCAGAACTTTACAGTGTCAAAATGCCAGGCATCGGAACTGCTTCTGGATTCAGCGGTGACAACGACGACACAACAGTCTTTTGGTCATACTCAAGTTACAACCAGCCACCAACTATTTACGAACTTGATTTGCAATCTGGTCAATCCAATCTTTATTGGAAAACAACTCTTCCAATCGACCTTTCTGACATTGTCGTGAGGCGAAAGTTTGTCACCAGTACTGATAAAGAGCGAATACCTTTGTTCATTGTTTCTCACAAAGACACCTTTCTCGATGGGAACAACCCCGTACTTCTGTATGGGTACGGGGGCTTTGACATACCAATGCTACCCCGCTTCTCCGCTTCAAGAGCAACATGGATTAACATGGGTGGCATTTACGCCGTTGCCTGTATTCGTGGAGGAAGTGAATATGGCCAAAGCTGGCATGAAGGAGGGATGCTACAAAATAAGCAACAATGCTTTGACGATTTTATTGCATGCAGCGAATTTCTTATCAATAACAATTGGACAAAAACATCCAAACTTGCAATACAAGGTGGAAGCAATGGCGGCTTACTCGTTGGTTCATGCATGACACAACGTCCTGACTTATTTGGTGCATGCCTTCCAGCAGTTGGGGTGTTAGACATGATTAGATTCCCACTTTTTACTGTTGGTTGGGCATGGACTAGTGATTATGGAGATCCAAAAGAACCAGATATGTTCAAGTACTTACTTAAATATTCCCCGTACCACAACGTTCAAAAAGGAATTTGCTATCCGCCCACACTAATAACAACTGGCGACACAGACGATCGAGTTGTACCTGCGCATAGTTTTAAATTTGCTGCGGCACTTCAATATGCGCAGTCTTGTAATAATCCTATACTCATTCGCATCGAAACTCGTGCAGGACATGGTGCTGGAAAACCTACATCACTTCGAATAGAAGAGGCTGCAGATGTTTACGCATTTCTTTGGAAATCACTAGGAATGTGACCGTCAAAGCGACGTCACAGAGACTCTAAAGTACAATACACAGATGCGAATCAAGTTATCTAACCCTCGGGGGTTTTGCGCTGGCGTACGCATGGCGATTGATATTGTTGATCAGATCCTCGACTCATTACCAGAAAAAGAACCTCTTTACGTCTACCATGAAATAGTACACAACCATCATGTTGTTACTCGCTTGCGTGAGCGAGGAGCCATTTTTGTAGAGCGAATTTCTGATATCCCAAATCACTCCGTTGTTGTATTTAGTGCACACGGTGTCAGCCCCGCTGTAAAAAAAGAAGCACAAGATCGATCCCTAACTTGCATAGATGCGACATGCCCTCTTGTAATGAAGATTCATTCTGAAGCCATACGTTACGCGAAACGTGGATGGCAAATTATTTTAATTGGACATAGGAATCACCAAGAAGTTGCTGGAACACAAGGCGAGGCACCAGACTCCATTCAAATTATCGAATCTCCAATAGACATTGAGACTCTTCAAATCAATGACCCATCAAAATTGGTATACCTCACGCAAACAACGCTTAGCACGGACGACGCAGAGATTATAATTCAAGCGTTACGTGATGTCTTCCCTGAAATACATGCTCCCCCTACTGATGACATATGTTACGCCACAACAAATCGGCAAATTTCCGTAAGGAAAGATGCTCCTGATACAAATCTCGTGCTCGTTGTTGGCAGCAATAATAGCTCTAATTCTCTTCGCCTTACAGAGATTGCAAAAACTGCAGGAACTCCTTCGTATCTTGTAGATGATGTGTCCAAAATTGATCCTAACTGGCTTCAGGGTATTGACGACATTTTAATTACTGCCGGCGCGAGTGCGCCTGAACATCTAGTTAAAGAAATCGTCCATTACCTTCTTGACAATTATGATGGCGAACTTGTCGAAGATTCCAATGTAGATGAATGCATGTCTTTTTCTTTACCTGTCTCTCTAATCAATTTTTTAGATAACGTTGAGATTTCAGTTGAAGGCAAAAAAAATTGACATCAAATAAACATGCACTTGAATTATTCCCAAGGGACGTAGAAGCCATCGTCGCAGATTTAGGCATGCCTGAATATGCATGCGATCAAATCTTAAGTTGGACGTATGAAAAAAACGTTGAATCAGTTGCTGAGATGAGCAACATTCGAAAAGAATTCAGAGAAAAACTTGAGCAGCGAATGTACTTTCGTAGGTCAAAGGTTGTAACAACTAAACATGCTTCCGATGGAACTAAAAAAACACTTCTTTCTTGGGACGAAGGAAATAAACAAACAGAGTGCGTGATGATTCCTACAAAATCTCGTAATACTGCATGTATCTCAAGCCAAGTTGGATGCCCAGTAGGATGCGCTTTTTGCGCTTCTGGACTTGATGGACTTGATGGGAATCTTGAAGTTGGACAAATTGTCGAACAAGTTATTCGTCTCGGATTTAATAAAATCACAAATATCGTTTTTATGGGTATGGGCGAACCTTTGGCAAACTACGATGCTGTCACTCGGGCAATTAGAATATTGAATGCACCATGGGGGCTCGGAATCGGCGCAAGAAAAATAACCGTGTCAACTGTAGGATTGCCTATTGCGATTGAACGTCTTTCAAAGTTTGACCTTCCAGTAACATTGGCTATTAGTCTGCACGCACCAAATGACACGTTGCGAAAACAATTAATACCTTGGGCAAAGTTTTCCTCAATAGAAGATATTTTAAAATCTTGTAATAAATATTTTGATGCTACTGGCCGAGAAATAACGATTGAATATCTTTTGCTCGGAGGTATTAATGATCGCAGTGCTCAGGCAAAGGAACTTGCTGACTTATGTAAGACCTTACGATGCAACGTTAATCTCATTCGATATAACGAGGTCTCTGGGCTTGAATTCAAACGCCCAGAGAATGCTCAAGTCCGTCGTTTTCAAGAAACTCTAGAAAAAGGCGGTGTAAATTCCCATATTAGAGCAAGCCGAGGTCGTGATATCTCTGCAGCGTGCGGGCAATTAAGAAGAGAGAGTCAACACGCTACGAACGAAGAATCTTCTTAAGTTCGACAAGTGAAATGTTCTGCAATGTGCCTGCCAACGCAAGTTGGTGCAATTCTTCAAATCGAGCTACCCATTGCTCGTACTTTTCTGGCTCTATTGTTGCTTGAGAAAGAGCGTGCAATATTGCCTCACGTACACCTCGATCACGACGATGTCCACGCCAATGTTTTGGAACTAAGGCGCCAATCCATGTCACAAGAACTGAAGACCAATCGCTTGTCCTCATGTCGCTTTGCAAGGACCAACTCCATAAACGAAGTCGAAAGCGTGACAAAAAACGTCTCTTCAAGATATCGCCTCTTGAATGTCGAACATTCAAACGATTCTTAATTCTACGGAGAATTTCTGGGCTACGTGCTAATCGAGCAAGATAAATTGGCTCTCGAATTAACATCGCTTCAGCAAGCGGAAGGATGGCTTTTCTAGTCAACATCCTTCCAGTCCCCGCTCGATCAACTTCATAAAGTTTACATAAGGAGTTCATAAATCTGTTTGCAGTTTCTTCGCCGCCCCAAAGCATACACCTTCGAATACCATTAACTAAATCGACCATTGCTTGACGACCTTCCTGTGACTCCATAAGACCGGGCAAGGACTGCTTCGATTGGCGAATTAACCGTTGCATAATTTCTGCTTTAGCTACTCCACGATTTCCTAGTTTGTAACAATCCCTCACGGAACGTTTTATTAATCTAGACAAGTCAACTTGAAACTCTTCTTTTATTGGCTGCCATGCCGATTCAGGATCCAATGCAACACTTCTCCCAAAATCAAATGCCTCAATGCTCCTTGCATATCCATCTTGCTCTATTTTTGTAATTGCAACATTCATGGCGTCGACTGTTACAGGGATAAAACCAAGTTGGAAAGCCATTCCAAGTTGAATAAGATCACCCAAACGTTCGTTATGAAATCGATATCTCGCAAGTGAAGCAAAACTTTTTAGTACCGCAGTTTCAGTTTTACATGTCTTTCCAATAGTCCCAATATCGATAGTTGCAGGCAAACCATCTACATCTTTTAGAGAGCCTTGCCTTTCTAGTGGGTCTGTATTCACAATGACATGAGTTCGATCTGGCGAACCAATCTGCAATGTGCCTTTTGGATCTAAACACCGCAACACTTCTTCCCTATCCCAACCAAGTAGCACATCTGCTTCTCCCCAAGGAATCGCCGCAACAAGAGGGCGAAAAGATTCTTTCGATTGCTTTCTGGTGAACATAATTTGCGACCAAGCTTTTCTCCCAGCACCAACAAAAATGTTATTGCACTGTGAGCATATTTCATAACCCATCTGTGCCCCTGCTTCCATAAGCACTTTCCCCACAACACCCGGCTGATCTCCTCTGTAGCCAGCGATATGAACTCGCCAAGTTGATGCCAATGCATGAATTGGCTGAGGAGGAGTTGGTCGCTTCATTGTTTTGGCTACAACTCGTACTGGGGGCTTACTTCTTGTCACTTCAACACGTTCTAGAATTGGACGAAGCGAAATCCGCCACCTACGGTATTGTGGCTTCAACCATCGAGAACTAATATTTGATTCCAACGGCATCGCAGGAATACCAGCTCTTAGATGCCACGGTTCAATAGTCTCAATTCGAACGGCTGCCATTTGTTCAATCGGAATAACGATTGCATGCTGAGGGCGAAAACCACGGTAATCGATATCTCTTGCAGACTCTGCAAGTTTTTCAATATCAAATTGAGGCTCAGCGCTATCCCGAACAATAATGATGGAAACCGTTTTTGTCTTACTTGCATCTTCTATTGCTAAATCTAAATCTTCACCATTATCGAGTGAAACTTCAACGACACTATTCTGCCTATCTCCCTTTGCAAAAGCAAGCGATTCAATAATCATTGAAAGGGCATTTCCTGTTTGCCCACTTCTCCAAACAAGAAGAATACGTGACTGATGTTTATCTCTTGCGTCACGTACAACATCTGCCCCATCAGCAACAAAACTGCTTTCACCCCATGTTTCTATGTATACAAGTTCATCCATTGATTCGCCATAATGCTCGCCGTCAATCACAAAGGAATGTGTATTTTTCATCCTATCTAAAACTCGTAATGATGAATCCCTCAACAACTGCAGGGCTGCACTAGTTCCAAAAGAAGTTCTTCGGGTTGATGAAATATGTAAATCGGGAAGAGTTTGTAATAACTGAGAACTCACATGCGCAGATGGTTTTGCGTCATGCAAAAGATGCTGCGTAAGACGAGCAACTATCGATGGATGAAGTGAGTCTGTTGGAACTTTTACAGGATCTAGTTCTGGATCAAGTGCGGGCAACTCCTTCCCCCAAACTGCTGCGACTTCTCTACCTTCTCGCAGCATTGTTTGTGCAATTGAAGTAATTTCACTCTCGACTTCCCCTGGTCGTGGTTCAAGAACCACCACGTGACGACAACGTGATAACAATCTTTCCACTGGCACAATATCGAGTGGATGAATAAGTCGAATGTTGAGCATTGGCACTCGGCCAAGTAGTTGCAACTCACTTACTAAATATCTAAGAGATGGGTCTGACATACCGACAGTAATAAAACCAACAGAAATTTTTTCTCCTGGGCTTGGCAATGTTCTCTGTCTATTAAGTTCTAATTTCCTGCCAAGTCGAATTGGACTCATGGATTCTGAAGCTAAACGAGAAAACTGAGATTGATGTTGCTCAGGCCTGTCAATAGTCGCAGAAGCGCCCAACAAACTGTGATGAGTTATTAACACCACTGGTGCAGATGTTGAAGAAGACAATTTAACAGCCGAAGCAGTGCAATATGCAACTTCCGATGGAGTACAAGGCTCCACAACGCATAGTCCTGCTCGTTTTGCAACCTCTCGTGGACGCAACTGCGGTGCAATGACTGGGTGGTCTTCAATAACAAGTACCAAAGGAGCCCGTAACGTAACACTGCTTGCAAACTTTATTGCAGCAGTAAGTTGGCGATTTGGCACAAAAATGACCGCTGGCTTTCCCTCTTCACAAGCCAAAGCAACCCCTCTAGAAGCGACATAAACGTGTGAACATGTATTTGTCATTGAATCAAGATGCAGAAACGGTTCGCATTTTGGCGAATACACGTTCCATGTTGAATTGCATTCATGCAGACCTTCAAAGATTGAAGGAATCGTCCAAACAGATTCTAGAGTTGCTTGTGTTGATGGGAGATTCTTCATGATCGACCTTGTTCAGGAATTATCCAACGTCGCATTGCCTCTGAAAACCCATGTTTATCATGATGTCCTGTCAACACATCTGCATGCATTTGAACATCGTTATTCGCATTCTCCATAACAATTGAAAGCCCAACTTCTTTTAACAATTCAATATCATTTAGACCATCTCCGATTGCAGCAATTCGTGTCCGGTCAAATTCTTTGCCAAGATGCATCTCTAGCATCGACCATTTATTCACTTGATGTCCAAATACTTCAAGAAGATGTGTCGATGATCCTGTTGCCTCGGAACACGTTACTGCAGACCAGTGCTGCAATTTCGCCTTTCCTTCTAGTTCATTTTCTAAATGTACTGCGATAGGCAACAAGTGCTCTTCATGTGCTACTGCTCCAACACGCAACGAATGCTCAGGCCATGGGTCATCCTCTATAGTGTCAACTTCAAGCAACGAAATACCAAGCGATTCAAACCACCAAGACGATGCATGATGCAATGGGGCATCGCCAACGAGTACATACTGAGCATCACAGACTGTTGCATCTTTTAAAAGCAAGCATCGGTGATTGCTATGTAATATTTTTGACGTGACAATTTCAACAATGTTTTGGTTAACAACATTCCGAGCAATTACTTTCCCATCGCAATCTGTAAGTTGAGAACCTCCCGCCGTAATGCAAACCCCAAGGTGATTCATCCTATCAAGAATATGTTTGCATTCTGCAAAACATCGGCCAGTTGCAACCACAAGTTCTATCCCATAGTCACGAACTTCATCGAGCGCATGGAGATTCTGCTCAGAGACTTCGCCCGCCTTACACAAGAGCGTGCCGTCCAAATCTAATACTAATACATCCCATTCTGAGGTTTTCACCCCCGTAACCTATGTTCAAAAGGCGAATTGAGCAACCCCGCCAAACAATTGACTTGATTCTTATGCTTTTTCATATTACCCTTTAGACGTGCGAGACCTAAAGGAGAAGCAAGAGTGATAGAATCTGCCACGAGCATGATTCCATCGTCACTTGCTAGTTCTTTAGGACCAGTACTCACCAAACAAACACAAAATCAAATTCAGAACATACATTGGTTCAGAACTGATTGGCAACGGAGCAGAGCCGCTACTGGATTTGCGACATGGGATGACAATAATGGCAAAACAACTGAGGTAGTTGTTAAACTGCCTGTCATCGAACGCGAACTTCGTTGGACACGCTGTATGCAAAATGCTGATGGGGTTGCGCCGAAATTATTTGCAAGCGGAGAAAAACTTAATGGATATGACCTTGCATGGATGGTCATTGAGCGATTTCCAGTCGGCCCACTAGGAAAACATTGGGAGAGTTCTAATATTGATCGAATTGCAAACGCTGCTGCCCGATTTACGAAATCAGCGAGCGAGTTCTCTATTGACCAAGAAGGACGCCGTGAAGATTGGGATGAACTTTTGAAAACTGCTAAAAGTAGTGTTCGAGAGAATCACATCAAAAACGAATCGAAGTGGAAAAAAGCCCACTCGCTTCTTTCTAAAAAATTAAAAATAATTCTTGAACAATGGCGTAGTCGACGAATCGACCAATGGCTCCATGGCGATTTGCATTTCGCCAATGCGATGTGCAGAAGTGAAGAACCAGATGCAAAAGTGTCACTAATAGATCTTGCAGAAGTACACGCCGGTCATTGGATTGAAGATGCCGTATATTTAGAGCGTCAACTCTGGGGGCACAAGAGTCGGCTCAAGGCTACGAAGCCTGTTCACGCGATGGCTGCAGCAAGAAAGTCGCTTGGCATGCGAGTGGATGAAAATTACAACGACTTTGTAGACATCCGACGCTTATTGCTTGCTGCAACCGCGCCCGCCTTCATGCAATCTGAGGGGGACCCTCGCTATCTTGCCTCGTGTTTGCAACAACTCCAAAACGCCGCTGATCGACTTCATTTGAAGTAATCTTCAAAACATCAACAATTTGCTAGATTGCTCACAATGGGCTAGAATACGAGATTCTCTACAAGGAATACCCGAATGGACCGCGATCGATTAAAAGATATTCAAACTGCTGATCTCTCTGAAAGCAAAGTAAACGAGGATTTCGTTCATTGGCTTAAGACCAAGGGACCAAGTTATTTGTTCATCATCTTAATCGTTCTTTTCGCATTTATATTTTACAACCAATACAGAGCGGGTAAGGTCAGACACCGTGCAGAAGCATGGAATGCATACTTAGAGGCAGGGCAATCAGGTTTACCTGCATCCCTTGAAGATGTAGCTCAAACATACAGTGAAATCGATTCTCTACAACAACTTGGTCTGCTAAGTGCTGCTGATGGTTACATGAAGTCAGTCATTACTGGGAAAGCTCTTGGAAGTGATTCCAACATCACAACAGTACTCTCTGCTGAGGACAAGGTCTTTTATCTTGAGAAAGCTGATGCCCTATACGCTCTTGTTATCGCAGAAGACGACAAATCTCCCGAGCTTACTCTCCTTACAATCAGTGGTCTAAATGGTCGGGCGGCTATTTCTGAATCTAAAGGAGACATTGATTCTGCTCAAAGTTTCTATGAAACCGTGATAAGTCGAGCAGGTAAACAGTATCCGGCACTTGCTTCCCAAGCACAAACTCGAATAGACTCACTTGAAAGTTTGACAGAAGAAGTAATCCTTCCTACAGATGCCGAAGTAACTGCTCGAAATAATCAATCAGAACAGCGAGAATCCGCACCAATTAATCCTTCGATTGATGAGTTGACTGATCTCACTGAAACTGGTCAGTAACAATGCGATTACCGAGCAATCGGTCAAAAAAGTTTTTAGATGGTGGGGGCAATATCGACACCGAAGCACTATTCCGTGCATACGAAGAACAGCGGGGCGAAGACGAAAAATCTATCGAAGCAACATTTACTATTTCGAAAAATCTAAACCGTCGTCTAGATAGTTATCTTGCAACGCGAATTCCATTCTTATCTCGAACAAGCATCAAACGCTTAATCGAAGAACAATCCGTCACCATTAATGGGTCCTATCCAAAGGGCTCAACTAAAATACACAAAGGTGATGTTGTGAATGTCATCTTGCCTCCCCCACCTTCGACTGACATTCCTGCCGAGGATATTCCACTGAAGATTATTTTTGAGGATAAAGACCTTGTTGTGATTAACAAGGACGACGACATCATTGTTCACCCTGCTCGATCGAACAAATCTGGAACTATCATCAATGCATTGGCATGGCATTTTCAACATGAAAGTGGAGGTTCACTCTCAACCGTCGGTGAAGAGTTTGCACGACCAGGAGTTGTGCATCGACTTGATCGCCACACTACTGGTGTCATGATTGCAGCAAAAACTGATACAGCGCATTGGCGACTTGGGAAACAATTTGAACAAAGAAAAACAAGAAAACGATATCTAGCGGTTGTCCACGGGGAAGTCGAACCACTCACAGATATCATTGATGTTCCACTTGGCAAACACCCTACAAAACGAGATGGATATGCTGTTCGCTGGGATGAAACCGGAAAGCCATCGGTCACTGTCTTTCATGTTCGTGAAATCTACGATGGATATACATTGCTCGAACTAGATTTAAAAACTGGTCGCACACATCAAATACGATTACACCTCCAACATTTAGGATATCCAATTGTTGGTGATGATATCTATGGTGGAAAACACATAAAAGTTTCAGATATTATTCCACGCGGTCTGCCTTTTGACCTTCCGCGAACACAGTACATCATTCAACGGCAAGCGCTACACGCCGCATTTCTTGCAATCACACACCCTCTTACAGCCGAGCCCGCCGAATTTACCGCGCCAGTACATGGCGACATGGCCACTCTTATCTCTATGCTTAGGAAACATCGGTTCAAGAAAGCTCCGAAACTTCCAGATGCCATTATCGATCTTGATCAAGCAATCGAATAACGTTTTTCTTATCAACGCATTTTGATTGTGACAAGAGCAATCATGGCGAGGATTACTGCCAGTACACAAAATCGAGTGACGACTTGCGATTCTGACCAACCCTTTCGATGATAATGATGATGAATAGGGGCGCATCTAAACAATCGTGTTCCGCCTGTAAATTTTGAATAGTAAATCTGCAAAAAACTACTCCCTATCTCAATAATAAAAATTCCACCAATAATGAGGAGTAAAAATTCTTGACGAATAATAATTGCAATTGTGGCAAGTAATCCACCAAGTGGCATCGATCCAGTATCACCCATAAATACTTGCGCAGGATGGCAGTTAAACCACAAAAATCCTAGACATGCCCCCGCCGCTGCCCCCGCAACGACCATCATTTCTGCTGCCCCTTCAATATATGGAAGGAGCAAGTAACTTGCAAGAGTCGGAGACCCCGCAATGAAACATAAGACCATCATCGCAAAACTAGCAATCATCACTGTTCCAGGAGCCAAGCCATCAAGTCCATCTGTGATGTTTACGGCATTGGACATCAACATCACCATAAAAATTGCAAAAACAATGAATAAGGTTGAACCAAGAACAATTACATTAGGAGAAATAGTGAGCGCCTCGGTACCAGGAACATACGTCCTCACAAATGGGAGCGTTAAAGAACGCGCCGCTTCACTTACTCCTGCGTATTTCCACGCCATAAGTGCAACAACAACCCCAATACCAAACTGAAACAGCAACTTCTCCCAACGGTATAACCCATCTCTAGAACCAGGCTTTCTATGCCCCGCAACCAACTTTAAATAATCATCCACACCACCTAGAACTGCGAACATTATGATTGTCATCATTAGCAAGCGAACATATTGATTAAACAAGTCTGCAAAGAGAAAAGTCGTCACTAAGACTGAGCCAATCAGCAATACGCCCCCCATTGTTGGGGTGTTTTCCTTACTTTTCATTAGGGCATCTAATTCAGCGTGATCAAAATTAGCGTGATCACCAATTTTCCATTTAATCAAAAGTCGAATGAGAGGCTTACCGAAAATAATAACGATAAAGAACGCAACAACTACAGCGGTAAATGCTCGAAACTCGCGTTGATAGAGTACTTGAAGGAATGAATACAACCCGACACTGTCGAGCCACTGGTCCATATATTGCAATAAGTTATAGAGCATGTGTCATGTGTATCGTCGACTAACGACTAGAAACTTTTGTTTGCCGTTTCATTTCAATTATTCTTTCAAGTTGCATTTCACGCGACCCTTTAATTAAAACAGTATCCCCAACATGCAACAAACCAACAATCCTCTCCATCGCTTCTATAGATGCCTCAGGTTCATATATGGAAACCACAGAGCTAGAAGTAATTTTCATGTGATTCCCAATAAGAATGACTACATCTGCTTGAGCGTTATTGATGCTAGTACCAAGCAACTGATGTTCTACATATGAATGGTCTCCAAGTTCTAGCATATCCCCAAGAATAAGGACTTTACGTTTGCAAGATAACTCTCCAAAAAGTTCTAAGGCACTTCGCATGGACGCAGGATTCGCATTGTATGAATCATCGAGAAAGGTAATACCATTGATTTCATGAGTTTGCAGACGACTCGATGGACCTTCTGCGCAAGAAATTTCTTGCATCAAAAGACTCTTCTCACATTCGGGAAGCGCGTATCCACAAGCCACAAAAGCTAGCGCTGCATTCATTGCGTTATGCTTTCCAAGAATTGAAAGCACCACTTCATCTGTGCCAATTTTAAGTGTGGCATAACCTAAATCGTTTATTCCAGTCTCAACTTGCACATCGGCTTCTGAAGAAGTTCCAACTCTGCAAATCGAAGCATCAATAGTAAAAGAAGACAAATCAATGTTCTCTGGAACTACAGCGACACCATCACTAGGCAATGCTTGAAGCAATTTTACTTTCTCAGCTAAAACGGTTTCAAAATCTCCAAAACCTTCTAAGTGTGCATGCCCAACCGAAGTCAATACTGCGATATCTGGCTGCACTAAAGTCGCAAGTGGCTCAATCTCTCCGATGTCGTTTGCCCCAACTTCAGCAACGAGAAACTCTGCGTCTTCTGCATCAAGAATTGTAAGCGGAACGCCCAAATCATTATTAAAACTTTTTTTGGAAGCCACGACACTTTCTCCGAGCAAGGATGCAATTAAATCTTTTGTTGTGGTTTTGCCAACAGAACCAGTCACCGCGATAACTTTTGTAACAGAAAGCTCTTTGCGCCTTTGCAAAGCAAGTTCATATAATGCATTTCGAGCGTCGTCAACAATAACGACTGGTACTCCTGCTTCTATTTCACGCTCAACAACAACTGCGCCACATCCAGCTTCGATAGCATTTTCGATAAATTTATGACCATCAGTATGCTCTCCTTGCAATGCAAAGAAAACATTCCCCGTTTTGCAACTTCTTGAATCTATCGAAGCACCACTGCACTGAACATTTGAGTCACCTTGCAACGTTCCTTGAACGTACCGTGATAGTCGAGCAGCTGAAAAAGTCACGTCTCTTCGCTCATTTTCCGATGACGAATTGCTTCTCGTGCAACTTGGACATCATCAAATGGAATCACTCGGTCAAATAATATTTGGTTTTTCTCATGTCCCTTTCCAGCAATAACAACTACATCACATTCTGCTGCAGCGGCAATAGCCGCTTGAATTGCTGATTTTCGGTCAACGATTCGATGAACTAAAGAACGGCGGTCTACTGGAACGCCAATCAATACTTCATCAAGAATATGTTCTGGATCTTCACTTCGTGGATTATCGCTCGTTGCATATGCAATGTCTCCAACTGTAGAAGCGACGCAGCCCATGCGTGGTCGTTTTGAGCGGTCTCGATCACCACCACAACCAAAAACAATGTGCAACTTTCCGCCTTCGGGCAATAGCCCACGAACAGACCAAAGCATTTTTTCAAGGGCATCATCAGTGTGCGCAAAATCAACAAATACGGTTGATCCATTTTCTTGAACACGCTCAAGACGTCCCGGAGGAGACTTCGCACAAGAAATCGCTGTCGCAATTTGTGAAATTTCAATCCCAAGAGAGTATGCAACAACAGCTGCTTGCAATGCATTTGTCGCATTATGTCTTCCGAGCAATGGAAGGCTCGTGTCCACAACGCCCCAAGCTCCATGCAATCGGATATGGGAGCCACCAAGTTGCTCATCGAGAATTTCGACCCAAGAAGACGCTGCATCACTCTCAGTCCTACACGAAATGACTTTCGCATTTGTACGGTCAGCTACAGACCAACTCGCGGGATCATCCATATTAATGACCGCGTATTGAGAGACAATATCAAACAATTTCATCTTCGATTGTAAATAAGAATCTACAGATCCGTGATAATCAAGATGGTCACCAGAGAGATTTGTAAATACACCAATATCGAAATCAAGTGCGGCAACGCGCCCTTGATCAAGTGCATGGCTTGAACATTCCATGACTGCAACTTTGCAACCATTTTCAACCATTGAGTGAAGTGTTTTTCCTATATCACAAAAACTAGGTGTCGTAAGCGTAGACTGCTCCTGTACAAGTCCATCATCACACACAATAGTCCCAAGCATTCCGCATTTCATTCCTACTTCATTCAAAATATGTTGCACTAACCATGAAACGGTTGTTTTTCCGTTGGTGCCAGTTACGCCCACAAGCTTAAGTTCACTAGACGGATTGCCATGGAAACGTTCTGCAATAATCGCACCAACTTTGCAAGGGTCGCACGTTTCAATAATTGCAATGTTTCGGTGTTCAAGTGTTCTTGCAACACCCGGAGTGCATACGATTGCAACAGCTCCTTTGCTGATTGCATCGTCAATAAACGCAGCACCATCTCTTCGAACCCCACTTCTGGCAATAAAAATTGATCCCTCTGTCACTCTATTGGAGTGTTGCACTACACCCGTCACCGGTGCCGTTGTGTTGAACTGCATCCGTGCATCAAGACCTTGTAGTAGAGTTTCTAAAGTGTGCATCCTTGCACTAACAGGATACATCACTTTGCCTGTTTACGGAAGGATAAACATGGCATCTCCGAAACTGTAAAAACGGTATTCAGAAGCGATGGCACTGTTGTAAGCAGCATGAAGTCGTTCAATACCAATTTTTGCAGCAACGAGCGTGAGTAATGTTGATTTGGGTAAATGAAAGTTCGTCAGCATGCCCTCTACAATACGAAATTCATATGGAGGCGTAATCATTAAATCGGTAGATCCTGAGAGCCCTCCATCTAGAGGCCATGATTCCATCGATGGCAATGATTCGAGAGTCCGAACAGTGGTCGTCCCAACAGCAATGATAGGACGGTTTTCTCTCTTTGCTCGCACAATAGCGTCAAGAGTGTTCTGAGAAACTGCCCAACGTTCGTGGTGCATGACATGATTTTTGATTTCTTGAGTCTCAATCCCCTTGAATGTACCTGCCCCAACATGTAGCGTAACGTACGCCTGTTCAATTCCACGACGATTTAGATCAGAAAGAAGGGAATCGTCAAAATGTAATCCTGCTGTCGGGGCGGCCACCGATTCACGTTGCGTCTTCTTCGCAAAAACAGTTTGGTATTGCTCCCTGTCTATGGAATCTGGAACATGTTCCTCGCCTCGAGCCCTAAGAATATATGGCGGAATTGGAGTCGTCCCAACTTCTAGCAGAATTTCTTGAGGTGAACGACTACTTGAACATGAACAAATCCAATTCGCTCCGCTTCGCTCAAGCAACGTGAGATCAATTCCATTTGCGACTTCTAGCATAATCCCAGCGCGTAATTTCCCATTGCTTTTGAGCATCACACACCATCCTTGCGAATGTTCTTCAAGAAATAGTCCCTCGACCTTACCACCAGAATCTTTACGAACGGCCATAAATCTTGCTGGAAGTACTGCTGATTCATTTGCTACGAGCAAAGCATTTTCTGGAAGCAAGCTAGGAAAATCTTTCATGCAACAATCTTCAAATGAATTTTTATGGACAACTAATAATTTTGCAGAAGAACGTGGATTTACGGGGCAGGTTGCGATTCTCTCTTGAGGCAAATCGTATTCAAGATCTGCAATTGTTAGTTGCTCTGTCACGGAACTCTTTTCAAATTCTCAGGCAAATATGGTTCTAGTTCAATCGGGATATTTTTAAGCCCACGTCGGAGTGCCTTTGATAATGCGTATCGAAGAGAATTATCACGTCGTTTCAATACATTGTCTGTCACTCGAACGTCGTTCGCAATCATCGCATTTATCGACCATTCCCATGCTTTGTATTCTTCAAGACATCGTGGCTTAAAAACATGGAAACCAATTGCATGATGTCCAACTTCATGTAAAAAAACTGCGCAACTCATCGGCCCCTTTGGATAAGGCGATTCCACCATTCGTGAAATATTCCCTTGCTTATCTTTGAGTTCCCAAGCACACCCGCTCATCGAAGTTCGCCATTTTCGTATGCGGAACCCATATGTTTCCTTCATTGTTTCGACAATCGCGTCATACTTTTGCTGAATTGGACGTGGTTTTGAGGGAACTATTAACTTTTCTTTTTGTTCAGATACTCGCAAAACATCCCACAAAGTCATCATGATTGTGCGTGCATTCATGACGGCACCTCGCAAATATCACCCGCTTGTACAGAATGTCCATTACAAAAATCTTTCCAATACATTGCTTTACTGCTCGCGGGCTTAAGTTCAAGAATTTCGACACTCCCTTTGCCAACAGCAATTGTCCCATCTGAAAGAATTTTGCCAATTGCTCCATCACCATTCTTGGGAATTGCACGCAAAACTTTGCAATCTGTTCCTGAAATTTGCAGGTGGCATCCAGGCCACGGAGAAAGTCCACATATTGTGTTGGCAACAGTTCTAGCATCTTGTGATAAATCAAGCCGAGCATCACTTCGAGACAATTTTGGAGCGTAGGTTACCTTCGATTCATCTTGCTCCTCTCCCTTAAAATCTCCCGAGAGAACTTCAAGCACAATTTCAGGGCCTAACAACGAAAGTCTGTCATGTAATTCCCCTGCTGTTTCTGTTTCATTAATATCTATTGCACGTTGTCCAAGTACTAGCCCAGAGTCCATACGTTGTGCAAGGGTAATTACACTCACGCCTGAGCGTTTATCACCATGCGTGATAGCCGCGTTGATAGGCGCCGCGCCTCGCCACCTTGGCAATAATGACGCGTGCAAATTGATTGTCGGGCTCTTTTCGATGAATGCTTCGGATAATTTTTGTCCAAATGCAATCACAACTACAGCGTCTATTTCAAGCAAGTTGATTTTTGTAATGAACTCCTGAGTATTGACATCGTCCGTTTTAAATACTTGAAGTCCTTTATCACTCGCCCATTTCCCAACTGCTGTTGAGGTTGAGGTTCGATTTCTTCCAGCATGTCTGTCAGGAGCAGTTACAACGCCGACTACTTCATGCTCTTCAAAAAGCCGTTGCAATGTTGGCAAGCCGAACTCGCCAGAGCCTAAAAAAAGAATTCTCATTGTGATCGCTCTAGGTTACGAATCATTTTTCGGTTCACCAAACGCCCCATAGCTGTCATCTTGTCAAGAATCAATATTCCATCGAGGTGGTCGTTTTCGTGTTGCCAAATTCTCGCAATAAATTCATTACTCGACATCTCCTGTGGCTTTCCATTGCAATCAAAACCAGAAATACGAATCCCAGAAGGTCTGCGAATATCCGCTCGAATCTCAGGCAAGCTCAGGCACCCCTCTTCATCCACTACCAACTCGTCACAGATTACTTCAAGACGTGGATTTATCCACACACAACCATTTTTTTCATCTTCCTCGGAATTCGGGTCACGAGTAACGAAAAGTCGCCAAGAGAGCCCAACCTGTGGAGCCGCAAGCCCAACACCACTACGCTCAAACATCATTTCTATCATCCGTTGCCCAACTGCTTGAACATTTGGATCCATAGGATCCACCTCCTGAGCACACTCCATCAGAGTGGGTGATGGGTAAATTTTAAGAGATAAAGATTGAGGATCAACTGGCATAAGAACATTCTACCCCACAAGGAGCATTGACCCAATGTAGAATACGGCGTACCCTTTGGGGACCAAACAATATGGCACTATTTGGAAAAAAATCAGAATCAACCGATGTTTTTATACCAGACCCTGAGAAGGCGAACGCTTGGTTTGAACGAGCTAGACAAATGGCAGAAAGCCATAACTACGTCTCTGCTTTTGCTTTTTTTGCGAGTGGCTTCAAACTAGATCCGCGTGATATCGACATTCATAATGAAGTGCTACAAGTTGCCTCAACGTATCACAATCGTGGAGGTGATCCAGCAACAAGCAAGCAAATAAAACACATCGAGGGCTCTACTGATCTTGATAAGTTTGTTACTGCAATTTTTGTATGGTGGCACGATATAACAAATCCAAAACATGGCATGAAAGCCATTTCTACGGCGGTTGAGGCAGATCAAAATAAATTTGGTTCTGAAATGGCAGACGTTGTTCTCTCTATGTCACAACGTGGCGGAAAAATTTTAACGCACAAAGAACTCAAGAGCATGATGGAATTATTCAAGTCCACCGATGCGTGGAATCAAGCGATCAAAGTAGGGCAAGCGGCACTACAAATGAAGCCAGATGATTCTGTTCTTGAACGAGAGCTAAACGAACTAGCTGCAGAACGTGCTATGACGGAGGGCGGCTATGAAAATATGGGTGAAGAAGGTGGCTTTCGCAACTTAGTCAAGGATATGGACAAGCAACGAGAACTCGAGGAAGACGAATCTCTTGCAGGTGCAGGAGGAAGTGCAGATCGAGTACTTGCGCGGGCAAAGAAAGATTTTGAAGATGATCCAAATTCGCCTGAAGCGATTTCGTCCTATGTCAAAATTTTGAAAAAACAAGATTCATCAGAATCAACAAAACTCGCATTCCAAGTTTTAATGAAGGGATACAAAACAACCCAACAATATCGTTTCCGCATGGAAGCAGCAGACATAAAGATAAAGATGGGTTTAAATCGAATCAAGCAGATAGAAGCACAGCTTGGACGAGAACCCAATCAAGAACTCTTGGAACGTCTAGAAGAAAATCGTAAAGAAATGCAGGAATTCCAGAAAAAGGAATACCAAGAACGTGCTGCAAAATATCCAACCGATCGTAAGATTCGATATCAACTTGGGGAACTTGCCGTAATCGATGGAGACATGAACCTTGCAATGGAATGTTTCCAGAAAGCAAAAGATGAGCCTAGACTTCGCGTTCGCGCGGGACAAGAACTCGGACGTTGTTTCGCTTCAGAAGGTTGGTTTTCTGAAGCTGTTGGGGAGTTCAAAGAATCAATAAAAGCACTTGCAGGCGGAGATAACGAAACAGAGTTGTCACTTCGATATGACCTCATGCAAGCTCTTGCGAAAAAAGCGAAGGCCGATAGCAATATCGATTTAGCAAGAGAGGCGATGGAAATCTGCTCCGGTATTGCACGAAAAGACATTTCCTATCGTGACATTCGCGATTGCCGTCGCAATCTTGACGATTTAGTCAAAGAGCTCGACTAACAAATCCCTCATATTGCTCGCGTGTATCAATCCCACTTGGCTGTGGGTTCACTTTTGCAACAGCAATTGAAAAACCATTATCGATTGCTCGCATTTGCTCAAGTCGTCGAGTAATTTCATTTTGTGTTGGTTGCATTGCAACATACGTTTGTAAAAATTTTGGCTGGTAAACATATAAACCAATGTGCCGAAGTGCGCTTAGTGAGGGCTCTCTTGCAAAATCAATAACCCTATCACCCTCAACAATTGCTTTTACGACATTCTCATTTTCTAGTTCTCCATCTTGAAGTTCACATACCGCCGTTGCCATGACAGCATCTCTTAGGGCTTCAACTGTTTCATCAATCACAGAGAAATGCAATTCTGGTTCATCCCCTTGCATATTCACGACTATATCGCACTCTAAATCTTGAACCGCCTCGGCAATTCTGCTCGTTCCATTTGGATGCTCTCCAGTCATGATGACATTTCCACCAAACGCCAGAACTCGATCTGCAATTTCCTGTGAATCCGTTGCAACATGAACATCTGTTACCGAATCTGCCTTCTTCGCAATTTCCCATGCATATTGAATAAGTGGCTTGCCGGTCTCATCCGCAATCATTTTCGCTGGAAAACGAGAAGAATCCATCCTCGCTGGAATAACCGCAACTACTTTCTTAACCATGCTCACATTCTACATTGGGTCAAGACTCGGGACCTGACCTCAAATTTTCACTGAAAGTCCTTGGTATCAAGTACACTCCGTGCTACAATCTCGTATGCCCAACCAAGATTCAAACGAAACGTTTCTGAGCCAATTTGGCAAATCAGGCGATACCACAGAATTTTACTCCCCTATCCCAAATGGCTATAAACAAGGACATACTCGCTATGTTGTTGTACTTGGCACGGTAATGTCTGGGCTTGGCAAGGGCATATTTAGTTCATCCCTCGCCAAACTTATGCAAGATAAGGGGCTATCGGTAACACCGGTGAAACTCGAGGGCTACCTCAACATCGATTCTG